>JAESFI010000090.1_pt1 | contig 114400 bp, 96 predicted proteins | sample 9269361 | NCBI WGS metagenome assembly JAESFI01 (sample SAMN14504119, study PRJNA617095) | algae metagenome | isolation source: Brasilonema angustatum HA4187-MV1 and co-occurring heterotrophs from moss... | place: USA: Manoa Valley, Honolulu, Hawaii | collected 2009-07-20
TAAATAGCAATTGTTTCATTTAACATAGACCCCTCCAATTTTTTACCTGGAGGGGATTTTATTGCTTAAGTGACCATACGCGATACCCCTGCGCGCAGCGCAGGGAGGTAACTAGCAACTTGGGTTATTAATACCGACTTACTATGCTCGATAGTAAAGATAAAGACGCCGTATTCCTAAAATTAAGCGCTCTTCTTTACCTTTTTAATCCAGAGCATTCTCACGGCGGATGTGACCTTGATAACTCCAAAGCAAGAACGCTGGGGTGAAAATAGTTTTCGGTCTGAGTACCACAAACTGGTAGACTAATTTAACAGCCTATGATTAATGAGTATAAGGGTTTATAACTCAGCGTTAACTGTTAACTACTGAAACTTTTAATACATATCATCATATTCTTGTGCTTCAACTCGTCTTTCGGTACGAGGGGGGAGAAATTCAGCGCGACGTACAGGGGCAAGGGGTGGAGTGGGACCGTTATAGGGATGAATAACTTGTACGGTACGAGTGGGACGCTCTTTTGGTGAGAACAAAGCCAAGACACCAGCGACCACAATACCACCACCTATCGTGAGAGTTATGCCTCCTACTGCCCAAACAGCAGGAGAAGACCACCAGCGATTTTCAGACTGGTGCTGTAACTGGGCTGCATTTTGTTGTTGGTTTTGTTGATTTAATTGGACTTGGTAGTTATAAACTTGTTGGATTTGGGACTGGAGTTGTTGAACTTGGGTTTTGAGACCATTGTTTTCATTCTTGAGTCCTTCATTTTCCATCTTCAGTCGTTCCGTCTGTACACGCATTTCTTCGTTGTTTGGATTGACTGGCACTGGATTAGGATATGGCTGCCCAGCATAAGTTGCAGTTGGCGGTATGACTGTTGAAGGTGCTACCACAGCTGGTGGTAGTTGTGAGCCAACTGTGTAGTTAGGTAGAGGGTTTCCTCCTGCTCCCTTTAATAACACGAGAGCCGCTAGCCCAGCGACGGCGACTCCGCCGATAAATGCCATGCTCTCACTCATCGCCTTTTCCTCTAGACTGCCACGAAACTACAATAATTAATACCTGACACTCTCTCACACTCATCATAAAACTTTTACCCTACTGGTTACATCATACATACCCAAATTATCAGTCATGGAATAGAATCGTTTTTTACCATCTGACCACTCGATATCTGCTTTATATATTCAAGACGATATCGATGAAATTGTCTACCAAGGAAAGTAACAAAACCCCCTTGTTAAACTTTTTTAATCTACTTCGCTTAACTTAACCAGGTTTAACTTATTAAGCATATATCAAGTTGTTGTTATCCCTGCTTTGAGACAAATTATTGGTGGTGATGTATTGTAATGATTCTGAGGCTGTAACTGAGCAGGTTATGCGTCGCCAGTATCATTCCTATACAGGACTACCAAATTATTTTGTCCGCAACGGCGCACCGCCCGTTATGAATAAAAGAAACACCCTTTCCCTTCTTCAGTGTTAAGCGTTAAGCCTTAAGCGTGTTTCTTAGGAGCAGGGGCACTGGCGGCGCGCCACCCGCTACGAATGAAAGAAACACCTTTTTCACGCCAGATACCTACGGAGGGAGACCCTCATCAAGTACTGGCTCCCCTATACTCTTACACCCCCGTGTTTCTTAAAAGCGACCCACAGGCAGCGTAGCACTCATTATGGATGAAAGAAACACTCTTTCTCTTACATCCCTACACCCTGTGTTTATCGAGAGCAACTTGAACCCACAGGATCGAAAGCTTAAGTCTGGCGACTTGAGAAGGGGGCTGCGCTTAATATTTTCTGTTCAAAACGGTCACACAGCAACTGAGATAGTTGTGATTAGGAGCTACTGCGCCAATAGTAGCTCCTAATGAAGGACAAAGAACAAATTTACACCTGGGATTGTTCCTGTTCTATTTCGGCTTGAATTTTTGCGAGTTCTTCGGGAGTAAGTTCTTCCAAGCGCTTCTGCAAATAGGCTTCTTCATATTGTTCCCGTTGTTTGTGGTAGGTCATTTTTTTTCCCACCGCACGGAAACCATAGCTCAACAACCAGGCAATCAAACCAACAAATAATAAGACTTGGCTCCAAATACCAGCTTTCGAGCTATCTATGCCTATTAGTTTCAGTAAGACATATGCCAAGCCGCCTGCAACAAAAATGCCAAAGCCAATTCCGATAGCATCAATGCGTCGCATGAGAGTTATGACCTACCAATTTCGTTAAACTTCAATTTGTCGCGGTCGGGGTCGCAAGTTTACAAACGGCGACAGGAGCAACAAACCTGGAAAGAAGAAGAATACTAAAAAGTACATGAAGGCACGTTCCACAGAGCTAACCACATACCACCGTAAGTTTAAGTAAAACAGGACAGCGGCTGGTACGACCAAAAGATAAGCTCCAGCTAAAATCAGATACAGTAGCGCTACAACCATAATTTCTTGGCTCTCAGTAGAAAAGACCTGTTGGTGGATCTGTTTTCCATGATAGGCTGAATGCCTTGGCTGTTGGAAGTATTGTTGCCCTAGTGGAGGAATTAAGATTGAATAATAAAGATTTAAAAAATTACTTCCATCTTTACTTTTATTTTTTGATCTATTTTCCAAAAATTATGCTAAAGTAAACAACCAGTGCTGTACAACGCACACGAGAAATGCTTGAGCAAACATCTGTAATGCTAAGCGCGCTACTTTGAGGGTAACTCGAAGGTCGGCGACTAGCGAACCCAAAAGGTGCGGCAACGAAAGTAAGAGCCAAGTTAGAATAACCTAAAAGCTCGATTTCGACTCAAGAATCTCAAATTTTCCAGTGTAAAAGTGCAAAATTGGACAAATAACACATTTAATGCTGGAATAGATGAGGAGGTTCTTTATTACCTCCACAAAACAACTGACTCCCAAACATGTCAGGGGGTGTGGCGGAATGGTAGACGCTACGGACTTAGATAACTGAGCCTTGATGGAGAAATCCAACAAGTGACTGCTCTCAAATTCAGGGAAACCTAAATCTGATAACAGATATGGCAATCCTGAGCCAAGCCAAATTTGTCTTTTTTCTTTCGTTTTTAGTTAATTGTTACTAGCAAATGACTAAGGACAAATGATTAATGACCAATGCGGAAGGTGCAGAGACTCGACGGGAGCTACCCTAACGTAAAGTCGAGGGTAAAGGGAGAGTCCAATTCTCAAAGCCTTATCGGGTTATTGAACCAACTAGGCAGTAGTGAAAGCTGCGAGAGAATGAAAATCCGTTGACCCTAAACGGTCGTGTGGGTTCAAGTCCCTCCACCCCCATTCAAAATTCAAAATTCCAAGTTCAGAATTCCAAGTTCAGAATTCAGAATACTCCTTAGGGATAGGCTAGGCATAGTTTGTAGCTTATCTCTAGGGAGATCTGAGATTCAGAATAAAAAAATAATCCAAGAATAAAATGGTGCTGGCTCCTCAAAACTGAGGACTATAAGAGGCGTTCGTCGATCCAAGATAAGCCAGCACCAGCAGTTTCAGCGAAAATACTCACCAGACGATACAAACCAGTTGCGCTTAGAACTACGGCAGTTGGAAAATGTTGTTGCAAGAGTGCGATCGCTGTGGCTTCAAATACCCCTAAGCCACCAGGTGCTCCTGGAACCACTAACCCTAGTAACCACGCAAAACTAAAAGCACCAACTAATAAAGGAATTTGACTAAAGTTTAAAGGACTCAAGGCAAATAAAGTTAATATAAACCCTGCGCTGCGTAGTCCCAAAAAGCCTAATTCTCCTATCAAAGGTCGTAGGGGATATCGTTCTAGACTCCAGCTAACTCCTTGCTGGGTGTTGGAAGCAGATTTTTTTACCTTTATACGCTGCAAGAGGTGAGTCGCTCTATTCAAAAATTTGGGATGTAAAACACAAAGCACTCCTAACAAACCCAGTAGTTGTAGGATGAGTTGAATGATGGTAGTTTTTTCGGTTAGAAATTGGCTAGTGAGTAGAACAACAATTAAAGCTGCTGCTGCCATCAGTAGAGGTTCTAGCAATACACTAAGAGTTGCTGCACCTGGAGAAACATTTGCATTTTTTGCTGCTATAATTCTTCCGTAGTAATGCCAGATATTACCTGGTATGTACTTGGCAAGATTTGTTTTGAGGTAAACTTGAATAAACTCGAAAGAGTGGACTGGTTGATTTAACTCTCGAAGAACCCAAGTCCATACCCAACCAGCCCAAGTGTGTGCTACCAATGTGATACCTGTGGCGATCGCCAGGATTGCCCATCCCACTGCGTCAATATGGATGGTAGCGACTTCTTGCCAGTTATCTTTAAAGGCTTTTACCAGAAAAAATAAGGTTCCACCTAAAATTAGCCAGCGTAAAGTTTGCTTGATCATTTTGGTAATTTACTTTATGTAGCAGGGAACGCTTAACGCTTAACGCTTAACAGGCGTGTGATTGTCTGCTGGTGTCAGTATTTTTTCATTAGTTCATGTCCTAATCTACCTGACTACTCTTATAACTTTGCTCACAGACTGACTACATAAAATCATATGGTATCTTAGCTATGTGTACCAGTATTTCCCGCACAACTTGTGAAAGCTTTTGTTGAGATATTTAGCTTTTTTGACTAAAATTTATATAAGAAAAAATAAGTTATTTTTTACTTTTAAGTTTTTCACTGTTTTATTTGTCTAATTAGATAAAAACTATATTATCTGATGATATCGCAGCTATTTTAGCTTCTTAAACTTAGCTGATTTTAATATAAAAAGCATTAATTAATTTGCAAATCAAAGCATCTTATTTTTTATCTCATTTAGCATAATTTGGTAACTAAATATTCATACATTCATAAAATGAGACAAAATTAACACCTGCAAATCAGATGCTAATTATGATAACTGATATACCTCTAAAGTTAGACAAAGACAGTAATAAAATGTGACTTTTGCTAGAGGCATTGTTTGTTTTTCTCTTTGTAATCTTATGAAGAAATCGTTGCTCAAATATTAAGAAAGTATTTTTCTTGTTTGTAGTTGACGGGAGGAATAGGTGAATAGTTTAACTTAATTTTATAAAAAAACTGCGGCTGCGCCAGATTGTGATAGTGTTTTTAGCTGGGCTGTTATTGATCTGACTTTTCACCTGAAGTTCTCAAACTACCAAACAGCGTAGTTTTTTTCACAACATTATTGCTAATAGTGTTTGATTAATGAGAATAAGTGACGGAAAAATCAGGTTTTAGAAAGCGCCCAAAATAACCTTTTCCACATGTCGTGAAAAGTCACGTTGTTGATAAGCTAATACGCAGTTAGTTCTTGGTTAATGTTAAACTTTGTCATACAAGCAAAAGGAGTCGCACTGTGAAAAAAATCGTTGCACTGTTCAAAAACATTCGCCCAATCAAACTTATAACAGTTTTTGTGGCGGGAATGATACTGTTTATTACACAAGCTTGTAGTTCTGTAGCTGCAACAGCGCCTCGTCAAACTGTAGGAGACCAATCTGCACCTCCTAATTCTGAAACATATGTTCCAAAAGGAGCCAATGTAAATTCTGGCTCTGAAGGCGGGATGAATAACTTTAGCGATCTTGATCCCAGAACCAGTGAAGGTAAATTCAAAGCTGAAGCTGAGGCTCTCAAAAAAAATGCGGAAAAAAACATCCAGAACAGCTCGAGTGATGCAGGAGAAAATATTCGCCGCGTAGGTGAAGATGCAGGAAAAGTAGGCAAAAATATTCAGAAAGAAACTGGAAAGATCACAGAAAAAGTTCAGAGTGGGGCTGAGAACTTTGCTGAAGGAACCAAGCGAGGTATTGAAAATATCAAAGAAAACGCCAGCGATGCTGCTCAGGGTACAGCAAAAACTGCTCAACGTTCTGCTGAAAACACAAAGATAAGTGCTCAGCGTGCCGCAGAAGATGCTGGCAATGCAGTGGACAAAAAGTTAACAGATGCCAAGACCACTGCTGATGATAAAACTCAAGAGGCGGCCAAAAACACTGGTAACATCTTGGAAAAGGCTGGTAATGCCATCAAAGATGCTGTTAATTAATTAGCTAATAGCCTGTTGTTATTTGCTCATAACTTTCAGTCTGTGAGCAGATGAACCAAGCCCGCATAGGCGGGCTTTTTTGCTGTCGTGTTAAACAGACTAGAGAAATTCACCGCCAATAGCTGTTGCTGTTTGCGCGTACCAATTCTGTAGCCCTAGCCGCTGAATTTCTCGCCAAGGAATATTGTGTTTTCGCGCAAGTTCTGCACAGTCTTCATATTCTGGTTGGACGTTAGTTATCGCTTTTTTGTTTGCTTGTCCTGTCCATGCTACCTTGACGCGCACAACACCGTATTCAGTTTCCACTTGTTGAATTTCTCGTTGGAGAGTGGTGCGTTGCTGAGTTGAGCGACGAATTCCTAAAGTGGTGGTTTCGCGAAACAAAACAGCTTCACAGTTGTGTAGATTTTCTGGATGACAAATCACACTCAGCAAAATTCCTGGGCGAGATTTTTTCATGCCTAAAGACTGGGTAAAGACATCTAAAGCACCTGCGGCAAATAATGCCTCAAACACATAACCTATAGCCTGTGGACTTAAGTCATCAATTTGGGTTTCTAAAACACAGACAGTTTCCAAAGCTGGACTAGCATCACTGGCAATGAATTTTGTTGCGGATGAATTATCTGTGAAACCCACAGTTAATTTATCTGTGACATTCGTTGCCCCATTTATTGCTAAATTTGTTGCTTCACCTAACCATAGGCGTAGAATATTAGCAATAGGTAAATGAATTGAACCAGCACCCAGTCCTACTTGTTTGATGGTCATTGGAGGTGGAGAACCAAAGTCTACAGCAAGAGTTGTTGCGATCGCAGCTCCTGTTGGTGTGACCATTTCCCGTTCGATAGCGTTACTATAAACTGGACAGCCGCGCATTTCCCATAACTTCAAGACTGCTGGTACTGGTACAGCCATTTGCCCGTGCGCAGCTCGAACTGTTCCCCCACCAGTAGGTAGCGGCGAGCAGAATAATAAAGGTAATCCTTGATCATTGCTCTCGATACCCAACCAATCTAAACCCAAACAAGTGCCAACAATATCGACAATGGCATCAACAGCACCCACTTCATGAAAATGAACTTTTTCTGGCGCAATACCGTGTACTGCCCCTTCTGCGACTGCTAGCTGTTGGAATACTGCCAAACTCCAAGCTTCTGCTCGTGATGGTAACCCAGCTTTTTGAATCATCCGCTCAATTTCTGGCAAGTGGCGTCCGTGATGGTGATTGTGTTCATGATGGTGGTGATGATGGTGGTCTACTAAATCCACATGAACTTTGGTAGCCTGTTGAGTATTACGGTGAACAAATTCTGCTCTCAATTGATACTCATGCTCAATCCCTAACCCGTTGAGCTTTTCGGTTAAATACTCTAAAGGAACACCCAAACTAACCACAGATCCCAGGCACATATCACCGGAAATTCCTGTGGGACATTGAAGATACGCAATTTTAGTCATAATGAGTCAAACAATTTTGGATTAGGAATTTTGGATTTTGGATAAAATAATTGATTCCACGAACCGATGTGGGGGCTTGTACCCAACATTCAATTCTGTAGACTGCAAGGCCGCAGCCCGTTCTGCGTTCTAAGTGCTTTTTTCCGTCATTAATTATTAATTGTTTGTTAGTTGCGAGTTGTTAAGTGCTAAAAATACCACTAACGATTAACTACTGGTCTTTTTTTTATTTCTATGGCAAAAATTTTTCAAGTTCATCCTGATAATCCCCAAGTCCGGCGTATAGAGGAAATACAAGCACAACTGCAACGTGGCGCAGTGATGCTTTATCCTACGGATACAGTTTATGCTATTGGTTGTGATTTAAATGCTAAATCAGCAGTGGAGCGAGTAAGACAAATAAAACAGTTGGCAAATGATAAACCACTGACATTTTTATGTCCCTCGCTTTCTAATGTTGCCACTTATGCTTATGTAAGCGATAATGCTTATCGGATGATGAAAAGCTTAATTCCAGGACCGTATACGTTTTTGTTACCTGCAACAAAGTTGGTGCCACGACTGGTACAAAATCCGAAGCGGAAGACCACTGGAATTAGAGTGCCAAATCATACTATGTGTATAGCTTTATTGTCAGCGCTGGCAAACCCAATTATTTCGACTTCAGCACATTTACCACCTAATGATGATATAGATGATGAGTATAATGACAAACAAGCACAAGCTTACCTAACCCGAATAGAATTATTTGACCGTTTGGACAAATTGGTAGATGTGATTGTGGACACTGGGGAGGAACCCAAATATGAAGTTTCTACTATATTAGATATGACAGGAGAAATACCAACGATAGTGCGGCAAGGTTTAGGCTGGGAAAAAGTCGCTGCATGGGTATAAAAGTATAAATATTTAACTTCACGCCCCCAGTTGTCAATTCCATAAAACAGAGTAGAAATGACTCCAGTTTTTAGATTGTCATACCTACAAGATTGGGATTAGGTATGATTTGAAGTGTGAAAAATCTTGGTGCAGTAAGGGTTTGGGGTACTTGGGAATCATGACGGATATCCATGTATCTGTCGCTTTTTAGTGGTTTGTAAAAAAACCGACACACCGCTAATACTGTAACTTTTTCGGTTGTTTTACAGTCATATTGTGTGAACAATTCTGACGGCGACTCTTGATGGATAAAAACCATGAAAGAGATTTGCTTACTGGGGCGTGCCTTGGTAGTGCTGTCTAAGTATTGTTGTACGGTGCAATACCAATTCTAGAAAAGTCATGAAACCAAATCTTCCCAACCTACCCATATCCACACCTTCTTTAAACCACCACGTTTCGACGGAACAATTGCAAGTTTGTAATAGTGATGCTTTGGTGCAACTGCTGTGCAACGAAATGCAATCTCAGGTGAAAACAACACCTACGTCGGTGCAAGCTATAGCAAAGCGCATAGCAAAAGAAGTGGAACGCATCTGCAGCAAAAGTTCGCGCATCCAAACATCAGGACAAATTAAGTCTTGGCTGTTAAACTTGGCAAGGCATCGTTCGCAAAAATGCCTGCGTTACTACCAATTGGGTTCAAAAAAAGGTCGTGTAGAATTACATAGCCAATTGGGGGCGATGGTTTACCGGCACATTATCATATCAAGTTCTGATTTAGGGTTTGAAGCTCGTTACAACTTGATTGAAGATTTCCTACAAGCATTTTATCTGGAAGCTATCAAAGCTTTCCGGCGTGAAAACGAACTTCCGGAAGATTATACCCCACGTACTCAACTAGAACTCGCAGAATATATGGCGTTTACAGAACAATATGCCAAACGTCGCATCAATCTGCCTGGCGGTAATCAACAGTTGGTTATATTACGTGCTCAAAGTTTTGCTCGTCGTTTACCTCAAGAAACTACTGTAGATATTGAACAAGCTGTTGAGTCGGCTAAGAGCGAAGAAGCAGAATCTTATCAGCGCACGAGCGCGGTTCAACAAGTTCGCTCTCAGATGACAGCACAATCTCAGTTTGATCCTGCTGAAGATTCCGAGCGCGATCGCGTCATCTCAGAATTAGTAAAATATTTAGAAGCTCACGGTCAAACTGACTGCATAGATTATCTATCTTTAAAACTGCAGGATCTCTCAGCACCAGAAATTGACCAAATTCTCGGTTTAACCACCCGCCAGCGCGATTATCTACAACAGCGTTTTAAGTATCATGTAGAAAAGTTTGCTAAGCAACACCAGTGGCAGTTGGTACATCAATGGTTAGGCGCAGGGCTAGAACAGAAATTGGGTTTATCCTCCCAACAGTGGGAAGTATTTGTCAGTCAACTTTCGGAACAGCAACAGCAAATTTTGCAGCTCAAAACTGCAAAACACAGTGATCAAGCGATCGCCAGAACAATCAAATGTACTCCCAAACAGCTACAAAAGCGCTGGACTCAAATGTTAGAAATTGCATGGACTATCCGCAACGGTAGTACAGGAATGCAGGCAGGCTAAAGTTGTAGTGAATTGTATCAACCAAGAAGCTAGTCTTATTCAATTTTCTAGAGTTTATCCTATTTGTTTAATGTTAAACATAGATAATCTATTCGTTGTTCTAACTCAAAAATCTGCTGTTCACCTTTCCTTCTCTATTTCCGATCTATTGGGAAATAGAGGAGGGTAATGGGGGACAAAGGAAGAGTTGCAGAGTTCAATAATTCTCAAATGTTGCCGCCAAAAGTAAATTATTCTTAAAATCAAAGCTATAATTTATAGTCAGCTTTTTCTTTTCAATATTTGGAGAGCAATGACTCAAGGTGGCAGAGCAAATCAGTCTGGCAACGTCTTGGAAAAAACTGTAGAAGGAACTTTGTTAGGGCATGGGTATGAGTTAGTCGGTTCTAATCTCGTAAAGAAGAAGCGTTTGGGATATCTTATAAGCTGCACAAGTCTTCCAAAACGATACGCAAGACAGGTTTACATTGGATCAGGAATTTATGGTACTGATATTTCTGTAGACTTTTACATCATTGGTTCAGCAACAACTCCTTCTGGTTTAATCATTGAATGTAAATGGCAGCAAATTAATGGCTCAGTTGATGAAAAACTTCCTTACGTTAATTTGAACATCCAGAATTGCTACCCTGCACCAGCTATTGTTTTGATTGACGGTGGAGGAATGAAACCAGGCTCAATTAACTGGTTAAAAAACCAAGTAGCTCATAATCAAAATTTATTAGCAGTTCATAATTTAAGTAGTTTTGTTGCTTGGACTAACAATAACCTTTAATACATCTTTAATACGAAGTAATTAACAATTCGTTAATGACGCCACGTTTTTTTGCATTAGAATTAATTGATCTCCCAGCTAACACAGTATGTATATGAAAATCTTTGTAAAGCTCGCGAATAAATGAAGTGTCTGAATTAGATAGCATCACTTTGACGCCACGTTTTGCGAGTTCTCCAAAGACTTCTCTTAGTTTATTTTGCTCTTTTTCATGAAAACTATAACGACTATATGATGTAAAATTACTGGTGGTACTGACTGGATAATACGGTGGATCAAAGTAGATAAAATCATCTTCATTGCTAGCATCATCTAGCACTTCTTCAAAACCTCTGACTTTTATCTCTGCTGATTGCAAAGCAAGTGATGCTGAACGTAAGCTAGATGAATCACAAATATTAGGTTTTTTGTATCTGCCCATTGGTACATTAAATTTGCCTTTGGAGTTTTCTCTGTAAAGACCGTTAAAACAAGTTTTGTTCAAATATATTAAACGAGCTGCTTTTTTTACTTCACTATCCTCAACAGTAGTTCGCATTTGATAGTAATAATCTTTATTATGTTGCTTTTCATGATATTGGAGAATATTAATTAATTCATCTAGATGATTTTTGACGCAATCATAAGTATTAATGAGTTCTGAATTAATATCAGTTAAAATCGCTTGCTTAGGCCTAGTATACAAATAGAAAAAAACTGCTCCACCTCCTAGAAATGGCTCATAGTAATTTTGGAATTCATTAGGAAAATAGGTATCATATCTTGGAATTAGTCTGCTTTTTCCACCTGCCCATTTTAAAAATGGACGCGGAAAATCTTTTTTATCAACTTGACTCAACATTTAAAAATTAATTAATATAGTTATTTAATTAGTGTCAATAATTATATTATATACCAATTATATTTACGATTGTAACATTAATTTAAACCAACCACAAAAACGCGAAGTTCGCTAAGACAAGAAAGGAAAAGAGAATATCATGCATGAATTATTTAGAAATGCGATATCTTTAGATTAATTTAAGTAGCTCAAGATTTCAAAATAATGTACAAGAGAGTATTTGCGATTACTTCGTTAACATAGTTCCGCTTGCAGCGGACATTTTATGTTTCCTTAAGTTGAGCAACTTAGTAATTCTCTCATGTCAGATTACAATGAGAAGAAATAAACTTATCAAAAAAACGTGTCGTCTATAACAAGGTAGTCTAAATCTAGATGTTTGACGGATTCTGGAAAAATATTTCTCGCTACGCTAGCTATTTCATTACAACACTTTTGGGTGTGCTCTTGAATGCTTATGCGCCTTTGATACCTCTTTTTAAACGCCCAGTCACCTTAATACCTATTTTGGGCTTGTTTTTAGGCGCTCTGGTTTTTCTTACTCTCACGCTGCGTGCGATGCTTGGTTTGAGTACAATTTAGACTATGACTTTGGTGGGAGGTTCACTCCCCTAACAAAGTCGTATTTATGTAATGTGTAGTAGATCCTCTGTGAGGAGACGAATTTTATGGCTACAGATCGCCGCGTTTCCCGCGTTGCTGAGTTGATTAAACGGGAAGTTAGCCAAATGTTACTCAACGGTATCAAGGATGATCGTGTGGGGACAGGAATGGTGAGTGTGACTGACGTTGATGTATCTGGAGATTTGCAACATGCAAAAATCTACGTCAGTATTTATGGCACAGAGGAAGCCAAAGCAGAAACAATGGCTGGATTAAAGTCAGCGACAGGTTACGTCCGCAGTGAACTGGGTGCACGAGTGCGTCTGCGTCGCACACCAGAGGTGGTGTTTCTTGAAGATCGATCTATAGAACGTGGTACAAAGGTGTTGTCGCTTTTAAACAAGCTTCAGCTAGAACGTCAACTAGAAAATCCGGCAGAAGAAAATAAAGATAACTTCGTTGAATAATAAAGATTTATGTCCGGAGGATTAAGTAACGTAAACAACAATTAATTAAAGTACGTCAGCTAAACATTAAACAGACACGACTAGTCGTGTCTGTTTAAATTTGCTTAATGCAAAGCTCACTGAGAGGGCAGTTACAACAATTTACAGGTTACAGACTACGTTTGAGTGAGGGAGTAAGGCAAGGAATGAGGGAATGTTAGAGCAGCGAGCCGTAGGCTGGGAATGAGGGAGTGAGGGAGTGAGGGAATGAGGGAATGAGGGAGTTATTTTTCTCCCTGTTCACTGTTCACTGTTCACTGTTCACTGTTCACTGTTAAGAGTTTGTGCTTATTTTAAAAGGCAGAGTAGTTTACAAAACTAAAGACCAGCCAGTTAACAGAGGGTTAATTGTGGGGTTTCGGGTATGGTGCAAATTCTTTTCCCTACATCTAACATAGGGACAATATCTTTCGTCTGATCCAATCGGACTGTTAAACGTCTATTTTTGCTTAGCAAACTCTAAAATGAGATTTTGACTTGACATGCCATGTCTAAAGAAAAAAGCCATTGATATTTGCTTAGCAAACTATAAGATAGCTGTGCGTACTCCTGCTTTTTGTGTTGGGTTTTCTCTTTTTGAATTTTGTAATTGTAACTGCCTATGCTGCCCGATATAGACAAACTCTCCCTGGCTGAACAGGTGGCTCAGATGATCGTTGTTCGTGCCTCGGGCTTTTTATTCGATCACCAAATTCAGTATCCTGTCTGGGAACCACCAGCAGCAAAACTCCAACACTGGGTGCAAGACTTAGGGGTTGGTGGAGTGATTTTACTGGGGGGAAGTGCTGGGGAATTAGCTATCAGGACACAACAATTACAAAAATGGGCGAAAACTCCTTTACTGATTGCTGCTGATATTGAAGAAGGTGTCGGACAGCGCTTTAGTGGATCAACTTGGTTTCCGCCACCAATGGCATTAGCCTCTATCTTCCGCAAGGATCAAAAGTTGGGTTTGGATTATGCCCAAAAAATGGGAGCCGTCACTGCACAAGAAGCTTTAGCCATTGGGATTAACTGGGTATTAGCTCCTGTGGTGGATGTGAACAATAATCCTGATAATCCTGTGATTAATGTTCGCGCTTTTGGCGAAACGCCTGATGAGGTTAGTCAGTTGGCTTGCGCCTTTATTCGTGGTGCAAAAAGTTATTCTGTCCTGACAACGGCGAAGCATTTCCCAGGGCATGGCGATACGGCTGTTGATTCTCATCTGGATTTACCAGTGATCCCGCACTCTTTAGAGCGACTGGCACAAGTGGAATTACCACCTTTTGCAGCGGCGATCGCCTCGGGTGTAGATACAGTCATGAGCGCTCACCTATTAATACCCAGTTTAGATCCAGAACTACCAGCGACCTTGTCACACAAAATATTAACAGGGCAGTTGCGGCAAAAATTAGGCTTTGAAGGCTTGATCACCACAGATGCTTTGGTTATGGGTGCTATTACCAACCGCTATGGAGCTTCGGTTGCTCCTGTGATGGCTGTGGAGGCTGGTGCTGATATTTTACTCATGCCTGTTGATCCCGAAGAGGCTATTAGTGCTGTATGTAGCGCTGTTGAAAGTGGTCGGATTTCGCGATCGCGCATTCGCGACTCTGTTGAGCGTATTTGGCAAGCGAAGAGCAAAATCTCTTCTGAACCAGTCACTACTACAGGTTTTATCGAGCGCACGGCTCAAAAGGATTCTCTTGAGATTGTTGGTGAGATTTTGCAGCAAAGCCAAATCATTCATGGCTCCGCGTTAGCATTAGAGCAAGTTATAAATGTCATAAAACTTAATAATAAGCAAAAAGTGAATTTATACAATATAATCGTTGTTGATGAGAGCTTAAATTGTAGCTTTTTAGACAAATTTTCGCCAGTAATTACACGTACGAAGAAGATGGGATATAAAATTCAAATTGTTGATTATCAGACTCAAAATACCAGCAACTTGGAGGAAAATCATCCGACTTTACTACAGGTCTTTATTAGAGGAAATCCATTTCGTGGGAGTGCAGGACTTACTAAGGCAGCAGAAGGCTTACTTAAGAAATTGTTAACAACCAAGGACTTACAAGCTTTTGTCTTATACGGTAGTCCATATGTATGGCAACAATTTATACCTTTACTTCCGAAGGATGTTCCTGGTGTATTTTCTTATGGGCAAATGTCAGCAGCACAAGAGTGCGCTCTACGCACCCTCTTTGGTATGTAGAGAATCTATCTGGAAAAACATTTTCTCTTGCCAGACCGTGCTTTTTAGCAGCCACTAAAACAGCCTTAACAACGTCAGCAAGATCAATCAACTCTCTTAATGTGTTAGCGTGCAATACAATTTAAGCAAATGTCAGGACTCGTTGATTTTCGTAACATTTCTTCATATAATTTTAGGATGTATAGCGTCAAAATGAAAATAGTTCCGTATATAAAACTACAAAACCCCGACGACTAGCTTTCCATATCTATCAACGTTTGTTCCTAAGGGATTTTGGGAAATCAATTAAGTGTTAAATTGTGAGCAAAAACCATGAGTGTGAATACGGTGCCTTCTATCAGTTACTATTCTCTAGATGTGATACAAGATGAAGCACGCCGACTGGTGCAAAAGGGCTTGGTCAGCAGACAGCAGCCGATTTATACCTTGTGCCAATACATCCCGGCTAGAGAGTGGGTATGTATTGAATGTGAGCTAGAAAAGTGTGATTTCTTGCTGCGCGATCGCATTGCCGATCTGATCGGTCGGGAACAGTGGGAAAACGACTAATCAGTTTTTCATTTTTGATTGTGGAATGGGATATAGAAATTGATAAAAAGGGATTTAACCCTCAAATTGAAATGTAATCTCTGCTTTTTATGAACCTTTTCCAGTCCAAAATCTTAAATATCCCATCTTCCCTCGATACAAAAGTGTTTTCTGGAGATTCTTAATCTACATTCGCCTTGCAACCACCCGTCAAAGTAGCCCTAGAAGTGTTGCTGAACATTGGGTATAGAGATTTTAGGGTGTTAATGCCACATTTAGATATGTGAATTCCGGAGCAGTTCAATTTCAGCAAGTGCTCCGGAAGTTTTGTATATCTGACAATATACAGGTTAAGTTACCCGACTTGTTCGAGATACTGGTTGATGTCTTCTATGACGCGCGTCAGTTCGGCTTCTGTTGTCAAGCGAATAGTCGCATCGCGGACAGTTAGCAATACTTTGGCTGCAAACGGAGTAGACCAAATATTGGGATTACAAAAAATTTCTAAAAATACCTCTCCTGTGTAACGATATTCCATTGGACGCTGGGGACTGGGTTTACCACCAGGGGTGGTTTTAGCAGCAACAGCTTTGAGGCTTTGCATCAACTCATCCAGTGCTGCTTTAAATTCTCGTGCGGCTTGAGGTGAAAAACTAAAAGAGACGGAACCTTCTACTAAGTTCAGTGTCAGACGATTTTCGGACATGAGCTACTGATAAAAACTTCTATAGCAATCGTAAATGATTCGTGAACACTCATTTGGGGAGATCAGGGAGGAGTTCGTGCTTGAACAAACAAAGTGAACCTGATACGGATAGCATGCAATTTGATTTTCTGTGCGCCTGCTGTTTTGGTAAAGTTGAACGTATCGGCGGCGAACAACCTCGCGATGACACGATTTTCTTTGCCGAATGCGCGGATGGGTAGGTGTAGAAAAAGAGGTTTGAAAAAAAATGGCTGGATTGCTTACAGGACAGGAATTTCAGACAAAAATCTTTTACAACCATCCGCGCCCCCTGCCCAGACTGGATTCCAGCCATTTGCTGTCAAGCAATTTACTTTTTCTAGTGCTATCATTACATCATCCGCGATTTAGAACCTTGAAAAGTTTATATAGTGCAGCTTTCTAACTGCCGCAGTTGAAATTTCTCTTACTCCCTATTAGGGATTGAAACCACAACAACCACATCTCCTTTTGTAGGCATCCAAGTTGAAATTTCTCTTACTCCCTATTAGGGATTGAAACAGGAAAAGCTTTTGCATATATAGCGACTAATATTGTTGAAATTTCTCTTACTCCCTATTAGGGATTGAAACATGAACCATCGCCATTTCTTGAGGAACATTCCCAGGTTGAAATTTCTCTTACTCCCTATTAGGGATTGAAACATTCTCTCCCAACCTTGCAAACCACCTATGAGGTTGAAATTTCTCTTACTCCCTATTAGGGATTGAAACTATAGTCAATCTCTGTATAACTGAATTTTTATCTGTTGAAATTTCTCTTACTCCCTATTAGGGATTGAAACCTGAATTAATAGTTGGTACTTTTACTTGCCCAGATCCGTTGAAATTTCTCTTACTCCCTATTAGGGATTGAAACGTTAACAGTAACAGTTGTAGTAGCCCACAAAAATTGTTGAAATTTCTCTTACTCCCTATTAGGGATTGAAACCAAAAATAGCAACAGGACAAATTGCGATCGCAGTTGAAATTTCTCTTACTCCCTATTAGGGATTGAAACTAAAGTGTATTCTGTCCCATCTGCTAGGTAAGTTGAAATTTCTCTTACTCCCTATTAGGGATTGAAACTCTAGTTCACTGTCATCATCAGTATTGGCTTTGGTCGTTGAAATTTCTCTTACTCCCTATTAGGGATTGAAACTCCATAATTGCACCTCAAACCAAAGGAATTGAACGTTGAAATTTCTCTTACTCCCTATTAGGGATTGAAACGTTACAGGAATTGAGCGTTACGACTATCAACAGAAGTTGAAATTTCTCTTACTCCCTATTAGGGATTGAAACGGTTTGCGTTGGGTAATGTCGAAGCAGATTGTTGGTTGAAATTTCTCTTACTCCCTATTAGGGATTGAAACTTCCAAGTAACTTTAACTATAATCGCATGATTATTTAGGTTGAAATTTCTCTTACTCCCTATTAGGGATTGAAACGTCGGCTTTCAGCTTTAAGTCTTGGATACCATAAGGTTGAAATTTCTCTTACTCCCTATTAGGGATTGAAACTTTAATATCTTGGTCAACTACAGCGCAAGGGCTGCAAGTGGTTGAAATTTCTCTTACTCCCTATTAGGGATTGAAACGAATGTTTCCTATCAGTCTATTATTGTCATTGTTAGTTGAAATTTCTCTTACTCCCTATTAGGGATTGAAACTAATTTGGGATGATGCAGCCATCCAACAAATTAAAGTTGAAATTTCTCTTACTCCCTATTAGGGATTGAAACGGAAGAAGAGGTGAACGCTCGTTTTGAACTACGAGTAGGTTGAAATTTCTCTTACTCCCTATTAGGGATTGAACCGATTGAAAAACTTTTAATGATAAAAAATATAATTACATCAAAAAGCTATAGCTAATGTTCAAAGAAATTGACGAAAAATTAGCTAAAAATATTCCCAACAAAACCCAATTATTCGTTCCTTTAACAATAAAGTAAATCCTTATCATGTAAGACTTTGAAAGATTTTTGACACTTTGCGATCTAAACTTAGATTTATCTAAGCTGATAAAAAAAAGACTTTATGACTCAAGATAACCGCGCAAAAGTGCGAAAGGTTTTAATTATTACCTTAGTGCTGAATATCTTTGTCATGGTGTTAAAAGCTGTCGTAGGAAACTTGACAGGTTCTCTGAGTTTGACTGCTGATGCTTTACATAGTGTGACTGATAGCGCCAACAATATATTAGGATTGATTGCCAGTCGGTTTTCTTCCCCAAAACCAGATCGGGATCATCCATACGGGCATTTAAAATTTGAAGCAGTAGGGGCGTTGGGAATTTCTGCTTTTTTAGGTATAGCTTGTTTTGAAATTCTCCAGGGGGCGGTTGAACGAATCATCAATGGTGGTGGTAAGCCCATCACAATATCACCACCAGAGTTAGGGTTATTACTGGTTGTCTTGGGTGTAAATATTTTCGTGGCGTTTTACGAACGTCGTATAGGACAACGGGTGAGAAGCCCAATTTTGATTGCTGACGCCAAACACACTATGAGTGACATCTGGGTAACAATCTCTGTGATTGCTGGTTTGATTGGTGTGTGGCTAGGTTTTGAGTGGCTAGATTTGGCTTTGGCTTTTCCTGTGGCTTTGTTAGTCTTTTGGAGTGGCTGGACTGTTTTAAAAGAAAATTTACCTTGGCTTGTTGATAGGATGGCGATCGCCCCAGAAGTGATTCATGCGATCGCACTTTCTGTTCCTGGAGTCGTTAACTGTCATGATATTGCTTCTCGTGGTGTGATCGGTCGTCAAGTCTTCATCGAAATGCATTTAATAGTCGATGCACCTGAGGTAGAAACTGCCCACCGTATCACCGAGGAAGTTGAAAAGCGACTAGAAGAACGTTTCAGTCCAGTTAGAATTTTGATTCACGTCGAACCACCTGCTTACCAGTCGAACCATGTTTCCTTCTAGCCCTGACTACTGCGTAAAAATTTTTCCCTCTCCTTAACAAGGAGAGGGATGCCCGATAGGGCAGGGTGAGGTTTTACACTTGGCTACTTGCTGGTGCAAAAAACAAATCAGGTGGGCATTTGAAATTACTCCCACTCAATAGTTCCAGGCGGCTTGGAGGTGATATCGTAAACCACTCGGTTAACACCTTTGACTTCATTCACAATCCGGTTAGAAATCACTTCTAAGACATCATAAGGCACACGCGCCCAGTCAGCAGTCATACCATCTTCACTGGTGACAATCCGCAAAACGATGGGGAAAGCATAAGTACGTTGGTCGCCCATAACACCTACACTGCGAATTGGTAGTAAAACAGCAAATGCTTGCCAGTAATCGTGATACAAATCACGTTTGTTAATTTCTTGACGCACAATTAAGTCTGCATCACGTAAAATATTTAACCTTTCGGCAGTAATTTCGCCTATAATGCGAATCGCTAAACCCGGTCCAGGAAAAGGATGCCGTTGGACAATTTCTTCTGGTAAACCAATAGCACGTCCTACTTTACGGACTTCATCTTTGAACAGTTTCCGTAACGGTTCCACCAGTTTGAATCGCAAGTCTTTGGGCAATCCACCAACGTTGTGATGGCTTTTGATTTTCACCGCCACCCGTTCTCCAGTTTGTGGATCAACGTTGGTATTAGCAGATTCAATAACGTCTGGATAAAGCGTGCCTTGAGCTAGATAATCAAAAGGTCCGAGGCGTCTGGATGTTTCCTCAAAAGCACTGATAAATCCATGCCCAATTATACGACGTTTTTCTTCGGGGTCAGTAATGCCGGACAGTGAAGAAAGGAAGCGTTCCCTAGCGTTGACATATTCTACCGGAATGTGAAATTGTTCTTGGAACAGTTTTATCAGTCGTTCTGGCTCATATTTTCGCATAAAGCCTTGGTCGATAAAAACACAAGTCAACTGATCCCCAATAGCTTTATGCAGCAAGAATGCCAAGGTTGAAGAATCGACTCCTCCAGAAAGCGCCAACAGCACACGTTTCTCGCCAACTCTGGCGCGGATTTCTCGAATAGCTTCTTCGACAAAAGCGATAGTTGTCCAAGTCGGTTCACACTCGCAGATATGGTATACAAAGTTACGGATTAAAGCTATACCACCAACAGAATGCACTACTTCTGGATGGAATTGGACGCCGTAAAGTTTCTTGTCGTGATGAGCAATAGCTGCACACGGAGTATTTTCCGTATGTGCCAGTAATTCAAATTGTTCTGGCATCTGAGTGATAGAGTCTGCGTGGCTCATCCACATCGTCGTACCATCTTCAACATTAGTGAGCAAATCTGTGGGATCATCTATATAGAGTGATGCTTTACCATACTCACCTCGATCAGCTCTTGCCACTTCCCCGCCCAGCTGTTGCACCATCAGTTGCATACCGTAGCACACACCTAAAATCGGAAGTCTCATATTCCAAATTTCTGGGTCACACCGGGGAGCACCATTGTCATAAACTGAATTGGGACCTCCAGAAAGGATAATCCCCTTAGGATTGAGTTGACGTAGTTGTTCAGCTGTGGTGCGATAAGAAAGGACTTCAGAATATACTTGGGTTTCACGAATTCGGCGGGCAATCAGTTCAGAATACTGAGAACCGAAATCGAGAATAACAATCATTTGGCGATTAAGCGGCCTTAAAGATTCAACTTTTTCAGGCGCTTGTTCTGTTGGTAGAGTCACCGCAGTGTTCATGGCAGGGAAGATGTGAGTGTAAGAAGAAATTGTCGCTTATCAGGTTAAAAACAATACCATTTCTCTGCGTTGTCAGGCTGTGATGGTAGTAGAAACCCTCTGCACACGCGACTTTGAGTGCGTCTGCTTAGCCGATAGTTATGTGTAAATGGTATTAAGAAGAAAAACTTACCCTAGATTGGTAAAATATTATAGCCTGATTGGTGAATCTTAAGATTATTTATAATAAATTAACATAATTTTGCTATTATCAAACTCCCATTTGTGACAACAGGACTTGCATATTGTCCCAAGAAAGTCCTTGTTGAATGTAGCGGGGTGCTTCCGGATTATAAGGACTGGCTACGCGGTCAATTTTGATAATTTTTGCTTCATCTTGCAGCACAGGAACATCGGGGTCAAAGGCAGTTGGGCGCGTTAAAGAACTGGAAAAGCCTTTAAAAATGGCAATTTGGTCTTCCTCACCCGCAATTTCCACACTGACAAGCAGGACTTCTTGGGGACGTTTGACGGTATATTGTTCTAGACGCTTGCTGATAGAATTGTTCATTTTAAAAATGACGTGTCTATTAATGTTTCTGAAGAGTAGCCCTATAGGCAGCGCAGCACCCGCTACGAATGAAAGAAACACCTTTTTCCCGTGATCCCCCTACACCCCTGTGTTTACTCAGAACTACTGCGGTGTTGCTGAGCGTCCCTGCTTACCTAGTTTAACGACAACGAAGTAACTTAAGTAAAGCACATAAATAATTAAACCAACGATACCCAGAAAGCCGAGAAAGCCAGGTTTGGAGTTGGGATGGAAATAATCTTTAAATAGTAATGGAGCTTCAAGCCAAACGCGACAATAAGGAGTTGCCATCGCGCTTGAGGAAAAAGCACAACCCACAAAAGGTATAAAGGCAATTGCGCTCAAAATACAATACACCGTCGTAGCCCAGCGCCAGGAGGTAAAAAGCAGCTTTAAAGGTCCATTTGACAGATATTCAATTTCATCGTTGAGATCCACCCAGAACCACAGAGAAATAGGAATCAGAATCAGACCCATCAGCCCTGAGATAAAACTCACTCCAAAGCCAGCAATCATTAAGTAGATGGTGATTGCCAATAAACTCGCGACTCGCCAGTAAATCGTGAGCAAACGTTGTATCGCTTCGGCTTTTTCTACATATGCCCAAATTAGCAGAATAATGGGGATAATTACCGCGAATAATACTGCTAATCGGTAGTCCATCCAGACAAACGGACGAAACCAGAGTTCATTATTCATAATTTTTTTATGAGAAATCAACAATTATAGTGAATAGTCAATAAGTATATGATATTACTCATTAGCCTTGTACTTTTTTCTTTAGAAAGAAACAGCCATTCCCAACCCTTTATCTAGATGAGGGATAAAAAGAAAATCTCACCCCCTACGCACATTTCCAATTTTCTACAGAAAATGGAATGGGTTTGAAGTGAGATTTTGTACAACGAGGTATTTAAAATGCAAGATAGCCAGTAAACTGATTCTGATTACTTGCAAACGTACCATAAATAAAGTGCTGGACGAATCAGTTTTTAATCATCGTAAATTCTGCACTCATCTGCATCTGGATTATCATCACAGTACCTTTCAAGAGAGTTTTTGGTTTTTTGATTAGACTTTTGGTGGGCAGCTTCGGCTTGTAGTTCTTCTACTGCATCCCAAGCGGCAGCGCACTCAGCAGAGTTACTACCTGAGGTATCGCAGGTAGCACGAGCTTGTTCACGTTCTTGTTCGATTGTCTCTTGTATGTTGCTCATGTTCCTAGTCTTGTTGTGTTTTCAATACAAGTATAGAAAAAATTCAAAAATGACAGTTTTTGCACTATGCTTCCCATTTTACTGTTGTTGACCAAAAGTTGTCTCACCAGTAAGTGAGGGAATGTACTCCATAACTATTACAGTAAACCGTATTAATGGTTTTTTATTCGTCTTTATCTTTTAAGATTTTGGATTTTGGCTATAAAGATAAATTATACAATTTATTTTGGTCGGCAGTTCACCACATCGCCTAAGCTATGGCTCGTGCGAAGCACTACTATGAGTCTAGCAGGAGTCTTCTCGTCGGTTCTTGATAGGATAAAAATAAAAACCGATTAGCCTCAAAAAAAAGAATGGAAAACTCATGGCAGACCAAATACAGTGGGCAAACGCTTTATCAACCCGTCCTTCTTTGGAAGCAGCTGTTGCAGATGTGGTACAACAAGCTGTCTCGTCGTTAACAGCACCTGCTGATTTAGGGCTGGTATTCATTTCGTCTGCTTTTACAAGTGAGTATTCTCGGCTTTTACCCTTACTTGCTGAGCGACTTTCTGTACCTGTGCTTATTGGTTGTAGCGGTGGTGGTGTTATTGGGACAACTGGGCGCGGACAAACCGAAGAGTTGGAAGCAGAACCTGCCCTCAGTTTGACCTTAGCGCATCTGCCCGAAGTAAGTGTAAAAGGTTTTCATATTGTTCCTGAAGAATTACCTGATTTAGATAGCCCGCCAGATGATTGGATTGATTTGATCGGTATGCCATCAACACCAGCGCCACAGTTTATATTGCTGTCTGGCTCGTTCTCATCTGGAATTAACGATTTACTACAAGGGATAGACTTTGCTTATCCTGGGTCGGTGACAGTGGGAGGACAAGCAAGTGGAGCCGGTTTGGGAGGTCGTATCGCCTTATTTTACAATGACAAAGTGTATACTGAAGGGACAATTGGCGTCGCTTTGAGTGGTAATATTGTCTTGGAAACTATTGTGGCACAAGGATGCCGACCGATTGGGAAACTGCACCAAGTTACAAAAAGCGATCGCAATATCATCCTGGAACTGGATGAACGAATACCACTGCTTATCTTGCGAGATCTGATTGCCAACTTAAGTGAAGAAGACCGAATCCTGGCACAACATTCTTTATTTGTTGGGTTGGCGATGGATGGATTCAAGCAAGATTTGCACCAGGGAGACTTTTTGATTCGTAGCATCCTCGGAGTCGATCCAACAGCCGGGGCAATTGCGATCGCAGACTATATTCGACCAGGACAACGCCTACAATTTCACCTACGCGACGCTCAAACTTCTGCTGAAGACTTGGAATTTCTCTTAGAAAGTTATTACACAAAACAAGTTGCACAACCGTCTGCAGTTGGTGCCCTGATGTTTTCCTGTGTGGGACGTGGTGAAGGACTCTACCAAAAACCTAATTTTGATTCTGAGCTTTTTAGGCGTTATCTCAAAGATATTCCAATAGCCGGCTTCTTTTGTGGCGGTGAAATCGGTCCTGTGGGTGGCAGTACTTTGCTACACAATTATACCTCTGTTTTTGGAATTTGCCGTGCGATCAAAGACTCAGGAATAAGTTAGAGATTTTTCCTTGTCCACTAAAGTAACAATGTAGTGTTGTTATCAATAAAGGATGGGGTTCCGCTAGGGGCTACAGCACCATATTTCTCAAAGTAGCGACGCAGTTCTGGTGGAAAGTTGGGATAATCAAACACAGCATCTCCATTCGCCATATCTGCCCAAAACTCGCGTAAGCTGGGAGCTAATTCTGTTGCCTGGGACATTGGCAGGTTTAAGGGAGGCAGAGTGAGGAACTTGACGAGAAAGGGAAAACTGCGATCGCCCATCCACTTCTTAGATGTCTGTTGCAAGTTCGGGAAATCAGGAACTGATTGTACTCTATGCGATAAAATTTGCAACCATGCATTACCGTAATTATCCTGGTGGCACTCTAATATCCGGTAAGGATGAGGATAGCTGACTAAAGAACCTGTTGTTATATCGTATACACCATCCTCATAAGCAACATCTTGAACGTGCAAGTGTCCTGTGAACACCAGCCGAACGCCGTACCGCTTTAGGATTTGTAATAGTTCTGTTGCATTTCCTAACATATAGCGATTTGCCATTGGGTGGCGTGATTGATTAGGCAGGTGTTCAACAACATTGTGATGCACCATGACTAAGACAAATTCATCACCAGTCCCAGCTAAAACTTCTTCTAACCACTGTAGCTGTTGAGTATCTAACCGTCCTATCTGCTGTCCTTCGTCGTCAAAACAGTTAGAATTCAAACCGATAAGCCTAACACCTGGCAGTAACTGACAAGTGTAGTAAAGTTGGTCAGTATCCTCGTAGCCAAACTTGCGGTAATAGTGCGGAAAATCTGAGATCGCAATGGATTGCTCATTCGCCTTTACAACAGGAACATCATGATTACCAGGAACAACATAACTAGGAAAGGGAAGCTGTGCTAAGCGTTCTTGCAACCAAGCATGATTTTCTGGTTCGCCGTGCTGGGTTAAATCTCCTGGAAGCAAAAGAAAATCTATATTAAGTTGTGTTAAATGTTCTAGTACACTTTCAAAGGCGGGGATGCTAACTTCCACCAAATGAAAACGACTGGGATGATTCCAGATTGTATGGGGAAGCGCAAGGTGTAAGTCGCTAACTACAGCAAAGCGAAAATTTGAAATCATTGATTTTATGACAATCTCAAAAGTAGGGTGTAAAAAACTCTTTTTAGAAAGAGTATAACCCTTGCTTTGCCACGCTGCTTGCCAGTGATCTCGCTTAACATTTGTACATAAAATCTGTCAATTTTTCTTGTTGATCAAGAAAAAGGCAGAATTTGAGCGAAATATTGGCGATTTTTCTGGTTTGTCTAACTAATTTTGTTGCAGCTAACCAACATACTTGACGTTAGCGATATATCGCGATACAAATAAGATATGTTGAACAAAAAAGAAAATTATCCTATGCATGACCGAATAAGATTACATGAGCCACAGGGCGAACATGATGAGCACAGACACGGACACCATCCTCACAGAGGAGAAGGTGGACGCAGAGGCAGAGGAGGACCTCCCAATCCAGAGGGCGAACATGATGAGCACAGACACGGACACCATCCTCACAGAGGAGAAGGCGGACGCAGAGGCAGAGGAGGACCTCCCAGAAGAGGAGAGGGCAAAGTCCGGCGTGGTGAGGCGCGTTACCTACTTCTTGACGCACTGCGCGACGAACCCAAACACGGGTATGAGATTATCAAAGCGCTGGAAGAGCGATCGTCTGGACAGTACGCCCCTAGCCCTGGCACAGTCTATCCAACCCTGCAATATCTAGAAGATATGGGGCTGGTGCGTGCCGATCAAGAAGCCGCGCGGCGCGTCTATCATCTAACCGATACTGGTCGAACCGAGTTGGAGGTTCACGCGCAGGAAGTGGAAGCTTTTTGGGCGCGATTTACTGAACCTAAGACATCTGACGCCATTCGAGCCGAAATCGGTTTTCTGGAGGACGAATTAGAACACTTGATGCGGACAGTATGGGGCGGCTTACGAAATGCCCTGAACCGAGATGATCAAAAGACAGTCCGTCGTGTCCGCGAAGTGATTGAACACTCCCAAAATGAGGTGCGGCGCATCCTTACAGAACCCGACAGCTTAAGAGACAATCAGGAATAACCGTATTTTTTTGATTGTTTTTGATTGACAGATATTGGGTTTGGTGAAAAGGAGAGTCAATTTTGGCATTTGTTAGAGTCCGTCAACACGTTAATCCGCTTGCGCAAAAGTATCAAACACTGATCAATCCCCTAGACTGGGAAAAAGTTTACGCCAAGCCAAAAGCACCGCTACATCTGGATATTGGATCTGCACGAGGGCGCTTTTTGTTAAGTATGGCGAAAATTGAACCAGACTGGAATTTTCTAGGTTTAGAAATTCGGGAACCTTTGGTAGTGGAAGCGAATAAGTGGCGGGATGAGTTGGGACTGACAAATCTCCATTATGTGTTTTGCAATGTGAATAACTCATTGCGATCGCTTTTCTCTTCCTTACCTAAAGAAAGTCTACAACGCGTCACAATTCAATTTCCCGACCCCTGGTTTAAAAACCGCCATGCAAAACGGCGAGTCGTCCAACCAGAATTAGTTGCAGAACTGGCAGAATTTATAGTACCTGGGGGTATTGTATTTTTGCAATCGGATATTGAGTTTGTGGCGATGGAGATGTGCGATCGCTTTACAAATCATCCCGCTATTCAAAGACTTGGTACAGGAGAATGGCTAGCCCAAAATCCGCTACCAGTTTCCACAGAACGAGAGATAGGGACAATCAACAAGGGTGAACCTGTTTATCGTGCTTTGTTTGAAAAAGTGAGATGAACGGGGAGAAGTTCTTGATTTGGTAATACGTCTCACTTAGGGTGCACAGATGGTTTTGACTTGCCCACTGATTAACTCGAAATTGCGGTAGTGTGTAGCGCCACCGCAATTTTAGAGTGCTTGGATAAGCCGAACGCTTGACGCTACGCACATCGCCTGAATCAGTGGTTGCTTTTGACCCAGAATTTGATCATCCCCAATTTGGGTGTAAAGAAATTGTATTTAATTTTCATAGAACCTTGCGGTAGGTGGGAAACTCAGAGTCTTTAGACCTGAGAGGAAAACGACACGAGCGACTTTAGTCGCCTTGTTCCATTACCGCCTTGGGGTTACTTAAATTGGTGTGCTTTTGTAATACACTTTCAATGGGACAGTTACCATTCCAATTTGTTCGCCCTGTACGCATAACGGTTTTGCTCCGTAGAGCCTTCCCTTGCGGGAGTAAAGTTAGCTTCGACAATGTTAACGGTCGGTACTTTCTGAAAGACACTGACTTAACCCAATAAATCTGTTTAATCCTTCAGTTCTAGAGCAAGGAACTAGCTTCGCATCCCTTGGTAGGTCTTTAACTCTTGCCGTTAACGTAGTTCAATTAAAAACTTAGTCTGGTCAACTGTAGTCAAAGTCTTAGGCTAGAAGCCCAGTGTCTTTAGACCTGGGTTGTTGACTAATCTTACAATTCCTCCCCAGAGGCTGACTAATTTGGAGAAAGACCTTTTGATTCTAACCATTCATGGTTGAAGATGCGTGACTGGTAACGGGAACCGCTGTCACATAAGATAGTAACAATAGTGTGTCCTGGTCCCATTTGTTTTGCTAAAGCAACAGCTGCTGCGACATTTATACCTGTAGAACCACCCATGAATAAGCCATCTTTCCGTAGTAACTGATAAACAACCTTTATAGCTTCGTTGTCATCAATCTGGACAGCGTCATCACTAGGCGCGCCTTCCATATTGGCGGTGATACGACTATTGCCAATGCCTTCAGTAATAGAATTACCTTCAATATTGATTTCGCCTGTTTTAATGTAGCTGTAAAGTCCGCTGCCTTTTGGGTCAGCTACAACACACTTAATTGCTGGATTTTTTTCTTTCAAATACATTGCTACACCAGCAAAAGTTCCACCAGTGCCTGTTGAAGCGACCCAAGCGTCAACTTTACCATCTGTTTGTGCCCAAATTTCTGGCCCTGTGGTTTCGTAATGGGCGTGGCGGTTTGCTAAGTTATCAAACTGATTTGCCCAAATAGCATTTTCCATTTCGCCAGCTACTCTACCAGAGAGTTTGACATAATTGTTGGGGTCTTTATAGGGTACAGCTGACACAGGGCGAACTTCTGCACCTAATGCCCTCAAAGCATCCATTTTCTCTTGGGATTGAGTGTCAGGAATTATAATCAGGCATTTATAACCTTTGGCGTTGCATATATGTGCCAATCCAATGCCGGTATTACCAGCTGTTCCTTCTACGACTGTGCCACCAGGTTTTAGTAAACCTTTTTCTTCGGCATCTTGAATAATATAAAGTGCTGCCCTATCTTTCACGGAACCACCAGGGTTGAGAAATTCTGCTTTACCAAGAATTTCACACCCAGTTTCGTCACTAAAGCTGTTTAAACGAATAAGTGGTGTTTGACCTACAGTATCTACAAAGCCGTTTCTGATATCCATGTTTAAACTTCTTGGTGGAGACTATACTTTTGGTCATCAGGCGTGAGACCTTGTTGACCCTATACTGATTTTAGAGAGGTCTTTGTTCTAAGATTCAGACTTTAGCCCTACACATTCAAAAATTTTCAAACGTCAATCAGTCACTGCAGTCTACTGTTAATCCTAAGCTAAAGTACAGCAGCTGTACCATGCTGAAATTTTTATAAACATTCTTCTCACGTTTTTTTACATTTGTCACAATTTAGGAGACAAGAGGGCAGTTATTATACGTGTAAGTACTGGTAAAAAAATTGTTGATATCTTCAATCTTAGCCCATATTTATGGATATCTTACAGGAGATGATATAAAAGGGGGTGATACCTCGCTAGTCAACGAAAATTTACATTTAAGTTTCTAAGCTAAGTCTTGTAGATAGCAAATATCATGCTTCGCATACTCCTAATCGATAACAAGTTTGATGTGCACTTGTCGATAACACAGCAACTCAAGCAAGAGTTTTCTTCCATAGAAGTTACCTCAATTATTCATGCTAAGAGTTTTGAGGAAGCGCTAGCAGTAGGTGATTTTGATATTGCAATTACTGACTACTCTCTACAGTGGACTAATGGCTTAGAGGTTTTAAAAACCATTAAAACTAAATATCCAAACTGTCCTGTGATTATGTACACTGATAGCGGCAACGAAGAAATTGCTGTCTTAGGGATAAAGTCTGGGCTAAGTGATTATGTCTTAAAGGGAAAGCCAGATCTGCTTGTGATTGCAATTAGGGAAAGTTTAGAAAAGCAGACATCACTTGACGAGTATGCTGTTGCTGTTGAGCAATTACGAATCAGTGAAGAGCGTTTAGACCTGGCAATGGAAGCTGCTCATCTGGGCACTTGGGACTGGAACGTACCAACAAATCAAGTAATTTGGTCTAAAAATCATGAAAAATTATTTGGTTTACCATCAGGAAGCTTTCTAGGAAGTTATGAAGGATTTCTTTCCTGCGTTCATCCAGAAGACAGAGAACAAGTTTCTGAAGCTGTTACTTCTGCCATGAATGCAAAAACAGACTACAAGAATGAATTTCGCGTTCTTTGGTCTGATGGAAGCGTTCATTGGATCTTAGGTAAAGGTAATTTTTTTTATGATAATACAGGTCAGCTTATGCGCATGATTGGAGTGGTGTTGGACATCACTGAGCGCAAGCAGCGGGAAGAAGAACTGGAGCGAGCAAATCGCTTAAAAGATGAATTTCTTGCGATTGTTTCCCACGAACTTCGCACTCCTTTAAACGCAATTTTAGGTTGGGCACAGTTATTACGTAGCCGCAACTTTGATGAAGCAACTAGAAATCATAGTTTAGAAATTATTGAACGCAGTGCCCTTCAACAGAACCAGTTAATTGATGATATTCTTGATACTTCTCGCTTAATGCGAGGGCAAATGCAGCTATCTATATCTCCTATCAATTTAGTCAGTGTGATTGAGAACGCGCTCAATACTATAAAGTTATCAGCAGAAGAAAAATCCATTACTTTGGAATCCGTACAAGAGTGCTCAGTCGCGGTAGTGATGGGAGATGAAAATCGCTTGTATCAAATTGTTTGGAATTTACTTTCCAATGCAATAAAGTTCACCCCAGTGGAAGGACGAGTGAAAGTGAGGCTGTCAATTAGCGCTGAGTCAAACTCTTGTGACTCACCACTCAAAACTCAACAACAAGAATCCTATGCCACTTACGACAACCGAGAGCTTGAGGCTTCCGACGAAGGAGGCAGCCTAGATGAATTCCGCGACTTGAACCGACTAAAGTTGGAGTTAAAAGACTTGGGGCTTTCCATTCCTAAGGGTTGGGGGGCTTCGGGGTGCTTGCTTCCAAGCTCCCTTGGGATTTCCTCCAAATACCCTACGCGAACACAGTCCCCTAGGGCGGAATATCCACCTGCAGGGCTGCTTCACTCCAACACAGTGGCTGCTCAAGGCTCAGAACCTTCCGAGGTTCTGAGCGGAGTAAACTTCGGCTCAAACAACTCTTGGCAACACACTGGCTTCTGGGCAGTCATTCAAGTCAGCGATACTGGTGAGGGCATCAATTCTGAGTTTCTACCTTATGTGTTTGAACACTTTCGTCAAGCTGATAGCACAATGACACGTTCCAATAATGGACTTGGTTTGGGATTAGCGATTGTTCGGCATCTCGTGGAATTGCACGGGGGTAGAGTTACAGCAGAAAGTCAAGGAAAAGCAAAAGGAGCAACCTTTACTGTCAAGCTGCCACTTGTAGAAGTGAATACACAACAGCGAAAAGTCACTCGTGAAATAACTTCTGATCACTCACACCTAAATGACGTACAAATCCTTCTGGTCGATGATGATACTGATAATTTGGAACTACTCGAAGAAATTTTGCAAGGTGCAGGCGCAAAGGTGGTCGCTGTTCCATCCGCCAATGCAGCTTTACAAGTTATGAAAGACTTCAAATTTGATGTACTCATTAGTGACATTGGAATGCCACAAACGAGTGGTCATGCTTTGATTCGTCAAGTCAGGCTCAAGGAGGTGGGGCAAACCCAGAGAATTCCCGCTGTTGCACTCACTGCTTATAGCAGAGAAGAAGACAAACTTGAAGCACTGGAGGCAGGATTTCACATTTTCTTGCCCAAGCCAGTTAACCCTGTAGATTTAATGGGTGCAATATCTAGTCTTTTGGAATAAGAAGAGAAAACTCAACAACTCCACAGTAATTTGCATGCACGAAGCCAACCCAACGCCTAACGAGAATCCAGTTGAGGAGAGCGGGAAACGTCGGTGTAGAGTTGCATCTATCCCGGACGGGTTCGGCAGTTGCTAAGAAAGCGGGAAGCCCTCCGGGGATGACCTTCGGTCACGCTGCGATAGCCGTAAGGCGTGGCGGAACGCCATAGAGCGGGGGTTCGCAATCGACGGGAAGCGGAGCCACTGCGTTGGACGGGTTTCCCGGCTTGAAGCAAGTGGCGTCCAAGACTGCGACCCCCTCATCGCCTCCGGCGTCTACAAGTCGGGAAACCCGACGGCACATGCTTCAAGTCGGCATAGCCGCCCAACGCACTGCCTCCCCAACGCACTGCCTCACAGCAACGCAGCCTGGTACACCACTTGCTACAAGGACGGAGCCGATACTACTCACCTACGGAGGGTTTCCTTGTGGAGCTTACGCTCCCCAAGGCAGTGGCTCCTCATCTCCCTATCTCCTCACCTTCCTTTTGCCGCGACTCCAACCATATGGGCACAGCAATCACAGCAGCTAGAATCAGCAATGCTAAAATTGCAAATTGACTAACCCAAGTAACTAATTGTTCCAGGGAAATGATTCTTCCAGCAAAGAAAGCAAGTGTCACCATAACACTAGCCCAGGCGATCGATCCTGCGAGGTTGTATATCATGAATTTGCCAAAGGACATCTCAACAATTCCAGCAAGTGGTGCGGCAAAAATTCGCAGCAAAGCTAGAAAACGTCCAAAAAACACTGCTTTAGAAGCATTCTCGCTAAATTGTTCTCTTATAATCAAAAGTCTAGCTTCAGAAACCCTAAACAATCTACCTAGGCGCACAAGCAAAGACCAGCCGCCAGTTCTACCAATCCAATAACCACAGATACCTCCCATAACAGCACCTGAAATGGCGTCACCCAGAACTAGCCAGTAACTAAGTTCCTTACTGCCAGCAAGAAAGCCCCCAACCAAAGTGACGGTTTCACCTGGAAGAGGAATCCCTAAATTCTCCAACAATATTCCCAAAAAAATTGCCCAATATCCATATTCATGAGCAACTTTCTGGATGTTTTCTAGTGATATAAATTCAAGAGACATCCAGCTCCGTTATCTTTACAAATTTTTACTTTTATTCTATGTTGACTCTTTTGTGGGCTAGGTGTCAATTGCGTCGTTCTACAAAATTCCGAATCCAGAGTCAAAAATTAATAGTTGCTATTGATTTTTGACTCTTGCTGCTTAAAATACCACATCCGTACACTTACTAGCCTTAAACAATTTCTTTTTATATAAAATTTATATTTTCATGAGGAAATTGTAAAAATTTGGTAAAAGATACGGTTGTTACCGAAATTATCATATGGTTATGCCTATATTGGGTAAAGTCAGGACAAATTATACGGCATAAATACTGAAATTCTCTGTCTTAACCCAATCGCTGCGAGTTTCCAGGAAACTGAATTAAGCAGCATTTTTTACGGTTAAGAGAAGATCAGCAGTTGTGTCTGTTTTCTGCATTTTTTGTAACAATGTTTCAACTACCCAGTAAGATTCATGACTATCACATCAAATTGTCAAGTTGTTTTGTTTAAACCCGAAGGACGTATAGACTTACAGGGTGGTATCGCTCTTAGCGAAAAAATGTCCGCCATAGTTCCTCAGCGTAATCAACTCTGGGTTATTGACCTAGTCAAAGTTGATTTCATGGATAGTTCTGGCTTAGTTTCCCTAGTCAAAAGCTTAAAGTTGGCACGTCAAAGTGGTTGTCGCTTCGTTCTTTGCAATGTTCAAGATCCCGTTAGGTTAGTTTTGGAACTGACTCAGCTAGATTCAGTATTTGAAATCTTTCACAATTACGAAGACATTTTCACCGTTATTCAAGAAAAAAGTTTAGTTACAGTCGCTTGAAACCAGATTGGGCGATGGGAATGATATTCAAGTCGAGTAGCGGCTTGGCTGTAAGGCAATACCAATGGCAGGTGAATAAATCTGGCTTTTGAACACCAACGCTACTCAAAGCAGGTGCAGTGGGAAATGGCCAAAGACGGTCAAAATAAATTTCACTTTTTTTCAGTCCAAACTGTATCAAATATGTAGCCGGTGGTGCTAATAAAAATTGCAGGAGATTATGTGCCATGTAATACAAGCTTTGACGCAACACATCTGATAAATGTAGAGGTTGGTAATAAGTTAAGTCAGACGCCAGTAAATTATCTGGTAATTTTTCTCCATTGAATTCCTCTGCTAAAGTAATAGCCTCACCATACAGAGGTCCATAAGCCGTCAGAACCACTGGCAACCAATAACTACCATCGCCAATGGCTACTTGCATGTGTTGTGCTAATTTGTGACGTAACCCAGGAATATCCCGACAAGCTTTAATAATTCCTTCAAACGGCACTACCAGATTTTCAGGCAAACAGAGGGTTAAAGGGCAATAAATAATCTCCTGCAATTCGGAAGACGTTTGTAAATCCCAGGGCTGGAATCCCAGTCGTTGGTCAATAGAAGTCAGATTATTCACCGCAACCACTTGTACGGAGGTTGCTTGCGTCCCGTCTTCAGCAATCGCCATCTCTATTGCAGATAACATCCTGCTTACGGTGGGAGATTGTATGATTTCTCTCCCATCGGATTCGATTACTACTAAGACTTTACGCATTGCTTGTAGAGATATTATTTTGAGGGGAGGCTACCCGAGGAAAATTTGGCAAATCTATCCCACCGTGAGAATCGGTACGGGTTTTCAGCGCCAGACGGTAACTTACACTCTGAAGTTCTGCCTGGAGTTGGCGATTCTCGCGTTGTAGAATTGCTACTTTTTCTCTAACAGGAGTCATGCGCTCCTCAAATTTACGACGATAGATTTGAGGCAACTCTTGTACAACTTGCTCAAGCATCCGACTGCGATCGCTCAATTCTTGCACGGACTGCCGCAGTTGATAAATCTCAGCGTCACGCGCTGAGATTTGCTCTTGATAAAAACTCACTTGCTGCTCTACAGCTTGTAATTGTTCTCGTAATTCTTGCAGCTGAGTTTGATCACGCTCAGACATTTCGCTTTGGGGCATAAAGTTAGTGTTGCCCTTAACCAGTCGGAAGAGTTCTTGAGACAGTTGTTGTACTAGCTGATCCCGAAACTGCAATTCTTGGCGTAGGTTCGAGGCTTCTGCATACAGGTCTTGAATAGAGGTATCATTTTGACTCACAGTGGCTTACAGCTCCCATTCAGAACTTTTCGTTTTTCATCTACTACTGCGGCAATTAGACATTTGTCAATTGACATATTTTTATAAGTAAAATTAGCGAGATTTTTTTGTAAAATCTGCTTCATCTGATTTGTCTATACGGTAGCTTGAGGCGCTAACTATTATACCATTAGTTTGAAGATTGTGTAAAAAAATCCTAGATACCTGAAATACACTGACGCGGCTCATTTCCTCTGGCTTGAGCACCAAACTTGAGGGCAACAGAGCCGCGTGAAGAATTAATGAATCAAAAGCTTCTAAGCAGCGGGGATTGTTGCTTGAGCTTGTACCTCTTTGACCTCTTGCTTGATAGTCAGGTAGCGAATCACTTCTTCGCTCAGACGCATAGAGCGCTCCATAATAGCAATCACATTGCCAGGTCCAGTGTAATTCATTTGTATGTAGATGCCATCTCTTTGCCTATTAATTTCATAAGCAAGACGACGTTTACCTCGATTTTGAATCTGGAAATTGTCTGCTCCGTGTTCCCGCAGCAAGTTCTCATATTTAGCGATCGCCTGCTCTACCTGTTCATCAGTCAGATCAGGACGGAGGATGTACATTGTTTCGTAAACGATTTGCATGGTTTTTATCTCCTCATGGACTACATGGCTGCCGATAGTTAACTTGTATTGATAGTCGCGATTGACGATACCAACACCAATCAACATTACAAAGCAGCAAGGAACTTTTTGACGTTCTCTCGTGCAATGGGGTTGCCGGGATACTTGCTCACTTTTAGGAATTGTTTATCCTTTTTCCGAGCGAGCTATACGGATTGCTTGGGGGAGGGCGTCTCCCAACTACTATATCTTTGTCTTTGGTAAAAGATATGGTTTTTGTACTTTCCGTTCCATTTTTACTAACATTTGAAGAGCAAAAACTTCCTGCTTCAACCGAGACTGTCGGCAGCACCTCGTCCACAGGCACACACGACAGAACTCGCCGCGTATTTCAATATATTTATTGCCGCGTTCAAATCGCGGTCAATCTCTAAGCCCTTCAGGTTTTATAATCTTACCAGCTTTTCATTTTTATGCGGAGCTTAATCGCTCATTGAAATATTACACACTGGCGGTTTGATTCCACAAAAGGATACTAATCTAATGGTTATGGCGCAGCGGTATGTGCGAGTTCAAAATCTAGAAGGGCAAGTATACTATGGCTTGCTACAACTGTCTTTTAAGGTACAGGTGCTAGATGCTGCACCTTGGCTACAAGGGCAACTCACCGATTTAATTTTGGAACCAGAAAGTTATCAAATCTTGGCTCCCTGCGCTCCTTCTAAAATTGTAGCGGTAGGTAAAAACTATGCAGAGCATGCGGCAGAAATGGGAACAGAAGTACCCACCGAGCCTTTGCTCTTTCTCAAGCCGCCTACATCTATCATCGCTTCACTGGAAGAAATTCAGTATCCACCGCACTCGCAGCGAGTGGACTATGAAGGAGAACTAGCCCTAGTGATTGGCGATCGCACTATCAAGTGTACACCTGAGGAGGCTCAAACAAAGATTTGGGGTTACACCATTGCTAATGACGTGACAGCGCGGGATTTACAAAAACGGGACAGTCAATGGACGCGAGCCAAAGGTTTCGATACGTTCTGCCCTTTGGGACCGTGGATTGTCCGAGAAATCAACCCCGGAGCTAGATTGCAGACTTTTTTGAATCAGGAGGCAACTCCTGTACAATCTGCCTGTATTGACCAGATGGTGTTTCCCCCAGATTTTCTCGTCTCCTACATCTCTCAGGTAATGACGCTACTTCCGGGGGACGTTGTACTAACAGGTACACCATTAGGGGTAGGACCATTAAATCCTGGCGATCGCCTTCGTGTGGAAATTGAAGGTATTGGTCGCTTAGAAAATACTGTCAGAGCTAGTATTGAATAGCTCGTTTTCTAATTGGTACGATTACTACTGGACACGTAAATCCAGCTTTACCTATTGCTCAAAAGCTTGTATAACGTGCTCACTAAGTTTGATGGTAATCACTCAATGAATTATATATGTGCCAATTAGAATATGAGGTGTGTCAGTAGCTTCAATTTTACCCTTAAACCCCCTGGTTCATGAGACTTTACATTGAACGGGTTTTTGGTTTAAGTACTGCCTGCAAAGGATAGATAGTTTTAAGGCGCGTCTGAGAAACAGGAATCTCCCTGCCTTTAGGCGGGAGAGACGTCAACTCCTGACCTTAGTGGGATGACCTCAAATGTGGAACACCTATTATGGTAACTTTATGTCACGACTAAGCCATCTCTGACATGAATTGTGCGTTTGGTTTGAGCAGCAACATCAGGTTCGTGAGTTACGATGACTATGGTGATGCCTTGGTTATTTAAATCAGTGAGTAAATCCATGACATCTTGAGATGTTTTGGTGTCTAGAGCTCCTGTGGGTTCGTCTGCGAGTACAAGAGCAGGATTATTGACAAGAGCACGGGCGATCGCAACTCGCTGTTGTTGTCCCCCTGAAAGTTGGCTAGGACGGTTATGCAAGCGCTCTGCTAGTCCTACCCTAGTCAAAGCTTGAATTGCCCGTTGGCGTCGTTTCGGTTTTGGCACATTGGCATAAACCATTGGCAGCATAACATTCTCAAGCGCGGTGGAACGTGCCAACAAATTGAACTGTTGAAACACAAAGCCGATGCGCCGATTACGAATATAAGCGAGTTCATCATTAGCCAATGTGCTTAAATTGCGCCCCTCCAGAATATAGTATCCAGCGGTTGGACGATCAAGGCAACCAATAATGTTCATCAACGTGGACTTCCCAGAACCAGACATCCCCATAATGGCGACGTATTCTCCTTCTTCAATGGATAAGTCAATTCCCTTGAGAATCGGAAGTTCCATCTCATCTAAACGGTAACTTTTCGTAATCGATTCCATCCAAATCATAGTTGCAGCCATTTTAGTCACTCCGTAATTCAATTTTGGATTTTAGATTTTGCGAAAAGTTTGAGCGGTGAGTCCAGCCCCCGTCTTGGCGGTTTCCGTCACGATCGGGGACTGGCGAACCCGGAGGGAGGTTTCCTCCGCTCAAACTTTTCAAGACGGATTTTGGATTGATCTCACGGATGAATCCGGAGGCTTGAGAATTTTAGATTTTATAGGACTTACGCACGAGTTACGAAAGAACAAGACTATAAGATTGCTTCCGGACGTCGCAATTACACAACTACATTTCCCTTGCGTAAGTCCTGTTTTGGATTGCTTCCACAGATCTGACTTTTCACGGCATGTGGAATAGTCAGCAAAGCTAACCCTAATTAAGATTAGCTTTGAAATTTACTCGGTTCATGAATTAGGCTTGTTGCCATCGCCCGGAGGACGAGGTGGAATTCCCAAAGCCTCAGTCAACTGTTGTTCTGTCACACCCAGCTTTGTGGCTGCACCTTTAATATCAAGACGGCGACGAGGACGACTCTCACCTGAATTACTCGGCGGTTGGGCTGGCACTCCTAGAGCTTCTTTCAACTGTGCTTCAGTCACTCCCAATTTCTGGGCTGCTGCTGCAAAATTTGGGCGGGGTCGATTTCCCCTCGGTCGCTTTTGTTCCCCATTCGGTTGCGATGAATCTTGTGCCAGTAAATCCGGCTGACTGGCTGTTGTATGATCTGCTTTAGCCAAACCACAAGCTCCAATCAGAAGAGGAATAGCTGATACTGCTAACAACTGATGAATTTTCATAAACAATAAACCTCTTCATCTTGGAGGTATCGAGATGTCTATAGTTCCAATAACATCAATCCAAGATGACAGCTTGCCCCTTGTCTGAATTACAATTTTGTAATCGATATAAATACAGCTATTGTGGCTTTGGCAAAAATCTTATACCAATTTGAAAAAAGAATGCGACAGATGGAATGTTACAAGCAATTACCAGTAAGTCTTTTACAATCACGCCAGTTCGCTCAAGTCGGGAGACTTGCCCACGCGACTGGCTCCAAAATCTAAAATCCAAAATCCAAAATGGTATTAGTCTTTATTTGCTTTATAGATAGTTCAAAACATCAAAGTTTTGGATGACCATCAAAAAACCATGCATATCCTGTTCGTCGAAGATGAATCAAGAATAGCAAACTTCGTCCGAGCCGGACTGAAGGAACAGGGGATTGTCGTTGATTATTGCGACAACGGTGATGATGGATATATCAGAGCAATGGAAAATGAGTATGATGTAATCGTGCTCGACATCATGGTTCCAGGCAAGGATGGGCTATTTATCCTCAAACACCTACGACGAGAAGGGCGTAATGTACCGGTGATTTTGTTGACTGCTCGCAATGAACTGGATGATCGACTTGAAGGTTTGAATCTTGGGGCGGACGACTATATCGCCAAACCATTTTTTGTAGAGGAGTTGGTTGCCCGCATTCATGCTGTAGTGCGTCGGAGTATGGGCGATCGCCAAAATTTGTTGTGTGTCGGATCGCTCAAATTAGATCGTATCACGCGCGAAGTTACCTGTAATCAACAGATAGTAGAACTCACTACCCGCGAGTTTAATCTCCTGGAATATCTGATGCGTTCTCCCGGACGAGTCTTTACCCGTATGCAAATCCTGGAACATGTCTGGGGTTATGATTTCAACCCCAATACCAACGTCGTTGATGTATGTATCCAAAGGATTCGCAAAAAGATTGACCCGATTAGTGGAACGGTTTGGATTGAGAGTGTACGGGGAGTTGGGTATCGTTTCTCTAAGCCAGAGTCTTGATTCTTGACAACTCTAGTCACGAGTTCCGCTATAAGCAGCTTGGGAGATCAGGGGAATTTCAGCGTAGAGTCCTCTTACGGCTTGAACAATACTATATATTGATGCACCGACAACTGCCAGGAAAATCAAGGTAAACATCACACTTTGAAACAAAGGTACTGATATTGAGGCACCCTGTTGCACAATACCTATAAGTTCTAAAACTGCCCCGCACAAATAAGCAAATATAGACAGCAAAAGAGCTTGCAAGGTATGGAACCGGACAAAGTGTTGAATTTTTTCGTTTCTCACAACCAGAAGGTATAAAGCAAAGAAAATGATGAGGCTAGCAAATGGTATTCCATAATACAGTTGAATCAGAGGAATAAAAGGTATGTAGAGCGATCGCAACAAAGGCAGCTGAGCAAAATTACTAACTTCAATAAAAGGTAAAAGATAAGGCAAGCAAGACAAAAGGCGATCTTGAACTGTGCTACCTCCGCGCCAAGCCATCTTGATTTCTCCTGTGGTTAAATGTTGATGTTACTATGCCAAGGATAACGCAGTTAATTAGGTAGAGGATAAAGTCTCTACCATTAAGCATAGTTGTTGGTCATTCAATATTAGCAACTCGAAAACCCATGACACACTCATACTGGTCTGGTTGCTGTTCAGTCAGTTTGCGAATAGCTTGACCACAATGGAGTTTACCTTTACGCCACCGGGGTTGACCACTTCCGTCAGCAAGTAAACAAGATTGGCATACTTGTTGAGGAGCGAAAATTTGGTTATCCATGAGAATTACTAGCATCCTATTTCTCCTATCAATCCTGAGGATGACCCACATGTACCCAGGGGGAGAAAACTGGTAAGGATGGCAATAAATGCTGTAGCGGATGGTTCGTCCGTTATGCTGGACGTTGTTACATCTGTTACATTTTTGTCTGTCTTTGCCCAACCTCCCATGCTCACTTTGGAAGAATGTGGATCATGACAATCTGATCAAAATTTATATGTTGAGTTTAGTTTATTGTACGTTGTTTTTTTTGGGTTTGTAGTTAAAAGTAATACATAAATTAATTTATAAATTCTTTGACCTTGGATGAATATCTTGATGAAGAAGAATTGACACTTTCGGTGCCAAAAAGACAGGGAATTCTTGCTAAGCCCTAGCCTACCCCGATTTTAGGTCACTACACTGCTCTATACTTGTTGATAAAAATTATTATTGACAGTCATAACCATGACTATTAGCCTGACGCAAAAAGATAATTTGGAACTGTGGGTGGAAGCTGCCAAAAATCGTGTACCCAAACGTGCGCGAGAGCCATTTGAATCGTTATTTGAAATGCCTAAAATAAGGGGCAAGGGCTATGCGCGAAGTATTGAGGTACATCCCAAACTGGTGATTTCGATTTCGGATTACGAAAATCACGAGGATGCGCTGGTTAAGATTCCGACCTGGGATCATCCCGTTCAGTTTGGTGTACTTCTTTCAGGCACGGTAGGAGATTCCCAGGGGCAGTACTTTGGGGAAAGATACATGCTCATTTCTGGTAGCGGTGTACAACGGGGATGGACGGCAGAGTATCGCAGAGGCGAGCGGATTTTAGGGGTCAATATCGAAATGCCTCCTGAGATGTTGGCAACGTTTTTCTTTGGAGAGGATGGACACATCCCCTCAGAGTTGGGTTTTTTGGCCAAAGGTAATGACTGGCAAACGCTGCTTTATCTGGAAACCAATCTAGCAACTCAGACAGTAGCACGACAAATCATACACTGTCCCTACAAAGGGATAATGAAACGAATATATTTACAGACGAAAGCTCTGGAAATGATCACGTTGCAGCTTACCCCGATTTTGGCAGACCAAGGTAGTCTGCAATCATCATCTAGACTAAAAACTTCAAGCATTACCCGGATTCATTATGCAAGGGAGATTTTGCAATCTCGTCTAGAAAATCCGCCATCATTGCCAGAGTTAGGGCAGATGGTGGGGGCGAGCGATCGCACTCTTCAACGCGGATTCCGGCAGCTGTTTGGCATGACTGTATTTGGCTATCTGACAGATAAGCGCATGGAACGGGCAGAGCAAATATTTCGACAAGGTGATGTTACCGTTGCGGAGGTTGCTAACCAAGTTGGCTATTCTCATTTAGGACACTTTGCGATCGCCTTTAAACGCAAATTCGGCATCACCCCCAGCGAATGTTTAGCAGGACAAAAGTCGCTTTCGGGACTATAAGACGTTTTTGGGATAGACTCAACTGCTAGCAATTCTCTATACTCAGCTTTATTGAATTAGATACTACTTGCAAGAAGCCGGATTTTGTCCGAAATCCTGGACTTACCCCACTCTAACCCTCTCCAATGCTTTGGCGAGGGAACTATGTATTTTTGTCCTTTGATGGAGAACCAGTGCAACAACGCGTTTAACCCGCTGTTGTTGCACGAAAAGCGCCTGGGACTATAGGGGGTATTGCAAAGCCATTTAACTATTTGTGGCGTGAGGAAGTCAGAGGAAAACTATGAAATTTAACAAGCTTCTTCCCAGTCTATTACTGAGTGGGGCAATATTGGGGTTGTCCACAACTCCTGGATTAAGTCAAGAAAAATCAACAATTGCAGTTGACAAAAGTATAGCATCTACGAAAACTAGTGCAAACTCGACTCAACAACAACGTTTAGTAAGCAATTCCCGAACCGTAAAACCCATAACAGAGATTCGCTCACTCTCTGAGATAGAGCGTCCGATCACCAGCGCCAGAATGCTAGTACAGTCGCCAACACCACAAGCAACACCGACCTCAGGAGTCGTGGAGGTAACCGGAGTAAAAGCGAACCCCACCGCTAAAGGTGTAGAGATCATTTTACAGACAAACAAAGGGCAGGCGTTACAATTAGTCAATCGCAGTGCTGGTAATAACTTTATCGTAGATATTCCAAATGCTCAACTGCGGCTACCTTCGGGCGATGGATTTAGATTTGGCAGTACGAAACCAGTTGCGGGAATTACCCAAATAACAGTTACGAACTTTGATGCTAAGACCATCCGAGTCACAGTAACAGGTGAGGCGAATGCACCAATTGTCGAGTTGTTTGATAGTCCAAATGAGGGTCTTATCTTCAGTGTTGCCAGTAGTGCACAAAGCCCGCAACAGGGGCAACCTCAAACGCAACAACCACCTGCCCTTAAGCCAGAAAATCAGACACAACCAACTCAACCGTCGGCACAAGGTGATCAGCCAATTGAGTTACTAGTGACGGGTGAACAAGATTCGTATCGCGTACCCAAAGCCTTCAGTGTGACTAAAACTCCTGACACGCCCATCCTCAACGTTCCCTCCTCAATTCAAGTCATCCCCCGTCAAGTCCTCGAAGATCAAAAAATTACGCGGGTGCAGGACGCGGTGAAGAACGTCAGTGGGGTGACTCCCGGAGGCTATGGTTCTCAATCTTATGTCGGTGACAGTTTTATTCTTCGAGGATTTGACAACGGCAGAAGTGGTTCTACGTTTATCAACGGATTCAAGCGTTACATCGGCGCTGGGTACAATGAAACCTTGGATGTTGCCAATGTCGAACAAATCGAAATTCTCAAAGGGCCAGCATCCGTTCTTTACGGTCAGGGAGAACCGGGAGGGATTGTCAACATCACTACCAAGCAACCCCTGTCAACGCCTTACTACAACTTTGAAGGCACCATTGGCAACTTTGATTTCTACCGCCCAACACTCGACATTTCAGGTCCTGTTAACACCGACAAAACGATTCGCTATCGGTTGAATGCGGCCTATCAAAACTTGGGTAGCTTTGTTGACTTTGTGAACACAGAATCAGAATTTGTCGCGCCCGTCATCAGTTTTGATATTGGTAAGAATACTAACCTGACTCTGGAAGGTCAATATTCCAATCTCAGCAAAGTGAGTTTCTTGGGCCTTCCGGCATCGGGTACTCTTGTTGACAACCCCCTGGGAAAACTCCCCCGCTCCCGGTTTTTAGGTGACCCAAACTTGAAAGCATTCGATGAGTGGACTGGAATTGGCTATCGCTTGCAACACAAATTTAGCGACAACTGGTCTATCCGCAATGGGTTCACAGCGACGTTTAATAATAATGATCGGGGGTTTACCTTTGGTTTAGGGCTGGAACCAGACAATCGGACATTCAATCGTTCTGGTTCTTCGCTAAAGACCGACACACAGAGCTACTTTTTGCAAACAGATGTCCTGGGGAAAATCCAAACCGGCAGCATCAAGCAAGATTTACTCTTCGGCGTGGAGCTCGGTTGGACTAGTTACAACCTCAAGAGCTTCACAGCATCGGCTGGCGTACCAGCTATCGATATATTTGACCCAGTCTATCAACCGATTCGATATGATACGTTCAGAAATAGTGAGTCTGCTTCTAATAATTTGGTCGGGGTTTACGGCCAGGATCTGATCTCAATTGGAGACCAGCTCAAAATTTTGCTGGGTGGACGCTTTGATTTTGCCGCAACCAACTACGAAAACTCGATAGGTAGTGTTTCAACTGATCGGGAAGATACTGCCTTCAGTCCGCGTGTGGGAGTCGTTTATCAACCCGTACCGCCGGTTTCTTTATATGCTAGTTGGAGTCGCTCATTCCAACCTTCTGATGCGACCTCCAGAAACCCAAATAACGAAACGTTTAAGCCAACCGAGGGTGAACAGTTTGAAGTCGGGGTAAAGGCGGAATTTCTTGATGGCAAACTTTTCGCCACTCTAGCAGCTTACCAAATTACCAAAGAAAACCTGGCAACAGCCGATCCGAATAATCCAACATTCAGCATCCAGATTGGTGAACAACGCTCTCGTGGCATTGAGTTTGATCTGGCAGGACAAGTTTTACCGGGGTTAAACATTATTGCTAGCTATTCCTACATCGATGCAGAAATTACTAAAGACAATAGCGGTAATCAAGGAAATCAACCCGACAACGTACCCCGACACAGTGGTAGTTTATGGGCAACCTACGAAATTCAACAAGGTGATTTCAAAGGTTTGGGATTTGGCGGCGGTGTCTTTTTTGTCGGTGACAGAAAGGGAGACTTAGCTAATACCCTAAGCGTACCCAGTTACTTGCGGACGGATGCCGCCATATTTTACCGTCGGGATAACTGGCGGGCTGCGTTGAATTTCAAGAATTTGTTTGATGTTAACTATATTGAAAGTTCCTATTATGGCGTGTATTACGGCGCACCATTTACAGTGCAGGGTACGGTATCAGTGCAGTTTTGATTTTGGTTTTGCGTTTTCGTCTATGCTGTGTCCGTTTTTGAACATTTGCACTCACACAAAGGTTTTCAGCTTAAATTGACACCAATGAGCAATGAGTATGCACCCGCCCAGAACTTCAAAATTTTGCATAACCATTTATTGGACAGGCGATAATTGAGTAAGTCGGGATAAATCAATGTCATGAGTTATGAGTCATTAGTCAAGAACTCTTAGACTACAAACTCATGCCTCTAGACAGTTACCGACTATTGTGCAAATTTCCATAAGGATGATTTAAGTGACTTTGACTAACTCAGATTTTCTTGCTTCCTCTGATCCTGCGGTGGCGGAGTTAATCAACCAAGAACTACAGCGTCAACGCGATCACTTGGAGTTGATTGCAAGTGAAAACTTTACCTCGGCTGCTGTCCTAGCGGCTCAAGGTTCCGTACTGACAAACAAGTACGCAGAGGGATTGCCTGGTAAACGTTACTATGGTGGTTGTGAGTTCATAGACAAAATTGAACAACTGGCAATTGACCGTGCTAAACAGTTATTTGGTGCTGCTCATGCCAACGTACAACCCCATTCTGGCGCACAGGCAAATTTTGCAGTGTTTTTGACGCTGCTGGAACCAGGTGATAAATTCATGGGCATGGATTTATCTCACGGCGGACATCTGACGCACGGTTCACCTGTCAACGTATCTGGTAAGTGGTTCCAAGTTTGCCACTACGGTGTTAATCAGCAAACAGAAGAACTAGACTATGACCAAATTCGGGAGCTGGCGCTTAGGGAGCGTCCAAAGCTCTTGATTTGTGGTTATTCTGCATATCCTCGCATCATTGATTTTGAAAAGTTCCGTAGTATTGCTGATGAAGTAGGTGCGTACTTACTGGCAGATATTGCCCACATTGCCGGATTGGTTGCTACAGGTCTTCATCCTGACCCAATTCCCTATTGTGATGTTGTAACTACAACGACACACAAAACTTTACGTGGTCCAAGGGGTGGCTTAATTTTAACCCGCGATCCCGAACTGGGTAAAAAGCTTGATAAATCCGTTTTCCCTGGTAATCAGGGTGGACCACTCGAACATGTAATTGCAGCAAAAGCAGTTGCTTTCGCTGAAGCCCTCAAGCTAGAGTTTAAAGCATATTCTGCTCAGGTGATTGATAATGCTCGTGCTTTGGCTACCCAACTTCAAAACCGAGGTTTAAAGTTGGTGTCAAATGGAACTGACAATCATCTCATACTAGTAGATCTACGGTCTATTGGTATGACAGGTAAGCTAGCGGACCAGTTGGTTAGTGGTGTGAAGATTACTGCCAACAAGAATACAGTACCGTTTGACCCAGAGTCACCATTTGTGACTAGTGGTTTGAGGTTAGGTTCTCCAGCAATGACAACACGTGGTTTGGGAGTTGAAGAGTTTACGGAGATTGGCAATATTATTGCAGATCGCTTATTAAATCCAGATTCAGCAGATATTGCTGAAGATTGTCGGCGACGAGTCAAAGCGTTGTGCGATCGCTTCCCCTTGTATTCTCACATCATGATTCCTGTTCCAGCGTTAGCATGATGTTAAGCTCAGGTTAAGATACTTGAGTTCACAATTCATTTGGAATTGTTATATTTATAAGTTATGAGTTAGGAGTTATTAATTTATAATCCCTAACTCATAACTTTTTTTGTCTCTATTTAGCAATGATTTTTTGATGTCTTTTAGCCAATATGAGACTATAATGCAGTAAAAAAGCTACAAACGTTTTTCACAAAACAGTAACAATTAATTACAGGAGTTATCCAGTGTCTATCCCAGAAATAACTCAAGCGCTTTTGGCTGCAAAAAAAGAAAAAGAACTTACTTTTGCTGATTTAGAAAAGATTTTGGGACGTGACGAAGTGTGGATTGCATCTGTTTTCTACCGTCAAGCCAGTGCTTCTGACGAAGAGGCGAAGTTATTGGTTGAAGCATTAGGGCTTGATACGATTTATCTTAAGGAATTAACTGAATACCCTGTCAAAGGTTTGGGACCTGTTGTTCCTACAGATCCCCTCATTTATCGTTTCTACGAAATTATGCAGGTTTATGGAATGCCGATGAAAGAGGTGATTCACGAGAAATTTGGGGATGGAATTATGAGCGCGATAGACTTTACTTTGAATATTGAAAAAGAAGAAGATTCTAAAGGCGATCGCGTGAAAGTCATCATGTCTGGGAAATTTCTGCCATACAAAAAGTGGTGATGTTTCATCTGCGGAAGTTCACATCCTTGTAAACGTGCAGAAAATTTTCAACCAATCTTTCTATAAGTCTGCTTACGCCCTAATTGAATAACGTTCTAACTCTTGACACAAGAACAGCAAACATCACAAAAAACATTAGATTTTACACCTTACTACTCTCAAAAAAATGGAGCAATATATTTAGGTGAAAGCCTCAAATTACTTACATATCTTAAGGATAGCAGTGTTAACTTAATCTTGACCTCACCTCCATTTGCACTCACACGTAAAAAAGAATACGGTAACGAAAGTGCAGAAAAATATATAGAATGGTTTCTCCCTTTTGCCTACGAATTTAAAAGAGTTTTAGCAGATGATGGCTCTTTTATTTTAGATTTGGGTGGTGCTTATCTGCCTGGTTATCCAGTCAGGAGTATTTACCAATATGAACTTTTAGTGAGATTGTGTAAGGAAGTTGGCTTTTTTCTTGCTCAAGAATTCTATCACTATAACCCAGCACGACTACCAACTCCTGCTGAGTGGGTCACAATCAGACGAATTCGTGTAAAAGATTCAGTGAATGTGGTTTGGTGGTTATCTAAAACGCCTCACCCCAAAGCTGATAATAGAAAAGTTCTAAAGCCTTATAGTCAAAGTATGAAACAATTACTGAAAAATGGCTATAAAGCAAAAATCCGCCCTAGCGGTCATGATATTTCTGACAAATTTCAAAAGGATAATAAGGGTGCTATTCCACCAAATTTACTAGAAATTGCCAATACAGAATCTAATAGTGCTTATCTGCGGCGTTGTAAAGCAGGAGGAATTAAACCTCATCCAGCACGTTTTCCTCAAAGTTTTGCAGAATTTTTCATCAAGTTTTTGACTGATGAAGGTGATTTTGTTTTAGATTCATTTGCGGGTTCCAACACAACGGGTTTTGTTGCAGAAATTTTACAACGCCGATGGATTTCTTTTGAAATCAATGAAGATTATATTATCGGTAGTCGATACAGATTTGAAGATTTGTAACTAGGGGTATAGGGCAATACAGTTCAGTTAAGGAAATTAATCTGTTGAGGCAGGCAGGGGGGCAGAGGAGCAGAGGAGCAGAGGAGCAGAGGAGCAGAGGCGAAAGAACTAATGGTAATGGACGTTAACTCTTCATCTCCCCTGCTGTCTCAACGAATAAATGTCTTAACTGAACCGTATAGGGGTGTAGGGGTGTAAGGGTGTAGGGAGATGCTTTTGACTTACTCGGCAGGGGTACTAGCCCCTAAGTAACCATATTTAATAATGTGGGCAGTTTTCAAGAACAGGACTTACGCAAAAAAACCCGGTTTCTACCAAAAATCGTCTGTTTCGCAACCAAAGACGAACGAAGAAACCGGGTTTCTAGCAGATGGTGCGTAAGTCCTAAAGAAAAATGAAAACTGCTAAAAGCAATATGGAAAAATTTTGAAGAGATGGTAAATATCATCTCGAAACGCTTTACAGAAATATGTATATCAATGAAGAATAATGAAACGGTGAGCTAAAAAATTTTCTGAATTCAACAAGTTAATGCTGTCAGTGAGAAAAAGCGGTGCGGGGATGAAAAACGTAAAGACGAGAAATCTTTGTCTGTTGACAGTAGGTCTGTTGACAGGATTGATAATACCAGCATTAACTCTTGTACATCTGTCCAATATCTATTCAGAAAATAGCAGAGTCGTTTTGAACTTAAAATATGTTTCCAACCAAAATATTACCAGGAAAGTATTCTCTAGTGCCGGAATAAATCCACCAGAATTGAGTCACTTATGGTTGACAAAGCGTATAGAATCTTATAGCAATCCAAAAACTCAAGTAGCTGACTACAAAATTAGATCTGGAAAACAACTTTACTATGCAAGATTAGCCGCACTGAAAACTGGTCATATTTATCCAAGTTTACCTAAAGACGGGACAGAGTTATCATTGATATCTACGAGGAAGACTCAACTCACCTATGAGGATTGGAAAAGTTTATTGGCGATGGAAGCCAAAGCAATGACTCAGAGTCAAGGTGACAATCGTTTGGGAATTTTAGTGGGTGATTCTTTAAGTTTGTGGTTTCCTCAAGAAAAATTGCCTGTAGATAAATTGTGGCTGAATCAGGGAATATCTGGAGATACTTGCGCTGGTGTTTTAAGAAGGGTATCTGTTTTTAGTGAAACCAGACCAGATTTCATTTATATCATGGTTGGAATTAATGACTTGCGAAAGGGTACCACAGATGAAATTATCTTACACAATCACCGCGAAATTGTTCGCAAGTTGCGACAGACTCACCCAAAAACTAAAATTTTTCTTCAATCTATTTTACCAACTCGTTTATCTGCAATTTCCAATACCCACATTCGTCATCTTAATGAGCAACTCTCCCTGATTGCAAGACAAGAAGGAGTTTATTATTTAAATCTTTATGATTGGTTTGCAGATTTTCAGGGTAACTTGCGTTTAGAACTGACTACAGACGGGCTTCATTTGAGCACACAAGCTTATGATGTCTGGCGATCGGCAATAGATGAAGCTGAATACAAGGGTTTTAATTCTTAATCGGGGGAAGGAGAAATTTCAACTTATTTTTACCTTGATCCATCTTGCTTTTACTCTTTACTTAAATAATGGCGTTGCTGAATTTGGGAATCAATTATGATAGCACGCTCTTCAATTTCCTGTTAATCCGATAGAAACGTTACATGCAGCGTCTGTCCATCAATGTAAATTTTGAAATTCATATCTTGATTCATTCACAGCCAAAAATTAACCCAACATTTTTTGCTGAGGCATTGTTGATATGAATTGTGCTCATCTGGTGTGCACTAGATCAAAATGCTTTCCTAAGGTGACACTTGTGCGAGTAGTCGTCCTTGAACTTGCTCGTACTTATCTTCAAGTAGCCAGAGCTTTGCTTCAGAATAGGTGTCACTCTTAAACACTAACTGATAGTTCTGACTTGGATCATAGATCCAGCTTAAACCAGAACTGTCGCCTACAAGAATAAGGACGTAGGGAGGTGAGGCAGTTGGATCTACCCATAGTTCTGTAAACTCCCAGTTGTCAGCTAGATTTGGTACGGGGGATGACATGGTATTTGTTTCCCTTTACTTTGTCGATTCGCTCAGCTTGATGTTTCATACTAAGTTGCGTTCAAAGAGATAATTTCATAAACGAACCACGTTAGCGTTTGCGCAGCGCCCCCTTAGGGGCTAGCGTGTCCGTTCGGCCTCAAGCCGTGCCCGAAGGGCTCAGGACATAGACGCGAAGAGCGCTAAGGAAGAAAAAAGAAGATTACCTGTATGAATGCAACTTGGTATCAATCCTTAATAGGGAGTAAGAGAAATTTCAACTCTGGATAGAAGTACTTTGAGAAGTCTGCTACAACAACTAGTTTCAATCCCTAATAGGGAGTAAGAGAAATTTCAACCGTTATGTGTGATACGCATGATTTCAACGTTTCTGTTTCAATCCCTAATAGGGAGTAAGAGAAATTTCAACCTTTTAAGGTATAAAGGATTAACCGAGAATGAAAAGTTTCAATCCCTAATAGGGAGTAAGAGAAATTTCAACCTTCATGATGCCTTGCATCACAATAGGAGGAAGGTTTGAAACGTTTAAATCCCTAATAGGGAGTAAGAGAAATTTCAACAGATAGAATCATCCTTAGTAGTCGTTACCTTTGGGTTGGTTTCAATCCCTAATAGGGAGTAAGAGAAATTTCAACGTATATTTAAATCTTTATTTCTAATTTCTTCTCTTGTTTCAATCCCTAATAGGGAGTAAGAGAAATTTCAACGTTTATCAGCTGGGTTGATGCGTCCACACAATCGTCAGTTTCAATCCCTAATAGGGAGTAAGAGAAATTTCAACAAGAGTTTTGGAAAGGAGCTTACTACAGCCACAAGTTTCAATCCCTAATAGGGAGTAAGAGAAATTTCAACCCACCCCTCAAACTAACTCGTCTAATCCGTTTCCCGTTTCAATCCCTAATAGGGAGTAAGAGAAATTTCAACAGACATGACAACACGTACTCCTCTTCTGCGAAATGTTTCAATCCCTAATAGGGAGTAAGAGAAATTTCAACCGCACGCATCTGGGCGGAGAAATTTAATGTATACGTTTCAATCCCTAATAGGGAGTAAGAGAAATTTCAACCCCGTCTGTTGTCAGCTTTTGGATTTTGAGTTTTTGTTTCAATCCCTAATAGGGAGTAAGAGAAATTTCAACCTTGACGTTCCTTTGGCTATATTGAACATTTGTTGGTTTCAATCCCTAATAGGGAGTAAGAGAAATTTCAACCATCAGCTGACACAGCAAAGTTCCCCTTCTTCTTTCGTTTCAATCCCTAATAGGGAGTAAGAGAAATTTCAACCTCAACAGGGTCAAGCGTCTCAAGCTGCACTCAATGTTTCAATCCCTAATAGGGAGTAAGAGAAATTTCAACTAGTACAGTCAGACGTGCGATCGCTGCTCTAAAAAAAAATGGTTTCAATCCCTAATAGGGAGTAAGAGAAATTTCAACTTTCCGGTTCCAGCACGATCGCAGCAAACGCCACGTTTCAATCCCTAATAGGGAGTAAGAGAAATTTCAACCGATATTTTATGGTTGTTGGCGATCGCCTTTGATGTTTCAATCCCTAATAGGGAGTAAGAGAAATTTCAACCTATGTTTTTCGTAGCATGGATAGATTCAGTTCTGTTTCAATCCCTAATAGGGAGTAAGAGAAATTTCAACTTTTGGGGAAGGAGGAAGTATTGGAGAATTTCTTGTTTCAATCCCTAATAGGGAGTAAGAGAAATTTCAACCTTCATATTCTTTTTTTGGGTTGAACTTTCCACCGTTTCAATCCCTAATAGGGAGTAAGAGAAATTTCAACTATCTTGAAAAATCTTTTCTTCTTCATTCATAGGAAGTTTCAATCCCTAATAGGGAGTAAGAGAAATTTCAACAGACAGACACACCAGGAGCACAACCAAAACCAGTTGGTTTCAATCCCTAATAGGGAGTAAGAGAAATTTCAACCTCAAAAACAATATGACGGGTTTACAGGCGTTTTTGTTTCAATCCCTAATAGGGAGTAAGAGAAATTTCAACCCTAAAGCAATACCTTGATGATGAGATAGCCATCTTTGTTTCAATCCCTAATAGGGAGTAAGAGAAATTTCAACTGCGGCACTCAGAAAACTGCACCATATAAAGTTTTCAAGGTTCCAAAGCGCGGATGGTCTGATCATAACATGAGAAAAACTAAATCAATTTACGCCAAATGGCTGAAATCCTGTCTAGGCAAGGAGCGCGGATGGTTATAAATAAATTTTCCCCAAAATCCTCGTCCTGTAAGCAATCCAGCCATTTTTTTTCAAACCTCTTTTTCTACACCTACCCATCCGCGCATTCGGCAAAGAAAATCGTCTCATCACGGGGTGGTTCGCCACCGATACGTTCGACTTTACCAAAACAGCAAGCGCAGAGAAAATAAAACTTGATGCTATCGGTATCAGGTTTGATGAGTTTGTGTAGGCGCGATCGCAACTTCGCATATTGAGTATCAGTCAGCTGACACTCAAATACACTATACTGCACCCACTGTCCATAAGACTTGAGGACTTTGTGGATTTTTGTGCGGCGCTTGTCTTCAGAAATATCGTAAGACACAACAACATTCATTGCGACTTTTCATCTCCAGGCTTACTTCAAAACCAAGGGTGGATATTTCTCGATTTCGCCCATTAAGTATTTAGCTAGTAACCGGGCTTGAAGTTCAAAAGCTTCTTGGTAAGTACATTTGCGTCCTAAAACGGGATGCTTAAATTCGGATAATTTCTTTTGTCCGTACAGCCGCAGAAATGTTTTTCTTGGTTCGTTGGTGAGGGAAACAGCACCGCTTAAAGGTTCTGTGACAAAATCCTCAACCTTCAACAATTGCTTATTTAACGTAGACAACACAAGTGCATCTACCACGAGGGGACGGAATTCTTCCATTAAGTCTAATGCTAGTGATGGTCTACCATAGCGATCGCAATGTAAATATCCCAAATATGGATCAAACCCAACAATATTAACTGCACTTTGGACATCGTGACGCAATAAGGAATAACCAAAGCTGAGTAAGGAATTCACTGGATCGGTTGGTGGACGACGAACGCGCTTGGGAAAAGTGAATTGTGTATTGCGAATCATTTCATTAAAGCAGCCAAAGTAAGCAGCGCTACCTGCACCTTCCAACCCGCGTAAAGAATCAATGTTTTGAGTTGCGTCGATGGGTGCAATGACATGATCTAAATGTTCAATAGCACCGGATAAATCTAGGTCGTTGGATTCACGTTGACGACGGACAAGAGTGTTACGGTAATTCTTGAGTTTACCACGTACAAAGCCTTGGACGAGATGAATTGCTTGGGGTGTATCACCTGCGGCTTGCCATTGCGCTTTACGGACAAAAATATTTTTGGTGACTTCTGGTTCTAAACGTCCTAAATAACCACCAGTTCCTGTCAGAAAAGTTAGGGGAATTTGACGTTCTAATAATTCATTGATAGCAGATGGTGAAATTGTCGCGCGTCCTAAGACTACGACACCATCGATTTTAAGAAGCGGGACATCTAATATTGTCTTTTTCTCGTATTTGACGTGTAGTCGTTCATCAATTCTGCCGATAAAAGCATCGTCTTGTGTAACGTAAAGTGTGCTCATAGTTAGTGTTAAGATTTGAGTTGAAATGTCGTCCGCCTCGGAATTAATTCCGAGGCGATCAATTACGAGGCTCATTAAAAGTGATGCAAAATATCAAAGTTCTCGTTTAGTAAACTTCTTGATACCGTCCGACTTTATCCACAATTTCTGGCAAGCACCGTGTGTACAAACTGCATCCTGTACAGCGCTTTGTCTTAATAGCTTTTGGCATAATACCTGTCAAGAAAAGCATCTGAACAGCTTCAATTGTGGCGACTGTGCTTTGACGCAATTCTTCCGTAATTTCTACGACTTGACGTTGATGTGAGTGTGCGTAATAAACATAAGCAGTCGTCACTATTTGTCCTGTGATTTCTTCTAGACATAAAGCTTGGGCACAAACTTGCAACTCATCGTTATCCCATTCACCCTTACGTCCTCGCTTGTATTCAACTGGATACAACTCACCGTTTTCTGATTCAATTAAATCAGATTTACCAATAAGTTTGTATTTATCTGATTTGAGCCAAATCGCTCGAACTTGCCAGGTTTCATCACGATGTCCTTCCCCTAATGTGTGGACGCGTTCGTGTAAACTTGTCCCTTCAATTGTGTATTGGTTATCAAGAAATTCTCCTGCACAAAACATCCGCCAGCAGCGATGTGGGCAATAGGCATATTGATTTAAGGAAGCAATTGGAATATATTCTGTATCATTCATAATTTTCAACACTTGATGAGAGGCGACGTGTCATACCCATGCCCATTGTTGTTTTACGTCCAACTCCTGCATACAAAGCAAAGTCGGCAAGGGCATTTATTTGTTTGATTGCAATTAGTTCAACATCTCCTAAAATTCGATAGCTGATTTCGCCGACACAACCAATAAATTTGGTGTCATAGTTACGAATAACTTCCGTATGGATGTTGACAAAACTTGGATAAATTGACTCGATTGGGACGTTGGTAAATTCAATCCCACTATATTTGTTCCAGCGACTGAGAAGACTGTTGAAGACACATTCTCGATTTGGCAGAATGGTATCGTATCCTCCTTGGCGGAAAGCTACGGGTGTGGCGAGGGTGAAGTTGAGAGGGTGATTTGGGCGATCGCTTCGCTGCTGCGCTCCGCGCAGATCGCTTGCTTGGTCGTACAATTGTGTATAGGTACAAGCATTTGCCCAAGGTTGTGTTGATTGGGGTGTACCAAAGATGCTAGTAATATACAAGTCTGCTGAACCCAAATGCCAAGGATGATTGGGGTTAAGATTTAGCCACAGTGGAGTCAGCTTGCTAAAGAGTGTGTCGTCTAATAGCGAGATGCGCCACCAACAGGGTGTACCTGGGGGAATTGGGCGTTGATGGGAAAATTGCAAGCTGTGGTTTTTCTGTTGATGGGTTTTATGATTGCGTTGTATTTGTAAGGGGGAAAGGGTGAAGGGTTTCTCTGCGTTGGATGCGTGTAAATAGTCTGCTAAATCTTTATCGACTGAACTTATCAGGGTGAGGAATAGGGCGTGGTAGTGTCTACCTGTGAGGAATTCGGGGTAGATGGGAGATTGGGGGATGAGGTTGAGGACGAGACTGTGGGGCATAATTGAGAGTTATTAAACTATAAAGGGTTCATCATCTGGAAGACGCAATTGTTTACCCTTAATTGTCATGGTTAAAATTCCTGCAATCCCAGGTAAAAATCTGTATTCTTTTTGAGCATTGCTACATTGAATGACAATTGGATATGAAACAATTCCTTCTCTTCGCATTTGGAAGATAATATACTGATTCTCTTTTTCAGCTATAATCATCCCTGGTATGAGATGTTTTTCTAGTAGTTGAATCAAGGGCGTGGGTCGTATTGCTCCTCCTACTCCTAAACGTCGTTCAATACGGCAATTTTTGAAAGCAGTCAATTTATTGAGTTCTGTATTAACAAATTCTTGCCAAGTGTCAGGATAACTCAGACGAAAAACCAGTTCATAATTTTCCTTTGCCCGACTAGTGACTTCTATAAGTTCCCCATTTGGAACAAATTCGTAGTGACGTAAAAGATGGATGGGATCGAGGCGTGTTTCTTCTGATTCATCTAAGAGATAACCATGAGGATCACGAATTGGGAGACTTTCAAATAAAGTATTTCTAAAAGAGAATAATGGCGCATAGCTGGTCATGAAAACAAGAGCAAATTCTTGTAAATATTTTGCCGCTTCTTCATCTTTTTTGAACAATTCTTCATAGTCCTCTAAACTCACACGTCCGGCTTGTAAGTCATCCCAATCTTCAGGGTATTTAGCTTTAATGTAAGTTTTCACAAAAGCTTGACCACCAGGAGTAAATTTCCATTTATTTTGAACATCTTTGAGTGAGGCTTGACTAATGTTCTCAGCACCTCGTAAAACTTTCATTCTAAAGCGACAGTCATCCCAAGTACGGTTTCCTCCTAAAATTGATTTTATTGTTTCAAAAAGCTGTGGTACTAATTCTGCACCTGCTATATTTTGAAAGACTTCTTCTAGTTCTAACAATGGACGAGCAATTTCTAAAAACGCTTCAGAACGCCAATATGCAAGTAAGAATGGTTTCTCTAAACAAGGAAGATTTTTCAATATTTGCTCAAGTGCTATACGTCCTCCAGATATATCGAGAGAGGCTAAACCTTGTTCCCAAGCTATTGCTGGTAAATAAGCTATGGCTTCTGAGTCAATGTGAGTCTCAAATTTACCCAAAACACGTCCGACTCTACCAATTCTTTGCCAAAATGCAGCACGATTATGGGCTGAAAAAATTAACCAGTCTAAATTTTGTCGTTTTGGTGTAGGATTTCTTTCAAAGTTAAATCCTACATCTACAGTGCTAGTAGCCAAAATTATTTGACACTGCATTGCCCGTTGTCTATCTTTAAAAGGTGCAGGACCAGTCATGCGTCCGATATAATCAGTCAGTCCTTGCTGATTTAACAATTCTTTGAGACGATTAATACTATCTAGAGAATCCAGAATAACTGCACCGTTTTCCTTAGGTCTTTCGCGAAAACGTTGGACAACTTCAAACGCTAACTCTGCTAGCCACTCTTCCCTAGTATCAGGTTGTGGTCTTAATTCTAGATTGACTGTTGTTTGCGATGGTAAAAGTTTACCATTACCAGTCTCTCCATCTATTCTGGCGATTTTTACACCCTGCTTTTCTAAACTTTGCAATGCTAATTCACAAGCCTGTTCTGGTGTAGCTGTGAGTAAAACAACCCGTCTTCCATGCTTAAAAAAGCCAAAAAGATGGGAATAAGCGAGATAGAACAGCAACCCTACCAACTGCTTAGCATCATAAAGATGAAACTCATCAAAAATGACTGTCCCAAACTTGGTGTAAAAACTACTAGCAATATTGCTTCTATCTAACTTGTTGTAGGCGAAGAAAGTAGCGTAGTAAAAAATATCAGGATTTGTCACCAAAATAATTGGTTTATTTGCTCCTACTTCTGGAAAAATAGTTGCAGGATTTCGCAAGACGTTATACAGTTTTTCTCCTCGTCGCTTACCCACTTTATCATCAGACCAACTTTGAATTTCTCTGGCTGAAGCAGATTTGACTACATGAGGTAAACCAGCTTCTTTTACAAACTTCTCTGCGGCTTCACGTTGCTGTTCTACCAAAGCATTAGTTGGGGCAATGTAAACAGCACTTTTGGTAGGTTGGTGCAATAAAACTGTGAATCCCGCTTTTGTTTTACCTGTCCCTGTCGGTGCTAAGTCAAGGATAATATCAACATCGCGAGATTTTTCAAAAACCTCAACTTGATGTTGAAGTGCATTATTCATGAATGAAAGCTCATCGGGTAATGATGCACAAGCAAAAATACTACGAGGTTCAAGTTTAGTAACTAATCTTTGATTAACCATTGATTCTGCTTCCGCCACAAAATTGTAAATCTGCTGGTACAACTATTTCACCAACTTGCCAAGCAGCACCCCGGAAATGAAGATTTTTAAGTATTGGTGCTGGAGGCATAGAAATTAAATCAAAAGACAAGATTTCAGTCTGTGGTGGTAAATCAGCAACGTTCAAGTAAGCCTTTGTTTGGTAATTTCCTTCTGGTAATGGAATGACATCAAATGTCTCTAGAATATTCACTTTAATTTTGCTTAAAAATTTACCAACACGAATGTAGTCAGGTAATTGATAATTACCAAAAACGACAGTTTGGAATTTATTCCCACGTTCAATCATTCGGAACCGTCCTGTTTGAGGAAAATTACTTGCTCTAAATGAATTTGGTTTTTTACCTGTTCTCCTGAAAAATGGTAAATCTTCACGTGCTGTAGCGACTCTGTTATTAGTCATCGCATACCAATAAGCATCAGAAAGAGCATTAAAACGTTCAAACCGGAAAGTCACTCGACCATGAGTAGGTGAGGCGGGTAATATGTAGAATGTTTGTGCGATCGCTTCAAAATCTTCTTTGTAGGTAGGTCGTCCTGTAGCCTGTCCTTGGAGACGATAAGCGGAATTAACCAAACCCAAAGCATAGGTTAGAGCATAATTCCCAATTGTCCCCTCAGTGTAGTAGGTATCCGACAACTCCCTAGAGGCAAAAAAGACTGGTTCTAAACACACTAACTCCACAAACTTTGCCTGTTGAAAAGGAATTATTGACATCATCTAACTCTCTGCTTCAACTGTTGCTTTCTTACCTTTGCTTTTGCTTTTTTTAGACTCAGCAGGAACTTGACGGAAAGGTTCGTAAGATTGACTTAACCGCTTTAAGAAATTATCTCGTTCCGCTTCTGACCAATGATTATCAACATCAGTCATTACACTTGCTAATTCTTCATCAGAGAAATGCATAGAAACGCCTCGCTTATTCTTCCAAGTTGAAAGCATTTCTTTAGCTTTTTCTATCAGGCGCTTAGTATTCATGGGATGTTCTAAAGGTTTATCCAAACCATCATAAACAGCTTGGACAAGTTGCAAAGAACTGGGAAGTTCAGCAATACTACCAAAGATGCCCAATATTGCATTTTCCATACGTCCAACACGACTGGAAACAGCACCATAGCGACTGGTGTAAAGAATATTGCCAATGATATAGCGTAACTCATCAGCAGTGACATCTTTGAGGGTTACGACATCAAGAAAATGAACTCCGGGTTTAATATATTCACTGGTATTTAGTGCGGTTGAAGCATTACCATTTTGGTCACGCATTGTGCCATTTTCATAGATAGCATTAATCGTTCTTTCTCCTAAAACTTCAGTCGCAGGTAAAACACTAAAAGCATCTTCAGTCCAAATCCTACTTTTCTGTGCGCCTCCGCCACCAGCAGCAAAACCGTAGAGAAAACAGTCCACACACATCTCGCAAGGAGAGTTTGTGTTCAAAGAACAAAGAGAACCATCTTTACTGTTATACAACAGTTCATGCGCTCTTAAATGTTCTCGTCCATAACGTCTTTCTGGTGCTACTTGTTTGCGTTTAGTCATAACTAAACGTTGGATAATAGTCTCATCGTTGATACCTGCTTGTACAAATTCGCTACATATAGGTTCACCAGAACCTTCTGTACGAAAAATAGTTTCAGATTGAGTTTTTCTGAGAACAACGAAAGTGATAAACCGTCCTTTGGGAAAGTTTTCGTAGGTTTGAGCAAGAACTGAAGAAAGTTTTTTAATTGACATGATAACCTCCTAATTAAATAGATGTAGTAACTTCAACCGAATTTTCTTCTAGTTTGCCTTTAAGCTGCTGTCGTGCTTCTTCAAGGAAGAATAGATAAGCAGCTTCCAATGTTTTTTGATCAGCTAATAACTTTTCAGGACGAGCTTGATAAACATCCTCATATAGTTTTCGTAAAATTTCGTAATATCGTGTAATTTGCTCATACTTTGTTTGACCAACGCCATGTTCTCGGATGCGATCTAAGCGAGTATGATATTGCTGAATTAAAGCAGCAAAAACAACATCTAAACCTAAATGAGGTTTTTGAGAGCGAATAGCTGCAAGAAAAGCTGTAAAAGGTTCAGCTTGTGCAGTTCTCTTAAAAGAACTTCCCCATATTTTCCCTTCAGCTGCGACTTGTGCCGCCTCTTTAAGATATTGAGTTAAGAGTGAGTTATCATTAGGCATAAGACTCTCCAGTAAAGTATTTAATGGCTGACAAATTCGACTCCAAATGACACTGAAATTTGGTTCATCTTGTTCTCGCAAGAACCAACGTAGTAAGACATAGTAAAGTTCAAGTGGTCTTGCACAAGCACGGGCTAAATCATATAGACAATCATCTACTTTCTGAATACTGGCGACGGATGTTGCAAGTTTTCCGAGACAACGCAAACGCTCAAGAATTTTTTCTGAATCTTCGCGTTTATATTGACCATTACCTAATAAAGGTTGTAATGAAGCAGGAATACCTTCTACTCGCCCGTAAATATCGTTAGATAACTCTACTTCCAGATTTTCACTTATAGTAAAAGGAAATCCAAACTCTAAAGATAAGGAAAGTTCCAAAGCTAGACGTAGTGATTTTAGTAAAGCTAAAGAAGCATTTGCATCTCCCCAAACAAGAGGAATAATGAGCGTTGTATGAACAAAATCACGACGTTTTGGAAAAGCAAATCCTACAACTTTGTTAGGTTTAAAGTCTAGAGAATTTTCTCGATACAGTTGTAATTCATCAACTGTAACCGTACCACCTTCAGCATTAGTAGCAGCAAGTCTTTCTAAGTATTCTCGCCACAGTCTTAACAGTTCAGAATTTGAACCTTTAGGTAATGCAAAGTGTAGATACAGTGGATCTTGTTTTTTAACAGCAGGAAAATTAGCTCCAACCGTCATCAATTGATATGCTAAAGCTGCAATTGAATCTGCTTGTCTTTTTGGTTCGGCGCTGATTCCACCTGGTAAGCGGTTAGAAAAAGCCTGTACTTTTGTACCAGGAGGCATAGTGTCAGAAATGAGTTCCTCAATCTCATTGGAAGTAGAACCAAGAGAACACCTTTGTTTAGGATTAGCTTCTATATAAGCATCTAATTCTTTTAGCCCATTCAACTTAGATGGAATAGGTAAATTTAACATTCGATTGATGACAGCAATCATTTCTTCTGATGCTTCTGTTGCTTGTGTACTTTCCATTCTTAATTGGAAAGATTCTCGCAACGCCTCTTTAATGCCTTCGATACCTTTCACTGCTGCCTTTGCTGCAAACAAAGGTCGTCCATATTGTCCGTCAAATGCTTCTAATACTGTACGTTGCTGTTCAGAAATTCCGACATGATGAGCAATTTTCTCCCAAACGTCTTTGGGGTTGAAGCCTACTTGTCGATAGCTGAGATATGCAGCCTTTAACCCTTCAGAAACTGCAAATTCTTCTGCATTGCTTACAGGTAGTAATTCCAAATTGACTGCATTCTTTACAGCCTCAGTACCAGCAGCATTGCTCCACTTTAATATATCTTTTGCAACTTTGTCTGATTTGTAACCCGCTTTTTTCTTTTCTAATAGTGCTTCTACATTTACCAACACCTCTTCAAGATTTTGTTGAATCGCTTGGTGAGCAATCTTAATTCCATCTTTAGTAAGTCTGACAAGTCGTTCAATATTATTTCCAAATACTTCGTCAATCTTTCTTTGCAAAACATTAGCTATTTCTGTCACTAAATCTGCCTTTGGTATCGCTTCTCCCTCAAAAAGTTCGCCATCAGGAAAAATCGCTAAAGGTGTCAAGCCGTACCTTGTCAAAACTTCTTCACAAGCCCCCAGCAAAAGTGCAGTGATATAACCTCTATCCTCAGATAAGCGCACTCTGAAAAGATTGCTAGAACGGTTGAATGCAACTGTCAATTCGTTTTCAACTTTGCGAAAACGCTCTGCATCGGGAATTCCTAAATCAAATAAGTCAGCAGCGGTTATCATCGCCGCCCACCGTTCAATAGTAGGATCTTCCGGTAAAAATCTCGCGCCATCGGTGTTATGATGCCCAGAGTGGCGTTCAATAAGCCGTCTGGCTAACTCAAAATCTTCTTCACTTGAAACAAAACTCACTACACCTGCAAGTTCAAACTGTTCTCGTAAAAAGTTCTTATCTCTAGCTAAGGTTTTCACCTTACGTTCTAACGAGTCTAATTTATTTAAGTCGTGAACCGCAGTTGCTGCTAATAACACAGGTCGTTTATCTTCAGGGACTCCAGCTATCCGACTAACTGTCAACATGAACTGACACGCAGAGTCCAAGTGTTCTGCAAGAGTTGTTCCCTTCCTCACCCCATATTGATGATGAGTCCCCAAGCGTTCGTAGAATAGGGGGCGAATTTCACTAAAATAACGTTCCTCCAAAGTTTTCGGAGGACGATTCAAAAGCCGGGTGCGCTTCGACATATACAAATACTTCAATTCAAAATTGAGTCTAGGTTACAAAGCAAATTCTTAAGATTGTCACTTACCTGACCTTTTGCTGTTATGAGAGTTTTATTCTGGCGTCTTATCACTGTTTTCCATGACTGACATACGCTCAGCACAAAGTTGTGAGTTAGGTATATCCGCAATAAAGAATACTGTCTCAAGACGATGTCACTGCACTTACCTGCGAGCAGATAATTTATAATTACAATTACGACTATCGCACAATATTTTTTTAAGTGCAAGTACATTTAAGCAATGCCCAGAAAAAAAGACACGATTACACTGTCAATTCCACCGGGAACTAAGGAAAAGTTGGAGGAAATCGCCCGCAGCCTTGATATCCTATGGGGCAAAGAACCGAGTATCTCCGGCTTAATAGTAGCCATTGCTCAACAAACTCTGGAGCTTGGTAAGCCCTTTACTCTTGATTCCAACCAGGTTAATGCCTTGCAACGGGCAATAAAAGCCTTGAATGATATAGGTCGTATCGGGGAAGCCCAAACTGTACTTGCACTTTTACTAGAGCGAGGTAATCTCGAACCGCCCTTGCGTCAGTCTCTCATGAAACAAATTAGCCAATCCACTCAAGGGTGGCGAATTCAAATTGAAGACTGGATGAAAAAGCAGCAGCCGTTTTACATCCTCTACCGGAATTCTCAAGGTCAAGAACTGGAATACACAGTTCGTCATGCGGAACCTCGCTCTTTCGATAACCGCTTTTACCTCCTGATCTGGTGCGAAGAAACTCATGATGTGGAAAATGATATTCCCGAATTACCAGAACTTTGGCACAACCGCTGTTTAACCTATAACAGCATTAAGTCAGCTGTACCTATTAATGGAAATTGGCGAGGGAAACTAGATTCTCTGGAAGTGCACCTACACTTTTATGGTTGGTTAAAAAAAGGCTATCAATCTAAAGACGATGACGTTAATGATGAGATCGTTGGAGATGTACGTCAAGTGGTACGACGAGTTGTAAATCCTTTTTGGCTGATTAGAGAAGTAGCACGTTACTGGGATGAGTGCGTGATTGTGTCACCATTAAGTATGCGCGATCGCCTCAAGCATAAGCTCCGCCACCTGTGTCAGTTATATGATATCGAAACAAAGTATTGACAGTATGGCTAAGCCATTACAAATGTCCTTTTAGGATCAAAATAATCTAGAATTCGTCTAACTTATTAATCAGCTTGCTATGACTCATCAGAAAAGTGAAGCGAAAGAATCCTCTGCATCGTCGCGAGGATGGCGAACTTTACGGGAAAATCTCATCTTGATTGCGATCGCCTTATTCTTAGCACTCCTCATTCGGACTTTTGTTGCTGAACCCCGCTACATTCCCTCAGACTCGATGTTACCAACGTTACATAAGGGCGATCGCCTGGTTGTGGAAAAAATTTCTTCCTTGTTTCATCCTCCACAGTTTGGCGATATCGTTGTTTTTCAGCCACCAGAAGAACTACAACATCGAGGATATCCCAAAGACCAGGCTTTCATTAAGCGTATTATTGGCACTCCTGGAAAGAAAATTCGTATCGCAGGTGGAAAGGTTTACATTAATGGGCAACCAATACAAGAAGATTATATAGCTGAGCCACCAATTTTACCCATGCAAGAGCGACAAGTTCCTGCTGACGAATTCTTTGTTATGGGAGATAACCGCAACGATAGTAACGATTCTCGCTACTGGGGGTTTTTACCCAAAGAAAATATTATTGGTCGGGCAGTGTTCCGCTTTTGGCCTTTTGATAGGATTGGCGTGATTTAATTCTAAAGACGTAGCATCGCTACGTCTACATTATACCTCTTGCAAAAGTGAGATTTTACGAGGTTCTGTTAAGAGTTAAACGTTCAGAATTAAGAGTTCCCTGTTCCTTGTTTCCTGTTCCCTACAACTGCCACGAAGTCTATTAAAATCGTAGGTAGTACATAAGCTGGGCAATGGTTTCACCCGAAAGATTTAACCTTTGCTGAAAATCTGCTAAGTTAAGATAAGCTCCCGCTAAACTGCGATTTTCAACCACTGCTTGCGCCAGGGATAAATCAATAAATGGCACTTTTGCTAGAGTTTCAATTGTTGCCGTGTTAGGGTTGATTTTATGGCTACCAAGAGTTAAAGATTGATCATCGTAATAACTGAAATTCAGAATTGGCTTGAGTGGCTCTAGCCTTTGTACTGGTAAACTTAAGGCTGCGGCAATATCTTCAATACAGTAAAATTTGACACCAGCACGAGAAAGTTGTACAAGCGATCGCGCTTGGTGAATCGATAACCCTGGTAGCCGTAACCAATCATCAACAGTTGCTTGATTGGCATCAATGTGGATACCCAGTTGCGCGGCGATCGCTATCTCTTCTGCTGATTGTAGTCGATAATATGGGTCGTTCAGTAACTTATAGCGTAGTTTTTGTAACTTAGAGTTTAAAGGTAGCCAATTTTTCATAGTGTTGCTTGGTTTAGGAAATATGGTCTAGCAACTGGCGGCGCTTTTGCTCAAATTCATACTCAGAAATCAATCCATCTTGACGTAAACTTTCTAACTCTCGCAAGCCTTGAGCGATCGTACTAACTTGATTGCTGGCGAACTGTGAGTTTTTGATGGCTGATTTACCTAAATTAAAATGACGATCAAAAGCTTCTTCGTCTTGCGCTAAAAACCAAACTCCTTCAATAGCACTCGCTACCTTGGGAATGGGTGTCCAAGAAAGCAACACATAAAGCACACCCCAAAGTGGCTGTCCTAAATAAAACTTATGTAATCCGGAAATTGCCACTGTACCAGACAAAGCTAAAATAGCGGCAATGCTCCGGCTTTTTCGTTGATTAAACATAACTAAAGCACCATCATAAACTCAGCATTGCTGTTATAGTAACTGAATCCTATCTGATGAACTACTCCGACAAAGACTATGCCTGCCCCACGCCTAATACCCTTTGATTTTAAGATTAATACAAATGGGCAGGATCCGAGCAGAGGGGAAACAAGAAGCATAGCGAGGAAGTCGCACTATCTTGTGTGAAGTTGGACTTTTCAATTTTAAGTTGCGCAAGTCAAGTGTTGAAATTGCGGTAACAAACCGTACTCAAACCGAAGTTTCTTTTCTAGATTATGTCCCTAAACTATAATAAGCAAAAGGCATCAATTAAGAGAGCTACTGAGCCTTATCACTCAGTGGGGTGTAACCAAAATGGGATTTTTTGATTCTGACATAATTCAGCAAGAAGCCAAGCAACTGTTTGAAGACTATCAAGCACTTATCAAGCTTGGCGGTAACTATGGTAAATTTGACCGCGATGGCAAAAAGCTGTTTATTGAGCAGATGGAAGCCATGATGGATCGCTATCGGGTGTTTATGAAGCGTTTTGAGCTATCAGAAGATTTCATGGCACAAATGACTGTAGAGCAACTTAAGACACAGTTAAGTCAGTTTGGTGTAACTCCGCAACAAATGTTTGACCAAATGGATCTCACCCTACAGCGGATGAAAAAGGAACTAGAACAACAATCATAAAACTTCCTTCGCGCGATCGTGTGGAAAGCCTACCCTCATTGCCGTGAGTAAACACGTCACGGAACTTTTTAATATCCATTAGGGTAAATTCCCAGTTCTCTCAACTTAGCTGCAAGTTGTTAACGCTGTCGCCGTTGACTTTGAGCTACTTTTTGTTAAGTTTGGTAGCGAGTACCATTGTCATCATACAAGTGTAACATATTTATCTTACTCCCCCTCCCCCCTTCCGATAAACAAGTTATCAGTTATCAGTTATCAGTTATCAGTTATCAGTTATCAGTTACCAGTTATCAGTTATCAGTTATCAGGTAGGAAACGGACTCGTTCACCCCTTGTTTACTGTTGACTGTTGACTGTTGACTGTTCCCTATTAAGCGTGTTTTTTTGAAAGCAAAAATGAAGAGTTTGAAATTGACACCAAACTCTTCATTTTTTACTATGTTAACTTTTTTAACTTTAATTTGATTTCGGTCGAGGAAACTGGTAAGGCGACTTGAATTTTTCCACAGGTACATCCTTAAGCGCCTTCATCATAAAATTGCGCCAAATTGGAGCAACCATAGTCCCGCCCGTTGCACCAGTAGCCAAACTTCTGTTATCATCTCGACCAACCCAAACAGCAGTTGTTAATTGAGGTACGGTTCCGACAAACCAAATATCCTTCTCAGAGGAAGTTGTTCCTGTCTTACCTGCTGCAGGGCGATCTATTGCAGCATGTTTACCTGTACCCTCATTAATCACAGAGCGCATGGTATCAACAATTGCTGCTGATGCCCACGGATCGAGAACTTGTACGGGTTTAGGGGTATTGTCAAGTAAGACATTGCCACTACTATCGGTCACACGGGCAATAATCGTCGTTGGAGATTGCCAGCCATAGTTGGCAAAGGTAGCATAAGCACCTGCCATTTCCAACGGCGTGACACCAATAGCACCCAATGGCAGAGAAGTTACAGGTTCCATCGGACTCATAATACCTAAGGTGCGGCAGGTTTCGACAACCTTATTCATCCCTATAGCCTTACCAACCTTTATGACGGGAACATTACGAGATTGCATCAACGCATAGCGGATTGACATAGCCCCGCCATAGCTATTGTCATAGTTGCGTGGGTAGTACCATCTGTCACCATCTCGATAACCCACAGGGGTATCGTAGACCGTTGTGTCTGGATCGTACCTACCACTTGCAAAAGCAGTGTAGTAAACAAATGGTTTAAAAGCAGAGCCAGGTTGCCGTAAAGCTTGAGTTGCACGATTAAACTCACTGGTTTTAGAATCTACGCCACCTACCAGAGCTTTGACAAAATGTGTACGGGGATCAATGGCAACCAGAGCAATTTGGTTTCTAGATAACCCTTGCCCCCTCAAAATATCATGCCAGTTTTTGACAGTGTCCTCCGCCATGTTTTGGAAGTTGGTATCAACTGTGGTTTGAATTCGCATTCCACCCTTGAGCAGCGCCTCACGACCAAACTTTTTGGCAATTTCGTGGGCTACAGCGTTTGTCACGTAAGGCAAGGCGCTTCCTTGGAAAGATTTAATTTTACCAAGTTTGATTGGTTGTTTGAGAGCCTTATCGTACTCTTCCTGCGTGATCCAGCCCAATTCCTTCATTCGACCTAAAACTACTTTCTGCTGCTCTTTTGCCTTATTCATGTGAATGAAGGGGCTATAGTCTTCCGGCGCTTGGATTAAACCAGCCATCATCGCCGACTCAGCCAAGTTTAAATATTCTGCCGATTTGTTAAAGTAACTGCGTGCTGCTGTTTGTACACCATAGTTGTTATGACCCCAATAAACTTGGTTGAGGTACATTTCTAAAATTTGGTCTTTGGTAAGAATTTGCTCCAAGCGAATTGCCAGTACTGCCTCGGCTATTTTACGGGTAAAAGCACGCTTGTGAGACAAGAATAAGTTTTTCACCAACTGCATGGAGATGGTTGAACCGCCCTCTCGCACGCCGCCTGCTGACCAGTTGGTGACTACTGCACGTCCAACGCCTTTGGGATTAATTCCGTGGTGATAGTAGAAGTCGCTATCTTCACTGGCTAATACTGCTCGCTTGAGATCTGGAGAAATTTTATCTAATGGCATCACTTCACGGTTGGCTTCTCCGTGAATACTCGTTAACAGTTTACCTTTGATGTCATAGATATAAGTCGTTTCTGATGGCAAGAAGCTGCGTAACTGTCTCACATCTGGCAAGTTGCGGAAACTCACCGCTAAGCCAACGAGTCCTCCCGCTACAATAGAACTTGTCAGCATCGTGGCGGAAAGTAGAGTACCGCCAGCTACCTGGCCGACTCCTTTAAGAAACTCAAAACCTGAGCCAGACGCTCGAGGTTGTGGCTGCTTATCTTCAAAAGTCCTTGACGACACGGTGGTTTTACTTCCTCACTAGTAAATATATAGTGTAATGTCTTGGATTAAGCAAGGCGGTTAATTTTTTGCAATGATATTAGTTTGGCAAACGAAAGTCATACAAATTGTCAGTGACCATAACCAATCCTACTTTGATAGTGCAAAGCATAGTTAACAGTCAATCTCCTAGTAGTATGACGCAGGATTTTTCTTGGCTGCGTCGTGGTATTGTTGAAATTTTCCCACAACCGACTGATTCTGATACTCACGTTGAAAGTTTAGAAAAGCGTTTAGCAACAACTGAGCGACCTCTTAGGGTGAAATTGGGAATTGATCCAACGGGTAGCGATATTCATCTCGGTCATAGTATACCAGTGCGAAAACTACGAGCGTTTCAAGATGCTGGTCATACCGCAGTACTGATTATTGGTGATTTTACCGCTCGCATTGGTGATCCGACTGGAAAATCTGAGGTACGTCGCCAACTTACGGAAGAAGATGTGGCGCGAAACGCCCAGACTTACCTTGAGCAGGTGCGACCTATTTTAGACTTTGATACACCAGGAAGGTTGGAGATACGTTACAACTCAGAATGGCTCTCGAAGTTGAACCTGGGCAAAATTTTGGAGTTACTCTCGACAATGACAGTAGGGCAGATGCTTGCTAAAGAGGGTTTTGCTGAGCGCTATAAAAAAGAGAATCCTATTTTCCTTCATGAGTTCCTGTACCCGCTGATGCAGGGCTATGATTCTGTTGCTATTGAGGCAGATGTGGAATTAGGAGGGACAGACCAAAAATTTAATCTTGCTGTCGGGCGGGATTTACAACGCCATTTTGGGCAAAAACCACAGTACGGAGTACTGCTGCCAATTTTAATTGGCTTGGATGGTGTACAAAAAATGTCTAAGTCTTTAGGTAATTATGTGGCTTTGTTAGAACACCAAACTCAAAAGTACCAAAAGCTGCAACAAGTTCCAGACCATCTGCTGAAAGACTATTTTACACTACTTACGGATTTTCCATTGGATCAGCTACCGGAAAATCCACGCGATCGCCAAAAACTATTAGCACAAGAAATCGTCAAGCAATATCATGGCGAACAAGCTATCAAGGAGATTGAGGCGGGTGACGTACCAGAGTTTTCTCTAGCTGATGTCCAGTTTCCTGCAAAATTACCATATATTCTGAATGTCAGTGGCTTGTGCAAAAGTGGCGGGGAAGGTAAGCGGAAAATTCAAGAAGGTGGGGTGCGCTTAGATGGCGATCGCATCACTGATATTGAAACGACTTTCAGTGACAAAAGTGAATTGCATGGACGTGTTTTGCAGCTGGGAAAAAACAAGTTTGTCCGACTGATACCGTAGGGGAGAAAAGCTGATGAACGCCCAAGAGCAAATAATTGTACCTCTGGATGTAGCGGATGAACAAGCGGCGATCGCCCTTATTGAACGCCTTACGTCAGTCACTTTCTTCAAGGTGGGCTTGGAGTTATTTACAAACACAGGACCAAAAATTCTGGAGGTGCTAAAATCTCGGCAGAAACGTATTTTCTTGGATTTGAAGTTTCACGATATCCCCAACACTGTTGCTGGCGCTTGTCGTGCGGCTGCTCGTTATGGCGTTGATTTATTGACAATTCATGCGACATCTGGTAAAGAAGCGCTGAGCGCAGCAGCTGAAGCGGTACAACTAGGAGCAGCAGATGCGGGTGTGAAACCGCCAAAGTTAATTGCGATTACGCTGTTGACGAGTCTTTCTTCCAGACAGTTGGCGTTTGAGTTGAAAATACCTCTAGAATTACCAGAATATGCTTTGGAGATGGCTCTAATGGCTCAAGAGATGGGTTTAGATGGGGCTGTTTGCTCTCCTGTTGAGGTAGCCCAACTGCGACAAAGTTGTGCAGATGATTTTTTGCTGGTTTGTCCGGGGGTACGTCCAATTTGGGCGCAAAAAGGAGATCAGGCGCGATCGCTCACTCCTGCACAAGCTTTGGCTGCAGGAGCAAATTACCTCGTGATTGGGCGTCCGATCACCGCAGCTGCCGATCCACAGTTAGCTTGGAAAAGGATTTGTGAGGAATTAGTGGGTTGCCGCTAAACGGTGCAAACCGTAACAATCCGTAGCAATACGGGCAACTCCAGATCACTCCTTAAGTAAGAGTAGCCGTTATCTCACAAGTGTTAAAGTTCGTACCCTGGGATGTCGAATTAACTTAGATTCAAGCCAGTCCCAGGCTCTACAACTCAATAATTAAACAGACGAATTTGTTCATTAGCGTCGTCAGTGTTATTGAGAAAGTGAGTCAGCACTGCAGGCGGGTTTCCCGCCGTAGGTGACTGACGAACCCGTAAGGGTACCGAGAGATTAACTGATCGAGGCAAACATTACCAATGAGTTCCTAACAAGAAGAAAATGCAAAACTACGTTTTCATTGTTGATACAAACAAGCAACCACTAAACCCAATTCGCCCCAAGCGAGCAAGAACCCTGCTTAACAGTGAAAAAGCAGCAATTTTAAGAATGTATCCCTTTACCCTGATACTAAAAACGTCTGATTTCTCCCAGAACAATCCGTTGCGCTCCGTTTTTGGGCTATCTGATGATACGGCGGTGAGATGAACTCAGGAGTGAAAAAGAAAAATAAAAGCTTGTGGCTTCTTTGTTGTGTCTTCTGGCTATTATCAAATGCTCTAGATACCCCAATACAAGCTAAAAAAATCACTCCCCACCCCTCCACCCAATCGGAGGGGAAACCGATTGATGCTAATAGGTTTTCTTGCTCAAACCAAAATCTAGAAGCACTAACGACTCAACTCTTGCAAGATTTACCAAATTATGCTAATAGAGCAAGTCAACGCGCCCGTCGCTTGAGCAGGGCCACTGACGTTTATAGTTATATGGTAGTGGCGGGAAGACCTGAGTTTACACCGCTACCTCTTGATCCTAGTGGATACACGGCAGATTCAGTCAAAACTGCTTCCGAAAAAGTAGAGCAAGTTTTTTTTACGACTTTAGAGCGACAATATACTGCAGGTAAACCAGTTCAATTACAGGAATTCCACTGGCTGTTTCTCACAAAAACAAAGAGTGATTGGCGTTTTGTGATGATGTTTTCCCAAATTGGTTCATTTCCCAAGAATCAGCCACCGACACCGCCACGAGATAGTAGTGATGGTATCGTTGCTCAAGCAGTTGTTGCTTGGTTACGAGATTGTCAAGCGGGAAGTGTGCGCCTGCGTTCTCGGAGTTTGAAAGGTTCGTCTCAAAAGCCGCCACCATCACAAGCGCCGCCACCGCCATCACCGCCTCCACCGTCGCAACCGCCGTCAAAGTCATAAGACATATTAAAAAACGTTACTTACATGAACCTAGCTGATTACGTTCTGCTGGATGAGTAACAAAATAATCTTGAAGCCATTGACATCCCCGTGCTAGTAAATCATCTAAATCCAAACTCCACAAAATCACTTTGCCATCTTCACTAGCAGAAGCAATAATCTTGCCATCCGGGCTAAAAATAAGGTTTGTCACTGGCTTGCTGTGTCCTGTGAGGGTAGTAATGGGAGTTCCATCCCGTTTCCAAAGTTTGATAGTTGTGTCATCACTACCAGAAGCAAGGATTTTTCCATCAGGGCTGAAACTGACGCTTGTTACTGAACCACTATGTCCAGTGAGGGTATAAATCGGAGTTCCATCCCGTTTCCAAAGTTTAATAGTTTGATCTGTACTCCCTGAAGCAATAATTTCTCCATCAGGGCTGAAACTTATACTATTAATATCTTTTCTATGTCCATTGAGGGTAGTCATTAAAGTCCCGTCTAGACGCCAAAGTTTAATAGTTCTATCATCATCACTGCCAGAAGCAACAATCCCCCCTTCGCCCCCCTTAAAAAGGGGAGTTGGACTCACACTGACACTTTTTACCCAACCTTTATGACTATCTTTAGGGTGGGATGAAATTAGAGTAGGAGCATCCAACTTCCAGATTTTAATACTTCCTTTGTCGGTACCAAAAACTATGATTTTACCATCAAGGCTGAAACTGATACTTGTTAGCAAATCTTCATAACCAGGGAGAGTTTTAATTAGCTTCCCATCCCGTTTCCAGAGTTTAGTAGTACCTTGCTCAGTACTAGTAGCAATAGTTTCACCATCTGGACTAAAACTGAGACTATTTCCCAAAGTTTTATGTCCTTTGAAGGTATCAATTAAAGTTCCATCCCGCCGCCAAAGTTTTACAGTGCCATCTTTGCCAGCAGAAGCTATTGTCTTGCCATTAGGGCTGAAACGAATACCTGTTATCCTACCTTTATGTGCGGTTAATTTAGTTATCACAGATAAATCTAGGTGCCAAAGTTTAATTTTGCCATCTCTGTCAACAGAAGCGATCGCTTTTCCGTCGGGGCTAAAACTGACGCTGGCTACTGAATCGCTATGTCCAACAAGGGTATTAATTAGAGTACCATCCAGTTGCCAGAGTTTGATAGTTTGGTCATTACTGCCAGAAGCAATAATTTTACTATTGGGGCTAAAACTAACAGTATTTATATATTTCTTTGTTTTTGTATCCTCCTTATCTCTATTTGTATCCTCCTTGATAGTTGTGATTAGGGTGCCATTAAATTTCCAAAGTTTGATAGTTCTATCATCAATAGAAGCAATTGTTTCTCCATCCGGACTGAAAATGACGCTTTTTACCCAACCTTTATGCCCAGACAGAAGTTTAAGCAAGGTTCCGTTGCGGTTCCAAAGTTCAATATTTCCTTCTTCACTAGCAACAGCAATAATTTCCCCATTAGGGCTGATTGCAGCAGTTGTCATTAAATTACTCTGCATTTTCACAGGTATAGTTTTAATCAGAGTCCCATTCAATTGCCAAAGTTTTATAGTTCCATCTTTGCTGGCAGAAACAATAGTATTATCAGAACTAAATGACACACTGACTACCGAACGTTGATGTCCAGCAAGGGTTTTAATTGGAGTACCATCTCGATTCCAGAGTTTAACAGTACGGTCATTACTAGCAGAAGCTATGAATTGGCTATCGTGGCTAAAGCTCAAGCTTTTCACCTTATCTGTATGACCAGAGAGGGTTTTGATGGGAGTACCATCTCGGTTCCAGAGTTTTATAGCACCATCATCATTAGCAAAAGCTATGAGCTTACTATCGGGACTAAAACTCACAGCAGAATCTCCTATTTTTTGACCAATGTCAAATTGATTATATTCACGAATATTGACGAGGATATTCAGTAAAGCAGATAACGGGGTAGTTGTTTGATATTCACCTAAAGAAGATTGATTTTGCACAAGGGGTTTTAAATCTTGACTAGCCTTCATAGCTAAAAATAAAGCTTCAATTTGTTTAGATTTGAATTGTTGATCAGCATTATATCCAACTTGTGTAAGTCTTGTATCTTCCTTGGCTCTATGTAGTTGCTTTTGTCCATAAAAAACCATAATAATTGCAAGAATTCCTGCACTCAAAATGATATATATCGCTTTCTTATTAGCTTTAGCTAATTGTTGCTTTGCCTTTTTATTGGTTTCGGTCAGTTTTTGCTTAGCTATTTCATTAGCTGATGCTAATTCCTGATTGGTTTCGGTCAGTTTTTGCTTAGCTATTTCATTAGCTGATGCTAATTCCTGATTAATTTCAGTCAATTTATGATTAGCTTCAATTTGTAATTCTGTAGTAATTTTTTGGCTTTCTTGTAAAAATTCATAATCTGTATTACTGAGATTTTTACCAACTGCCCATGTTAAAGCCTCATCTAAAGCTTTTCCTTGCAATAGCCAAGATTGGTGATGCTGGAATTTTAACCAGTTATTAATTGCTTCACTGTACGGGCGAAGTCTATTTAATTCTTGTTCAATCCAATTCTGGTTGAACACAACTTGATATATAGGGTTATATACTTTTAAATAATTGTTGTTTTTGACGACCAAGCCTGATAGCCTTAATTCTGTTTGCTCTTGACTACTATCTACAACTACCTTCTCACCTAGTTGCAAAACTTGCTGGTATAATCCCAATAATCTACCTGCTTTGTGTTCATTACGGAGTAGGCGATCGCGTATAGTTCTTAAATGCTCTGGTTCATCCTGAGCTTCCCAATTATTTATAATATATTTATCAACTAATTCATTAACATTCAGATAGCTGTTTGTTCTTTCCTGGGCAATTAAACTACACAACTTTTGTGTAAGAAATGGCTGTCCACCAGTCCAGTGCAACACGTCTTGTAAAACTGCTTCTGGATGCTCTACTGTGTCTGCCAACCCTGGAATTAATGCATCCTTCGCTTCGATAAAACTAAATCCAGTTAATTCTATGGAACTACCAATATTAAACGGTGTGCGTTCTCTCTCTTGAATTAAATCAGACGGTGTGGCTACTCCTAGCAAACAAAAAGTTAGACGTTCATATTTGGGAGATTCAGCACGTTGATTGTAACAAGCACGAATTAAAGCAAAGAAATCATCTTTAAATTCAGTTTTGAGCAAAGTATCGATTTCATCAATAAAAATGATGATATTGGCTGACAATTTATTCAACACTAAGGACTCAAGCAGTAAATTTAATCGCTGCACATCTGTCCAAGAGTCATGCTGTAACCACCAACTATTAAAATCTATATCATCAATTTCAAAACTAGTTAACAATTGATTCGCAAATCCCTTATACCATTTTTCGGGGCTAACATGACTACCAAGGATAGTCAGATCAATAGAAGCACATTTGATTCCTATTGATCTGAGTTTTTTGATTGCTTGGACTCGCAAACTAGATTTCCCCATCTGTCGCGAGTTAAATACAAAACAATACTCCGCAGCCTTCAGTAATTGAAAGATTTGTGCGTCGGCTTTTCGAGATACATAAGTGCGATGATTCGCATTTAAACTACCACCGACTTTATAATAGTTGTCAAATTTCATTCTTTTTACACTAGTCCAAATATGAAAAATCTAGATTTATTTAAAAACGCGAATTTAATCAGGTGTAAAACTTTCTTCTCGTAGCAATTTTAGTAGGGTGGGCACTGCTTACCGTTCACTGAAATTGCTATTTTTACGTTGTGAGCAGTGCCCACCTTACAGTTATTAAAAATGATGCAAGATCTCAGTAAACAAGTATCATCACAATTCCAGTAATTTTAGTAGAGTAGGGTGGGTACTGCTTACCGTTCGCGCTCAATTGCTATTTTTACGTTGACAGCAGTGCCCACCTTACAGTTATTAAAAATGGTGCAAGATCTCAGCTAACGCAACCTTTCCGCGTTACTGGTGCGTTACGACAAGCCTAATTCACGCCAAATTAAGAGTTGCAGTTATTCAATCCACATTCATTAGAGACGATCGCAAAAGTATTCATGATACAAACGGCAGCGTGGTATAACAATATTATTGGTAATTTTAATTAGTCCCATACTATCTAATTGATAGATTTGGCGATTTTTAAACTCTAATTTAACGACTTCATCAGTATTCAATATTGCTTTAAATACACTTCCTAATTCTTGATTTTCTTGGAGAGTCTCCAAATGTCGGCGTAAATGCTCAGTATAAATTCCCGTATCTGTGGTTGCTTCTTTGATTAACTGTTCAATAGTTACATCCTGACGTACTAGATAATAAAGCGCCAGTCGCACTAAATAAGGATGTCCTCCTACTAAAGACATAATGGGAAGAATCTTTTTACTATCCAAACCATGTCGAATAGCTAAACTTTTCACCTGTTCCTCATTAAATTCTTCTAATTTAATTGGCAAACCAACATTAAAAGGAGATTGATTAATATCTAAACGTCCATAATCTTCTGTAGAATGTGATACTAATAATCGCAATCTTTCCCATGTTTCTGATTCATTGGCATTTTCATTCCAATTACGCAACATCGGGAAGAAATTCTCATAAATTTCCGGGTATTCAAATAATTTATCTACTTCATCTAAAGCGAGAACTAAAACACCATCTAATTTTTTTAGCAGATTTTTAAATGTTAGGGTGCAATTAACCATACTGGGAGTATCTAAATCCCACACTTGTAGTGGAGGCGCTGAAGATAGTTGATTAATTACATAAGCATAAAAACAGCGTAAAAAATCATTGGCATTAGTAAATTTATTTGTTTCTATTAAACTGAAATTTAAGTACACTGTATTATAATCACTCTTCTTAGCTTCCGCCCTAATTCTTTTTAAAAGCGAAGTTTTACCCATCTGCTTGGGAGCTTTAATCCGAATGAGCGCACCTGGTTCTTTGATAGCACTATAACAACGAGATTCAATAGAAGAGCGTTCTTGATAAAAGGCAGAGTTAACTGGCTCTGGTCCTTCTGGAAACCGTATATTCTGAATGATCTGTCCGCATTTTTCTAAAGCTTTAACACTGACTAACTCCGGCTTATATTTAGCAAATATTTCAACTAAGTTACAACGGTAATCTGGTTCAGTTTCAGGAGGAAAGCCAAATTTAGTAGATATATTTCTAAGTTGATGGCTAGCAGTAGAACGATGCGTAGCGCCAAGTTCTCTGGCTATTTGTTCATCTGTCTGTCCACTTAAAAATAATGGCAATACCTTCTTCTGCTTCGGAGTTAATTCGTATTGATATATGTGTTCAAAAGCTTGTTGATTCATGTGTCTTTTGATGACTAACTTGATTTTTTATCCTTAAGGTGCTTGTATAATCAGTGGACTATGAGCAGTCTTGAGTAAAGATGTGATGATCTGCAATCTTTTTATTTTATTGAAAAATATAACCATCTTGACTGGTGTTTGCTAAGAATGATACTATCTTTTCACGTTTTATCCAAATAAAAAAACAAATTAAATATCTTCAATTTTTCAGGTGCAGAAAGCGTACATAAAGGGTGCGTAAATTAATGTAACGTGCCAGATTTCTTTTGCGCTGGTGAGAGTTTTTGTTTGTGTGTTTAGTTAGTAAAAGCTGATGAGTCTATCAGTACAAGAACACATGATACATAAATTTAATAGTTAATTTATAAACTGACTGACCAGTTTTACTTTAGCAACAGTCAGACAGACATTAACAATGTTGAAGAAAACTTCATCAACACAGATGTTGAATTGAAATTGATGAATTTCTTCTCAAATGTGGAGCCGTATAGAAGTCAGATTTTAAGATGACTATTAACAAAGCGAAGACAAGAATTTTAGCATTGATTGATTTTGCTGCTTTTGAAAAAATAACTCAATACAGTTGGTGATAAGACCAAAACCGTTGAAGGAGAAAAAATATGAACCTCAAATTAATCATTTCGCTATTCACTGGCTGCGTCCTGACTGCTACCTGCATAACTTCTATGATTAGTCAAGCCAAAGCTGATGACGAAGTTCGCTTTATCTGTGCTTCAGGTTACGACAAACAAACTGATAAACGCTTCCCCACAACTTACGCTTGGACACCACGAGGAAAAATTGCAGTTATCCGTTGGAAATACCCCTGGTTTAACAGTCAAACTATTACTCCTGACAAACGGTGTAAAGATGTATCATCACAATTCCAGACTGCTTATAACAAGCAAAGCTTGTCTTACATCACCAATAGCACAGTCAATGGTCAAAATGTAATTTGCACAGCCCGTCAAAATGATGGGGCTTGCGATACCGTACTGCTAACTTTACGACCTGAAGATAAGCCTTTAGAGATTCTTGATGAACTCAAAGAACTCGTTAGAGGACGGAGTACTACACCGATACAGCATAGTTCTAAACAACGTCCAGTCTACTACAAAATTGATATTAATAAGTTCTTGCAAACAGCGCCTGTAGAAAAGGAATAATCTCAAGTCTGGCTGATACCACACCGCTATTGTGTCAGGAAATATGCTCGTAGTAGGCGCTTCAGCGCCAGGTAAAACTTAGATGCTTACCATAATTTCTCTTTAATTAAGAAGCATTAAAGTGCTTACTTCGAGCATTTTTCTTATCTACTGAGATCTTGCACCATTCTCAACAAACGTAGGGTGGGCACTGCCTACCAGCATTAAAATGAGAGTTTGCGGTTTCGATGGGCAGTGCCCACCCTACAAAAATAGCTAAAGTGCTGACTACGAGCATTTTTCTTATCTCTGGCTTTACTCAACATTACTTTAATCAATTGAAAAAATGAAACGCTTTAATATTATTGCGATCGCTTGCTTAAGTGGTTTCCTCATCCTCTCTAGCGCCTCCGCTAAAATATCTCAGCAAGTATCTAATCAACCAACTTCTATACTTGCAAATAATACCCTAACTCTAGAAAAACTTCGTCAACTAGCTCAAGCTGTCACTGTTAAAGTCTTTAGCTCTAATAAAGGTGGAAGTGGAGTATTAATAAGCAGACAAGGACGCACTTACACGATTCTAACCAACGCCCATGTTATTAGTGCCAAAGCAACTCATAATATCCAAACACCTGATGGTAAAACTCATAACGCTACAGTTATTAGTCGCGGTGATTCTTTATCAGGTAATGATTTAGCTGTCTTGCAGTTTCAAGCTCAAGAAAACTACCAAATTGTTCCTTTAGCAACCAACTCTAATTTATCCGAAAATCAAGAAGTCTTAGCTGCTGGCTTCCCCGATGATAGCAAAGAATTAGTCATCACCAATGGCAAAATATCTCTGGTATCTCCTCAACCATTAATTGGTGGGTATCAAATCGGGTATACCAATGAAATTCGACAAGGAATGAGTGGAGGAACACTATTAAATCAAGAAGGTAAATTAATCGGGATAAATGGTTTACATAACAATGCAATTTTAAACGAAACTTACACATATCAAAATGGGACGATTCCCAATGCAGAAGAAATTCAGCGATTGAAAAAATTTAGTTTTGCTGTTCCCATTCAAACTTTAGCGAAAGTCGCCCCAAATTTAGCAGTTATTCCCGCAGAATGGCAGAAGAAGCAGCAAGCTGAAAAACCGCCAGTAGGTAATACATTAGCTGATAAAATCAATAACGTTAATAACATTGCTCAAAAGATTACTGTAAGGATTGACTCGAAAAATAATGGTAATGGTTCCGGAGTCATAATTGCTCAACAAGGACAAACTTATTATGTGGCTACGGCGCGTCATGTGGTAGAAAAGTCAGACTCTTATGAAATTCTTACCTCAGATGGCGAACGATATGCAGTACAACCAGTGCAACCAGAAAACTTTAATTCAAAGGGAACTGACGCAGCCCTCATAAAGTTTACTAGCAATAAAAACTACACAATTGCAACTATCTCTAAAGAAAATCGCTCTGCTTTGGATAACACTAACCAAAAAAAGATGTTGGTATTTGTATCTGGTTTTCCTGCAGTAGATAGGGGAAAGCATAAATTAACTGCAGGGTTTCTTACAGTAAAAGAAGATTTATTTTTGGATGTAGACAGCAATGAAGTACCAATACCTTATTATGTAAACAATTTACTTAACCTTGGTCACGAATTGCGTTATTCCAATTTATCACTACCCGGAATGAGTGGGGGAGCAGTACTAAATATTATGGGTGAAGTAATTGGGATTAACTTAGGTGCTGATCCTAGAAAGCTTAATCAAATTGATAGTAATAATACAAATCAAAGCCCAGTTAAAATTGGTTTTGGTTTAGGAATACCCAGCAATACACTTCTGGGTTTAGCGACAAAAGCAGGACTCAATAAAGAATTGTTAAGACTCGTCAACAATAGTAATAAATCTCAACCACAAACTATACAATATTCAGAAATTAATTCATTGTGGGAACATCCATTATTTGCTATCCAAAAGCCAGCAGCCAATGCTAATGATTATGAGTTATTACAATATGCTAATAAAATATGGCGAATCGGAAATTTTGCAGAAACTGCTGATATTTTGCAGCAAATAGTTAAGTCTCAACCAAACTATTATCAAGCTCATTTTGTACTTAGTTTAGTCCTAACGAATGAAAAAGATAAATATAAGGAAGCTCTTGCTGCTTTTGAGAAAGTAACTACTCTCCAACCAAATTTTTATGAAGTATGGAAATATAAAAGTAATGTGTTAATGGGTTTGGAAAAATATCCATTAGCTCTAGCAGCAGTTGACAAGGCTATTGAGTACAGTGAGAAAGATGATAAAGACTTTAGTCTTTATTTGTTTCGTTCGTCCATATTAATTCAATTAAATAGATATCCAGAGGCACTAGAAGCAATTAACGAGGCGATTAAGATTCAGGATCTTGAGATCAACTACTTAATACGGACTTATGTCCTCTATCAGTTGGAAGATTATCAAGCAGCACTAGCAGATTCTAAACAATTGATTACACGTCAACCTGATAATGCCAATAACTACGTTCTCCAAGGTGATATCCATGTTAGGTTGAAAAAGCATCAAGCAGCTTTAGCAGATTACAAGCAAGCGATTAAACTTGAACCTGATAATTATGATGCTTACGTTTCGCGAGGTAATTTATATGTTGAGATTAAAGATAACAAAGCAGCTTTAGCAGATTACAAGCAAGCGATTAAACTTGAACCTGATAATGCTAAGGCTTACTACTGGCGAGGTTATTTGCACAAAGATTTGAAGGATTATCAAGCAGCGCTAGCAGATGCCAATCAAGCGATTAAATTTCAACCCAACAATAGCAACTACTACGTTTTGCGGGCTAGTGTCTACAAAGAGTTGAACAAGTATAAAGAAGCCCTAGTAGATTACAATCAAGCGATTAAACTTCAACCCAATTATGTTAAATACTCTTTGCGGGGTAATTTCCACCGAGATTTGAAGGATTATCAAGCAGCGCTAACAGACTACGACCAAGCTATTAAGCTTCAACCCAATGCTGTCAACGCCTATCAGCAGCGGGGTAATGTCCACTTTTTGTTGAACAACTATCAAAAAGCACTCACAGATTACAACCAAGCGATTACACTTCAACCTGATAATGCCGACAACTACGTTTCGCGGGGCATTGTCCGCAAAGAGTTGAACGATTATCAAGCAGCACTCACAGATTACAATCAAGCAATTAAACTTCAACCCAATAATAGCAGATACTACGTTTTGCGCGGTAATGTCCACAAAGAGTTGAAAAATTATCAAGCAGCACTCACAGATTACAATCAAGCAATTAAACTTCAACCCAATAATGCCAGCGCTTACTACCAGCGGGGTGATCTCAGCTATTTGTTGAGAGATTATCAAGCAGCGCTAGCAGATTATAACCAAGTGATTAAACTTCAACCCAATAATGCCAACGCTTACAACCAGCGGGGTGTTGTCCGCTATTTCTTGATAGATTATCAAGCTGCACTAACAGATTTGAATCAAGCAATTAAACTTCAACCCAATGATGCCAAGAGCTACTACTGGCGGGGTTTTGTTCGCAAAGAGTTAAAAGATTATCAAGCAGCACTAGCAGATTGCAATCAAACAATTAAACTTCAACCGAATGATGCCGTGGGCTACTACTGTCGGGGTGTTGTTTACCAAAAGCAAGGAGACGATAACGCTGCATTATCAGAATATGCTCAGGCGCTTGTCAAAAATGAAAAATTTGCCGCAGCTAACACAAAAATTGGCTACATCAAATATGAAAAAGGAGATGTTGAAGGGGCTATTCAAGAGTGGCAAAAAGCAGTTCAAGTTGATAGTGACTTAACAGGAGCGCAATTAGCACTTGCAGTAGTTTTACATAGCAGAGGTGAGCAACAAAAGGCTCTAAATATGGCACAAGCTACCTTGCGTTTAGATAAAACTTTAGCTGATGTTGAGGTTCTCAAACAAAATCTCTGGGGTACACGCCTAATTGCAGAGGGAGAAAAGCTCCTCTCTCATCCTAATATCCAAGCATTGCGAGTAAAGAAGTAGGTTATACCAATTCAAAAAATGTTTGCGACAGATAACCCCTGACGCACTGGCTCCCCTTAGCAACTTACCGTGTACACACATCTCACTCAAAACCTCACCCTCGCTTTTAGCTGCGCTAAAATCTTTCCCTCTCCTTACTAAGGAGAGGGATGCCCGATAGGGCAGGGTGAGGTTCCGAGAAAATTTCGGGTGATGGGATGACTTAGATCTTGCACCTTGACTTTAGTACGCCTTGAACTTAAGTTCAAGGCTCATAGCCAAAGTCCGTTAAAACGGACTGAAAGACTTATTTAGTCCGTTTTAACGGACTTAAACTTTGAGCCAAGAAATTTATTTCTTGGCGGACGAGAATTATGGTGCAAGATCTCAAATGACTTGTGTGTACACCGTAGCCGATGCCTTGGGGAGGAGTTTAACCGATGTGTTGCATTCTTTTTTCAAATTGGCATTAGCTGTTGTTGAAAAAAACTTCACCAAAATCAACTCTTGTCTCACCTGGAAGAATTTCTTCTCAATTTCCGACTTGGTTTGGTGAACACAAATAAGATGATGAACAGTAAATAAATTACTTTTTAAGGGAATCCTGCAATGAAAAGCAAATTATTAAAGATAGGAACTTCAACAATTTTGACCACTGTAATTAGTGTAATTGGTATCGAGAATGTATTGGGTTATCAATTGCCAACTCTTACTCAAAATCCTCAAGACTTGAAATCTACCTTGCTAGGTAAAACGACTAAAGCAGGACAATCAAAAATTATCCTAGCAAACAACTCTGAAGAACAAAACCGGATTCGCCTCTATGAAAAAGCTAGTCCGGCTGTAGTTGCGATCGCTCTAGATAGAGGACATGGTAGTGGTTTTATTGTGAGTCCAGATGGTCTAGTTTTGACTAACGCTCATGTTGTCCAAGATGGCCCGAAAACTGTTGCAGTAGTGCTTGCTGATGGTAGACAAGTCTTAGCTGATGTGCTTGGTTTTGCATCTGGTGGCTTGGATTTAGCAGCGCTCAAAATTCGCAATCAGAAAAATTTGCCCTTCCTGCGTTTAGCCTCCCCTCGTTCAGCGCGAGTTGGTCAATCGGTCTATGCGATTGGTACTCCCTTGAGTCTGAAATTACAAAATACTTTAACTTCTGGGATTATCAGCCGCATTGACACCAAATCAGGCTTAATTCAACATGATGCTGCTGTTAACCCTGGTAATTCTGGAGGACCATTACTCAACTCTAGTGGTCAAGTGATTGGTGTTAATAGTGCTATTTTGAATGATACCGAAATTAAAAGATTTATTGGCCTTAGTTTGGCAATTCCTACAGATATAGTCCAGCCTTTTTTGGTAGCCGTAGAACGAGGTAACGCTGAGGTAGCCACTCAACGCCAAAAACCTAGCAATACAAAAGAACAGGATTTACCCTTGAATGGTCAAGTTCTACAAGCAGCTTTAAAAAAAGGCGATCGCACTCTCCCAAACAATAGCTATTTTCACATTTATGCATTTGAAGGGAAAGCAGGTCAACAAGTAACTATTGAGATGGATAGTAAACAAATAGACTCTCATTTATACTTACTGCTTCCTGCTAAAGAGACGCTAGTAGGGGAAAACGACGACATCTCTCCAAAAGATTTTAATGCTAAATTGACAGTGACTTTGCCTGAAAATGGTATCTACTATCTGTTAGCTAACACTTTTGAAGCAGGAGAATCCGGGAGTTACAGATTACAGGCTGTGATTTCTCAGAAATAAAATAGTTACAAACAGCAGATGTTAAGTAGGTAGGCGTAATTAATTCGTAGATAGCAGTAGTGCGAGCGTCTCGCTCGCGGGCAAGATGCCCGCACTACATTTTATATTTAATTAAACTTACCAGCTACTAGTTGTTCTGCATTTCATCAAACTTAGCACGCACAGCTTGTATATCCTGCCACGTTAACCACTTAGGCTTGCCGACTTCACGGGATTGGTTACGTAACAAATAAGACGGGTGGAAAATTGGCATACACAAACGCCCATCCCACTCCATCCACTCTCCACGAATTTTAGAAATTGCACGCTTATCACCAGTTAATCCTTTGACAGCCGTTGCACCTACAAAAAGAATAATTTTTGGATCAACCAGGCGAATTTGTTCCAATAAATAAGGCTTGCAAGCTTCCATCTCTTCAGTCGTAGGAACTCGGTTATCAGGAGGTCTGCACTTGTTGATATTACAGATATAAACGTCCGTTTCAGTATCTAATTTAACTGAAGCAAAAATTTTCTCTAAAAGCTGTCCTGCCTTACCAACAAAGGGTAAGCCAGTTTCGTCTTCAGTTTGACCTGGTGCTTCCCCCACAACCATAATTGGTGCTTTAAGATTACCCCTTCCAACAACAGCATGAGTACGTGTATTTCCCAAACTACAACGGTAACAGCGATCGCAATGCTGTGCCAATTCCGTCATATTGGCATAGGTTCCAGTCGGAATGGGAATTTTCGCGTCTTTAGGAATCAGCTCTTTTTGGTCATTCGAGTCAATACTTGAATCCTCGAAGAGACTGAGTTGTTGTTCGTTACTCATGTGTGGGTTTTATCACCAAGAATGTCAGGGCAGCGGATTGAATTAAGAATTGGTATTAGAATTGTGTTTGTGCTGGTTTAACAACGACACGACCATTTTCCACAACAGTGCAATTTTTAGACATACTCTTGCAGTTGTCAAGTGGAGTATCAACACATTGCATTTGTGCAGACTGCTTTTTATGGTTATAATTGTTTTGATCTTGTTGTTGAATCAGACTAACAGCACAACAAGCAGAAGTGGTTAACAACATTTCAAGTACTTTTAGCTCTGTATACTATTATCGCTCGTAATGGTTGTATTTTTACGATCAAAACTTGTGTTTGGGAGCATCCCATTTTTGTGCCTGTCCGCAGCGTTAGCGTAGCGTGCCCGGAGGGCATACGCAACGAAGTGGAGCGTGGCAATCCTATCAACTGGTGCTCAGTGAGAGATTGTGGGATTGCTTCGTCGTCCCTCCTCGCAATGACAAGTTATTTTATGATTACAAAATAAAAACTGGGATGCACCCCTTGTGTTTTTTATAAGAACGCACAATTTTTGAACACACAGCCTTAACGCTTCGGCAGTTGTAAACCACCACGTTCTAGCATTTGCCGTACTTCAGGGCTAGGGTTGTAGTTGTAACCAAAAGAGGAGCGCTCTGAATCATCTACAATCTGAGGCGTTAGCAATACAATCACCTCGTTACGTTCATTAGTTTTGTTTGTTCTTCTAAAGAGTGAACCAAGAAGCGGAATGTCACCCAATATAGGAACCTTAGAGACATTTACTCGCTCTGAATCTTGAATAATACCACTGAGAATTAATGTCTGACCATCACGCAGACGAATTAAGCCAGAATTAAGAACACGCTTAGAAACTAAAAATATTCTTTGGCTACCACTCGAACCTAAGTTAATTTCAGCTGGAGCCTGAGGAGCTGCAATAGTGGGAGCTACTGAGAGAGATACAAAACCATTGTCATCAATCCGTTCAATTTTAACAGCTAGGGTTAAACCTACTTGTTCTTTATCCGCTGCAATTGTTTCTGTGGCAAAATTCTGATCGCGAACGATTTGCCTTTTTATATTACCTACTACTTCCTGAGTCAGGTTAATACTTGCGCTTTGACCTTCTTGAACAATTAAGGTGGGGTCAGTCAAAATCTTAGCATTGCCATTTTGTACCTGAGCTTGTAAGTTAACAAGCAAACGTTTAGGAAACTTAAGCGGATTTTCTGGCAATGGGTTTTTGATTGTTGGAGAACTAGATACACTTCCACTCACTTCAGAACTGGTCGCTGGTCTAGAACCGCCAAAATTGAGAACTGCTGCACCGCCATCATTAGTAAAGAAGTTGTTACCAATGCCAAACGAAAAGCTAGTGTTAAAGTCTTTTGTGTTCAGTAGATTAACATCGACAATTTTGACGTTAACGACGACTTGCCGACGGCGGATATCAAGCTGAGTCAGCTGAGATGTCGCCATTTCAACTTGCTTGGGAGAACCAATTAAAGTAATGGAATTGGTGCGTTCGTCTCCTAGTGCTTGTAAACCTCGGAGTAAGGGTGTTGAATATTTGGAGTCATCAAGACTTAAACGTTCAATTTTGGTTTCTGTTGTCGTCTGACTTTGGGTGAGGGGGTTGACAATACCACTTACAGGTACAGCACTAACACTAGTCACTTGACGTTCGCGGCTGACTGCACTTTCTGCCCCTAAACCAACCAAAAAGTTTAATGCTGTGTCCACCTTTGCCTGATTGAGTCGCACACTACGTACAATTACATCACGAACGGCATTAGGCAGTTTCGTTCCAACAAAAATTGTCCGTCCTCTGCGGTTTGCTTCAAGACCACTCAGGCGCAAGACATAGTTAAAAACATCTTGAACTGACTCGTTTTCTATATCTAGCGAGATTGTTGGTTCGTCACTCCTAGTAGTACTTTGCTGTCCAGAAGAAGCTTGCTCTTTAGTCTCTCTTCCTGCGAAAGCCAGGTTAAGACCAGCAGCACGAGTCAGCAGTGACAAAACCTCACGTACTGGGGCTTCTCGCAATACCAAGCGAGACACCCGTTCTTGAGTTCCTAAGTCAATGTTGTTAAAAGAAGCATCGAGATTGGAGATAGCAATATCACCTACAGGTGGTGCGATCGCTTTTGGCAAGATAGGCGAAGTTTGGTTCGTATCTAAATCTGGTGCTGCTGGTTGTGTAGGTTGAGGTGAGGGAGAAACAGGGGACGCAGTTTGTATTGGTACTGCTTGTGCTGTATTCGTCCTCGCCTGTCTTGGTTGTGTTGAGGTAAAGCTCAGAATAATGTTATTCTGCTGTCGCACCACGGGTTCACTGTTGGGGGCGCTGCTGGTTCCGGTAACTATCACCTGAATGCTATTGGCATCAAGCTGATAAATTGTCACTGAAGCAATTCCTGAAGCAGGATTATCTTGACGGAAAGTATTTCCTTTTGGTAAATGTAATTGAGTGTTAATAATATTTACGACTAAAGAGTTACCTTTTTTTGTCGTAAAAATTTGTGGGCGTGAACTCAAAGCAGTTTTCAATATGACGTTAATTCCAGCATCAACTGGACTTAGCTGCACTCCAGTAATTTGAGTAGTCTCTGCCCATACTGGTTGAGCTGCGAAAACAATCATTGCAGCAGCACCTAATACAAAACTACTATCACTAGCGTGAAGCTGTTTCACAGTTTATTCCTCACAATTGAAAAACCTAACAAAAAACTTTGCTTGTCCTGTGCTTTGGATCAAAGCGATTTGAGCTTTTGGCAGCTAAGCTCTTAGCATAGCTTTCTCGACAATCAACACAACTACGTTGATATATTTCCCTATAATTGTTCATCTTGAACAGTTTTTTTACCTGACAGCCACTGGCAGACCCAAGCTTGCGTAACACTTGTTCGTATGTCCCCTCGGCAGATACTGCCTCTGATAATTTTATCTTTACAATTTGTAAATTTTATAAATATATTTTTCCCCTATAAATGCACCCTCAACTGCCACCATCGGTTTTTACTGTTTTTAAAGATGCAAGGATACTACCTAAAATACTCAATCAACTAAGAAAGTGTATTTTAAAGAACATTTGACTCAGTATAGCATGATTATTTATTACTATGTAAAGAGCAAAATATGAGTAATTATGCTGTGTTATTGTTCAAGGTGCTGAATGTGGAATTTATAGTTAAATTAGTATTTGCAACAATTACTTTAATTTCTTCCTAGTAGAGATCGCCAAAAAAAACCACTATTCAAAATCCACGAAAAGCTTGTAATACAAGCTTTTTGAATTTTGAGAGAAGTTTGTAGCGCTCAGGAAATCTTCGTAAGCGCAAAGCGCACGCAATCATGTGTTAGCCGTAAGGCGTGCCATAGGTATACAAAGCAGCATTTTTGGAGGAGACTCCAATCTATGCCCTATGCCTGCGGTACGGCTGCCCTAACGGGTACCCTGCATTAACGGTGATAAGCGAATGCGTGAATTCCAAAGCAGCAGTCGTGTGTTGTGCCAATAGTAATCATGACCATTACTAAAAGCAACAAGATATTGTCTGTATCTAGCCTTGAGGCAAATTTATAAGCAAAGGAGATATTTCCGTTATCTTGCGTTTAAGAAGAAAACGGTTGCAATTTTGTTTGTCAGATCTCATACATTTAAACTGCGAATTTTCTTGTTATGAGTCATTAGTAAGACCAGCACGATGCAGCAGGTGAGACCAGCGCCTAGGTCGGGAGACCCTCCTGCATAGCGCTGGCTCTCCAACGCAGTGGCTCAACGGACAGGTGTCTCAAGTCGGGAAACCCGCCCACGGCACTGTCCTCCCCTACGAAGAGTGCTGGTTCACCAAGACGGGGGCTCGTCTCACCTGTTAAGCGTATTTCTTGTAGAGAGTAACGCTAATTCAAGAGAGTAACGCTAATTCAATAGTCGCCCAAAAAGTTAGATTTACCAACACCAAGTAACTAATCAATTCAAAATGTACAAGGGAAAAAACCAGTCATTGTAGAAAGTCTAGCCAATAGCCGTATACAAATCAAATGCGGGACAGCTTACAAGTTATAGCCAACACATTTTTAGCACGATTAATAGCAAAAGCCCAACAGATAAGGTGAAATTAATGCCAACGCAGAAAGCTTTAGCGATTGATGCAACTAGAGTAGAAGGTGGCAGGCGTATACTTCCTAGACGACCTGTGTTATCTAGCCACCATGCTAAATGGGAAAACTTATATTTGGAGTATCACATTCAACCAGAGTATGAAAGCCCTGAACATTATGCATCCCATTATACACTTGCTATTCGTCTCCGTAGTCAATCACATTTGGAACGATCGCTTGGTGATTGCCACAAAACTGAAAGTCCTATCCCTGGCGATGTGGCGATTATTCCTCCCCAAACCATCCACAAGGTATCTTCTTCTCAAGAGTCAGAATTTATTGCTTTGTGCTTAAATTCTGAGTTTGTCTCAAATATTGCTGGTGATTTAGTTAATCAGGATGTTGTGGAGATTATACCACACTTTTCCAAGCCTGATCCCTTAATTTATCAAATTGGGCTTGCCCTTAAGACAGCACTGGAATCAGATAGGTCGCCTAGCCGTCTTTATGCTGAATCAATGGCAACTGCACTATCAGCTCATCTCTTGCAGCATTACTCTGCGCCTAAGCACAAATTTCCAGAATATCAAGGAGGATTGCCGAAATATAAACTACAGCGAGTCATTGAATTTATTATCGACAATTTGGCAGATAATTTACTCCTTGACATCATGGCAAAAGAAGCAGGCATAAGTCAGTACCACTTCTGCCGCTTGTTCAAGCAGTCTACTGGGCTTTCTCCCTACCAATATGTGATGCACTGCCGCATTGAGCGTGCTAGGATGCTGCTGCTACAGAATAAACAAAAAATTTCTGAAGTGGCGTCACAAGTAGGTTTTGCTGATCAAAGTCAATTCACACGTCACTTCAAGCGCGTACTGGGAGTAACACCCAAAGAAATTCGTGCAAAAATTTAGCAAGAATATCACAAAATAGCAAGAATCTTCTAGACAGTAGTAATCAGGATTTCATATACCTTTAAATAAACATCAATGTCCCTATTAATCTCGGCTAGTGGTATTCGATCCAAAAGATTCTCCTAAGAGTTCCCCTTGGAAACACAGGACTCATTTATTGCCGCTCAAATTCGTCGGCAAGGTTGTTTATTTAACAACTCTTGCGATCAAACAAAGAAGCTGGGAGATAACATCCTCCCTTATCCCCCGCATTTCTTGTTGTGGTGCCCAGAAATAGTCCTGCCAAATTCAAGGGATTGGGAGAAATCGAATCAGAGTGATGAGTGTTGCGGTGCATCTCCAAAGAGACGTTTGCAAAAAACTGCTTACTGGACGTTTTACCACTACGTCCTTTTCTTATCTGGAGAAATAAAGGAGAGCGTATGAGCGACAATTGTAAGCTTCGCTGTACTCGCCCTGATACTATTCGCCATAGTACAACTTTAGAAGTTCAAGCGCAACTGATTGACATCCTCAACCAAACGCTGGCAACTACTATTGATCTTAAGACTCAGTTCAGGCAAGCCCGTTGGAATGTGAAAAGCATGAACTTTCATCCTTCACACAAATTATTTCACGAAATTGCAATTGAACTAGAGTTGTACATTGATATGCTTGCTCAGAGAATAACAACTCTTGGTGGTTTAGCCAGAGGAACAGCTCGATCTGCTGTCAAACATTCAGTCTTACCTGAATACCCCTTTCATCTTACACAAAGTCAAGAACACATAGCATCCCTAGCAGAGCGTCTATCCATCTATGCCTCTTTGCTATGGGAGAATATTGACCGCACTGCTATTTTGGGGGATGCTGAGACAGCGTACATCTACGCAGAAATCTCTAGCGTCATTGACAAGCATTTGTGGTTTTTGGATGAACAGCTGATGACCTCATGCTTTGATGAGGATCATCGAGTAGTTTCTCATAACTAAAGAAACAACTGTCGAAAATCTCCAAAGTTCCACAGTTGCCACAACCGGACGGCAGGTGCTAAAACTCGGGCGTTTGCCCACAAGGGCGCACTGCCTCTGGAACCCGTGTTAGGCGCTGTTCACTGAGTACAGGATGGCACAATTTCGTAGCGATTATTGGCTAAGGTGCGGTTATCTCAAGCCAAACCACAGTGCTACGGAATAAGGAAAAACTGTACTCAGATTAACCAAACATTTTCTAGCTAAATTTTGTGGCTAAATTTATAATTACATATAAAGATTAACTGATTTAATTTTTCTATTTTTAATTATTAGGGGTTGACGTTAATCCTTCCACGACATACTAACTTTCCTGGGATAAGAGTTAATTCTTGGATATCAACATCCGATCCCAGATTGAAAGAAAGTTCTTTGTGACTAGGCTCAAGTAGCCCTCCTGTATCGGTTTTAACTTGAATTGATGAGAGTTGCAACTCCTGTGTGCTAACTAGCTGCGGACTCATACTAATATCTAAATGAGTAGGCTTACCTTCGTCTGCCAAAATAGCGAAGAGTGTTGCTTTACTCTGGTCAAGGTCAATTTTTTTCCAAGTTATGGACTCGGATTTGAAGTGGTGTTCTGGTAAAAGTTCAACCACAACCTCATGTAAAGCAGTTGATAACAAGGTAGATGATACAGACGCATTGAGATCCTCCTGTGATTGGATCAATTCACCAACTACTGGTACTGTTTCTAATAGTCGTAGTGGTTGTCCTTTGAGTACTGAGCCAATATTGATACGAATATTTTCTGCAACTAGTTGAATTTGTGTAAGATGGAGACCTCGATATACAGCATGACTGGCAAAAACAGATACCCAAGGAATGCAACCAGACAGAAGTTGGCGATCGCTGGCTCTGATTTCCACTTCCAGTTGAGAGACTTGGCTCACTTGAGTTTTCAGCCACAGCTTGAGTGCTGCTGTCAACACATTTGTGACAATACGTGTTTTGTGTGATTTTTTCGAGTGTAAATGAGACTCTTGCATCTAACCGTTTTGCTTATGATTATTCTAATTGACAGATACCTAGAATTTTTACGCTATGTTAATGTAGCGTTTTGGGCAACTAATGAGAAAATGTAGAAAAATTATTTGCTGATTAACATTTTGATTGATTATCATTTGATTGATTATCAGTACTTCCCACATGCAGGCACGGTTACAAAAAATTCTTTCTCAATGGGGTATAGCCTCACGTCGTGAAGCTGAAGAAATGATCAGGCAGTCACGCGTGCTCATCAATGGTGAATTGGCACATTTGGGTCAAAAGGCTGATCCCCAAACAGATGCTATCACGGTTGACGGAAAGGTAGTGTCTGTCCTACAGCGCCCTAACCTTATTTACTTATTACTGCACAAACCATTCGGAGTGCTTACCACTTGTGAAGATCCACTAAACAGACCTACTGTATTAGACTTACTTCCTAAACAAATAAGTTCCGGTCAAGGTCTTCACCCAGTAGGTCGGTTAGATATAGACTCTACAGGAGCATTAATACTTACAAACGATGGAGATCTTACTTTTGGTCTAACTCATCCCAGTCACAGTATTTCTAAAACATATCGTGTTTTGGTCAAAGGACATCCTTCACAAGAAGTGCTACAGATGTGGCGTCAGGGTGTGGTATTGGAGGAGACAAAAACACGACCAGCACAAGTACGAGTGATAGAAAAGTTTGTTTCTTCTTGCTGCTTAGAAATTATTTTGAAGGAGGGGAGAAATCGTCAGATTCGCCGTGTTGCTCAACAATTGGGATACCCAGTTATTGAACTACATCGCACTGCTATCGGTTCTATTCAATTACAAACGCCTGGAAAAGCTCACTTAGGTGAAGGTAAGTATCGTCATCTAGAAGAGTTTGAAATTCATTTTTTAAAAAAAGCAATTGCAGCAGTTTCCTATTAAAGATTCAGTGTGGTTAAGGAGTGTAACAGTATATGACGTGGCAAACAAAGAAAGACAAGGATGAGTCAATACCTTCATTCGAGCAACAAAGAGCCGAAATTCTCGCCCAAATGGGTGCTCAACTGTTGGCGTTACGCTTGGGACAGGGTTTATCGCTAGAGGAAATGGTCCTTTTGACCAAAATTCCCCAACGACTATTAGAGGCGATAGAACAAGGTGATTTGACTAAACTCCCAGAGCCAATTTACACTCAGGGTTTGATACGGCAATTTGCTGATGCACTAGGGTTGAATGGCGCAGAGTTTTCCACTACTTTTCCTACAGATATAGACCAGTTCAGCCAAAACTTAGGTTGGAAAACGACATCAGCGAGTCAATTACGCCCTGTCCATCTTTATGTACTATACGTATTTTTAATTTTTTGCTCCGTCAGTGGTTTGTCTAAGTTACTCAACGCAACAACATTACAAGCAACTTATAACCAAAATAACCAGAAAGAACAAACACAGCCCCTAGCACAACAACAAACCACCCAAAATCAAAAAGTACAACTTGTTCAAGCTGTCAGTAAATTATCTGACAACGCCATAGAACCGCAGCAGGTGCAAATTGGTGTGACATTTAAACAGACATCTTGGATAAAAGTGGTAGCCGATGGCAAACTCCAGTACGAGGGTGAACTCCCACAGGGGACTCAACGCACTTGGATGGCCCAGGGACAACTGACAGTGAAAGCAGGTAATGCGGGTGGCGTGTTGATGAGTGTTAACAAGCAACAAGCCAAGCAACTCGGAGAACCGGGTACAGTCAAAGAAGTGACGATCGCAGCTAATACTAGATCCTAAGCAGAGGAAGGATGGAGAGAGTGAGGGAGTCAGAGAGTGCGGGAAAATATCCTTCCTTCCCTCCTTCTTTCCCCCTCCTTCTCTCCTCTCCTCACTTAGGTTGCGGCGCACGTCCACATAACTTAGTGAGATTTTGTAGGCGATCGCTCAATTCCTTAGTCAAAGCATTCGCTTGATAGCACCACTCCCAGTTACCTTCAGCTTTACTGGGGAAGTTCATCCGCGCTTCACCTCCTAAACCCAAAACATCCTGTAACGGAATAATTGCTTGATTCGCCACACAAGTCATCGCAAGTCGAATCAAATCCCAATGGATACCTTCAGGACTTTGACAACCTAAATAAAGCAACAAGTTTTGCCTTTCCTCTTCTGAGGCTGTATTGAACCAGCTTATACTTGTATCGTTGTCGTGAGTTCCGGTGTAAACGATACAATTGGGTGAATAGTTGAAAGGTAAAAATGGATTAGCAGCGTCAGAACCAAAGCCAAACTGCAAAATTTTCATTCCAGGAAATTCATACTTATCTCGCAGCGCTTCTACTTCTGGCGTAATGACTCCCAAATCCTCCGCCATTACAGGTAGCTTACCTAATCGCTGTTTAATTGTCTCAAATAACTCTTCTCCGGGAGCTTTGATCCATTCTCCATTGATAGCTGTTTGTTCCCCTTTTTTCACAGCCCAGTAAGCTTCAAATCCTCGGAAGTGGTCAATACGGATCACATCTAGATAATCCAGCATCGCCTCAAAGCGTCCTATCCACCAGCTAAAGTCCTGGTTTTTCAATCCCTCCCAGTTATAAATGGGGTTACCCCATAATTGACCAGTGGTGCTGAAGTAATCTGGTGGGACTCCCGCCATCAGTGCTGCTTCTCCCGTCTGTTCGTCCAAGCAAAAAATATGGGGATGGGACCACACGTCAGCACTGTCATGGGCTACGTAGATAGGAATATCGCCAATAATTTGAACACCGCTCATATTGGCATAGTTTTTTAGTTGCGACCACTCGCGGAAAAATTCGTATTGGGTAAACTTGTAATAAAAAATTTCCGTACCGAACTGCTGTTGTGCCCGTTCTATCGCTTCCGGTTCACGTTTGGCAAGTTCTGGCTCCCAAGTATGCCAACTTGTTCCATTATGAGCATCTTTGAGCGCCATAAACAAGGCATAATCCTCTAGCCAATAGGCTTTGCTGTCACAAAAACCAGCAAATTCCTTCTGCTGTAAGGATGTTGCCCTCTCTTTAAAATTCTCGCAGGCTTTTTTTAGCAGTTCGATTTTTATGGGCGTGACCTTGTCGTAATCTACCTTAGATTCCTGAAAAACTGGTAAATTAGCAAAGTCCTCCTCAGATAAGATACCCTGTTCTACCAATTTTTCTGGACTAATCAGCAGCTGATTTCCAGCCATTGCTGAATAAGAAGCGTAAGGAGAGTTACCATACCCAGTTGGTCCTAGAGGTAGCACTTGCCAAAATTGTTGGCCGCTTTCTCTGAGAAAATCAATGAACTCATAAGCTTGGATTCCTAAATCCCCAATGCCAAATCGGCTGGGAAAGGAAGTGGGATGTAGCAAAATACCGCTGGATCTGGGAAAAGGCATACTGAACCTATTGTTAATGAGCGAACAAATGCGCGATGCTACCTCTGGGCAGCTCCTTCTGGGAGCATCGCATTGAATCTATCACAGAACTAGTAACTGGGGATGCATCCAGTAACCTGACATTGATTGTCCTTTGCCTTTGATTAAATGACAAATGACTAATAACTCATGACTTACCGAAATCCTGCTCCAACAGTTGATATCATCATCGAATTAATCGACCGTCCTCATCGACCAATAGTGTTAATTGAGCGACATAATCCCCCTTTAGGTTGGGCTATCCCCGGTGGTTTTGTAGATTACGGAGAATCTGTTGAGATAGCAGCACAGCGCGAGGCTTTGGAAGAGACTAGCTTGCAGGTGAAGTTGGTTGAACAATTTCATGTGTATTCTGATCCCAGCCGTGATCCCCGCAAGCACACACTCAGTGTTGTGTTTTTGGCAACAGCAACGGGAGAACCCAAAGCAGGGGATGATGCTAAGGCTATAGAAATTTTTGAGTCTTGGCGTGTGCCACTGAATTTATGCTTTGACCATGATAAAATTTTGCAGGATTATTGGCGATATCGGCATTATGGGATACGTCCGAGGTTGGATTAACTGTTAAACCACCAAGACGCAAAAAGCGCAAAGTATAGAGATATGAGTAGAAGGGTTATTCGTACAAATCAAGCACCTGCACCTGTGGGACCGTATAATCAAGCGATTGTCGCGTCTGGTGAAATGATTTTTGTCGCTGGGCAAATTCCTCTTGATCCCAGTACGGGAAAGATTGTTGGTGAAGGGAATGTAACAGGGCAGACTCAACAGGTGATGGCAAATTTAGAAGCAATTCTCACATCTGCTGGGGCGAGTTTTGAGGATGTGGTGAAAACAACTGTGTTCTTGGCGGATATGAATGATTTTGCTGCGGTAAATGCGGTATATGCAAAGTATTTTGATGAGGCGACAGCGCCTGCGCGTGCGTGTGTACAGGTATCGCGTTTACCCAAGGATGTATTGGTGGAGATTGAGTGTATTGCCGTGATTTCAGGGTGAACTACCTACACTGACTGAGTACAGTACAGTGTAGGCTTCCGGCGTCATCGACAGATGCCTTTCCACCTTTGGGCTTATTGGTCTTACTCCGCCTCGGCACGGCAATAACGGGGTTCCCTCCGTCATTTGATAATATCCGAATTCCTTCTTTCCTGATGTTTAGTGCTGCATTACCATCACGATCATGATGAGTCTTGCAATTGGGACAATCCCATTCACGGATATCAAGCGTTAACTCATCAAGAACATGACCACAGGATGAACAGGTTTTGGAACTAGGGAAAAATCTTCCTATCTTTACAAGCTGTCCATCTTTAGCTTTCAACTTGTAATCTAGAAAGTTAACGAACATTCCCCAGCCAACATCGGATATTGACTTTGATAGCTTCCGGTTTCGTACCATTCCCTTGACATTGAGGTTTTCCACAACGATGACTTTGCTTTCGTCTACCAGTTTCCTACTTAGCTTGTGTAGGAAATCCTGACGGGAATTCAATACTCGTTCGTGAACCTTGGCTACGAGTTTTTTGTACTTGTTTGTTGAATTGCTACCTTTAACCTTACGAGCAAACTTTTTCTGCTTTCTAGCTAGATTCTTCTCATGACGCTTTAGGTGTTTTGGATTGGAATGCTTGGTAACTTGTTCGCCATCATGAACAATAGCAAAGTCTTTCAAGCCAAGGTCAATACCTACTATTTTGTCGCCTTTTGGTTGATCTGCATCACCATCAACTTCACAAAGAACAGACGCAAAGTATTTGTCTGTAGGAGTCTTGCTTATAGTAACTGTCTTGATCTGCCCCTCAATCGGTCTATGAAGAACTGCCTTAACAACACCAATTTTTGGAATTTCCAAACAATTACCCACAACTTTTACGTTTTGAGGATATTGGATTGATTGCTTATGGTGCTTTGACTTGAACCTAGTAGGACATAATTTATAAAAACCGTGTTTTCATCCCTCATGGAACTTGCGTTGAATAAGCGTTTTACAGAAAACAAAAACACGGGTTTTAACGATTAAGGACTACTAGGAAACTTAGCGCGTCCTTCAAAAAAATTGGTGTAAGCCTTGTTTAAATTGATTGCTACACACTGCAAAACAGCAGAATAACAATCTTCTTTTAACCAAGGATGCTCTACCTTTAATTGAGGTAAATAAGCTTTGTAAACACTTAGTTTTAAAGATTTTCCGGTTTCTTCGTAGTGCTGAATACAAGCATTTAAGACATAATTGTAAAACCATCTTGCACAACCAAACGACTTAGCTAGAGATATTTCTTGTTCATTTGTTGGGTATAACCTGACCTTTACTACCTTCAACACTTTATTCTCTTTCAAGTCTCCTTAAACCTAGATGACATAACACGTTAGCGGTGGTTGGGCTGCTTCCCCATTCATCATCAGCTAACTTGCTGAGTTTACACTTTCTGCCGCTTCCAACTGTAAGTTCTGCCCTAATTTTGGTTCAGTGCCTGCAACTATACGCCCAATATTACTACTGTGTCGCAAAATGACGTATAAACCAGCAACAGCACCGAAGAGGATGTAAGGTAAAGGTTGATGTAAAAGTACCATAAAAAGAGAAACGCCAACAGCTCCAGCAATCGAACTCAAAGAGACGATCCGCGATATCGCCACGACAAAAGCAAACACACCAAACGTAGCTAAACCAACCTGCCAATTCATCGCCAGTAAAATACCTAAACCAGTAGCAACAGATTTACCACCAGCAAAACCCAGAAAAATCGATTTACTATGTCCAAGTATGGCAGCCAATCCAGATAAAACGACCATCCAAGGTTGCCACAATTGGGGATTAACTTCTGGAGGCATAAGATTTTGATTGGGAGCAAAGTTGAACAACCAGTAAACCAGCGCGATCGCCAACACTCCCTTCAAGCAATCTATCACTAAAACAAAAGCCCCTGGTCCTTTTCCCAGAGTTCTCAGCACATTAGTTGCACCAGTTGAACCGGAACCAACTTCCCTCAAATCAATACCTTTCAATCGTTTAGCTACTGTATATCCAGTGGGTGTAGAACCCACCAGATAAGCTAACACCAAAATTGCTCCGCACAAACTTAACCAAATAGTCATATCTAAGAGTTATGAGTTATGAGTTTTTTATCCTTTGTTACTAGTGACTAATGACCAATGACTAATTAATAGTCATCATCATAATTTCTCATCATTTTGGGGTCAGGAGCAAAGGCTAACCACAAAGGAAACTGCAAGAGTCCCAAACTAATTTGCTCTTCAGAATCATCAATCAAAATCAAAGGTAGTTGATTGGCTTTTACGAGTCGATCTGCTTTTTGTGCTAAAGCTTCTGGAGTTTCAAATAATACCATACCCTTGTCTGGTCCAAAATCTGGACGACCAATTCCTAAACAGTCCTGTAAACCTCGTCGCCATTCACCCAAGCGCTCTGGTGTATTTGCTAATACCAAAGTGCGGAGGCGATCGCTATACAATTGGTGTAATATCGAAATCACTGCTGAGGCAATAAGAATATTCTGCAACCGACTGCCCGTCGTCCGCAAAGCACCTCGTCCTCCTTGGCTAAAAAACCAGTTAGAAACTCGGTCTGCATGCACTGGTTCAAAGGTGCGGCGCAGTTGCCAGGGTGGACCATAGTAATCTGGTTTCGTGCGATACTGGTCAATTAAACGGCGCACCTGTTTTGTCGTGTCTTGAAACTGCTGTTGAGCAAATTCTGGGGTTGCGCTTTGCGCTTGGGCTTGCTTAACCTCTTTTACTTCTAGCTTTTCTGGTTCTGGTTTCGGTTTTGGCACGAGTTGCAACTGTTCTGCTGCTGCTGCCAAATCTTGTAAACTACCTGTGAGGTAGTCTTTAAAACCTTGTACCCGAATCGCTAAATCTTGAGAAGTACCTGCAAAAGTGGTTCGCATCTCATTGCGAATCCGTTCTTGACGTCGTTCCAACTGTTCTACAGAAATTTGCAGGGTTGCTTTACGTTGTTCCAGCCCAGAAAGCGCCTCTTGCACCAGTTGCGTCATCGTCATTTGAGTTTCGCCCAACTGGCTGTAAAGAGTTTTGTAAGAGGCTTGCAGGTTTGCTATTTCTTCTTTGAGCGCTTCTTTTTGGTTTTGCAACAGTGTAACTTGTTGTGCGAGTTCCTCTTGTTGACGATAATTTTGTGATTCTGATTCTACTTGTGATCCCAGCGCGGTAATTTCCTCTTCTAAAAGCGTCACAACCTCGACAGTTGACTCTGGTGTTAACTCATCTATAATATTTTGTTCTGCTGGTGGTGGATCTGAATCAGACACAGCAGAAAACGACGACGTCGGTGGCAGATTTTGTGTGTCAACTTTGGAGTTTTGCGCTACTTTTTCCACCACTGACTCAACTTTAGAGTTTTCTGGTTGTTTAACTTTGGGTTGTTCTTTGTGCTTCAACGACTCATCAGTTGGTTGTGGTGTTTGAAATTCCTCTGGGTTCATAAACAACAGTGTCATTCCTATGACGCGAATAAATAGCTTTCAGCAATATATAATTTACTTGCTATCAAAGTCTTAAGTCCAAAATAGTTCTGAGCAATGAGTGCTCTGTTCTGAGTAAGTTTAAAATGACTCTTTGAACTAAATGCGCGGACAGCGTTCTTCTAAGCAAGTTTTGAGAGTATTAGGATCAAATAAAATCGGCAGAAAGTGAATACTTTTAACTTCTTTAAAGTAAAACAGAATAGGAACCCGATTCCAGAATATGCGCCAGTTTTGCCATTCCCGGTAGGGAAAGCGCCGAATTAATTTTTCACCTCTGTAAATATCCAAATCGGTAGGAGTAAACAACAGACGCAGTGTGACAGCTTGAAACATGAGAAACAAGCCAAAAAGACCCATCAAGCCTGCCAGCCAAGGTTGTACAATCAGCACTGGGATTGCTGCAACCACTAACACCAAGGGTATATTGTAACTAGGCTTAAGCTCGACGGTGGTAGATGCCGGGTTAGACGTATATGAAGTCGTCACAGTCAAAACTCCTGCTTGGTGTGAGTAAACATTATTTCTATTCTAGGAGCTAGTGTATAGACTAGGGACTAAGAACTGTCAAGAATTAGGGGTATAAGGGGGTAGGAGTGTAAGGGTGTAAGGGATAAGTATATGGCTTACCGTTTCTGTTTAACCTTCACATTGGCTGGTTCATTTTCTAGGGCGCCACCTTTGCACAGGGTACTTCCCGCTGCCTTGACAATGCGTCGGCTTGTATCTTAATTCTATCGGGGCTAGATTCTTCACCTACACCCTTATACCCCTAAACCCCTACACCCCTAAACCCCTACAACCCTTGCAATGATGCACTGCCACTTCCTTGGAACATAATCCAAGAAAGAAAGAAATTGCTAATAAATATAATTAATAAAGCAGTGACAACAGCAGTTGTGGTAGATTGTCCGACTCCTTTTGCTCCTCCCGTTGTCGTTAAACCCCAACTGCATCCTATGACGGCTATTAAAATTCCAAAGCAACACGCCTTAATCATGGCGCTCACAATGTCCCAAATGCCAATAAAGCTGCGGGCTGAGTCTATAAACACATTTTCCGACAAGTTATATATATTTATTGCAATAATTAATCCCCCGAGCATACCTGTTACCAGAGATAAGAGCGTTAAGATTGGTAACATTAAGCAGCAAGCAAGTACACGAGGGATTACCAAGTAATCAATTGGATCAGTTTTTAACATCAAAAGGGCATCAATTTGTTCAGTAACTCGCATTGTGGCGATTTCTGCTGCAAACGCTGAACCAACTCGTCCTGCTAAAACCACCGCTGTCAAAACAGGCGAGAGTTCGCGTGTTAGCGCTACCGCCAGTACTCCGCCAACGGAGTTTCCTGCACCAAAGTTAATAAACTCTCGCGCCACCTGAATAGTAAACACTGCGCCAACAAAAACAGCCGTTACTAGGGCAATAAACAGCGAGTCTGGACCGACTGCAGCCATTTGCTCTAGCGTATTGCGCCGATTGATTCTCCCCCGTAGCAGGTGAACTATGACTTGTCCACCCAACAAGATTGCTGCCAGCAATCGCTGAGTCCATACTCCTAAACCAGATTTGGATGTCGTTTCACTCAATGTTGAAGCTCAACTCTGTAACTGCCGCCATCATAGCGAATTCCAAAGCTAGTTATTAGACTTGTTGCAGAAGTAGGGAACGCTTAACAAGGAACAGGGAATAGGGAACAGGATCTCGTAAAATCTCACTTTTGCAAGAGGTTATGAGTCATAAGTGAGACCAGTGCTGCGGGAGGGTTTCCCTCCGCAGGCATCTGGCGAACCCGAAGGGTCATTAGTCATAAATTATTGAGATCCCTCACTGCCTCACTCCTCTACTTTCGTGAAAGATTAACTTAGTTTAAAGCAAATCTCAGAAATTTAAGCTTTAGCAAGCGGCCTTATCACTAGAGCAAAAGCTGCAACGATATGGTTAGAGCTTGATTTTTCAGGGTTTGGGTTGTGTCAAACCCTGTTTGCATTTAGCAACATATCCTGGGGAGATTGTGTATATACTTTAATAAAAACTTAAGATTTTTGAACAATCGTCTGAGGCAGGGCGATCGCGCTTATTGTAGAAGGTGACAACTGACCAGACTAAACTTGTCTGGCTTGTGAACTTAAGGAGCTTATCCCTATGACTATTATGATGAACTTTCTGCGATCACTGGTGTTATCGATTATTTTTAGCTTCGTCACTCCCATGTTATTGTTTGGTGGCGTATTATTTGCCTTATGCCTGGCTGGCTATATTCCTGGCTTACAAGAAGTTACAGAAGTTGTTTCTAGTCTTATTAGGGAGTTTCTCTCCGTATTTGGCAGTGGTACTCCTGTTGGAGGATTATTTGTTATCTGTTCAACTTGCAGCTTTGTAGGAGCGCTGTTTGATACTTATGCTTATTATAGGTATCAGATGTTACGATAGTTCCCTTCTGTATTACTTATTTCGATATTTGTATTTTGTTTTGTGTCTTGATGGATTAAGAACTAGACTTCTTAACAATTAAAAGGCTGGTAGTGCTGCGTTACTTGCAATTGGCATCAATCAACTACGATTTGTATTGAATGCTGCTACAGTGATGCATATACTAGTACGCTATATAATACACTTTTTCATTGTTAGGGCTTCCAGATCCTGGAGGTTAAGATTGGATTGCGGTATGCTCCAGGCAACCGACAAAATATTAAGCGACTTAGCCTTTGTAGGGTGGGCTGTACTAACTTAATATTTTCTAAGTATATATTCTTAAGGATTATCTTGAAGAATAATAAACTTTTGTTGTCTTTATAGTGTTTGAAATATATTTTATATTTTTTTCTTTACTTTCAGTATCATAGCAGGTCAATATCTACATACATTATTAAATTTTTATTAAATTTTAACTAATCACAAGACTTGCTCGTTTTTCTTAACATAGGGAAAGCAAGTGGTTTGAGCGCTTAACGTTTTATGATTAAGTTTGTTAGGAGGTTTTTTTACTGCTCATGGTTTGGCCTTTTAAGCCCAATTTTCGTAAACAAATTGCTCGTATTGAAATGACGGGTGTCATTGCTGGCGCGACTCGCAAGCGAGTACTAGAAGCCCTAAAAACTTTAGAAGAAAGAAAATTTCCGGCGTTACTGCTACGGATAGACAGTCCTGGTGGGACAGTAGGAGATTCTCAAGAAATCTACAGTGCTTTGAAGCGGTTGCGCGAGAAAGTAAAAATAGTTGCTAGTTTTGGTAACATTTCTGCTTCTGGTGGAGTCTACGTAGGCATGGGAGCGCAACATGTCATGGCTAACCCTGGTACGATTACAGGTAGTATTGGTGTGATTTTGCGTGGTAATAACTTGGAACGTCTGTTGCAAAAAGTAGGTGTTTCCTTTAAAGTTATAAAGTCTGGTCCTTACAAAGACATTTTGGCGTTTGATCGGGAACTGACAGAACCGGAACAAAGCATTTTGCAAGAATTAATTGATACAAGTTACCAGCAGTTTGTTCAGACAGTAGCTGACGCACGTTCCCTGGCGGTAGAAACTGTGAGAAGTTTCGCAGATGGTCGAATTTTCACTGGACAGCAAGCCTTAGAGTTAGGTATTGTAGATCGTTTGGGAACTGAGGAAGATGCTCGGCGTTGGGCTGCACAACTGGCTGGTCTTGACCCGGAAAAAGCCCCGGTTTACACCTTTGAAGAACCCAAACCTTTGTTGAGCCGCATTTTGCCAGGAAGCCGTCAAGCTTCTTCAGGACTTGGGGCTAGTCTGGGCTGGGTCGAATTCGAAGTGTCTACCAGTGGTTTACCCCTATGGTTGTATAGACCATAAATTGTGATTTGTTTTTGTCATTGGTCGTTTGACTAATGACCTTTTATAAAAAGGAGGATTTTTGAGTGGAGTGGCGAATGCGGGCTATTCGCGGAGCAACAACTGTCCCAGAAAATACGGTTGAAGCAATGCGAGAAGCTGTAATTGAATTACTAGATGAACTAGAAAAACGAAATCAATTGCATCCAACAGATATTATTAGTGTGACTTTCTCCGTAACACACGATTTAAATGCTACTTTTCCTGCAGCAATTGCACGTTCACGCCCTTACTGGGACAGTGTACCTATGTTAGATGTACAGGAAATGCAAGTTGATGGCAGCTTAAAACGTTGCATCCGGTTTTTAGTTCACACCTATCTGCCAATCTCCACCCCAATCCACCATACTTATTTGCGTCAGGCAGCAGAGTTGCGTCCTGATTGGAATGTACCCCAGCTTTTGTAAGGTAAAATTTCACAGTTTCTAGCATTTATAACATAAACTAAATTCAAAAACCTCACCCCCGTGCAGGGGGTGAGGTAAGGTGATATATATGAATGCAACACGCGTATAATTTTGATCAAAAAAGATTTTTTAAGTAAAATGAGTTAATGCAACCGTCAGGTATGTCGTAACATGTTAACCAAGTTACAAGGGGAGCGTTACCAGGTTGTTCAAGTTTTAGGTAAAAGTCTATTCGGTCAAACCTACTTGGTTCAAGATACCCACCTCCCGGATTATCCCACCTGTGTCGTCAAACATTTCTTACCTAGTAGTAACTTTCCAATATCAGTAGAAATACGCAGAAAACTTTTTAACCGAGAAGTAGAAGCCCTAAAAAAACTGGACAACTATGACTTGGTTCCTCATCTTTTAGCTCATTTTGAAGACAATCTTGAGTTCTACTTGGTCCAACAGTTCATTGAAGGGCATGCCCTCAGTGTAGAATTGCCACCTGGTGATCGCTGGTCCCAAAGCAAGGTTTTTCAACTACTGTGCGAGGTATTGAGTATCCTGAATTTTGTCCACAGTTGCGGACTGATCCACAGAGATGTCAAGCCCAGTAATATTCTTAGACGAAAGGAAGACAATCGGTTAGTCTTGATTGATTTTGGTGCTGTCAAGCCAATTTGGAATCAATTGATTATAAATCAAGGAAAAACTTCAAACTTCATTCCCCTTGAATATACAACGATTGCGATCGGTACACCGGGCTATATGCCCCATGAGCAACAACGAGGCAAACCACGTCCTAGTAGTGATATCTATGCCCTAGGTATGATTGCAATTCAAGCACTAACAGGAGTCCATCCGACACAATTACCTGAAGACCGTAATACAGGTGAGATTCTTTGGCAAGAGTTAGCTCAAGTTAATGAAAAGCTCGCTTTAATACTCAATAAGATGGTATGTCACCACTTTAAAGACCGATATCACTCGGCAAAAGAAGCATTAGAAGTGCTTGCGCCACTGACTCATCTTTACACATCAACACAACAGTGGGTTCCTACTGTTCTGCCACAAAATGTTACATTTGAGCACCAAAATTTTTTTCCTAAGCAGAATGTTAACCAAGTTTTTGAGAACAACCTATCAGTACCACTTTTAAACAACCAAACAAACAATATTTCAGAACAAGAGATGGTGGAGTTACTAACCAAACTCTATACACCAACGCAGGAGTCTGCCCCTACTCCACCATCAGAAAAGGATCAGACTATTTCTCCTGAAAAACTGACTTTACTGACTGGCTTAATCTTGGGCGTGGTATCTGGTTTGATTTTCATGGTTTTCAGCTACTGGTCTGTGCAAATGATTGCTCCTATTCCTAAAATTCAAAATTCACCTGAAGCATCAAAGGTCTTGCGGTGAGGTACCACAATTTGCCTATGCCTGACAGCAAGTAGCGCGTTAGCGAATCATCTTCTACGAAGATACAGCTGATAGCGTTTGCGATTTTTTGCTGTTTTCTCTGTATGCAAGCATCTTTTCAAGAAACACAGGGGTGTAGGGGAGCCAGTACTGATAGCGTAGCGTGGCACTTTGTGCCATAGGAGGGTTTCCCTCCGTAGGTATCTGGCGTGTGTAAGGGTGTGGGGGTGTAAGGGTGTAAGGGTGTAAGGGGAAACAGGTGTTTCTTTCATCCATAACGGGTGGCGAATAGTGCCAGTCGGACACTACTAACAAAGCTGTGGAAGTCTCAAGACCCTACCTGTAAAACTTGCACTTGTTCTCCAACTGCAATAAGTGTTGTACCCACTGGTAGAACCGCTAAGCCATTGGTTTGAGCTAAATTAATTAAGTTTCCAGAATTTTGAAGACCACCAGCTGGCTGAAATTCGTAAACTCCATTTTTGACGTACAACTGACCCCAAACATAAGTTTCGCGCTTACCACCAGAACATAACTCCTGACGCGCCAGCGCTTTGATATACACTGGTTCCCAACCTTGAGCAAGTCCTGAAAGTTTTTTGATAGCTGGTTGTACAAATCGCCAAAAAGTCACCAAAGCAGCAACGGGGTTTCCTGGTAAACCAAAGTACACAATTGGACGTACATCGTTTTCAAATGTCGCAACTGTCAGGGGTTTACCAGGTTTAGTGGCAATAGCACGAACGTGGATTTTACCTCCCAGTGACTCTAGAATTTGCTCAACATAATCATAATCTCCCACGGAGACACCTCCCGAAGAGATAACGACATCAGCATGAGCAATAGCGTAAGCAATAGCTTCTTTGAGTGCTTCTGGTTTATCCTTAATAATTCCTAATATTATGGGTTCAGCACCACTGTGTCGAATTAAAGTTGCCAGGGCATACCGATTTGAATCTACAATTTGACCCGGTTGCAACGGCCTGTCAGGGGTAACCAGTTCATCTCCTGTAGAGAAAATAGCAACACGGGGACGGCGAAAAACCTTCAGTTGGGTACATTGAAATGCAGCTAATACAGCAATTTCTGAAGCCTTCAACAGAATACCTGCTGGTAGTAATTGCGTCCCTGCTCGGTAGTACATTCCCCGTTTTCTCACAAATTCCTGCAGCTTTGGGGGTGTAAGGATAATCACACGGTTTTCTTCCCGACGTGTTCTTTCTTGCATCACAACTGTATCAGCACCCGCAGGCATAACTGCACCTGTAAAAATTCGCGCTGCTTGCCCTGATTGAATCGTAGATTCCGGTTGAACCCCAGCAGGTATTTCTTCAACAATCTCTAAGACTGCTGGCTTTTGCTCACTACAGTTGTGCACATCTTCATATCGCACTGCATAGCCATCCATTGCTGAGTTGTCCCAGTGGGGAAAATCCAGTTGACTAGTCACCTCTGATGCTAAAATGCGATCTGCGCTCCGCAGCGCAGCGAAGCTATCGCTCCAAGGGGGCGGCTCCAAAGGAGCATCACCTGGTGATAACAAATCAACCAATTCTATATCCTGTTGAGTACTCAGGGGTTGTACTAAATTGAAAATAATGTTTTCTGCATCGCTTACTGATAGCATAATATCGTCCTCGTAATAACCTAACCAAGAAACTTCCCAAACACAAAACTAAAACAATCAAAATACTAAGAGCGTCTGGACTCGTCACCTTAAGACGACATGAGTTACATTGTGAAAAGGTCAATGTAAATGCAGCAAATAGTTTACTAATTGCTGATCACTTGCCGGATTAGTTATAGTCTCAAAATTTTCGTTCACTGATTATTATTTTATACCCCGGCTGTTGAGGAGCCATATTTAAATAAAGTTTCAATAAAGATTGTATAAAGCAATGCCATTATTACCGATAACCCCTTAGCAACAGTGACTACTGACACAGCACAATTCATACATCTAGTTCAACATCATAATAACGTCATCATTATGTTTCGCTGTGAAGAACTATCCCAAGTTCACATCACAGCGATAAAATAACTTAATTTTATGAATAAGGCATCAATTAGCATTCTTTTAGTAGAAGATAATCCCAGCGATGCCAACTTGTTGCAGCAAACACTTTGGCATTTAGGCAAGGAAAAATGGCATGTGGTACATTTGGAGCGTTTAAGTGATGCGCTCAATGCCTGTAGTAAAAACGTTTTTGATATAGTTTTGTTGGATCTTTCTCTACCGGATTCTCAAGGATTGAAGACTTTAGCAAAGTTTTCTGCTGTAGCACCAAACATCCCAACAGTGGCGCTAACGGGGTTTGACGATGAAGACATTGCTTTACAAGCAGTGGCTAATAGTGTACAAGATTATCTGGTGAAAGGACAAATTACGCCAAAGTTACTAGAACATGTTATTCGATATGCTATCGAGCGGCGACAAATTCTGAATCAATTACGAGAATGTCAGCATCGCTTGCGGGGAGTTTTTGAACAAACATCTCAATCGATAGTGCTACTTACTTGTAAGGGGATGATTGTGGAAATGAACCAATCTGCCCTGAATTTGTGGCGTACTCAACAAGATTGTGTTGGCAAACCGTTGTGGGGTCTTGAAAGCTGGAATTTATCTTCTGTAAATCCAGGGTGGTTAAAAAGTATCATTGCCAAAGCTGCTGATGGTGAGTTTCTCCGCCATGAATTGCAATTACGCAGCGCAAACGATTTGATGCAGTGGATTGACTTTTCCGTCAGACCGTTAAAAGATGAAACTGGAAAAGTGGTGCTACTGATTGTCGAAGCTTGTGATGTTAGCGAGCAAAAATGCGCTGAAGCAGAAATGATCAAAGCATGGCAACAGGAACGGGAACTCAACGAAATGAAATCTAGCTTTGTTTCTATGGTCTCCCATGAGTTTCGCAATCCAATGTCCGTGATTCGCACAGCAGTAGAACTACTCGAATCATATAACCATCAGTTGTCTGACCCGCAAAGGAGTAAATACTTTGGCAAAATTCAAACTGCTATACGTCAGATGCAGCAATTATTAGATGAAGTCTTATTTTGGGGCAGAAGTGATGCAGGCAAACTACAATATGAACCTACACTCCTAGATTTAGAACATTTCTGTAGCGAACTGACACAAACTTTACAATTAAGTGCTAGTGGAAAACACCAGATTATTTTTAGGTTTCAGGGAAAACGTACTCCAGTTCTGTTGGACGAAAATCTGTTACGTTACATTTTGACCAATTTACTTTCCAATGCTATCAAGTATTCTCCTCAAGGTGGCGTCATTCGATTTGATGTCATTTCTCAAGATGATACCGTCACGTTCCAAATCCAAGATTCCGGTATTGGTATCCCCATCAAAGACCAACAACTTTTGTTTGAAACTTTCCATCGTGCCAGCAATGTCGGTAGTATTCCAGGAACGGGACTGGGGCTATCGATAGTCAAAAAGTGTGTCGAACTGCATCAAGGTCAGATCTACTTAGAAAGCCAAGTGGGAGTAGGGACAACATTTACAGTCAAGCTTTCATTGAATCATCAAAGTTTGCAGTCCTTAGAACTTATTGAAAGTGGTTCAGATTTACAAAGTTTGAAGCACAAATCTCATCGGCTCTCTGCGGGAAAGAATGCGTAAGTAACTTTAACATTAAACTAGAGGGAAAAAAAACCAACCTCCAAACTTCCTCTAAATACGCATCTAAAATATGTCTATTGAACAAGTTCCTCCCAAACACTATCCTAAGGTTGATTTTGGGCGAAGAGGAATGGCATCAGGCATTGATTTCCTTTGTGTCTGGATAGTGAGTTCCTTATTGGGAAGTTCTCAACTCGGTGTGCAAATTGTTCAAATACTAGTTTTTGCTATTGCTTGGGTAATTTTGCGGGTTATTGTACCTTACAACAATCAAGGGCAAAGTTTAGGGCACTATGCTTTTGATCTCAAGGTGTTAGAAATCGAACGAGGTAGAGTTCCTGATTTACAATCTCTTTTGAAGCGAGAAGGAATAATCGGGCTTGGCACACTTCTGGTTTCGATCGCACTGAGTAACATCATACGTAATCCCACTGCTATACTGCTATTTATTCCATTGGCAATAGACTGTGGTGCAGCTTTTTCTGATACCCAACTGCGGCAAGCTTTGCATGACCGCTATGCCAAGACTATGGTCATTTCGTCGCGTCGTGGCTATTCCCTTGACATAAAAATTAAGCGGTTAGTTGAAAAAAGGCGGCGAAATATGAGATAATTGCTATTTGTGTTAAATCAGGGAATAGGGAACAGGGAACAGGGAATAGGATATAGAGAACAGGGAATAGAAGAAGCGATTTCTTGACCTCCCTGATAACTCATAACTAAATAACTGATAACTGGTAACTGATAACTGAATAACTGCTAATTCTCGTCAGAATCAACATTTTGTAAGATAATGGCCAAGAGCAAAGGTGCCCGCATAATAATCACACTCGAATGTACTGAGTGTCGTACAAATTCAGACAAGCGTTCTCCTGGAGTTTCGCGTTATACAACGACTAAAAATCGTCGAAACACCACCAATCGATTAGAACTGAAAAAGTTCTGCCCGAACTGCAACAGACATACCGTTCACAAGGAAATTAAGTAACAATGAGCTATTACCGTCGTCGTCTATCCCCGATCAAGCCGGGAGAACCAATTGATTACAAAGATGTTGATTTGCTGCGTAAGTTTATCACTGAGCGAGGTAAAATATTACCTCGACGGATTACAGGACTAACATCTCAGCAACAGCGAGAGTTGACATTATCAATAAAACGTGCTCGTATTATGGCATTGTTGCCGTTTATCAATGCTGAAGGTTAATAATAGTTAAGAGTGATGAGTTAAGAGTAATAAGTAATTGACTCCTAACTCCTAACTCATAACTGAAATATCAAAAAAAATTGTAAATACTAATCATTGCGAGGCTTGTGGAGAAGGGGACGCTAGTTGAATTTCGACTTGGTAGCGATCGCCGTTTGGGTGTAGTAGACCGTCCAGACGGCAAAAGTCGTTTATTTGTGGTAGATGAACGTGGTCAATCCCACAGTCTCGCACCTCGGCAAATCACTTACGTAGTGACTGGGGAAACCTACAAAAGCTCGCAAATTCCCCGATTCTTGGAGGAAGTTAAGCCTTATTTAGAACCCTCCAGTTTAGAAGTCGCTTGGGAATTACTCGTAGAAGGCGGGGAAGCAGTGACGCCTTGTGAGATGGCAAATCTACTGTTTTCAGTTTCCTTAGCACCTCATTGTTACGCTGCGTACCTTTTATTATCAGATGATAAAATTTACTTCAAACAGAAGGGAGACGCTTACGAACCGCGAAGTGCGGCTCAAGTGGCAGAACGGAAACACCAACTAGAAATAGAGGCACTAAAAGCTAAAGGACAGCAAGAATTCCTGGCTAGAGTAGAACAGGCGCTCAAGGGTGAACCAGTTGAGTGGCAACGCTATGATCGCCACCGCCTAGAAGCCCTAGAAAAATATGCAGCGTTAGTTGCCGATATTGTACGTGTAGGATTAAACTATGACTCCCTAGCTCGTGCTTATCCTCCCCCAGCATTGGTCTTGGAAACGATGAATATGCTGGGACGTCCCGCAACTCCCCAAGGAGCATTTCAACTGTTAGTGGATTTGGGTTGCTGGAGTCCCTATGAAAACTTATTTTTACGTCGTTCGTCAATTCCGGTACAGTTCGCTAGCAAGGTATTAGAAGTGTCGCAACAGCGATTGGAATCACATCCACCAGACAGAGATATTAACCGCCTGGATTTGACTCATCTTAAGGTGTACACAATTGATGATGAAAGTACAACCGAGATAGATGATGGTCTAAGTTGGGAACTGCTTGGCGATGGCAGAGAGCGGTTGTGGGTGCATATTGCTGATCCGACGCGCTGGTTGATACCAGAAGATGAGTTAGATTTAGACGCAAGAAAGCGAGGGAGTACGGTATATTTGCCGACAGGCATGGTTCCTATGTTCCCTGAAATTCTGGCAACAGGACCGATGAGCTTGGTGCAGGGAAAAATCTGTTATGCCTTAAGTTTTGGAATTATTTTAGATGACAGCGGAGCAGTAGAAGATTACAGCATCCATGCAAGTTTCATTAAACCAACATATCGCCTGACCTACGAAGATGTTGACGAAGTGTTGGATTTGGGTGTGCAGGCAGAATCAGAAATTGCGGCGATCGCCAATTGGGCACGACGACGTAAAGCTTGGCGATATGCTCAAGGAGCAATCAGCATCAACATGCCCGAGGCAATGATTAAAGTTAAAGGCGACAGTATCAGCATCGATATATTGCAAGACTCCACATCACGGCAATTGGTAGCCGAGATGATGATTGTTGCTGGCGAAGTTGCTGCTCGCTACGGTCAAAAGTATAACATTCCGTTGCCCTTTCGCGGTCAACCACAGCCGGAGTTACCTCCCGAGCAAGAATTGTTACAGATGCCAGCAGGATTTGTCCGGGCTTGCGCAATGCGTCGTTGTATGCCTAAGAGCGAAATGAGCATTACCCCCGTGCGTCATTCCGGTTTAGGTTTAGACACTTACACCCAAGCCACTTCTCCCATCCGTCGCTATAGTGATTTACTGACTCACTTTCAACTTAAAGCACACCTACGTGGTGAAGTGTTGCCCTTTTCAGCGGAACAATTGAAACAAGTCATGATGACCGTATCTTCAATCACCCAAGAGGTGACAATGGTAGAACGGCAAACCAATAGATATTGGGCTCTAGAGTATCTGCGCCGTCAGCCTGATGAAATTTGGGAAGCAACAGTGCTGATGTGGTTGAGAGAAGATAGTGGTTTAGCGCTGATTTTATTAGAAGATTTAGGCTTGCAGTTGCCAATGTTATTTAAACGTTCTGTGAAGTTAGGCGAACAGATGTTAGTGAAAGTCCTTCATGCTGATCCTCTTAGAGACGTGATTCAGTTTCAGGAAATTATTTATCAAGAAGCCCAACCTACGGCAAATTCAATGTAATTTCATGCTGTGCGTCTGCTGTTTTGGTAAAGTTGACCGCATCGGTAACCTCGTGATGACTGATTTTCTTAGCCGAATGCGCGGATGGGTAGGTGTACAAAAAAGGGTTAAGAAAAAAATGACTGGATTGCTTACAGCACACGGATTTCAGGGAATATTCGATGATAAACCATCCGCGCTCCTTAGCCAGACAGGATTTCAGCTATTTGTAGTCAATCAATTTACTTTTTTTTCTGCTATCATTAGTTCATCCGCGATTTAGAACCTTGAAAACTTTATATGGTACACTCTTGTGAGTGCCGCAGTTGAAATTTCTCTTTCTCCCTATTAGGGATTGAAACTGATAGTTTTGCTTAAGACGGACCAACCCGCGACCAAAGTTGAAATTTCTCTTTCTCCCTATTAGGGATTGAAACGAGGTCATGCGACCCCAACCCTTATTTATTGTATGTTGAAATTTCTCTTTCTCCCTATTAGGGATTGAAACTTTCTTGTTGCGGTACTTGGGGTGCGGGTTTGTTGAAGTTGAAATTTCTCTTTCTCCCTATTAGGGATTGAAACAGCTGAAGCTTTCCGCAGGCGATCGCCGAATTCCCCGTTGAAATTTCTCTTTCTCCCTATTAGGGATTGAAACAAAATACCTCTTTTGAACTCGACTACCATTGTTTGTTGAAATTTCTCTTTCTCCCTATTAGGGATTGAAACTTGTCACCAGGTTGGTTTAAGGATGGTCAACCAATTGAGTGCGTTGAAATTTCTCTTTCTCCCTATTAGGGATTGAAACGAAATATAAGGTTTCGCCGGATTCAGTCTGAGCAGTTGAAATTTCTCTTTCTCCCTATTAGGGATTGAAACTTGAGGTTAATTCTGAAGAAGTCCTTGGCTGGATGTTGAAATTTCTCTTTCTCCCTATTAGGGATTGAAACATCATCAGTATTGGCTTTGGTCAATTCAATCAGTAGTTGAAATTTCTCTTTCTCCCTATTAGGGATTGAAACTTTTCAAAAGGTATCCTCGACTTATTTTTCTCCTGTTGAAATTTCTCTTTCTCCCTATTAGGGATTGAAACAAGTTGCAATATTGCGGTGTATGACCCTAACCTGGTTGAAATTTCTCTTTCTCCCTATTAGGGATTGAAACAATTGCTTTTAGCAATCCCTTGCTGAAGTGACTGTCATAAGTTGAAATTTCTCTTTCTCCCTATTAGGGATTGAAACTTTACTGATAGTCGTATAACGCTTGAAGGAGGTGTTGAAATTTCTCTTTCTCCCTATTAGGGATTGAAACTATCAAGTAATTCAAGCGCAGTAATAACACCTTCGGTTGAAATTTCTCTTTCTCCCTATTAGGGATTGAAACTTGTGGGATGAATTCAGGGGTGTATTCCTGACCGTTGAAATTTCTCTTTCTCCCTATTAGGGATTGAAACTGAATAAACTTAGCAAACTCAATTCCACTAGTCATGTTGAAATTTCTCTTTCTCCCTATTAGGGATTGAAACAATGTAGTGATAAACGGCGGTGACATGTTCTCAGGTTGAAATTTCTCTTTCTCCCTATTAGGGATTGAAACTGGTAGCCGGATGCACTGGCGATCACAGCCAGCTTTGTTGAAATTTCTCTTTCTCCCTATTAGGGATTGAAACGCGGCGATCGTATTCGGTTCCATCCAAACTTTACGTTGAAATTTCTCTTTCTCCCTATTAGGGATTGAAACGTTCTATTTATGATTTTGACGACATAAAAAAGTTGAAATTTCTCTTTCTCCCTATTAGGGATTGAAACATCTGGCTTGCTCGTACATTGGCGACCGACCCGCTGTTGAAATTTCTCTTTCTCCCTATTAGGGATTGAAACTGGTCGGAAGGATACGGGAAAGGGAACGCTACTTTTGTTGAAATTTCTCTTTCTCCCTATTAGGGATTGAAACACGAATGATTGCTGCTTCAGAATCAAGCAAAGAAATGTTGAAATTTCTCTTTCTCCCTATTAGGGATTGAAACAGGTCTGTCAACTATTACAACGCGCACCGTGAAGTTGAAATTTCTCTTTCTCCCTATTAGGGATTGAAACGGCAGATATAGGGTTTTTATTGGAAGACAGTATTAGTTGAAATTTCTCTTTCTCCCTATTAGGGATTGAAACAGGTTGAAAAAGCTTGAGCAGGAACAGAGAGAGTTGAAATTTCTCTTTCTCCCTATTAGGGATTGAAACATCATGGTTACATTTACTGTCTCACCTGGTTTTAGGTTGAAATTTCTCTTTCTCCCTATTAGGGATTGAAACCTTTTTCCTGTCCTTTCTGATTTAATGTCTTGTGGGGCGTTGAAATTTCTCTTTCTCCCTATTAGGGATTGAAACGAGTTTTCCCCCAGCAGTACCTTGACCGTAACTCCGTTGAAATTTCTCTTTCTCCCTATTAGGGATTGAAACTGGTTAGAGTCGATGGCGGGTATTATCCCGCGCACCTCTCTGTTAGATCCGAGCGTGCGACTTTCGCCGCACTCGGCTCCCGATGTTCTAGGATTTCTCCTTGCTCGTGTGGATGTAATTGTGACA
>JAESFI010000091.1_pt1 | contig 113890 bp, 113 predicted proteins | sample 9269361 | NCBI WGS metagenome assembly JAESFI01 (sample SAMN14504119, study PRJNA617095) | algae metagenome | isolation source: Brasilonema angustatum HA4187-MV1 and co-occurring heterotrophs from moss... | place: USA: Manoa Valley, Honolulu, Hawaii | collected 2009-07-20
CGCGCTGGAAGCAGACTGAGTTGCTCTCGGCTCTCGCCGGACTTGAATGTGCGATTCGTCATGAACAGAATCGTACATCAACTCCCCGAAATGCCGAGTTCTTGCTCGGCCTCGTCGGGCAAAACACCCCAGCGGTCGGTCAATTAGCTGCGGTGAAAATATTCCACTTTACCGAAATTCGGAAACGGCGTATCCATTGCCGCAACCCGGCCCAAGGAAGAGGGGCGTATCGCGATCGTCACGACACGCGGGCCGGGCGGCGGTGGACGTGGGCCGCATCGGCGCGACAGGCTTCGCAGGGCGGGCAACCGTGAGCGAAGACCTCGCGCCAACGACGGATGCGGTTCGCGTACGGCAAAATCGTGTGGTCCTGACGCCCGGGGTCTGTGCGTCAAGTCTTGCGGTGATGCGTGCGGCCCAACCGGGCCCGCGCATCAGTCATCGGCAAGGCGACGGGGGCAATAGTGCATCGCTCCCCGGGGAGCGCACGACATAAGCCGTTCCAACCATCGCGCAGGGAAGGCCGGGATGCTCCGGCTGCCCTGTTTCCCCGCTGTGCATTGTAGCGCAATCTGCTTCTTCGCATGGCGGTCAATGGGAGCCAGCCGGCTCCCGGCCTTCCCTGCGCCCTCTTTCATTTGAGGGTGAGACGATGAAGCAAAGCTCGGGCGAAACAAGCCGCGAGGATGCGAAGGTGTGTCTGCGGCCGTAGGATGGGTAGAGCACTTGCGAAACCCATCATGTTTCAGCGCGGAGAAAGCGTTGATGGGTTTCGCTTCGCTCTACCCATCCTACGATTTTGCGCCAAACTCCGCTCTCGTGCCCCGGCTCTGCGCAGCAGCGCCATAAGCGCGTTCACGCGCGTCTTCGACACGCTATGGCGCTGCAGCGCGTCCGGGACGCGAGACCCTCGTTAAACCGGCTTGCCCGTATACGGCATCGACGCGGTCAGGCCGCCGTCCACGGGGAATGCCTGGCCGTTGACATAGGACGCCTCGTCGCTCGCCAAGAACAGTCCCATCGCGGCGAGCTCGTGCGGCTGGCCGGGGCGCTTCAGGGGGTTGAGCTGGCCGATCTTGTCCTGGGTGCCGCGCTCCTTGGCGCGGTCGAAGATCGGCTTGGTCATGCCGGTTTCGATCAGGCCGGGGCACACCGCGTTGATGCGCACGCCGGTGCCGGTGAGCGAATACGCGGTGGTCTGCACCAGCGAGATCACGCCGGCCTTGCTCGCCGCATAGGGATGTCCGCTCGCGCCGGCCTTGAGGCCCGCAACGGATGCGGTCAGCACGATCGCGCCGGACTGCTGCTTCACCATGTGCGGCATCGCATGCTTCACCGCGAGGAACGGTCCAATCAGATTGACGCGCAGCACCTCCTGCCACTGTTCCACGGTCTGCTCGCCGAGCGGAACGAGCCCGCCGGAGACGCCGGCATTGGCCCAGATCACGTCGAGCCGTCCGTGCGTCTTCACCGCCTTGTCGATCACGGCCATGACGTCCTTCTCGGAGCCGGCGTCGGCGATCATCGCTTCCGCAATGCCGCCGGCCTTCTTCACCTCGTCGACGGTCTCCTTCACCGCCTCGGTGCGATCGACCGCGATCAGCTTTGCACCTTCCCTGGTGAATAGCAGCGCAGCCGCACGGCCGATGCCGCTGCCGGCGCCGGTGATGATGACGGATTTGCCTTGCAGACGGCCCATGCGTTTCTCCCTTTGGTTCGTCCCGACGCTTGCCGCGCGACGGAATTTCAAACAGAATTTCAAACGGTAAAGTGTCTTGAGACACGTTAGCTACTGACGTACAGCGACATCACACGGGATGGAAGAGGCTCATGACAACCGCAGACAAGCCGAAAGTGGTCACGACACGCTGGTGGTGGGTTCGTCATGCGCCGGTGCGCAACGACGGCGGCAACATCTACGGACAGAGCGATCTCGCCTGCGACACCAGCGACACCTACGTGTTCAATGCTGTTGCCAAGGTGCTGCCACGCAAGGCGGTCTGGTATTCGAGCAATCTGATGCGCACGCATCAGACCGCCGAAGCGATCTGGGATGCCGGCTATCCGCGGCCCGCATCGATGAAATGGGAGGCCGACCTCGCCGAGCAGAATCTCGGCCGCTGGCAGGGCATGAACCGCGCCGAGTTCATCGCCAGCCGTCCCGTCGGCTCGAGCTGGTTCGCCGACATCAACGAGCCCGCGCCGGGCGGCGAGAGTTTCATGGATCTCTACAACCGCACGCGCCGCACCGTCGAGCGGATCAACAATGAGGCGGCCGGGCAGAACGTGATCGCGGTCGCGCATGGCGGCACCATCAAGGCGGCGATCGGCCTCGCGCTCGACGGCCAGGTAGAGCGGGCGCTGTCGTTCGACATCGACAATGTCTCGATCACCCGGCTGGATTATTTCGCAAGCCCCGAACGCTCGGTCTGGCGGCTGCCGATGGTGAACCAGCAGCCCTGGATCGCCGATGACGCGCATGCCGAGATGCATCAGCTGGCGGGGCCGGAAGTCAAGAAGCTCGCCTAAGTCTGCTGTCCGTTCGCGCCGGCGCGGCGTAAGCTTCAAGCAATCAAATCACACTCTGGGAGAGAAACATGACCTTGTTCGACATGAAGGGGAAAGTCGCCGTCATCACCGGATCGACGCGCGGCATCGGGCTCGCGATCGCCGAGCGCATGGCCGAGCACGGCGCCAAGGTGGTGATCTCCTCGCGCAAGGCCGATGTCTGCGAGCAGGTGGCGAAGGACATCAACGACAAGTTCGGCAAGGGCATCGCCGTCGCGGTCGCCGCCAACATCTCGTCGAAGGAAAATCTGCAGAACCTCGTCGACGAGAGCAACCGCGCCTTCGGCAAGATCGACGTGCTGGTGTGCAACGCCGCGTCGAACCCGTATTACGGTCCGCTCGCTGGCATCTCCGACGATCAGTTCCGCAAGATTCTCGACAACAACATCGTTGCCAACAACTGGCTGATCTCGATGGTGGTGCCGCAGATGATCGAGCGCAAGGACGGCTCGGTGATCATCGTCTCCTCGATCGGCGGATTGAAAGGCTCGACCATTCTCGGCGCCTACGCGATCTCGAAGGCGGCCGACATGCAGCTCGCGCGCAATCTCGCCTGCGAATACGGCAAGCACAACATCCGCGTGAACTGCATCGCGCCCGGCCTGATCAAGACCGACTTTGCGAAAGCGCTGTGGGACAATCCGGATAATTTGAAGGCCTCGACCTCGCGCTCGCCGCTGCTGCGCATCGGCATCCCCGACGAGATCGCGGGCGCGGCCGTATTCCTGGGCTCTGCGGCCGGTGACTTCATGACCGGCCAGACCATGGTGATCGACGGCGGCGCGACGATTAGTTGAGCGTCTCGCGGGGAGGGGCACGCAGACCGCCTAACAACAGGTGTCATCGCCCGCGAAGGCGGGCGATCCAGTATCCCAGAGACCGGCAATAGAGAGCTCGCTCTCGCCACATCCGCCGCGGCGTACTGGATGCCCCGCCTTCGCGGGGCATGACAGTGAAGGTGGGGATGCGGCGTCGCGACGAGACGTCGCGCGACCGAGCTACGTCAATCCACCGCCGCGTAAACCAGGTCCCGCACCAAGGTCCGCGTAAAATCACGTTGTCCCGGGCCCTGCGTCATGAACACCGTGAACAGATCCTCCTTCGGATCGATCCAGAAGAACGTCCCGGCAATGCCGCTCCAGAAATACTGGCCGACGCTGCCGGGGAAGGGCGCGATGCCGGCCTCGCGGCGCACCGCGAAGCCGAGTCCGAAGCCGTGGCCGGGCGAGAGCAGCGTGCCGTTGGTCACGACGTCAGGCCCGAGGTGATCGGACGCCATCAGCTCCAGCGTCTTGCGGCCGATGATCCTGACACCGTCGAGTGTGCCGCCATTGCGCAGCATCAGCGCGAAGCGAGCGTAGTCCATCGTGGTCGAGACCAGACCGCCGCCGCCGGACTCCATCACCGGCTGCTCGAGCATGTTGAACAGCGCGACCTTGTCGCCGGTCCAGGGATCGGCTTCGAACGGCTGCGCGAGCCTGTTGGCATTGGTTTCGCTGGTGGAGAAGCCGGTCTCGGTCATCTGCAGCGGCGCGAGGACGCGCTCGGTCAGGAACGTGCCGAGCGATTTGCCGCTGACGACCTCGATGATGCGGCCGAGAATGTCGGTGGAGCGGCTGTAGTTGAACTCCTCGCCGGGATGGCAGACCAGCGGGAAGCTCGCCACCAGCGCGGCGTGCTCGGCATTGGTGATCTTGCGGCTGCGGACGCGGGATTCCTGGTAGAGCTTGTGTACGGGGCCGTCGCCCTGGTGCTCGTAAGTGAGACCCGAGGTGTGGCGGAGCAGGTCCTGCACCGTCATCGGGCGCTTCGGCGGAACGAGGTCCAGTCTGCCGCCGCTGACCACGCCGACCTTCTGGTCCGCAAACTCGGGAATGAATTTGGCGACGGGATCGCCGAGCAGCAGGTGGCCGTCCTCGACCAGCGCCATGATGCCGACCGAGACGATCGGCTTGGTCATCGAGAATATCCGGAAGATCGAATCAAGCGCCATCGCCGGGCCCGCCGGGGCCTGCTTGCCGAGCGCCTCGAACCAGCCGACCTGGCCGCGCCGGGCCACCAGCACGGTCACGCCGGGAACGGTTCCCTTGTCGATCTCTCGCTTGAAGGCGTCCGACATCGCCTGGAGGCGGGAGCGCGACAGGCCCAGCGTTTCGGGCTTGGCCTCGGGAAGGGGCGGGGTTTTCGGCGCGGTCGAGGGGCGGGCGGCGGTGGCGGTCGTCATGGGGGCTCCCGGTTGTTCTTGATTATCGGGGACGGACTGTGGCCCAGAAGCCGTTGCATAAACAAGCGAAGCCAGCGCGCTTCACCCTTGCAATCCGGCCGTCCCCTGTGCTTGAAAGCGCCGTGACCCGTGGCGACGCGGGTCCGTAGGAGTGTAGCTCAATTGGTAGAGCACCGGTCTCCAAAACCGGGGGTCGCAGGTTCGAGCCCTGCCACTCCTGCCAGCGTCGCTTTATCCCGCTGATTTAATGCCGGCATTGTTGGTGCGACGATCTCGTTGCGCCATTGCGCGAGACGTTGCGGACCCGCGCCGGCGTCGTCACGAGCTTGGCGCGCCAAATCGGAAATGAAGCTGATTCCGAATCGGCGACAGCGCGCGGAAGCCCGGCGACGGCGGTCGCCACGAAACCATTCCGGCGCGCGTACGAAATGATCCCGAAATACATGCCTTCGACAATCTCCTGGGTCGCTGGGGGAGTTGATCATGAAACGGATTCCGCAAGTCTGCCGATCGCAAGCCATTGAGGCCGGCGGTCAATGGCAATCCGTGAGCCGACCGACTTTCCTTTTGGCCCGCGGCGGGCAGGAAAGCCTGCATGCGAACCCTGCCGACACTTTTCAGCAAAGAATGTTCTGGAGGTTCAAATGAAGCTTGGTGTTTGGCTATTCGCACTTGCCATGGTGCTCGGGACCAAGGCGAATGCCGCTGCGACGATCTACGGAAACTATTACGACGAGACGACCTATGTCAGTTGCGACAACAATGTCGGCTGCAGGGCTTCGTTCTCTCAGACGCCGCCTGACAAGCTAATCGAGATCACCAATGTCGCCTGTTACGGCAACACCAGCAAACAGCTGGTATTGGTAATGCTGGGGGTCGCGGCTACGGCTGGTGGCTTTGGGATGCAGCGTCAAGTTCCTTTGCAGTTGCCTCAACCGTACGTCTACAATTCGCTCAATATTGTTTTCTCATTGAACCATCCGGTTCGCTTCCTTGTGGGCCCGGGGAGATTTCCCTTCATACAATTTTCGGCGTTTGATAACGTCTCAGTCACTGGCGGCACCTGCCATATCGTCGGAAATATCATGGCCCCAGTCCAGTAGTCGTCGAACAGCCCTGCAAGCTGCGGTCGCATCTGGCACCGCGCCAGCCTTGGCGGCTGACGCAGGCGAGGCCCCCCGATATGAGCGGCCGATTCGACGCTCGTCTGGCGCTTCATCGGGGGCGGATAACCCCTTGATCCTGATCGGCTCTCGCGGGGCTGCCGGGGCGCCGGGCGTTTCGGGGGGCGAGCGCGCGCACCTTGACCTTTGGCCCCATCCGCAGTAGATACCCCGCACTCGCAGCCGGCCCGTTAGACGCGGATTTCCGGCGCGGCTTTGAAATCCCCCGAACAATCGAGCCCGGTTTTCCGGCTCATCCTTCGAGACAGAGGGCTGGGCCACAGGCGGCTGTTCGGATCCCTGAAATCCTTAATCGCGTCTGGCGACGGACGTTGGACCTCAAACGATGGCAGTCAGCCCGTTCAAGTTCTTGCAGGAAGTGCGCTCGGAGACCGCCAAGGTCACCTGGCCGACCCGTCGTGAGACCACGATCACCACCATCATGGTGTTCGTGATGGTCGCCGTGGCCTCGGTCTTCTTCTTCGCCGCCGACCAGATCATCCGTTACCTCATCACCTTCCTTTTGGGCATTCACTGATGGCAACAGCAACCGCTCAATTGTCCGACAAGCGCTGGTACATCGTCCACGCCTATTCGAACTTCGAGAAGAAGGTCGCTGAATCGATCCGCGAGCAGGCCAAGCAGCGTGGTCTCGAGGAGCTGTTCGAGCTGGTGCTGGTTCCGACCGAGAAGGTCACGGAAGTGCGCCGCGGCCGCAAGATCGACGCCGAGCGCAAGTTCTTCCCGGGCTACGTGCTGGTGAAGATGAAGCTGACCGACGAGGCGTTTCATCTGATCAAGAACACGCCGAAGGTCACGGGCTTCCTCGGCGCCGAGAACAAGCCGATGCCGATCTCGGAGAGCGAAGCCATGCGCATCCTGCACCAGGTGCAGGAGGGCGTGGAACGGCCGAAGGCGTCGGTGTCGTTCGAGATCGGCGAGAACGTGCGCGTGGCCGACGGCCCGTTCGCCTCGTTCTCGGGTGTGGTCGAGGAAATCGACGAGGCGCGCTCGCGCGTGAAGGTCGCGGTGTCGATCTTCGGCCGCGCCACGCCGGTCGAGCTGGAATTCGGTCAGGTCGAGAAGGTCTGACCGGGTAACGCGGGACGCCGAAAGGCTTCCGGCAAAGAGAGGCCGTGGGAGGGAGAGGGCGGTTGCCAGCCGCATCCGACCCAGACCACGAACCTGAAACCGCCGGCACTCGCCGGCACAACAGGAGTGATACATGGCAAAGAAAGTGACCGGATACCTGAAGCTTCAGGTCCCGGCCGGTGCGGCGAATCCCTCGCCCCCGATCGGTCCCGCGCTCGGTCAGCGCGGTCTCAACATCATGGAGTTCTGCAAGGCGTTCAACGCCCAGACCCAGAAGGAAGAGAAGAACACCCCGATTCCCGTCGTGATCACGATCTACGCCGATCGTTCGTTCACGTTCGAGATGAAGACCCCTCCGATGTCCTTCTTCCTCAAGCAGGCCGCCAAGATCCAGTCCGGCTCGAAGGCGCCGGGCCGTGACAAGGCCGGCAAGGTGACCAAGGCGCAGGTGCGCGAGATCGCCGAGAAGAAGATGAAGGATCTCAATTGCGACACCATCGAATCGGCCATGAAGATGGTCGAGGGCTCTGCCCGTTCGATGGGTCTGGAAGTGGCGGGGTAAGCGGTCATGGCAATCGGAAAGCGTTTGAACAAAGCCCGCGAAGGTGTTGACCGCGAAAAGCTTTACCCGCTCGCGGACGCCATCAAGATGGTCAAGGAACGCGCGAAAGCGAAGTTTGACGAGACCATCGAGGTCGCGATCAATCTCGGCGTCGATCCGCGTCACGCCGACCAGATGGTCCGCGGCGTCGTGACCCTGCCGAACGGCACCGGCCGTACGCTCCGCGTCGGCGTGTTCGCCCGCGGCGCCAAGGCTGACGAGGCCAAGGCTGCAGGTGCCGACGTCGTCGGCGCCGAGGACCTGGTCGAGAAGGTGCAGAACGGCTCGATCGATTTCGACCGCTGCATCGCCACCCCCGACATGATGCCGCTGGTCGGCCGTCTCGGTAAGGTGCTGGGCCCGCGCGGCCTGATGCCGAACCCGAAGATCGGCACCGTGACCATGGACGTCACCGGTGCGGTGAAGGGTGCCAAGGGCGGCTCGGTCGAGTTCCGCGTCGAGAAGGCCGGCATCCTGCAGGCCGGCGTCGGCAAGGCCTCGTTCTCCGAGGACAAGCTGGTCGAGAACATCAAGGCCCTGGCTGACGCCGTCACCAAGGCGAAGCCGGCCGGTTCCAAGGGCACCTACATCCAGCGCGTTGCGGTGTCCTCGACGATGGGCCCGGGCGTGAAGGTCGAGCCGGGCACCATTCTCGGCTGAGGTTTGGAATTTGCATGAGGCGAGGGGCGGAATTGGGCAACCGATTCCGCCCCTCGTCGTTTGTGGCGGCGTTTACCGGAAACAAGAACAATGGCTGACAAGGTCCTGATCTACTCGCGCTTTCCCAAGACGATGATGGCGCGCTTCGCCGAGCGGTTCGAGCTGCTCGACACCGGTGGCAAGCCTGCTCATGAGGTGTTTTCGGCCGGCGAGCTCGGCGGCATCCGCGCGATGCTGACCGCGGGCGGCTCGCCGCTGGGAGCCGAGGCGATGGACCTGTTTCCAAAGCTCGGCGCCGTCGTCTGCTACGGCACCGGCTATGACGGCGTCGACCTCAAGGCGGCAGCCGCCCGCAACATCGCGGTCGGCCACAGCCCCGGCGCGAATGCGGCCTCGGTCGCCGACATCGCGATGACCCTGATGCTGGCGACGACGCGGCGCATTTTGGTCGCCGACCAATATGTCCGCAGCGGCGATTGGGCGGCCTCAAAACAGTCGCCGATGATGCGTCCCCAGGCCGGCATGCCCGGCCGCCGCATCGGCGTCTACGGCATGGGCGAGATCGGCCGCAAGATCGCCGCCCGCTGCGCCGCCTTCGAGAGCGAGGTCGGCTATTTCAGCCGCACCAGATACGATCTGCCCTATCAGTATTTCTCCTCGCTGGAGGCGCTGGCCGAGTGGTGCAGCGTGCTGATGATCGCGGTCCGGGCAGGGGCCGACACCCAGCACGTCGTCAACGTGGACATCCTGAAACGGCTCGGCGCGGACGGGTATGTCGTCAACATCTCCCGCGGCTCGGTCATCGACGAGAAGGCCCTGGTCGCGGCGCTCACCGACAAGACCATCGCCGGCGCCGGCCTCGACGTGTTCGACAAGGAGCCGCACGCGCCCGACGCGCTGACTGCGCTCCCCAACGTGGTGTTCGCCCCCCATATCGGCGGCCATACCCTCGAATCGCACGTCGCCATGCAGAACTGCGTGCTGGCGAACCTGACCGCGTTCTTCGCGGGCAAGCCGCTGCCCCATGGGGTCAAATCGGCCTGAATCGGCCTGAATCGGCCCTTATCGGCCCGCCTCAGGCCCTGCCGGCAACGGATTGGAACTGGTGCGAATTTTGCTCTTGGCAAGCCGGCAGAGAGCGGTTAAAGAACCGCTTCCGGACGTGCCGGCCTCGGCTGGCGCGTTCGTGCACGCATTCCGAAAACCCGACACGACAGGAGATCATTCCTTTTCAGGACGTCCGTAAGGATTTGCCGGAAAAGGAAGGAAAATCCGTCGGTTGGCTGGGGTGCGGGCAGGGGTCGGGCGGTTCGCCGGCTGACCTTGTCCTGTCCAAGACTGCAGGCGCCCGCGGGGAATTTCGATTTCTCAACGGCTTAATCGCATGGCCTGCATAGACGGGTGAAGACCGGATTTCACTTCGCACCCAGCTTTAAGGGCTGGTTTCGCGAAAAGGGTCTGGTTCGGACCTCGACACGCCGTGGGCCCTTGGGCTCCCGGAGGGCAGGCTTTGAATTGTCGTCTTGCCCGGCGTGTCCGAAGGGTTTTGGCCCCGAGGTTCAGGTTTGGGCGGGACGATGGGTGCAACCCGGCGGTCCCGCTTTCGCGATGGCCGCCAACCGGAAAGAGCTTGCTGTGGAACGAGCGGCAAAAAAAGACGCGGTCGAACAGCTCAATGGGGTCTTCAAGACCACGAGCGTCGCGATCGTTGCTCAATATTCCGGCCTGACCGTTGCCCAGATGCAGAAGCTGCGCATGCAGATGAAGCAGGCTGGCGCCTCGGTGAAGGTCTCGAAGAACCGTCTCGCCAAAATTGCTCTTGAAGGCACTGACGTCGTTGCCATCGGTCCCATGCTGAAGGGACCGACCGTGATCGCCACTTCGAACGATCCGGTAGCGGCGCCAAAGGTCGCCGTCGAATTCGCCAAGGCGAACGAAAAGTTCGTCATCATTGGCGGCTCGATGGGAAAGACCGTCCTGAATGTCGACAGCGTGAAGGCGCTTGCCTCACTGCCGTCGCTTGACGAACTGCGCGGCAAGATCGTCGGCCTCATCGTGGCCCCGGCGACCAAGCTGGCTCAACTCGCCAACGCGCCCGCGGGCAAGCTCGCGCGCGTCATCCAGGCTCATGCCTCAAAGGGCGAAGCGGCCTGACGCCCTTCGCAAAACTCAAACCCGAACCAGACTTACACCTAAGGAAACTGAACAATGGCTGACTTGCAGAAGATCGTTGACGACCTCTCGAGCCTCACCGTGCTCGAAGCCGCTGAACTCGCGAAGCTCCTCGAAGAGAAGTGGGGCGTTTCGGCTGCCGCGGCCGTCGCCGTGGCCGGCCCGGCTGGCGGTGGCGCTGCCGCTGCTCCGGCGGAAGAGAAGACCGAGTTCACGGTCGTTCTCGCCTCGGCTGGCGACAAGAAGATCGAAGTCATCAAGGAAGTCCGCGCCATCACCGGTCTCGGCCTGAAGGAAGCAAAGGACCTCGTCGAGGGTGCTCCGAAGCCGCTGAAGGAAGGCGTGAACAAGGAAGAAGCCGAGAAGATCAAGGCCCAGGTCGAGAAGGCTGGCGCCAAGGTCGAGCTCAAGTAAGCACCGCTTACTGGTACAAGATCCCGGGCGCGCCTCAGGCGGTGCCCGGGATCTTGGTCCACCCTCAAGAGGGCGGGCCGGATGCAAAAGGCGTGCGACGGAACGTCCCGACGCGGGCCGAACACGAAAATGTGTTGGGATTTGAGGGTTTACCCCTCGAATCTGCACTATGGTCGCCCCATATCGGGTCGACAGCACGAAAGCGCGGTGGGCAGGGAGGCCGGATTTCCCTGTAAGCCGTTGGGAGAGCAGGCTATTTCGGGCTTTTGCAGTCCGTGAAGACGATCGTTGTGACGGGCGGGCGCGCCTATGCGCCCCGCGCGTTTCTTTGCGTTTTGAAGGTCTGAAGAACAGATTCAGGACATTCCCACCTGAAACTGAGTCTCCGGCCCCCAAAGCGGGTTCGAAAAATTCAACCCGGGGAGCGGCGGCAGCCGCGTTCCGGACGGCGCGCCCAGAGCGGGCGACGAAAATGAGAGGCCACGATGGCGCAGCAGACATTCACCGGTCGCAAACGTGTTCGCAAGTTCTTCGGACACATCAAGGAAGTCGCCGAGATGCCGAACCTCATCGAGGTTCAGAAGGCGTCTTATGACCAGTTCCTGATGGTGGATGAGCCCGCCGGTGGCCGTCTCGACGAGGGTCTGCAGGCGGTGTTCCGCTCGGTGTTCCCGATCTCCGACTTCTCGGGCACCTCGATGCTGGAATTCGTCCGCTACGAGTTCGAGCAGCCGAAATACGACGTCGACGAGTGCCGCCAGCGCGGCATGACCTTTGCGGCTCCCCTCAAGGTGACGCTGCGCCTCATCGTGTTCGATATCGACGAGGAAACCGGCGCGAAGTCGGTGAAGGACATCAAGGAGCAGGACGTCTACATGGGCGACATCCCGCTCATGACGATGAACGGCACCTTCATCGTCAATGGCACCGAGCGCGTCATCGTCTCGCAGATGCACCGTTCGCCCGGCGTGTTCTTCGACCACGACAAGGGCAAGACCCATTCCTCGGGCAAGCTGCTGTTCGCTGCCCGCGTGATCCCGTATCGCGGTTCCTGGCTCGACATCGAGTTCGACGCCAAGGACATCGTCTATGCGCGTATCGACCGTCGCCGCAAGATTCCGGTGACGTCGCTGATGTTCGCCCTCGGCCTCGACGGCGAGGCGATCCTGTCCACGTTCTACAAGAAGATCCTCTACAAGCGGACCAAGGAAGGCTGGCGCGTTCCGTTCGACGCCAACCGTTTCCGCGGCTACTCGACCGTCAACGATCTGATCGACGCCGATACCGGTAAGGTCGTGCTCGAGGCCGGCAAGAAGCTGACCGTCCGTGCCGCCCGCCAGCTCCAGGAAAAGGGGCTGAAGGCGCTGCGTCTGTCGGATGAGGAGCTCGTCGGCAACTATCTCGCCGAGGACCTCGTCAACCCGAAGACCGGTGAGATCCACGCCGAAGCCGGCGAGGAAATCACCGACAAGAACATGAAGGCGCTCAACGAGCACGGCTACAAGGAGCTGCCGCTGCTCGACATCGACCACGTCAATGTCGGCCCCTACATCCGCAACACGCTCTCGGCCGACAAGAACATGACGCGCGAGGATGCGCTGTTCGACATCTACCGCGTGATGCGTCCGGGCGAGCCGCCGACGCTGGATTCGGCGCAGGCCATGTTCCAGTCGCTGTTCTTCGACGCCGAGCGTTACGACCTCTCCGCGGTCGGCCGCGTCAAGATGAACATGCGCCTCGACCTCGATGCGCCCGACACCCAGCGTACGCTGCGCAAGGAAGACATCCTCTCCGTCATCAAGACGCTGGTGGACCTGCGCGACGGCAAGGGCGAGATCGACGACATCGACCATCTCGGCAACCGCCGTGTGCGCTCGGTCGGCGAGCTCATGGAGAACCAGTACCGCATCGGCCTCCTGCGCATGGAGCGCGCGATCAAGGAGCGCATGTCCTCGGTCGACATCGACACGGTCATGCCGCAGGACCTGATCAACGCGAAGCCGGCGGCTGCCGCCGTGCGCGAGTTCTTCGGCTCCTCGCAGCTCTCGCAGTTCATGGACCAGACCAACCCGCTGTCGGAGATCACCCACAAGCGCCGTCTGTCGGCACTTGGACCGGGCGGTCTGACCCGCGAGCGCGCCGGCTTCGAGGTGCGCGACGTGCATCCGACGCATTACGGCCGCATCTGCCCGATCGAGACGCCGGAAGGTCCGAACATCGGTCTGATCAACTCGCTCGCGACCTTCGCGCGCGTGAACAAGTACGGCTTCGTCGAGACGCCTTATCGCAAGGTGAAGGACGGCCGCGTCACCGACGAGGTCGTGTACCTCTCGGCGATGGAAGAGGGCCGCTACACGGTCGCGCAGGCCAACGTGCCGCTCGACCCGAAGGGCCGCTTCACCGAAGATCTCGTGGTCTGCCGTCACGCCGGCGAAGTCTTGCCGGTGACGCCGGACAAGGTCGACTACATGGACGTGTCGCCGAAGCAGCTCGTTTCGGTCGCAGCAGCCCTGATCCCGTTCCTCGAGAACGACGACGCCAACCGCGCGCTGATGGGCTCGAACATGCAGCGCCAGGCGGTGCCGCTGGTTCGCGCCGAGGCGCCGTTCGTCGGTACCGGCATGGAAGGCGTCGTTGCGCGTGACTCGGGTGCTGCGATCGCGGCGCGCCGTTCGGGCGTGATCGACCAGATCGACGCGACCCGCGTCGTCATCCGCGCCACGGAAGATCTCGATCCGACCAAGTCGGGCGTCGATATCTACCGTCTGATGAAGTACCAGCGCTCGAACCAGTCGACCTGCATCAACCAGCGTCCGCTGGTGAAGGTCGGCGACATCGTCAAGAAGGGCGACATCATCGCCGACGGTCCGTCGACCGATCTCGGTGAGCTCGCGCTCGGCCGCAACGTGCTCGTCGCGTTCATGCCGTGGAACGGCTACAACTTCGAAGACTCGATCCTGCTCTCCGAGCGGATCGTGAAGGAAGACGTCTTCACCTCGATCCACATCGAGGAGTTCGAGGTGATGGCCCGCGACACCAAGCTCGGACCCGAGGAAATCACCCGCGACATTCCGAACGTCTCGGAAGAAGCGCTGAAGAACCTCGACGAAGCCGGTATCGTCTACATCGGTGCGGAAGTGCGCGCCGGTGACATCCTGGTCGGCAAGATCACGCCGAAGGGCGAAAGCCCGATGACGCCGGAAGAAAAGCTCCTGCGCGCCATCTTCGGCGAAAAGGCCTCCGACGTTCGCGACACCTCGCTGCGCGTCCCCCCGGGCGTGCAGGGCACGATCGTGGAAGTCCGCGTGTTCAACCGCCACGGCGTCGACAAGGACGAGCGTGCGCTGGCGATCGAGCGGGAAGAGATCGAGCGTCTGGCCAAGGACCGCGACGACGAGCAGGCGATCCTGGACCGCAACGTCTACAACCGTCTTGCCGAGCTCCTCGAGGGACGGCAGGGCATTGCGGGCCCGAAGGGCTTCAAGAAGGACACCAAGATCACCCGTGCGGTGCTCGAGGAGTACCCGAAGTCGCAGTGGTGGCTGTTCGCCTCGCCGAACGACAAGCTGATGGCCGAGATCGAGGCCATGCGGAAGCAGTACGACGAGTCGAAGAAGGGGCTTGAACAGCGCTTCCTCGACAAGGTCGAGAAGCTTCAGCGCGGTGACGAATTGCCGCCCGGCGTGATGAAGATGGTCAAGGTCTTCGTCGCGGTGAAGCGCAAGATCCAGCCCGGCGACAAGATGGCCGGCCGCCACGGCAACAAGGGCGTGGTGTCGAAGATCGTGCCGATCGAGGACATGCCGTTCCTCGAAGACGGTACGCACGCCGACATCGTGCTCAACCCGCTGGGCGTGCCCTCGCGCATGAACGTCGGACAGATCCTCGAGACCCATCTCGGCTGGGCCTGCGCCGGCCTCGGCAAGCGTATCGGCCAGACGGTCGATGCCTATTTGTCGAAGCAGGACATCAAGCCGCTGAAGGAAACCTTGAAGAAGGTCTACGGCGAGGACGAGACCATCAAGACGCTCAACGACAACGAGCTGCTTGAACTCGGTCACAACCTCAGCCGCGGTGTTCCGATCGCGACGCCGGTGTTCGACGGCGCCAAGGAAGCCGACATCGAGGAGATGCTGAAGCTTGCCGGTCTCGACGCTTCGGGTCAGTCGACCGTCTATGACGGCCGCACCGGCGATCCGTTCGATCGCAAGGTGACGGTGGGCTACATCTACATGCTCAAGCTGCACCATCTGGTCGACGACAAGATCCATGCGCGTTCGATCGGTCCGTACTCGCTCGTCACCCAGCAGCCGCTGGGCGGCAAGGCGCAGTTCGGCGGCCAGCGCTTCGGCGAAATGGAGGTGTGGGCGCTCGAGGCTTACGGCGCGGCGTACACGCTCCAGGAGATGCTGACGGTGAAGTCGGACGACGTCGCCGGCCGTACCAAGGTGTACGAGGCGATCGTGCGCGGCGACGACACGTTCGAGGCCGGTATTCCGGAATCGTTCAACGTGCTGGTCAAGGAAATGCGCTCGCTCGGCCTCAACGTCGACCTGCACAACTCCAAGATGGGTCCGGCGCCGACGTCGGAAGCGGCCGAGTAATTCGACCTTTCATGCCCGGCCGTCACGGCCGGGCATTGGCGCCCTTCCCGAGGCCTTGAGGGCAGGGCGCCCCGCTAAGTGATTTTCGAATTTGCGGCCGGAGGCGACCGGCACGCGAGGAGAAGACGATGAACCAAGAAATTATGAATCTCTTCAACCCGACGACGCCGGCTCAGGTCTTCGACCAGATCCGGATCTCGATCGCGTCCCCAGAGAAGATTCTGTCCTGGTCCTACGGCGAGATCAAGAAGCCGGAGACCATCAACTACCGTACCTTCAAGCCCGAGCGCGACGGCCTGTTCTGCGCCCGCATCTTCGGGCCGATCAAGGACTACGAGTGCTTGTGCGGCAAGTACAAGCGCATGAAGTACAAGGGCATCATCTGCGAGAAGTGCTCGGTCGAGGTCACGCTGTCGCGCGTCCGGCGCGAGCGCATGGGCCATATCGAGCTCGCTGCCCCCGTCGCCCACATCTGGTTCCTGAAGTCGCTGCCCTCGCGCATCGGCCTTCTGCTGGACATGACGCTGAAGGATCTCGAGCGGATCCTCTACTTCGAATATTACGTCGTTCTCGAGCCGGGTCTCACCGCGCTCAAGGACCGTCAGCTGCTGTCGGAAGACGAGTATCTGAAGGCGCAGGACGAATACGGCCAGGACAGCTTCACCGCCATGATCGGTGCCGAAGCGATCCGCGAGCTGCTCAAGGGCATGGACCTCGAGAAGCTCGAAGCTTCCTTGCGCATCGAGATGCAGGAGACCGACTCCGACATCAAGCACAAGAAGCTCGCCAAGCGCCTGAAGATCGTGGAGGCGTTCCGCCACTCCGGCAACAAGCCGGAATGGATGATCATGACCGTGGTTCCGGTGATCCCGCCGGACCTGCGTCCGCTGGTGCCGCTCGACGGCGGCCGCTTCGCGACCTCGGACCTCAACGACCTCTACCGCCGCGTCATCAACCGCAACAACCGCTTGAAGCGGCTGATGGAGCTGCGCGCGCCGGACATCATCATCCGCAACGAGAAGCGCATGCTTCAGGAAGCGGTCGATGCGCTGTTCGACAACGGCCGCCGCGGCCGCGTCATCACGGGTGCCAACAAGCGTCCGCTGAAGTCGCTCGCCGACATGCTCAAGGGCAAGCAGGGCCGGTTCCGTCAGAACCTGCTCGGCAAGCGCGTCGACTATTCGGGCCGTTCGGTGATCGTGGTCGGTCCCGAGCTGCGCCTGCATCAGTGCGGCCTGCCGAAGAAGATGGCGCTCGAGCTGTTCAAGCCGTTCATCTACTCGCGGCTTGACGCCAAGGGCCTGTCCACCACGGTGAAGCAGGCCAAGAAGCTGGTCGAGAAGGAGCGGCCCGAGGTCTGGGACATCCTGGACGAGGTCATCCGCGAGCACCCGGTGCTGCTGAACCGCGCGCCGACGCTGCATCGCCTCGGCATTCAGGCGTTCGAGCCCGTGCTGATCGAGGGCAAGGCGATCCAGCTTCACCCGCTGGTCTGCTCGGCGTTCAACGCCGACTTCGACGGCGACCAGATGGCCGTGCACGTCCCGCTGTCGCTCGAAGCGCAGCTGGAAGCGCGCGTCCTGATGATGTCGACCAACAACATCCTGCATCCGGCGAACGGCCAGCCGATCATCGTGCCGTCGCAGGACATCGTGCTCGGTCTCTACTACGTCTCGATCATGCGCGAAGGCCTGCCCGGCGAAGGCAAGGTGTTCGGCGACATGGCCGAGCTCGAGCACGCGCTGCACGCGAAGGTCATCCACCTTCACACCAAGATCAAGTACCGGTGGGAAGGCATGGACGAGACCGGCAAGGTCTCCAAGCGCTGGATCGAGACCACCGCCGGCCGCGTCATGCTCGGCAATCTGCTGCCGAAGAACCCGCGCGTCACGTACGAGATCATCAACAAGCTGATGACCAAGCGCGAGATCTCGGGCGTCATCGACCAGGTCTACCGTCACTGCGGTCAGAAGGAGACGGTAATCTTCTGCGACCGCATCATGGCGCTCGGCTTCTACAACGCGTTCAAGGCCGGCATCTCGTTCGGCAAGGACGACATGGTCGTGCCGAACTCCAAGTGGAAGATCGTCGACACCACCCGTACGCTGGCGAAGGATTTCGAGCAGCAGTACAACGACGGTCTGATCACCCATGGCGAGAAGTACAACAAGGTCGTCGACGCCTGGTCTAAGGCCACGGAAGAAATCGCCAAGGCGATGATGAAGGAGATCTCCTCCACCAAGAAGACGGCGAGTGGAGCGGATGCCGACATCAACTCGATCTACATGATGGCTCACTCCGGTGCCCGCGGTTCGCCGGCCCAGATGCGCCAGCTCGCCGGCATGCGCGGCCTGATGGCCAAGCCGTCGGGTGAGATCATCGAGACGCCGATCATCTCGAACTTCAAGGAAGGCCTCTCGGTTCTCGAGTACTTCAACTCGACCCACGGCGCCCGCAAGGGCCTCGCGGACACCGCGTTGAAGACCGCGAACTCGGGCTACCTGACCCGTCGTCTGGTCGACGTCGCGCAGGACTGCATCATCACGCAGTCGGACTGCGGCACCAAGCTCGGCATCAAGATGCGCGCCATCGTCGATGCCGGCACCGTGGTCGCTTCGCTCGGCTCGCGCATCCTCGGACGCACGGCCTGCGAGGACATCCGTGACAGCTCCGGCAAGGTGATCATCAAGCGCGATACGCTGATGGAGGAAAGCCATCTGGACGCCATCCAGCAGGGTGGTGTGCAGGAGGTGAAGATCCGCTCGGCACTGACCTGCGAACTCGTCAACGGCATCTGCGGCAAGTGCTACGGCCGCGACCTCGCCCGCGGCACGCCGGTCAACCACGGCGAAGCGGTCGGCGTCATCGCGGCGCAGTCGATCGGCGAGCCGGGTACCCAGCTCACTATGCGCACCTTCCACATCGGTGGTGCGGCGCAGCTCAACGAGCAGTCCTTCGTCGAAGCCAATTTCGACGGCAAGATCGTGATCAGGAACAAGGCCATCGCCCGCAACAGCGAAGGTCACCTGGTGGCGATGGTGCGCAACATGGTGGTGGCGATCGTCGATGCCGACGGCACCGAGCGTGCGACGCACCGCGTCCAGTACGGCTCGCGCCTGCACGTCGACGAGGGCGACATGGTCAAGCGCGGCCAGCGCGTCGTCGAGTGGGATCCCTACACCCGTCCGCTCCTCACCGAAGTCGAAGGAACCATCGGCTTCGAGGATCTGGTCGAGGGGCAGTCGATCTCGGAAACGCTCGACGAGGCCACCGGTATCGCCAAGCGCGTGGTCATCGACTGGCGCTCGACCCGCGGCGGCTCGGACCTGCGTCCGGCCATCGTGGTCAAGGGCAAGGACGGCAAGGTGCTCAAGCTCGCCCGTGGCGGCGATGCCCGCTACATGCTGTCGGTCGACGCCATTCTCTCGGTCGACGTCGGAGCCAAGGTCAATCCGGGCGACATCCTCGCCCGTGTCTCGACCGAAAGCGCCAAGACGCGTGACATCACCGGCGGTCTGCCGCGGGTGGCGGAACTGTTCGAGGCACGGCGTCCGAAGGATGCGGCGATCATCGCCGAAATCGCGGGCACCATCCGGTTCGGACGCGACTACAAGAACAAGCGTCGCATCTCGATCGAGCCGATGGACAAGACCGAGGAGCCGCGCGAGTACCTGATCCCGAAGGGCAAGCACATCCACCTTCAGGACGGCGACGTCGTCGAAAAGGGCGACTTCATCGTCGAAGGCAACCCGGCGCCGCACGACATCCTTGCGGTCAAGGGCATCGAGGAGCTCGCGGCCTACCTGGTCAACGAAATCCAGGAGGTCTACCGGCTCCAGGGCGTGCTCATCAACGACAAGCACATCGAGGTGATTGTCCGTCAGATGCTCCAGAAGGTGGAAGTCACCGACCAGGGCGACACGGACATGATCTCCGGCGAGCAGGTCGACAAGATCGAGTTCGACGCGCTGAACGAGAAGGCCAAGGAAGAGGGCAAGAAGCCCGCCACGGGAACGCCGGTTCTGCTCGGCATCACCAAGGCGAGCCTGCAGACCCGCTCGTTCTTCTCGGCGGCTTCGTTCCAGGAGACCACCCGCGTCCTCACGGAAGCGGCGGTCAACGGCAAGGTCGATCCGCTCGAGGGCCTCAAGGAGAACGTCATCGTCGGCCGGCTGATCCCGGCGGGCACCGGCGCCTCCATGGCCAAGATCCGCGAAGTCGCGATGAAGCGCGACAAGCTGATCCTGGACGAGCGCGAGAAGCAGGCGGCCGTCGTGCCGCCGGCCGCGCCGGAAGCCGAGCCGATGGCTCTGCCGCCTGCGGAATAATGGTTCATCCGTAGGAATACCGAGGACAATGAAAAGGCCGGCGAAAGCCGGCCTTTTTGCTGCTTTGTTTCCCTGTTGCGTTGCGGGATCAACCTTTGTTCATCTTTCCTTCAGACGCAAAAGCGCTTCTGCTAGGGGAGCTTAGACCGGTGGATCCCGTGACGGGGGCAGGGCCGGAGACCACGGAACTGATATGCTTGATCTCGCAATCGTAGGCGGCGGCCCCGGCGGGCTGATGAGCGCCTGGTACCTGAAGCGTAAGCTCGGCGATCTCTGCCGCATCACCATCTATGAGGCGTCCGACCGGCTCGGCGGCAAGATCGTCACCCGCAAATTCGATTCGGCGCCCGCGATGTACGAGGCCGGCGTTGCCGAGATCTACGACTACTCGATGACGGGTCCGGATCCGCTGCGCGAGTTGATCCAGCATTTCGGCCTGCAGACGATTCCGATGGACGCCGAGCAGGTGCAATTCGGCGGCGAACTGCTCAACGACGTTCCGGGCATGCGCCGCAAATACGGCGCCAAGACTGCGGACGCGATCGAATCGTTCCGCAAGCGCTGCGCCGAGGCGATGTCGCCGATCGAATATTACGAAGGCGTCGGCGCGCACGACAACGAGAACCCCTGGGCCTACAAGACCGCCGAGCAGGTGCTCGACGAGGAGGTCGAGGACGAGACCGCCAAGCGATTCTTCAAGGTGATGGCGCGCTCGGACATCGCGACCGAGAGCCACAACACCAACGGCCTCAACGCGCTCAAGAACTACCTGATGGACGTCGACGGCTATATCGGCCTCTACTCCATCCAGAACGGCAACGAGCAGCTGATCGAGTGCCTGCAGTCGGAGGTCAACGCCGACATCCAGCTCAACCATCGCGTCCTCACCGTCGGCAAGGCGCCGACCGGCCGCTACCAGCTCAAGATGATGAACGGCAAGGGGCCGGAGACGCGCGATTTCGATCTCGTGCTGGTCTGCCTGCCGCACTCCTGGCTGGCCACGCTCGGCTGGGAGGGCGAGCAGCTGCGCAAGTCGATGGTCAAGCACGTCTCCTATTTCGACCGTCCCGCGCACTATCTGCGCGTCTCGATCCTGTTCGAGTCCCCGTTCTGGGGCGAGAAGATTCCCGGCGCCTGGTTCATGTCGGAAGCCTTCGGCGGCTGCTGCGTCTACAACGAGGGCGCGCGCCACGACGTCGGCAAGCACGGCGTACTGAACTGGCTCATTCCCGGCTCCGACGCACTGGCCTTCGCCAATTTGTCCGATCAGGAGCTGATCGATGCCGCGCTGAAATCGCTGCCGGCCTCGCTCGGCGATGCGCGTGAGCATTTCCTGGAAGGCAAGATCCACCGCTGGCTGTCGTCGGTGAATGCGATTCCGGGCGGTCTGCCGGTGCGCGACGTCATGACCAATCACCGGCCCGAGCCGAAGGAACATCCCGGCATCGTCGTGGTCGGCGACTATCTGTTCGACTCGACGCTGAACGGCCTGCTCGACTCCTCGGACGCGGCGACCGACATCATCCTGACCGAGATGATGCGCCTGCGCCGCGAGCGTGCGCAGGAGGATGGCGAGCCGATCTCGGACAAGATCGACCGCGACTATTTCGAGAATTATCGCGGCCTCGGTCCCTATCACGAGGTGTGGCAGCAGTTCACCGATCCCGATTACCTCAGCAAGCTGATCGGCATCGTCTGGGGCAAGGCCAGGGGCGCCAAGCTGCTGGTCGCGGGCTCCGCCAGCGGCGAGCTGGTCGGCGCGCTGCGCGATCGCGGCATCGACGCCTGGGGCATCGAGAACAACCGCGCCATCCACGCCAGGACGCCGAAGGCGCTGAAGAAGTACAACAAGCTCGGCTCGATCACCGACATGCCGTTCAAGGACGGCTCCTTCGACTTCGTGTTCGAGACCAGCCTCTGCCACGTTTCCCCGAAGCAGGTGGTCCGCGCGATCCGCGAGCTCAACCGCGTGGTCAAGACCGGCCTCGTGTTCGGCTCGATCACCTCGGACATGGCATCGGTGGTGATCGACCGCTACGACCTCTTGCGCGGGGTGAAGAAGCTCGGCACCTGGTGGGAATGGTCGGAACTGTTCTTCGGCAACGGCTTCGACCTGTCGATGCACCGCAAGGACTGCACCGATGCGCTCTGGGAGGCGACGCTCGCCGCGGGCAAGGGCCCGGGCCAGTGGTACGCCGACGCCGACAGTCTGCGCTATTCGTTCTTCGACAAGGTCGAAGACGAGGACGACGACTAGTCGCAAGGGTCGGATGAATTCGCCAATTGTTTTGCCGAATTCATCCTGATCGCATAGAATCGGTGCGATAGCGGTTTGCCGCTATGTCCTGCGTTCTCTGCGGTCATGCCGGCCGTCAGCATCGGTTGGTTTCATGGCGTCCAAGCCTCTCTCGCCCGACAAACAGAAGCTCGCCTCCGACGAGGCGACCGAGCTCGACGACAAGCTCACTCCCGCCAAGCCCGATCTCGAAGACGACGAGGACGACGAAGACGAGGAGGGTGACGAGCTGGAGCTCGATGACGACGATGAGGACGAGGAGCTCGTCGTCTTTACCGCGCGCGAGGCCGCCGGCGCGCTCGCGACGATCCTGGGCTTCGTCAAGCCTGTTCTCGTCAACTACAAGCGGATGCTGTCATTCGTGGCGTTCGGCGTCGTCGTCGAGACGCTGTTCAACGTCATCATGCCGCTCAGCCTGAAATACCTGATCGACGACGCGCTCGGCGAGGAGGATTTCCACGCGCTCTACAAGATCCTCGGCGTGCTCGCGGTCGCCGGCATCTTCACCTCGATCGTCGCGGTCTGGTACGAGCGCTGGGACGCGCGGCTCGCGGCCTGCATCATTTCCGACGTCCGCAAGCGCCTGTTCGAGCACGTCCAGGACCTCCCGGCGGCCTATTTCGGCCGCACCAAGCGCGGCGAGATCCTGTCGCGTTTCTCGGTCGACCTCTCGGCATTCGAAGGCTCGGTGAAGACCTTCGCCAACAGCGCGGCGCTGCCGTTCCTGGAACTGATCGCCGGCATCATCCTGATGCTGTTCCTGAACTGGCAGCTCGCGGTGGTCGCGCTGCTGGTGTTCCCGATCACGCTGATCGGCCCGCGCATCCTGACCCCGAAGGCGGTGCAGGCCAATTACGAGCAGAAGCAGAACGAGAGCGCACTGCTCGGCATGGTGCAGGAGAACGTCGCGGCGCAGGCGGTGATCAAGGCGTTCAGCCTGCAGCGCAAGATGTTCGGCTTCTTCCGCTTCCGCAACGACGAGACCCGCCACAAGATCGCCTCAGCGGCGTTCCTGTCGACCATGGTGGAGCGCACCGTCACCATCTCGGTGCTGTTGCTGCACCTCGTGGTGCTCGCGATCGGCGCGTATCTGGCGACCAAGGGCCAGATCACGATCGGCACCTTCGTCACCTTCGAGAGCGCGTTCTGGGAGGTGTCCTACAACATCGCCCATGTGATGCATTTCATCCCGGTGTCGATCTCCTCGGCCGCCGCGATCCGCCACATCCAGGAACTGCTGGACGAGCCGACCCGCGGTGCCGATCGGCCCGGCGCGCCCGACCTGCCGCGCATCACCAACGACATCACCTTCGACCACGTTACCTTCCAGTACGAAAACAGCCAGACGCCGGTGCTGGACAATCTCAGCCTCAAGCTCAAGGTCGGCAAGAGCATCGCCGTCGTCGGCCCTTCCGGCTCCGGCAAGAGCACGCTGCTCAACCTGATCCTGCGGCTCTACGTGCCCGACGAGGGGCGCGTCACCATCGACGGCGTCGACGTGCGCAAGGTGACGCTGGATTCGCTGCGCCGGAGCATGGCGGTCGTGTTCCAGGAGAACATGCTGTTCAACATGTCGATCCGCGAGAACATCCGGCTCGGCAAGGAAGGCGCGACCGACGAGGAGGTGGAGGAGGCCGCGAAGAAGGCCGAGATCCACCGCTACATCATGAGCCTGCCGCAGCGCTACGACACGCCGGTCGGCGAACGTGGCGATACGCTGTCGGGCGGCCAGCGCCAGCGCATCGCGATCGCGCGCGCGATCATCCGCAATCCGTCCGTGCTGCTGCTGGACGAGGCCACTTCGGCGCTCGACCAGACCACGGAAGCCGCGATCAACCGCACGCTGCTGAAGGTCGCCAAGGGCCGCACCATGATCTGGTCCACCCATCGCCTGACCTCGGTGGTCGAGATGGACGAGATCATCGTGATCTCAGGGGGCAGGGCGATCGAGCGCGGCTCGCATGCCGAGCTGCTCGCCAAGAACGGCACCTATCGCAAGCTGTGGAACGACCAGATCCACCAGCCGCATGGCGCGGTGGCTCAGGCCGACGACGACAGCGACGATGATGACGACGAGGAAGAGGACGACCTCGACGAGGATGATGAGGACGAGGACGACGAGGAGGAGTGACCGAGGAAGTTCGGCTCCAGATGGAAGGCGCCTCCAAGCGGCCGCAAGAGCCCCTGAACCGACCAGGCCATGAAGCGCGCCCAGCGCTGCGCCGTCCAATAGGGGCTCGTGTCGACCGAGACCGAGCGGAAGGCGAACGCCTTCGCCGCCGACCATTCGTCGCAATCCCGCTTCACCGGATCGGCGTAGAAGCCGGCGATCTTGCCCGCATCCATGCCGTCGGACGCGAGCCATTGCGGGATATGGACGTTACAGAGCCGCTCGACGTCGGTGAAAACCTTGTCGCAGCCGGTGCCGGCGGCGGGGCAGGAGGTCGCGAACGCATCGCCCACCAGCACCAGGCCGGGCAGGCCGCTGGAATCATTCACATAGAGATCGACCGGGCGGATCTTGATCTCGCCGGGAATGTCGAAGGCGCCGGTGATGCGCTTGAGCCGGGGCAGGGCGGCGTTCAGCGTCTCGCTTGGGGCGCGGCGCAGCTCGCGCAGCCAGGGATCGTCGAAGCCGCGATACACGAACAGATTCGCACGCATGCACGTACCGATCGGAAACAGCGTGATGTAGGGGATGCGGTCGCTCGGCCGCTCCGAGAAATAGGTCAGCGCCGGGAAGTCGAAGGCAGTCCGCCCGGCCGGCACGACGTCGAACCCGATCGAGATCGAATGGCAGGCGCTGACGACCCTTCGCGCGATACCGAGCTGGTGGCGCAGGCCGACATTGAGGCCGTTGGCGAGCACCACCAGGCGGGCCGAGATGGTCTCGTCATTGGACAGCGTAATCCGCTGCCGCTCGGGGCTCGTCTCGACCGCGATCGCCTTGGCGCAGATGCGTGCAACGCTTGCGGGGATTTCGTCGCGGACCGCGTTCACCAGGGAATCGTAGAGGATGTTGAATTGTCGGCTCGGCGCCTTGTCGAGCAGATGGCCGAAGCGCGCGATCCAGTTCTCGCCGGCGAAGGTCGCGCGGCGCAGCACCGATTCTCCGATTCCCGTCTTCAGGAATCGCTCGACCTGCAGCTGGCCGCTGAGTTTTTCGACTCGAAAGTCCGCTGGATAGCTCTCATGCGGATCGATCAGCACTGCCGAAATGCCGGCGCGGCCGAGCATCGCGGCGGCGGTCGAGCCGGATAATCCCCCGCCGATAATGGCAATGTCGGTGTACCGCATGGCGCAAATCTCTGCCGAAGGTGGCAGATTGACGCATCAACAGGAAAAAAAGCCTTAGCGAGGGATATAAAAGTATATTTCTCCCGGGTATAAATGGGCCGGAGGGGTAGCGGAACACGGCCGGGGTGCCCATATCGGGGAGGCGCGGTGAGTGCGGTGAACGTCGATTTCGACAGGCGCGAGAAGCGCTTTCTGACTGTCGTTTCACCTTGACTTGACCGATTCTCACTTATAGAAAGCGCCTCACTTAACGACAGGCGGTGAGCATAGCCAACGTCGGAACGGGCCACCCGTTAGATCCCAGGGATTAAATCCTGAGGGGTCATTTTATAGCGGGCACCAACCTCGACGAATGCCGCTCAAACGCTGTCGATCATAGCTAGGCAATGCCAGTGCGATTCTAGGTCTCTTGAGCTCGTTCTCTTGAGATCGAATTCGGATGCATGACCTCAGTTCGCGGGCCGCGGCTTCAAGCTGATCGGCCTTGATACTGCGGTCCTCTGTGGCGTCGTAACGCTTTCCGCTCAGTGATGGAGCGGTTGGCGCAATTTCGCTTTGTGCGGATTGTTCCGCGTGAGGCGGCCTCGTCGAGCAGGTGGCTCGAAAAGAATTTGCGGTCCCGGTAACGGGCCGCGCCAAGACAGCGGACCTGACAGGGGCCGCGGCAGAACAAAGGGTAAGGCCAGGATGCCGACGATCAACCAGCTGATCGCTCAACCGCGTGAAGTGCAGAAGTCGCGCAAGAAGGTGCCGGCGCTGCAGCAGTCGCCGCAGAAGCGTGGTGTTTGCACCCGCGTCTACACGACGACCCCGAAGAAGCCGAACTCGGCGCTTCGTAAGGTCGCCAAGGTGCGTCTGACCAACGGCTTCGAGGTGATCGGCTACATCCCCGGCGAGGGTCATAACCTCCAGGAGCACTCGGTGGTCATGATCCGCGGCGGCCGCGTCAAGGACTTGCCCGGCGTGCGCTACCACATCCTCCGCGGCGTTCTGGATACCCAGGGCGTCAAGAACCGTAAGCAGCGTCGTTCGAAGTACGGCGCCAAGCGTCCGAAGTAAGCGGGAACCAAGCCTATGTCTCGTCGCCACTCAGCGGAAAAGCGCGAAGTTCTCCCGGATCCGAAGTTCGGGAACATCATCGTCACCAAGTTCATGAACTCGGTGATGTACGCCGGCAAGAAGTCGGTCGCCGAAGGCATCGTCTACGGTGCGTTTGGTATCATCGAATCCAAGACCAAGCAGAACCCGCTCGGCGTGTTCGAGCAGGCACTCGAGAACGTCATGCCGACGATCGAAGTGCGCTCCCGCCGCGTCGGCGGCGCGACCTACCAGGTTCCGGTCGAGGTTCGTTCGACCCGCCGTCAGGCGCTGGGCATCCGCTGGCTGATCTCGGCTGCGCGCGAGCGCAACGAGAAGACGATGACCGAGCGGCTCTCGGCTGAGCTGCTGGACGCATCGAACAACCGTGGCAACGCCGTCAAGAAGCGTGAAGACGTGCACCGGATGGCGGAAGCCAACCGTGCCTTCTCGCACTATCGCTGGTAACGGCGAAACAAACGGACTCGCAAGGAACACCCCATGCCCCGCCAACATGCCATCGAAGACTACCGTAACTTCGGTATCATGGCGCATATCGACGCCGGCAAGACCACGACGACCGAGCGCATCCTCTATTACACCGGCAAGAGCCACAAGATCGGCGAAGTGCACGAAGGTGCCGCGACGATGGACTGGATGGAGCAGGAGCAGGAGCGTGGCATCACGATCACCTCGGCTGCGACCACCGCCTTCTGGGCCGGCAAGCGCCTGAACATCATCGACACTCCCGGCCACGTCGACTTCACCATCGAAGTCGAGCGTTCGCTGCGCGTGCTCGACGGCGCCGTCTGCGTGCTCGACTCGAACCAGGGCGTCGAGCCCCAGACCGAGACCGTCTGGCGCCAGGGCGACAAGTACAAGGTTCCGCGCATCGTCTTCGCCAACAAGATGGACAAGACCGGCGCCGACTTCTTCAAGTGTCTGTCCGACATCGTCGACCGCCTCGGCGCCAAGCCGATCGCGATTCAGCTTCCGATCGGTGCCGAGAACAACTTCAAGGGTCTCGTCGACCTCGTGAAGATGAAGGGCATCGTCTGGAACGACGAGTCGCTCGGCGCGAAGTTCGACTATGTCGACATTCCGGAAGACATGGTCGACCAGGCCAAGGAATACCGCGAGAAGATGGTGGAAGCCGCCGTCGAGCTCGATGACGACGCCATGGCCGCCTATCTGGACGGCAAGGAGCCGGACGAGGCGACCCTGAAGCGTCTGCTCCGCAAGGCGGTGCTGACCGGTGCGTTCTATCCCGTGCTCTGTGGCTCGGCCTTCAAGAACAAGGGCGTGCAGCCGCTGCTCGACGCCGTCGTCGACTATCTGCCGTCGCCGATCGACGTGCCCGCCATCAAGGGCACCGACGACGCCGGCAACGAAGTCGTGCGCAAGGCGGACGACAAGGAGCCGCTGGCGCTGCTCGCGTTCAAGATCATGGACGACCCGTTCGTCGGCACCATCACCTTCTGCCGCATCTACTCCGGTATCCTGCAGAGCGGCACCGGCGTCGTGAACTCGACCCGCGAGAAGAAGGAGCGCATCGGGCGCATGCTGTTGATGCATGCGAACAACCGCGAAGACATCAAGGAAGCCTATGCCGGCGACATCGTCGCGCTGGCCGGCCTGAAGGAAGCGCGCACCGGTGACACGCTGTGCGATCCCGACAAGCAGGTAATCCTCGAGAAGATGGAATTCCCCGAGCCGGTCATCGAGATCGCGATCGAGCCGAAGTCCAAGGCCGACCAGGAAAAGCTGGGCGTGGCGCTGGCCAAGCTCGCTGCGGAGGATCCGTCCTTCCGCGTGTCGACCGACCAGGAGTCCGGCCAGACCATCCTCAAGGGCATGGGCGAACTCCATCTCGACATCAAGGTCGACATCCTCAAGCGCACCTACAAGGTCGACGCCAACATCGGCGCGCCGCAGGTTGCGTTCCGTGAGCGCGTCACCAAGAAGGCCGAGGTCAAGTACACCCACAAGAAGCAGACCGGCGGCACCGGTCAGTTCGCGGAAGTGTCGATCGTGGTCGAGCCGAACGAGCCCGGCAAGGGTTACGAGTTCGAGTCCAAGATCGTCGGTGGTGCGGTTCCGAAGGAATACATCCCCGGCGTCGAAAAGGGCCTCAACAGCGTGATGAGCTCTGGCGTGGTCGCGGGCTTCCCCGTGGTCGACGTCAAGGTTCAGCTCGTCGACGGCAAGTATCACGACGTCGACTCGTCGGCGCTCGCCTTCGAAATCGCATCGCGCGCGGCCTTCCGCGAAGCGCTGCAGAAGGGCAAGTCCGTCCTGCTCGAGCCGATCATGAAGGTCGAAGTGGTGACCCCGGAAGACTACACCGGCTCGGTCATCGGCGACCTGAATTCCCGGCGCGGTCAGATCCAGGGGCAGGACATGCGCGGCAACGCCAACGTCATCAACGCGATGGTGCCGCTCATGAACATGTTCGGTTACGTGAATAACCTGCGCTCGATGAGCCAGGGTCGCGCAACCTTCACCATGCAGTTCGACCACTACGCAGAAGCGCCGGCCAACGTGTCGGCAGAAGTCCAGAAGAAGTTTGCCTGATTGTCGTCGGTCACGAACTGACGATTGAACGGAGAGTCAAATGGCCAAAGCAAAGTTTGAACGTAACAAGCCGCACTGCAACATCGGCACCATCGGTCACGTCGACCATGGCAAGACGTCGCTGACCGCGGCGATCACCAAGGTTCTCGCCGAAGCCGGCGGTGCGACGTTCACCGCGTACGACCAGATCGACAAGGCGCCGGAAGAGAAGGCGCGCGGCATCACCATCTCGACCGCGCACGTCGAGTACGAGACGCCGAACCGCCACTACGCGCACGTCGACTGCCCCGGCCACGCCGACTACGTGAAGAACATGATCACCGGCGCCGCCCAGATGGACGGTGCGATCCTGGTCGTGTCGGCCGCTGACGGCCCGATGCCGCAGACCCGCGAGCACATCCTGCTCGCCCGCCAGGTCGGCGTGCCCGCGCTCGTCGTGTTCCTCAACAAGTGCGACATGGTCGACGATCCGGAACTCCTCGAGCTCGTCGAGCTCGAAGTCCGCGAACTGCTCTCGAAGTACGAATTCCCGGGCGACAAGATCCCGATCATCAAGGGTTCGGCGCTCGCCGCTCTCGAAGATTCGGACAAGAAGCTCGGCCACGACGCCATCCTCGAGCTGATGAAGAACGTCGACGAGTACATCCCGCAGCCGGAGCGTCCGATCGACCAGCCGTTCCTGATGCCGGTTGAAGACGTGTTCTCGATCTCGGGCCGCGGCACCGTCGTGACCGGCCGTGTCGAGCGCGGCATCGTCAAGGTCGGCGAGGAAATCGAGATCGTCGGTCTCCGCGCCACCCAGAAGACCACCGTCACCGGCGTCGAAATGTTCCGCAAGCTGCTCGATCAGGGCCAGGCCGGCGACAACATCGGTGCGCTGCTCCGTGGTACCAAGCGTGAAGACGTCGAGCGCGGTCAGGTTCTGGCCAAGCCGGGTTCGGTCAAGCCGCACACCAAGTTCAAGGCTGAGGCTTACATCCTCACCAAGGAAGAGGGCGGTCGCCACACCCCGTTCTTCACCAACTACCGTCCGCAGTTCTACTTCCGCACCACCGACGTGACCGGTGTCGTGCACCTGCCGGAAGGCACCGAGATGGTGATGCCGGGCGACAACATCGCGATGGAAGTGCACCTGATCGTGCCGATCGCGATGGAAGAAAAGCTCCGCTTCGCGATCCGCGAAGGTGGCCGCACCGTCGGCGCCGGCGTCGTCGCTTCGATCATCGAGTAATTACGAGAATAGGGATCGGCGAGTAGCGAATGGGGACATTCGCTATTCGCTATTCGCCACCCAACGAAGAGAGACCACGGCAATGAACGGCCAAAATATTCGCATCCGTCTCAAGGCGTTCGACCATCGTATCCTCGATACGTCGACCCGCGAGATCGTGAACACGGCGAAGCGCACCGGCGCGCAGGTCCGCGGACCCATTCCGCTGCCCACCCGCATCGAGAAGTTCACCGTCAACCGTTCGCCCCACGTCGACAAGAAGAGCCGCGAACAGTTCGAGATGCGCACTCACAAGCGCCTGCTCGACATCGTCGATCCGACCCCGCAGACCGTCGATGCTTTGATGAAGCTCGACCTGGCCGCCGGTGTCGACGTCGAGATCAAGCTCTAAGATTTTTGGATCCCGTTCGCGCAAGCGGACAGAAAGAACAGGAAGCAAGCCGATGCGCTCCGGAGTGATCGCACAAAAGGTCGGGATGACGCGGGTCTTTACGGAGGCCGGCGAACATATCCCCGTGACCGTGCTGAAGCTCGGCAATTGCCAGGTCGTAGGCCACCGCACCGAAGAGAAGAACGGTTACGTCGCGCTCCAGCTTGGTTCTGGTGCCCGCAAGACCGTTTACATGCCCAAGGCAGAGCGCGGCCAGTTCGCGGTCGCCAAGGTCGAGCCGAAGCGGCGGGTCGAGGAGTTCCGCGTCACCGCGGACGCCATGATCCCGGTCGGTGCCGAGATCCAGGCCGATCACTTCGTCGTCGGCCAGTTCGTCGACGTCACCGGCACCTCGGTCGGTAAGGGCTTCGCCGGCGGCATGAAGCGCTGGAACTTCGGCGGTCTGCGCGCCACGCACGGTGTGTCGATCTCGCACCGTTCGATCGGTTCGACCGGTGGTCGTCAGGATCCCGGCAAGACCTGGAAGAACAAGAAGATGCCCGGCCACATGGGTGTCGACCGCATCACCACGCTCAACCTCCGCGTCGTTCAGCTCGATGTCGAGCGCGGCCTGATCCTCGTCGAAGGCGCCGTTCCCGGCTCCAAGGGCGGCTGGATCCGCGTGCGCGACGCCGTCAAGAAGCCGCTGCCTAAGGAAGCTCCGAAGCCCGGCAAGTTCAAGGTTGCTGGCGACGCGGAAGCCGCCCCGGCTGCGCAGGAGGCGTGAGATGGAATTGAAGGTCACCACTCTCGAAGGTAAGGAAGCCGGCTCCGTCCAGCTCTCCGACACCATTTTCGGTCTCGAGCCGCGCCAGGACATCATTGCACGTTGCGTGCAGTGGCAGCTCAACAAGCGCCAGGCCGGCACGCACAAGGCCAAGGGCCGCGCCGAGATCTGGCGCACCGGCAAGAAGATGTACAAGCAGAAGGGCACCGGCGGTGCTCGTCACGGCTCGGCCCGCGTGCCGCAGTTCCGTGGCGGTGGCCGTGCCTTCGGTCCGGTGGTGCGTTCGCACGCCACCGACCTGCCGAAGAAGGTCCGCGCGCTCGCTCTCAAGCATGCGCTCTCGGCCAAGGCCAAGGACGGCGATCTCGTCGTGATCGAGAAGGCCGCGCTGGAAGCCGCCAAGACCAAGGCGCTGCTCGGTCACTTCTCGGGTCTGGGCTTGACCAACGCCCTGATCATCGACGGCGCCGAGCTCAACAACGGCTTTGCCGCTGCGGCTCGCAACATCCCGAACATGGACGTGCTGCCGATCCAGGGCATCAACGTTTATGACATCCTGCGCCGTCAGAAGCTTGTTCTGACCAAGGCCGCCATCGATGCGCTGGAGGCGCGCTTCAAATGAGCAAGAACATCGAGCCTCGCCACTACGACGTGATCCTGTCGCCGGTCGTGACCGAAAAGGCGACGATCGCTTCGGAGCACAACAAGGTGCTGTTCAAGGTGGCCGCCAAGGCGACCAAGCCGCAGATCAAGGAAGCGATCGAGAAGCTGTTCGACGTCAAGGTCAAGAGCGTCAACACGCTGGTCCGCAAGGGCAAGACCAAGGTCTTCCGCGGCAATCTCGGCTCGCAGTCGAACAGCAAGCGCGCGATCGTGACCCTCGAAGAGGGCCACCGCATCGACGTCACCACCGGTCTGTAAGGTCGAACGACGATGGCACTGAAGACATTCAATCCCACGACGCCGGGCCAGCGCCAACTGGTCATGGTCGATCGTTCGGCCCTGTACAAGGGCAAGCCGGTCAAGGCGCTCACTGAAGGCAAGCATTCCTCGGGCGGTCGCAACAACACCGGTCGCATCACCGTGCGCTTCCGCGGCGGCGGTCACAAGCAGACCCTGCGCCTCGTCGACTTCAAGCGCGACAAGGTCGATGCGCCCGCGACGGTCGAGCGGCTGGAATACGATCCGAACCGCACCGCGTTCATCGCGCTGGTCAAGTACGAAGACGGCACCCAGGCCTATATCCTGGCGCCGCAGCGTCTGGCGGTTGGCGATTCCGTGGTCGCCGGCAACTATGTCGACGTGAAGCCGGGCAACGTCATGCCGCTCGGCAACATGCCGGTCGGCACGATCATCCACAACATCGAGGTCAAGATCGGGAAGGGCGGCCAGCTCGCCCGTTCCGCCGGCACCTATGCCCAGCTCGTCGGCCGCGACCAGGACTACGTCATCATCCGCCTGAACTCGGGCGAACAGCGCCTGGTGCACGGCCGTTGCCGCGGCACGATCGGCGCGGTGTCGAACCCGGACCACATGAACACCTCGATCGGCAAGGCCGGCCGCAACCGTTGGCTGGGCCGCAAGCCGCATAACCGCGGTGTTTCGATGAACCCGATCGACCATCCGCACGGCGGTGGTGAAGGTCGTACCTCGGGCGGTCGTCACCCGGTCACTCCGTGGGGCAAGCCGACCAAGGGCAAGAAGACCCGCAGCAACAAGTCGACCAACAAATTCATTCTCCTAAGCCGCCACAAGCGGAAGAAGTAAGGAACGCCGGACATGGTTCGTTCAGTCTGGAAAGGCCCGTTCGTCGAGGGTTCTCTGCTCAAGAAGGCAGATGCCGCGCGCGCGTCCGGCCGTCACGACGTCATCAAGATCTGGAGCCGTCGCTCGACGATCCTGCCGCAGTTCGTCGGCCTGACCTTCGGCGTCTACAACGGTCAGAAGCACGTGCCGGTGGCCGTCAACGAGGAAATGGTGGGTCACAAGTTCGGCGAGTTCTCGCCGACCCGGACCTTCCATGGCCACTCGGGCGACAAGAAAGCCAAGAAGGCTTGAGGATTAAACGATGAGCAAACCTAAGCGCGAACGGAGCCTCGCCGAGAACGAGGCCAAGGCGGTCGCCCGGATGCTGCGGGTGAGCCCGCAGAAGCTCAACCTGGTCGCCCAGCTCATTCGCGGCCGGAAGGCTTCGGCTGCGCTCGCCGACCTGCAGTTTTCGCGCAAGCGGATCGCGGTTGACGTGAAGAAGTGCCTGGAATCGGCTATCGCCAACGCCGAGAACAACCACGATCTCGACGTCGACGATCTCGTCGTGGCGCAGGCCTTCGTCGGCAACGGCCTCGTGATGAAGCGCTTTGCCGCCCGCGGCCGCGGGCGCTCGGGCCGTGTCTACAAACCATTTTCGCAACTGACGATCATTGTTCGTCAGGTCGAAGCCGAAGCAGCAGCGGCTTAAGGGTCGCAGGAGAAAACGATGGGTCAAAAGATCAATCCGATCGGTCTGCGTCTCGGCATCAACCGGACCTGGGATTCCCGCTGGTTCGCCGGCAAGCAGGAATACGGCAAGCTGCTGCACGAGGACGTCAAGATCCGCGAGATCCTGCACAAGGAGCTCAAGCAGGCGGCCGTCGCCCGCATCGTGATCGAGCGTCCGCACAAGAAGTGCCGCGTCACCATCCACTCGGCTCGTCCGGGCGTGGTGATCGGCAAGAAGGGCGCCGACATCGACAAGCTGCGCAAGAAGGTCGCGGACATCACCTCGTCCGACGTCGTCATCAACATCGTCGAAATCCGCAAGCCGGAACTCGATGCGACGCTGGTGGCCGAGTCGATCGCGCAGCAGCTGGAGCGCCGCGTGGCGTTTCGCCGCGCCATGAAGCGCGCCGTTCAGTCGGCGATGCGTCTCGGCGCGGAAGGCATCCGCATCAACTGCTCGGGTCGTCTGGGCGGTGCGGAAATCGCGCGCATGGAGTGGTACCGCGAAGGTCGCGTGCCGCTGCACACGCTGCGCGCCGACATCGACTACGGCGTCGCGACCGCGTTCACGACCTTCGGCACCTGCGGCGTCAAGGTCTGGATCTTCAAGGGCGAGATCCTCGAGCACGATCCGATGGCCCAGGACAAGAGAATGGCCGAAGGCGAGACGGGCGGCAGCAGCGATCGTGGTGGCCGTGGGCGCCGCGATACGGCCGCAGCCTGATCCAGCACAGGAATTTGAGGGCTTAAAGCCATGATGCAACCTAAGAAAACGAAGTTCCGGAAGGCGCATAAGGGCCGCATCCACGGCGTTGCGTCTTCGGGCGCGACGTTGGCGTTCGGCCAGTTCGGCCTGAAGGCGACCGAGCCTGAGCGCGTCACCGCGCGCCAGATCGAAGCCGCTCGCCGCGCGCTGACCCGTCACATGAAGCGCGCCGGCCGCGTCTGGATCCGCGTGTTCCCCGACGTTCCGGTGTCGAAGAAGCCGGCCGAAGTCCGCATGGGCTCCGGCAAGGGTTCGCCGGAATTGTGGGTGGCGCGCGTCAAGCCGGGCCGGGTGCTGTTCGAGATCGACGGCGTCAACACCCAGACCGCGAAGGAAGCGCTGACGCTGGCGGCTGCCAAGCTGCCGATCAAGACGCGCTTCGTCGAGCGCATTGCGGAGTAATGGCCATGGCCCAGATGAAGATCGAAGACATCCGCGCGATGAGCCCCGACCAGCAGGATGACGCCATCCTGAACCTGAAGAAGGAGCGCTTCAACCTGCGCTTCCAGCGCGCCACCGGGCAGCTCGAGAACACCTCGCGCCTGCGCGAGGCTCGCCGTGACATCGCCCGCATCAAGACCGTCGCCGCGCAGAAGCGCGCGAAAGAGAAGTAAGGGGCTTACGAATATGCCGAAACGTACTTTGCAAGGCGTGGTCGTCAGCGACAAGACTGCCAAGACCGTCGTTGTGCGCGTTGATCGCCGCTTCACGCACCCGATCTACAAGAAGACGATCCGCCGTTCGAAGAACTACCACGCGCACGACGAAGACAACCAGTTCAAGCCGGGCGACATGGTGTGGATCGAGGAATCGAAGCCGATTTCGAAGTTGAAGCGCTGGGTCGTGATCCGGGGCGAACACAAGAAAAGCGCCTGATCTGTTGGCTTTAGCCGACTGACTTCAGGGAAATGTTGAGCGCCGGCTGGGCTGGCGCAATTGGAAAGAGGACGAGGTGCATCAATGATTCAGATGCAGACCAACCTCGACGTGGCCGACAATTCTGGCGCACGCCGTGTCATGTGTATCAAGGTGCTCGGGGGTTCCAAGCGCCGCTATGCCACCATCGGCGACATCATCGTCGTCTCGATCAAGGAAGCGATTCCGCGTGGCAAGGTGAAGAAGGGCGACGTGATGAAGGCCGTCGTGGTGCGCGTCCGCAAGGACATCCGCCGCGCCGATGGTTCGGTCATCCGCTTCGACCGTAACGCCGCTGTTCTGATCAACAACCAGTCCGAGCCGGTCGGCACCCGTATCTTCGGGCCCGTGCCGCGCGAGCTGCGTGCGAAGAACCACATGAAGATCATCTCGCTCGCGCCGGAGGTGCTGTAATGGCTGCGAAGATCCGCAAGGGCGACAAGGTCGTCGTGCTGACCGGCCGCGACAAGGGCCGGACCGGCGAGGTGTTCGAGGTTCGCCCCGACGCCGGCACGGCGCTGGTGCGCGGCATCAATATGGTCAAGCGTCACCAGAAGCAGACGCAGGCCCAGGAGGGCGGCATCATCTCGAAGGAGTCGCCGATCCAACTGTCCAACATCGCGTATGTCGGCAAGGACGGAAAGCCGACCCGCGTCGGATTCAAGATTCTGGCGGACGGCAAGAAGGTCCGCATCGCCAAGAGCTCGGGAGCTGAGATCGATGGCTGAGGCCGCTTACACCCCGCGCCTGCGCGCGGAATACGACGCGAAGATCCGCACCGCCATGACCGAGAAGTTCGGTTATGAGAACGTGATGCAGGTTCCGCGCCTGGACAAGGTCGTGCTGAACATGGGCGTTGGCGATTCCGTCAACGACCGCAAGAAGGCCGAGACCGCCGCTGCCGAGCTGACCCAGATCGCCGGCCAGAAGGCGATCGTGACCTACTCGCGTATCGCGATCGCGACCTTCAAGCTGCGTGAGAACCAGCCGATCGGCTGCAAGGTCACGCTGCGCAAGGCCCGCATGTACGAGTTCATCGATCGCCTGGTGACGGTCGCGCTGCCGCGCGTCCGCGACTTCCGCGGCCTGAACCCGAAGAGCTTTGACGGCCGCGGCAACTACTCGCTCGGCATCAAGGAGCACATCATTTTCCCCGAGATCGACTTCGACAAGGTCACGGAAGCCCGCGGTATGGACATCACCGTCTGCACCACGGCCAAGACCGACGAAGAGGCGAGGGCCTTGTTGACCGCTTTCAATTTCCCGTTCCGGCAGTGAGACGCTGACCTAAAGCCTCTCAAACGCGGATACCCAGGAGCCAAGCATGGCAAAGAAGAGTTCAGTCGAGAAGAACAACCGGCGCAAGCGGATGGTGAAGAACGCCGCCCCGAAGCGCGAGCGGTTGAAGGCGATCATCGCCGACAAGACGCTGCCGATGGAGGAGCGGTTCGCCGCCACCCTGAAGCTTGCGGAAATGCCGCGCAATTCGTCGGCGACCCGCGTCCGTCTGCGTTGCGAGCTGTCGGGCCGCCCGCGCTCGAACTACCGCAAGAACAAGCTGTCCCGTATCGCGCTCCGCGACCTTGGCTCCAAGGGCATGGTCCCGGGCCTCGTCAAGTCGAGCTGGTAAGGAGGGTCGTTTAGATGTCTACGCACGATCCAATCAGCGATCTGATCACCCGCATCCGCAACGCGCAGATGCGCTCGAAGAGCAAGGTCTCCACGCCCGGCTCGAAGATGCGCGAGAACGTGCTCGAGGTCCTCAAGACCGAAGGCTACATCCGCGGCTACGCCACGCTCGAGCACTCCTCGGGCCGCAGCGAGATCGAGATCGAGCTGAAGTATTTCGATGGCGAGCCCGTCATCCGCGAGATCGAACGTGTTTCCAAGCCCGGGCGTCGTGTCTACGCCTCGGTGAAGAACCTGCCGCGGGTCAACAACGGACTCGGCATTTCGGTGTTGTCGACGCCGAAGGGGATCATGGCCGACCACAGCGCGCGCGACGCGAATGTGGGCGGTGAAGTCCTCTTCACGGTGTTCTGAGAAGGATTTTTCATCCATGTCACGAGTTGGCAAAAGGCCTGTGGCGGTTCCGTCGGGTGTGACCGCGACCGTCGATGGGCAGACCGTCAAGATGAAGGGGCCGAAGGGCCAGCTTCAGTTCGTCGTCCATGACGACGTCGAGGTGAAGCTCGAGAGCGGCCAGATCAAGGTCAAGCCGCGCGCCGAGACCAACCGCGCCCGCGCGCTGTACGGTACCGCTCGCGCCCAGGTCGCGAATCTGGTCGAAGGCGTCACCAAGGGCTTCGAGAAGAAGCTCGAGATCACCGGCGTCGGTTACCGCGCCGCGATGCAGGGCAAGAACCTGCAGCTCGCGCTCGGTTACAGCCACGATGTGGTCTATGCGATCCCGGAAGGGATCACGATCACCGTGCCGAAGCCGACCGAGATCACGGTGACGGGCAGCGACATCCAGCGCGTCGGCCAGGTCGCCGCCGAGATCCGCAGCTATCGTCCGCCGGAGCCCTACAAGGGCAAGGGCGTGAAGTATGTGGGCGAATTCATCTTCCGCAAGGAAGGCAAGAAGAAGTAACGGAGCCGGTCATGTCCAAAGCCAAGGTTACCAATGCCCGGCGCAAGCGGAGTGTGCGGCTGAAGCTGCGCCGCTCCGGTGGCGGTCGTCCGCGTCTGTCGGTGTTCCGCTCGTCCAAGCACATCTACGCCCAGGTCATCGACGACCTGAAGGGCGAGACGCTGGCCTCTGCCTCTTCGCTCGAGAAGTCGATGCGCGACGGCGGCAAGACCGGCGCCGACATCGATGCGGCGAAGGCGGTCGGCAAGCTGCTGGCCGAGCGCGCCGCCGAGAAGGGCGTCAAGGAAGTCGTGTTCGATCGCGGCAGCTACCTCTACCACGGGCGCGTCAAGGCTCTCGCCGACGCAGCGCGTGAGAGCGGGCTGAGCTTCTAACAGAATTTGAGGATTGAGGCGCAAGCCTCTGAAGGATTGGAAAAATGGCAGAACGCGAACAACGTGGTGGACGCGATCAACGCGGCGGCGGACGCGAGCGCAAGGAGCGCGAGGAGCGCGACAGCGAGTTCGTCGACAAGCTCGTCCACATCAACCGCGTGGCCAAGGTCGTCAAGGGCGGCAAGCGCTTCGGTTTCGCAGCGCTGGTCGTGATCGGCGATCAGAAGGGCCGCGCCGGCTTCGGTCACGGCAAGGCGCGCGAAGTGCCTGAGGCGATCCGCAAGGCCACCGAGTCCGCCAAGCGCAACCTGACCCGCGTCTCGCTGCGCGAGGGCCGCACGCTCCATCACGACATCGCCGGCCGTCATGGCGCGGGCCGTGTCTATCTGCGTGCAGCTCCGGCCGGTACCGGTATCATCGCCGGCGGCCCGATGCGCGCCGTGTTCGAGACGCTCGGCGTCCAGGACGTGGTCGCCAAGTCGATCGGTTCGTCGAACCCCTACAACATGGTTCGCGCAACCTTCGACGCGCTGAAGCATCAGGATTCGCCGCGTTCGGTCGCAGCCCGCCGCAACATCAAGGTGTCCACTCTGCAGTCGCGCCGTATCGGTGGCGATGCCGAGGCGGCTGCCGACTAACGGAAGCTTTGGAGTAGACTCCCATGGCCAAGGCCAGCAAGACGATCAAGCTCGAGCAGATCGGCAGCGCGATCCGCCGCCATCACTCGCAGCGCTCGACGCTGATCGGGCTCAAGCTCAACAAGATCGGTCGCACCAGCGAACTGCAGGACACCCCGGCGGTCCGCGGCATGATCGAGAAGGTTCACCATCTCGTTCGCATCGTCGACGAGAAGTAAGAAGCGGCGTGCGATCCCGAAAGCGGGCTATCCGTTTTCGGTGAAGATCGTGCGCAAGACACAAGGAGAAGGGCGATGAAGCTCAGCGATATCGCCGACAACGCCGGCTCGCGCAAGAAGCGTATGCGCGTCGGCCGCGGCATCGGTTCGGGCAAGGGCAAGCAGTCCGGCCGCGGCGGCAAGGGTCAGACCGCGCGTTCGGGCGTGCGCATCAAGGGTTTCGAAGGCGGCCAGATGCCGATGCATCGCCGTCTGCCCAAGCGCGGCTTCAACAACATCTTCCGCGTCGAGTTCGCCGAGATCAATCTCGACCGGCTCCAGGAAGCGGTCGATGCCAAGAAGATCGACGCCGGCAGCGTCGTGAACGTCGAGGCCCTGGTGAAGGCCGGCGTGCTGCGCCGCGCCAAGGCTGGTGTGCGGCTGCTCGGCCGTGGCGAGCTCAAGTCGAAGCTCAACATTGAAGTGCACGGCGCCACCAAGACCGCGATCGCTGCGGTCGAGAAGGCCGGCGGTTCGGTGAAGATCCTCGCCCCTGCCAAGGAAGAAGGCGAGGCGGCGTAACAACTGCGTCATTGGCCCGCGCCTCGCGGGCCTTTACGCATGCGGGACGTGGACTTATCGAAGCCGAGCCCCAGATAATGTCCGGCGTCCGCTCTAATGTAGCCCGGCCGCGGGCATGACGGCGCAATAGGCGGCGGGAGAAAGTCCAAGATGGTCTCTGCAGCGGAACAACTGGCAGCCAATCTCAATTTCGGCGCGTTTGCCAAGGCCGACGAACTGAAGAAGCGCATCTGGTTCACCCTGGGTGCGCTGCTCGTTTATCGGCTCGGGACCTACATCCCGCTGCCCGGCATCGATCCCAACATCTGGGAGCAGGTGTTCCGCTCCCAGGCGGGCGGCATCCTCGGCATGTTCAACATGTTCGCCGGCGGCGGCATCCACCGCATGGCGATCTTCGCGCTGAACATCATGCCCTACATCTCGGCATCGATCATCATCCAGCTCCTCACCACCGTCTCGCCGCAGCTCGAGGCGCTGAAGAAGGAAGGCGAGGCCGGCCGCAAGACGCTGAACCAGTATACCCGCTACCTGACGGTGATCCTGGCCGCGTTCCAGTCCTACGGCATCGCGGTGGGCCTCGAAGGCGCCGGCAACGTCGTCAGCGACCCCGGCATGTTCTTCCGCCTCTCCACGGCGATCACGCTGACCGGCGGCACCATGTTCCTGATGTGGCTGGGCGAGCAGATCACCTCGCGCGGCATCGGCAACGGCATCTCGCTGATCATTCTCTCCGGCATCGTCGCCGAGCTGCCCGCGGCGCTCGCCAACATGCTCGAGCTCGGCCGTCAGGGCGCGATGTCGACCGGCCTGATCCTGGTCGTCATCATCATGGCGGTCGCCGTGATCGCCTTCATCGTGTTCATGGAGCGCGCCCAGCGCCGGCTGCTGATCCAGTATCCGAAGCGCCAGGTCGGCAACAAGATGTTCGAGGGCCAGTCCTCGCATCTGCCGCTCAAGCTCAACACCTCGGGCGTGATCCCGCCGATCTTCGCGTCCTCGCTGCTGCTGCTGCCGACCACGGTCGCGAACTTCAACGCCGGCAGCGGGCCGGAATGGTTCCAGTGGATCACCACCCAGCTCGGCCACGGCCGTCCGCTGTTCCTGATCCTCTATCTCGCGCTGATCGTGTTCTTCGCGTTCTTCTACACCGCGATCGTGTTCAACCCGACCGAGACCGCGGACAATCTGAAGAAGCACGGCGGCTTCATTCCGGGCATCCGTCCGGGCGAGCGCACCGCCGAATATATCGACTACGTGCTGTCGCGCATCACCGTGCTGGGTGCGATCTATCTGGCGATCGTCTGCTTGATCCCGGAAATCCTGATCTCCTACGCCTCGGTGCCATTCTACTTCGGCGGCACCTCGCTGCTGATCGTGGTCAGCGTCACCATGGACACGGTGGCGCAGGTGCAGGGCTATCTGCTGGCCCATCAGTATGAAGGCCTGATCCGGAAGTCGAAGCTGCGCGGCCGTCGCAGGTGAGCAGGGAGCTCGCGCGCCGAATCGGTTTCACGATCGGCGCGCTGCTCCTTTTCAGGCTCGGCACGCAGATCCCGATTGCGGGGTTGGATGTTTCGCGCCTCGCGTCGTTGCCCAACTTCAACGTCCGCCTTTCGCTGTTTTCGCTCGGCCTCATTCCCTATCTGACTGCGGCGATCTTTATCCGGTTGCTGTCGGTGGTGTGGCGCGGCCTCAATTCGCTCGAACGCTCGGGCGAGGACGGCCGACGCAAGATAGCCCGTGCCACGCTCGGCCTCACGCTCGCGCTTGCTGTCTTTCAAGCCTACGGCATCGCCTCCGCATTGATCTCGATTCCGGAGCTCGTCAGGAATCCTGACGGCTGGTTTGTCGTGACGGCGACGGCCTCGATGGTGGGTGGCGTCTTCGTGCTGGTGTGGCTCAGCGAACAGATGACCCGCTACGGCATCGGCAACGGCCTGGCGCTGATCCTGAGCGTCGGCATGCTCGTCACCCTGCCGCGAGACGTCGCCGGCATCGCAGATGTCGTGCGGAGCGGGGCGGTCTCGGGCAATCTCGTATTCATCCACGCGGTGCTCTGGGTCGTGACCGTCGCCATGATTGTGCTCGTCGAAGGCGCGCGGCGAAATGTCCGGGTTGCGTTCGGCGCGGTCAATGTCGGCGCGCGGCAATTGCCGGCGCGCGCCGGGGTGCTGCCGATCAAGCTCAACAGCGCCGGGTTCCTGATTCCCGTCAGCGTGGCGCCGTGGATATTCTTTCTGCCGCTCGCCTTTGCGGGCTTCATCCTGGGCGGCGATCATCCTCTGATCGCGGCAGCCTACCGGCATCTCCAGCTGGGGCAGCCGGCGCACATGATCCTCGTGTCGATCGCCGTGTTCGTGCTCGCCTTCGTCTACACGGCGTATGTCGTCGACCCCGAAGACACGGCCAAATCCCTGGCGCAGCGTGATGGCACAATTCCCGGTGTCGCGTCGGGCGAGGCGACGGCCGACTATCTCGATCGCGTCGTGTCATTGACGACGGTCGTCGGAGCCGTCTACCTGACTGCGTTGCAGTTGATTCCGGAGGTCTTCGAGCTTTACGGGATCGGTTTGCCTTATAGTATGGTCGTCAATGGTGGTGCGGCGCTGGTTGTGGTTTGCACTGTCCTTGATATCAAAACACAGGTGCGCGACGTATCGCTCACCAATCCGGGGGGCGTACGCCGATGAGAATTATACTTCTGGGACCGCCGGGATCGGGCAAGGGGACCCAGGCGCAGCTGCTGGTGCAGCGCTATGGCATCGTCCAGCTCTCGACCGGTGAAATGCTGCGCGCGGCCGTGGCGGCGGGAACGCCGGTCGGGCTGAAGGCCAAGGAGATCATGGCCAGCGGCGGCCTGGTCCCCGACGAGATTGTGGTGGGGATCATCTCCGACCGCGTCGACCAGCCGGACGCCAAGAACGGCTTCATCCTCGACGGCTTCCCGCGCACCGTGCCGCAGGCCGAGGCGCTGGATGAACTGCTCAAGCACAAGCATCTCAAGCTCGATGCGGTGATCGAGCTCCGGGTCAACGAGAGCGCGCTTTTGAGCCGCGTCGAGACCCGCGTCGCCCAGATGCGGGAGCGCGGGGAGGAGGTCCGGGTCGACGACACCCCGGAGGTCCTGACCAAGCGACTTGCCAGCTACCGCAACCAGACGGAGCCGCTGATTCACTACTATTCCGAGCGGCGGAAGCTCTCCACCATCGACGGCATGATGGCCATCGACGAGGTCACCCGCGCCATCCACCGCCAGCTCCTGGCGCTCGGGGCGGTGGAACCGAAGACCCATGCCCGCAGCGCGGCCAAGGCGGCCCCGGCCAAGAAGGCCAAGCCGGCGAAGAAGTCGGCCAAAAAGCCGGCGAAAGCGGCTAAAAAGGCCGCCAAATCGGCCAAAACCGCCAAAAAGGCGGCCAAGAAGGCCGCCAAGAAAACGACCAAAAAGGTAGCCAAGAAAGCTGCCAAGAAGACCGTCAAAAAAGGTTCGAAGAAGGGACCAAAAAAGGTCACGAAAAAGCGAGCCAAGCGCTAGCAGCGGTTGACGAAAGCCCCCGGAATCCCCTAATAAGCCCCGCATCCAAGTCGGATAGTTTCAGACGATGCCGGGCCCCAGGAAGACCGGGGGTGGGCGTCGTGTTCGCGTTTGTGAACACCTGCCCGAGAACGCAAGCACTTAAAGCCTGATTCCTGACGAGGGATCGGCAACAGGAGAGAAGGTCGTGGCCCGTATTGCCGGCGTGAACATTCCCACCAACAAGCGCGTGCTGATCGCGCTCCAGTACATCCATGGCATCGGCCCGAAGATCGCCGGTGACATCATCGAGAAGGTGAAGATCCCCGAGGATCGTCGCGTCAATCAGCTCAGCGACGCCGAAGTGCTTCAGATCCGCGAAGTGATCGACCGCGACTATCTCGTCGAGGGCGACCTGCGTCGTGAAGTCGGCATCAACATCAAGCGTCTGATGGACCTCGGCTGCTATCGCGGCCTGCGTCATCGTCGCGGTCTGCCGGTGCGCGGTCAGCGGACCCACACCAATGCGCGTACGCGCAAGGGTCCGGCCAAGGCCATCGCCGGCAAGAAGAAGTAAGTTTTCGAATCCAATCGCGGCGTGTGGCGATGCGGGGAGACCCGTTCGCCACGCGCTTTTCGTTCCACAGGTGTAGCCGCTGGCATTACGGCGGCGTTTGAGATCTCCAGGAAAGGTCATCAATGGGCAAGGAAGCCACCCGCGTTCGCCGTCGTGAGCGCAAGAACATCGCCTCCGGCGTTGCGCACGTGAACTCGTCGTTCAACAACACGACCATCACCATCACCGACGCGCAGGGCAATACGATTGCCTGGTCCTCCGCCGGCACGATGGGCTTCAAGGGCTCGCGCAAGTCGACCCCGTACGCCGCGCAGGTTGCCGCCGAAGACGTGTCGAAGAAGGCGCAGGAGCACGGCATGCGCACGCTGGAAGTCGAAGTCGCCGGTCCCGGTTCGGGCCGCGAGTCGGCGCTCCGCGCTCTGCAGGCCGCGGGCTTCACCGTCACCTCGATCCGCGACGTGACCACGATCCCGCACAACGGTTGCCGTCCCCGTAAGCGCCGGCGCGTTTGATACCAAGTTGCGGGCGCATCGGCGCCCGCAATGACTTTTGCAAGAAGCCGCGGGTGCGACCTGCGGCCTTTCTCCAACGCCAGTGTCTGCAACGGCAGTTCGACTGGCCTGTATGGGTGAAACAGTGACGATCCAGAAAAATTGGCAAGAACTGATTCGGCCGAACAAGCTCCAGATTCAGCCCGGTAGCGATTCGACCCGCTTTGCGACCATCGTCGCCGAGCCGCTCGAGCGTGGCTTCGGCCAGACCCTCGGCAACGCGCTGCGCCGCATCCTGCTCTCCTCGCTCCAGGGCGCGGCGGTGCAGTCGGTGCACATCGACGGCGTGCTGCACGAGTTCTCCTCGATCGCTGGCGTCCGTGAGGACGTCACCGACATCGTGCTCAACATCAAGGACATCTCGATCAAGATGCAGGGCGAAGGCCCCAAGCGCATGGTCGTGAAGAAGCAGGGCCCGGGCGTCGTCACCGCCGGCGACATCCAGACCGTGGGCGATGTCGTGGTGCTCAATCCGGACCTCCAGATCTGCACGCTCGACGAGGGCGCCGAGATCCGCATGGAGTTCACAGTCTCGACCGGCAAGGGCTACGTGCCCGCCGAGCGCAACCGTCCCGAGGACGCGCCGATCGGCCTGATCCCGGTCGACAGCCTGTACTCGCCGGTCCGCAAGGTCTCCTACAAGGTCGAGAACACCCGCGAGGGCCAGATCCTCGACTACGACAAGCTGACCATGACGATCGAGACCAACGGCGCGCTGACGCCGGATGACTCGGTGGCTTACGCCGCCCGCATCCTGCAGGATCAGCTCAACGTGTTCGTCAACTTCGAAGAGCCGCGCAAGGAAGTCGCCCAGGAGATCATCCCGGACCTCGCCTTCAACCCGGCCTTCCTCAAGAAGGTGGACGAGCTCGAGCTGTCGGTGCGTTCGGCCAACTGCTTGAAGAACGACAACATCGTCTATATCGGCGACCTCGTGCAGAAGTCGGAAGCGGAAATGCTCCGCACCCCGAACTTCGGCCGCAAGTCGCTGAACGAGATCAAGGAAGTGCTGGCCCAGATGGGTCTGCATCTCGGCATGGAAGTGCCGGGCTGGCCGCCGGAGAATATCGACGAGCTCGCCAAGCGCTTCGAAGATCATTACTGATCGACTTCACTGTCGCGGCCGGAGAAATCTGGCCGCGATTTTTATGGGCGAACGCAGGAAGCCCACCTGAGCAACTGGTCCGACGAACCGTCGCGGCAGTTCATACGTAAGGAATAGAGACATGCGTCACGGCAAGGTTCATCGGAAGCTCAATCGCACAGCCGAGCATCGCCGCGCGATGTTCGCCAACATGTGCGCCGCGCTGATCAAGCACGAGCAGATCGTCACCACGCTCCCGAAGGCGAAGGAATTGCGCCCGATCGTGGAGAAGCTGATCACCCTCGGCAAGAAGGGCGGACTGGCCATGCGCCGTCAGGCCATCTCCGAGATGCGCGACAAGGATCAGGTCAAGAAGCTGTTCGACACCCTCGCGCCCCGCTACAAGGACCGCCAGGGCGGCTACACCCGCATCATCAAGGCCGGCTTCCGCTACGGCGACAACGCCGCGATGGCCGTGATCGAGTTCGTCGATCGCGACGTCGATGCCAAGGGCCAGGATTCGGGCCCGGTGCAGGAGAAGGAAGCCGAGGCGGCGTAAGCCTGCAGGTACCAAGGTTTCAGAAAGCGGCGCCCCTGGGCGCCGCTTTTTTGTATGGCGCGGCGATTTCTCAGGCTGCGCACGATGATTTTGCGGACGCGGATTTGTTTGGGGGATTCGATGAGGGCCAAGATCGCCATTGCACTCGCGCTGCTGACGTCGCCGGCCATGGGCGAGACGCTGGCCGAGCGCGGCGCCTATCTCGTCAACAGCGTGATGGTCTGCCACAACTGCCACACGCCGCGCGGGCCGCAAGGGCTCGACCTCTCGCGCGCACTCTCCGGCGGCAGCCAGGTTTTTGACGAACCCGCCTTCAAGGTCTCCGGCTCCAACATCACGCCGGACAAGGACACCGGCATCGGCAATTGGAGCGATGCCGAGCTGAAGCATTTCCTCGTCAGCGGTGTCAGGCCCAACGGCACCAAGGTCGCGCCGATCATGCCGACCGCGTTCTACACGGTCCTCACCGCCCGCGATCTCGATGCGCTCGCTGCTTACCTGCGCTCGGTACCGCCGGTACGGCACGAGACGCCGGCGCCGGAATACAGGATCGCCTTGAAGCCGGAAGTGCCGACCTATGCCGGCAAGCAAGCGAACGAGGCCGAGCTGTCGGACAAGCTTGCGCGCGGCCGTTATCTGCTCACCATCGCCCATTGCCTCGAATGCCACACGCCGGAAGGCCCGTCCGTCGTGCACGATTTCGCGGCCGCGAGCGGCAAGGGCGGCCGCACCTTCAGGGGGCCGTGGGGCGAATCCATCTCGCCCAACATCACCGCCGATCCCGCGGCAGGCCTTGGCCAGTGGAGCGACGACGAAATCAAACGTGCGATTACGCAAGGTGTGGCGCGCGACGGTCGCAAGCTCAAGCCGCCGATGGCGTATGCTGCCTATGCCAGCATGACGCCGCAGGATCTCGATGCCATCGTCGCCTTTGTACGGACATTGCCGCCGAAGAAGTAGGTGCCGTAGGGTGGGCAAAGGCGCAAAGCGCCGTGCCCACCATTCCATCCGTATCCCGCGCTGACTTGGTGGGCACGCTTCCGCCTTCGCTCGTCGAGCTACGGCGGACAAGCCGCTTTGCGCGCCCGACAAGCTCACGCATCGGTGAGCGGTGATTGCAGCTGGCTGCGCAGCGCACGATATGCGCATCAACCTCAATGGAGACGACGTATGAAGATCGACCTTTCCGGCAAGACCGCCCTCGTGACCGGCTCGACCGCCGGCATCGGCCATGCCATCGCCAGGGGCCTTGCCGGCTCGGGCGCCAGCGTGGTCATCAACGGGCGCGGCCAGGACAAGGTCGATGCGGCCGTGCGCAAGCTGGAAGCAACGGGCGCCAAGGTGCGCGGCATCGCCGCCGACGTCTCGACCGCTGCGGGCTGCAAGGCCCTCGTTGCGGCGCTGCCCGAGGTCGACATCCTCATCAATAATGCCGGCATCTTCGAGCCCAAGGACTTCTTCGAGATCCCGGACGAGGACTGGAGCCGCTTCTTCGAGGTCAACGTGATGAGCGGCGTGCGGCTGTCGCGCGCGTACATGAAGGGCATGCTGAAGCGCAACTGGGGCCGCATCGTCTTCATCTCCTCGGAGTCCGGGCTGAACATTCCCGTCGAGATGATCCACTACGGCATGAGCAAGACGGCCCAGCTCTCGGTGGCGCGCGGCCTCGCGCAGCTCACCCGCGGCACCGGCGTCACGGTGAACTCGGTGCTGCCTGGCCCGACCATGTCCGAGGGCGTCGAGACTTTCGTGAAGGATCTCGCCAAGCAGAACGGCCAGTCGGTCGACGAAGCCGCCGCCAATTTCGTCAAGCAGCATCGCCCGAGCTCGCTGATCCAGCGCTTCGCCAGTGTCGACGAGATCGCCAACATGGTGGTCTATGTTTCGTCGAAGGAAGCGTCCGCCACCAATGGCGCGGCCCTGCGGGCGGAAGGCGGCATCGTCAATACGATCGCCTGAGGTCGGCCCATGCCGGCCTATGTGATCTCCGAAGTCGAGATGCGCGATCCCGACGGATTTGAGGCCTATCGCGTGCTCGCCGCGAAGACGATCGCGCAGTATGACGGCCGCTATCTCGTCCGCGGCGGCAAGGCGGAACTGGCCGAAGGCGATTTGCCGCCGAAGGCCATCGTCATCGTCGAATTTCCGTCGATGGCGAGGCTGAAGCAATGGTACACTTCGCCGGAATATGCCGAGGCGTTGAAGATCCGCGCCGGCGCCCTGGAGCGCCGGCTGCTGTTCGTCGAGGGCGTGGTTCCGGCCTAGCTGGTCTGCCCACTTACCGCTTCAATTCGGGGCGCGACCGGCTAAAACGAGGGCTCCATGCTCTGGCCCCTCTCGACCCGCCACAAGCGCCTGTTCAGGCTGACATCTGCGCGATGGCAGCGGCGGGCGATCTTTTTGCTCGGCGGGATCGGGGTCGGCGCTGCGGCGGTGGCACTGGCGCAGCTCGCCGATCTCGCGCAGCATGCCTTTACGCTCCTTTTGGCGAAGTCGCGCTATGCCGTGCTGGCGGTGACGCCGCTCGGCTTCATGTTGTCGGCCTATCTGACCATCCGTCTGTTTCCGAATGCGCAGGGCAGTGGCATCCCGCAGGCGATCGCCGCGCGGCACCTGACCGATCAGGCGGCGCGCGAGAGCCTGGTCTCGATCCGGATCGCGATCGGCAAGGTGATCTTCACCCTGTTCGGGCTGTTGTGCGGCGCTTCCGTGGGGCGGGAAGGGCCGACCGTTCAGGTCGGCGCCTCCATCATGTTTGCGCTTGGCCGTGTCTCGCCGCGCCGCCAACCCGGGTTGATCCTGGCCGGCGCCGCCGCCGGCGTCGCTGCGGCCTTCAACACGCCACTTGCGGGAATCGTCTTCGGCATCGAGGAGATGAGCCGCGCTTTCGAGACCCGTACATCCAGCCTCATCATTGCAGCCGTCATCGCGGCCGGTCTGACTTCGCTCGCGCTGGCCGGCAATTACGCCTATTTCGGCAGCAGCGCGATGTCGCTGGCACGTGGTGCCGACTGGCTGGCTGTTCCGCTGTGTGGCGTGGCCGGCGGTCTCGCGGGCGGCCTGTTCAGCCGCCTCGTCATCGCCATGGCGCGCGGTTTCAAGAACCCGCTCGGCCGTACGATCAAAGGCCATCCGCTCTGGTTCGCGTTTGCCTGCGGCCTCGCTGTTGCGATTTGCGGCCTCGTGTCCGGGGATACGATCTACGGCACAGGCTATGAGCAGGTGAAGACAGCGCTGGAGCAGGGCTCGCCGCTGCCGCGAGACTTCGGCGTCCTCAAGCTTCTGGCTACCAGCTTCGCCGCGATCAGCGGCATACCGGGCGGCATCTTCTCGCCGTCGCTTGCCGTCGGCGCCGGTATCGGTAGCAATATCGCGGCGTTCTTCCACGACGCGCCGCTCGGTGCGATCATGCTGCTCGGCATGGTCTCGTATTTCGCCGGCGTCGTGCAGGCGCCGATCACCGCCTTCGTGATCGTGACCGAGATGACCGATAATCACGGCATGGTCGTGCCGTTGATGACGGCCGCGCTGATCGCGCATTTTGTCTCGCGGATGATCTGCGAGGAGGGTATCTATCACGCGCTCGCGAAAGGCTTCGTCGAGCGCGCGACGCGTCCGCGCGACAGGGAGGGAAGATGAGCCGTTTCTGGAGCAGCTTGACGCATGACTTGAAGCCCTACGTGCCGGGTGAACAGCCCCGCATCGCGGACCTGGTCAAGCTCAACACCAACGAGAACCCGCTCGGTCCGTCGCCGCGGGCGCTGGAGGCGATCCGCGAGGCGGCAGCCGATACGCTGCGTCTCTATCCGGACCCGCAGGCGAGCGCGCTGCGGGTCTCGCTGGCCGCCTATCACGGCGTGAAACCCGAGCAGGTGTTCGTCGGCAATGGCTCGGACGAGGTGCTGGCGCATGCCTTCGTCGCCCTGCTGAAGCAGGATGCGCCGCTGCTGTTTCCCGACATCACCTACAGTTTCTATCCGGTCTATTGCCGTCTGTTCGGCATTGCCTACGAGACCGTGCCGCTCGATCCGGCCATGCAAATCCGGCTCGCCGATTATCGCCGGCCGACTGGGGCGATCATCGTTCCAAATCCGAACGCGCCGACGGGCATCGCGCTGTCTCGCGCCGAGATCACGCGGCTACTGGAAGAGCATCCTGACGTGCCCGTGGTCGTCGACGAGGCCTATGTCGACTTCGGCGCCGAGACCGCTACTCCGCTGGTTGCGTCCCATCGGAATCTCCTGGTCGTGCAGACCATGTCCAAGTCGCGCGCTCTCGCCGGACTTCGGGTCGGATATGCGATCGGCGATGCCGATCTGATCGATGGGCTCACGCGCGTGAAGGACAGCTTCAATTCATATCCGCTCGGCCGGCCGGCTCAGGCCGGTGCGATCGCCTCGCTGGAGGACGAGCCCTATTTCCAGCACGGCCGCCTCCGTGTGATCGAGGGCAGGGAGCGACTGACCCGCGGACTGAAGGAAGCCGGCTTCGAGGTGCTGCCGTCCCTGGCCAACTTCGTCTTCGCGCGCCATCCTGCGCATGAGGGTGCCGCGCTCGCGGCGGCGCTGCGGGAGCAGGCGGTGATCGTCCGCCACTTTTCCGCACCTCGCATCTCGGACTATCTGCGGATCACCGTGGGCACGGATGAGCAGATCGACCGTCTGTTGTCGGCGTTGTCGCGGATCCTGAGCTAGCGATAGAAATCGTAGTGTGGGCAAAGCGGCTTGTCCGCCGTAGCTCGAAGAGCGAAGGCGGAAGCGTGCCCACGATTTCTCAGCCGTCCGTTGCGAGATGGTGGGCACGGCGCAAGTGCGCCTTTGCCCACCCTACGCACCGGCGACGTGGTCGCCTACCACCCCTCCAGCACGATCTTGCCGCGTGACTTGCCGCTCTCGAGCAGCGCATGGGCGCGCTTGAGATTGGCCGCGTTGATCGTGCCGAAGGTCTGGTCGAGCGTGGTGCGCAGCACGCCCTTGTCGATGAGGTCGGCGACGTCGTCGAGCAGATGATGCTGCGCGATCATGTCCGGCGTCTGGAACGAGGAGCGCGTGAACATCGATTCCCAATGCACCGAGATCGCCTTGCCCTTGAAGGTGCTCATGGTGAATTCCGGCGGATCGTCGATCAGGCCGAACCGGCCCTGCGGCGCCATGAAGTCGGCGATGCTCTTGTAGTGCTGGTCGGTGAAGGTGAGGCTCGCCACCAGCGCGACGGGCGGCAGCTTCAGCTTCTCGACCTGCTCCTTCATCGGCTTGCCGTGGTCGATCACCGCATGCGCGCCGAGATCGAGGCACCATTTTTGCGACTCCGGCCGCGTCGCGGTCGCAAGCACTGTCAGCCCAGTGAGGCGGCGCGCAAGCTGGATCAGGATCGAGCCGACGCCGCCGGCGCCGCCCGTGATCAGCAGCGTGCGCGGATCGACGCTCTTGCCGGGCACGGCGCCGAGCCGGTCGAACAGCAGTTCCCACGCGGTGATGGAGGTGAGGGGGAGAGCGGCGGCCTGCGCGAACGACAGGCTCTTCGGCTTGTTGCCGACGATGCGCTCGTCGACCAGGTGGAATTCGGCGTTGGTGCCCTGGCGCAGGATCGAGCCGGCGTAGAACACCTCATCGCCCGGCTTGAACAGCGTGACGTCGGGGCCGACGGCATCGACCACGCCGGCGGCGTCATAGCCGAGAATCTTGGTCTCGCCCTCGGGCGGGGCGGCGCGCTTGCGCACCTTGTAATCGACCGGATTGGCCGAGATCGCCTTCACGGCGACGCGGATGTCGCGCCCCTTGGGCTCGGGCTTCGCGGTCTCGAAATCGATCAGCGCGTCCTGATCCTCGATCGGAAGCGATTTCTTGTAGCCGACGGCCTTCATGGCTTGTCTCCATCAGATGGCGCCCAGCTTGTGACGTGCGCCTGACCTGCTAACTGTCCCGCTGGCTCCAATTTGGCAAGTACTGTAAATTTGGGGATATAGTCCCTGTTTGGATACTAATGGGAAAACACGCATGAAACGGCGCGACTTTGCCCGTCGTCCCGGCTGCTCGGTCGAGGCGACGCTGGATCTCATCGACGGCAAATGGAAGGGCGTGATCCTCTATCACCTGCAAAGCGGCACCCAGCGCTTCGGCGAGTTGCGCCGCCGGATGCCCGGCATCACCCAGCGCATGCTGACAAAGCAGCTTCGCGCGCTGGAGGAGGACGACCTCGTCATCCGCAAGGTCTATGCCGAGGTGCCGCCGCGCGTGGAGTATTGCCTCTCCGAGCTCGGCGAAAGCCTCAAGCCGGTGATCGACATCCTGAAGGCCTGGGGCGAGAGCCACCAGCAGCGGCTGTCCTGCGCGCCGCCGCCGGTGGTCGTGAAGAAGAAGCGCGCGGCGTGAACATCCGGGAGCGGCATGCCGCTCCCGGATGGGGCAGTCTTAGAACGCGACCTGCGTGCGCATTGCCACCGCATTGAACGACGAGCCCGTGTTCACCGCGGAGACGGCGCTCGCCTGCCTGGAGATGTCGCCGTGCAGATAGTCGAGCATGAAGCGGACGTTGTTGTTGACGTACCAGTTCAGCGCGGCGGTGTAGATGGTCTGCCGTCCGCCTGCGATGCCGGCCGCGGTCGCAAGCTGATCGTTCAGGTTCATCGTGCTCACGCGTCCTGCGATTTCCCAGGCGCCCCAGCCGCCACCGGCCAGTGAGAAGGGATTCGCCGGCTTGACGCCGCCGTACGCGGCGTTCGCCGCATTGTAGGCACGGCTCTCACCGGTCAGCACATAGCCGACCTGTGCGTAGCCGCCTTCGAATTTCAGGCTCGTCGCGCCGAACGGCGGCAGGCCGGTGTTCGCGCTGCGGTCGATGTTGAACCAGTAATATTCGCCCTGCGCGATGAACGGACCATAGGTCGCGGCCGCCTCGACGCCGTAGACCTGCGCGCCCGATACGTTGGCGATCGCACCGGTCGAGATCAACGTCGTCGGATCGATCCGCAGCTCGGGCCGGTCGCTCAGCGTGAGCGTCTGTGCCTGCGTCACCAGATTGCGCGGCGGCTGGATCAGCCATTCCGCATCGGCGCCGATATGGACGGAATAGCCGTTGCCACTGATCGGGTTGCCGGCGACACGGACGACCGCGCCATATTGCTCGCTGGTGCCTGGCGGAGAGACGCTGGAGGCGGAGTGGATCTGGCCCGTGGTCGGCCCGGTGACATAGGCGCCCACCCATAGCTGGTCGGTCCACCAGCGGGTGCCGATCGCCGAACGGAAATCGCCGGCTGCGATGTTCTGCGCGATGAGGCCGGACGAGGCGCGCTCCATGAACATGATGTCGTTGGAGCTGGTGGATTCGTCGAGCGTCCAGGGGATGTCCATGATGCCGGCCTCGATCGACATCTTGCCGCCGAACGGCTTGAGACCGGTGTAGCTCAGATACGCATTTTCGATGCCCGATGTCCCGCCGCCCGGCAGGAAGCCCACCGCGGTGCCGCCGGCGGCGCCGGTGCCGCCAAAACCGTCGGACGAGCCGCCGAAGTCGTAGATCAGGGCGTAATTCCAGTCGCCGAAGAACTTGCCGACGATGCCGATACGCGCGCGGCGGACGTTTTCGCCGCTGTCGAGCTGTTGCGGCGTCGTTGCTGCCGTGTTGGGACGATAATTATACCCGCCGACATCCCAGTGCACGCGGCTCGTGATGGCGACACAGTTCTGCTCGTCCGCAGTGCAGATGGTCGGACGGTTGTTCGGCATCGTGACGACGACGCCGGACGGAGCCACCGGTCCCTTGACCGGGATTGCCGCGTTCGCGTTGGCGACGACCGCTTTCGCCTCCGAACGCGCCTCGGCCTTCGCTTCAGCCTTTGCTTCGGCTTTGGCCCTCGCGGTGGCCGCCGTGTTCGCAGCGGTCTGGCTCTGCAGCTTGTCGAGCTTCTGCTCCAGCAACTTCAATTGCTGCTTCAGCAGTGCGATCTCCTGCTCGCTGCTGCTGGCCGATTGAGCCTGGGCCTGCGAGGCCGCCAGCACGCCGGCGAGACCAATCGCCGTGGCTGCCATTCTTGTCCTGCTCACGATACGCCTCCGTCGTTTTTGATGAACTTCCCCAAGTCGTGGCGGAGAGCCTAGGTAGGATCGATGACTGCCCCGCGACGGTGCACCCCGGTTGCGTGGTTCCCACTGGTGCAAATTCGCCGCAACCGAATCCGCCACCGAACAGAATGCTGGATGATGCGTGTCATGCCAATCTGTCGCGCCAAGGCGACTTGCGATTTCGCACGGAGGCTTGCATTCCGGCGACACCCGGAAGGGGGTGAATAATGGCGCCTGGCGGCCTTCTATTGGCGGGCGAACGCGCCTATATTCCGGCGTCTTTTCCGAGAGGTAGGAATGTTTCGATCGACCTGGACCGCCGCCATCGTCACGGCATTGTGCATAGCGTTTTCGGCCCACTTCCACCCTGCTGCGGCGCAGGACCGCCGTGTCCCGTCGTCGTCGGCCGAGCTGCGGCTGTCCTATGCGCCGATCGTGCAGCGGGTGCAGCCGGCGGTCGTCAATGTCTATGCCGCCAAGGTGGTGCAGAACCGCAATCCGCTGCTCGACGACCCGCTTTTCCGCCGCTTCTTCGGCGTGCCGGGCCAGCAGCAGGAGCAGGTGCAGCGTTCGCTCGGCTCGGGCGTGATCGTCGATTCCTCCGGGCTCGTGGTCACCAACGTTCATGTGATCGAAGGTGCCGACCAGGTGAAGGTGTCGCTGTCGGACAAGCGCGAGTTCGAGGCCGAGATCGTGCTGAAGGATTCGCGCACCGATCTCGCGGTGTTGCGGCTGAAGGATTCGAAAGAGAAGTTTCCGGCGCTCGAATTCACCAATTCGGACGAGCTGATGGTCGGCGACGTCGTGATGGCGATCGGCAACCCCTTCGGCGTCGGCCAGACCGTGACCCACGGCATCATCTCGGCGCTGGCGCGCACGCAGGTCGGCATCACCGACTACCAGTTCTTCATTCAGACCGATGCGGCGATCAATCCCGGCAATTCCGGCGGCGCGCTGGTCGACATGAACGGCCGGCTGGCCGGCATCAACACCGCGATCTATTCGCGCTCCGGCGGCTCGCAGGGCATCGGCTTTGCGATCCCCGCCAACATGGTGCGCGTCGTCGTCGCCTCCGCCAAGAGCGGCGGCAAGGCGGTGAAGCGTCCGTGGCTCGGCGCGAAGCTGCAGGCGGTGACGCCCGAGATCGCAGAGAGCCTCGGCCTGCGCTCGCCGACCGGCGCGCTGGTCGCAAGCGTGGTGTCGAGTGGCCCCGCGGCGAAGGCCGGCCTGAAATCCTCCGATCTCATCACCGGCATCGACGGCCAGACCGTGGATGATCCCAACGCCTTCGACTATCGCTTCGCCACCCGTCCGCTCGGCGGCACTGCGCAGATCGACGTGCAGCGCGGCGGCAAGCCGGTCAAGCTGACGGTGGCGCTGGAGACCGCGCCCGACACGGGGCGCAGCGAGCTCGTGATCACCGCGCGTTCGCCGTTCCAGGGCGCGAAGGTCTCGACCATCACGCCGGCGGTCGCTGACGAGCTGCACCTCGACGCCGACACCGAAGGCGTCGTGATCGCCGATCTCGGCGGCGACAGCGCGGCTGCGAATGTCGGCTTCCAGAAGGGCGACATCATCCTGGCCGTGAACAACCAGAAGATCAGCAAGACCGGCGATCTCGAGAAGGCCGCGGGCGAGCGCCCCCGGATCTGGCGCATCACGCTGGTGCGCAACGGTCAGCAGATCAACGTCACGCTGGGCGGATGAGTTCGAAGCGACCACAGGAGACGCCAACTCTCTTTGCCGCGGCGGGGCTCGATCACGAGGCTCCGCATCCGCTGCCGGACCGGCTGCGCCCGCGCGCGCTGTCGGAGGTCGTGGGCCAGGACCACATCCTCGGGCCTGATGGCGCGCTGACGCGCATGCTGGAGACGCGCACGCTGGGCTCGCTGGTGTTCTGGGGCCCGCCCGGCACCGGCAAGACCACGGTGGCGCGGCTGCTGGCCGATGCCACGGACCTGCATTTCGAGCAGATCTCCGCGGTGTTCTCCGGCGTCGCGGATTTGAAGAAGGCCTTTGACGCCGCACGTGCTCGCCGCGAGATGGGCAAGGGCACGTTGCTGTTTGTCGACGAGGTGCATCGCTTCAACCGTGCCCAGCAGGACTCGTTTCTGCCCGTGATGGAAGACGGCACGGTGGTGATGGTCGGCGCCACCACCGAGAACCCGTCCTTCGAGCTCAACGCGGCGCTTTTGTCGCGCGCGCGCGTGCTGGTGTTTCGTTCGCTCGATGCCGCCGCGATCGAAAAGTTGTTCGCGCACGCCGAAGAGGTCGAGGGCAGGAAGCTTCCGCTCGATGCCGAGGCGCGCGCCGTGCTCGTGCGCATGGCCGATGGCGACGGCCGCGCGTCGCTGACGCTCGCCGAAGAGGTGTGGCGTTCGGCGCGCGCGGACGAGATCTTCAATGCCGCGCAGCTGCAGGACATCCTGCAGCGCCGCGCCCCGATCTACGACAAGTCGGCCGACGGCCATTACAACCTGATCTCGGCGCTGCATAAATCGGTGCGCGGCTCCGATCCCGATGCGGCGCTGTATTATCTCGCTCGCATGCTCGATGCCGGCGAGGACCCGCTGTTCCTGGCCCGCCGGGTCGTGCGCATGGCGGTCGAGGATATCGGGCTTGCCGATCCGCAGGCGCTCGTCATCGCCAATGCGGCGAAGGATGCCTTCGACTTCCTCGGCCATCCCGAAGGCGAGCTCGCGATCGCGCAGGCCGTCGTCTATCTCGCCACCGCGCCGAAATCGAACGCGGTCTACACCGCCTTCGGTACGGCAATGCAGGTGGCCAAGCAGGCGGGATCACTGCTGCCGCCGAAACACATCCTGAACTCGCCGACCAAGCTGATGAAGTCGGAAGGCTACGGCACCGGCTACGCATACGACCACGACGCCCCCGACGCCTTCTCCGGCCAGGACTACTTCCCGGAGGCCCTCGGCCGCCAGACCTTCTACGACCCGCCGGAGCGGGGCTTTGAGCGCGAGATCAGGAAGCGGCTGGATTACTGGGCCAAGCTGCGCAAGGAGCGGGGCGGACGGTAGGCATCGAAGCTCGCCGCGGGCGTACATTTACGGTTTACGTAACTCGTAAATCTTGCTAATCGGCAGGAAAATTCCCATGCCCCATGCACCCACACATCCCGGCGAGCATCTTGCCGAAGAGCTGCGCGAACTCGGCATCACGGCCGCGGAGCTGTCACGTCAGATCGACGTGCCGGTTAATCGCATCACCGGCATCATCAACGGGCAGCGCGGCATCACCGCTGACACGGCGCTGCGCCTGGGTCATTGGTTCGGGACGAGCCCGCAATTCTGGATGAACCTGCAACAGCAATATGAGCTGCGGCTGGCGGAGAAGGAGGTGGGTGCGCAGGTTGCGTCGCTGCCCCGACGCCCCAACGCGCAGTCGACACGAAAGCTTGGAAAAACCGCATGAGCCGCCGCATCAAAAGAACCGATCCCAAGCCCCGTTCGCGCGACGAGCGCAAGGAATCGCGCCCGTTCAAGGCGCGAAGCGCGTCAAAGGCAGGACCGCGTCCGGGCGGCAAGCCCGGTGGGAAGTCCGGCGGCAAGCCGCCGCGTTTTGCCGGCGAGCGCGCCGAACGGCGTCCGCCCAAAGCTAAGCCGGAGAGGGCCAAGCTGGAGAGGACCGAGCTGGAAAGAGCTGCGCCCGAAAAGTCCGTCGAGGCGCTGCTGCCGACCAAGGTGCAGACCGTCACGGTGACGGCCGACGAGAACAACATGCGCGTCGATCGTTTCCTCGAGGCGCGCTTTCCCGGCCTGTCGTTCTCCCACATCCAGCGCGTCGTCCGCAAAGGCGAGCTGCGCGTCGACGGCAAGCGCGTCGACAGCAAGGACCGCCTGGAGGAGGGCCAGAGCGTCCGCATTCCGCCGCTGAAGCTCGACGCACCGAAGGTCGTCGGCGAGCTCTCGGAGGCCGCGCAGAAGACGCTCAAGGCGCTGAAGGAGATGACGATCTACGAGGACGACGATGTCCTCGTGCTGAACAAGCCTGCCGGTCTTGCCGTGCAGGGCGGTTCGGGCATGACGCGCCACATCGACCAGATGCTGGAGGTGATGCGCGATTCCAAGGGCCAGAAGCCACGCCTCGTGCACCGCATCGATCGCGAGACCTCAGGCTGTCTGCTGATCGCCAAGACGCGCTTTGCCGCCTCGCATCTGACCGGCGCGTTCCGCTCGCGCTCGGCGCGAAAGGTCTATTGGGCGCTGGTGCCGGGTCTGCCGAAGCCGAAGCAGGGCCGCATCTCGACCTTCCTGGCGAAGGAAGAGAGCGAGGACGACACCATCATGCGCATCGCCCAGCATGGCGACGAAGGCGCGAGCCACGCGGTGACGTATTACGCGGTGGTCGAGACCGCCGGCAACAAACTGACCTGGGTGTCGCTGAAACCGGTGACGGGCCGGACCCATCAGCTCCGCGCCCACATGGAGCATATCGGCCATCCCATCGTCGGCGATCCCAAATATTTCAACATCGAGAACTGGCAACTGCCGGGCGGCCTGCAGAACCGTCTGCATCTGCTCGCGCGCCGCATCGTCATCCCGCATCCGCGCGGCGGCTTTATCGACGCCACCGCGCCGCTGCCGCCGCACATGCAGCAGTCGTGGAATCTGCTCGGGCTGGACGCGAGCCGGTTTGATCCGATCGAGAACGCGCCGGAGGAGTAGGGGCGCGATAGAGCAGGGCACGCGGCGAGCTACACTCTCCGCTGTCGTCGCCCGGCTCGACCGGGCGACCCAGTATTCCAGAGGCCGTTGTAATTGAGCCGAGGAGCCGCGGCGTACTGGATGCCCGGTCAAGCCGGGGCATGACAGCAGTGGTTGGAGGCGCAGCGTCACCCCTCAATTCCGAAACTGCTCCAGAAACATCCGCAAGCTGTCATGCGGGCTCTCGACATCCATGATCAGCCAGCCCTCGGGGCCGTTGACCAGGACGAAGTTCAGCGCAACCGGGCGGCCGTGATTGTCGAAATTCGCCGCAACATAAGTCTTGTCGTATTGCCTGCGCACGACCGCGATCGCGACCGGGCCGAGCTTCCAGCTCGGGCTCTGCACCAGGAAATCATAGGGCTCGACCTTCGGCGTGCTCCAGGCCTTGCGCAGCGGCAGATCGAAGAATTGCCGGGCGGTGGCGGCATCGCGCGGCAGGCCCTGGGACAGCTCCGGCGCACCCTCGCCGTAATAGGCATAGACGTTGCGGACCAGCGATTCCGGGGTGCGAAAGCCGGCCTCCGCCGCGGCCAGCCAAAGCCCGGCGAACAGGGCCGCAATGCCCACAAGTTCCCTCATGCCCGCTGCTCGCTTTATCGGCCACCGGACTTATCTTAAAAGCCTAAAGCGCAGTGGCACTGGGAGCAATCGCCACCGCGCTTTAGCTCGTTATTTGAGCATGATCCTTTCGGAAAACCGCTATGCACTTTTCCGGATCATGCTCGCCATCCAGCGACCGGGGCCGAAAACTCACATGCGCGAATTGTTCGAAGAAGCAGCAGGGCAGCCCCCGCCGGATCCGCGGGAATCGGCGCGTGCGTCCGCGCGTACGCCGCTGCGCAAACGCTTCTACAAGGAGGCCGGCGTCACTGACGCCGAGGGCGGTTTTGCCATCACGCTCGACGGCAAGCCGATCCGCACGCCGTCCAGCCGCCAGGTGGTGATCCCCTCGCGCGCGCTGGCCGACGCCGTGGCTGCGGAATGGGCCGCCCAGGGCGAGACGATCGACCCCGTGACCATGCCGCTGACGCGGATCGCCAACAGCGTGGTCGAGGGCGTGGTCGACCGCGTCGCGCTGGTCAGCGACGACCTCGCAAAATACTTCGAGTCCGACCTGCTGTTCTATCGCGCCGGCCACCCGGAAGGGCTCGTCGCCCGCGAGGCCGCGCATTGGGACCCCGTCCTGTTCTGGGCCGCGGAGACGCTGGGCGCGCATTTCATCCTGTCCGAGGGTGTCATGCACGTGAAGCAGCCGGACGAGGCCCTTCAGGCCGCCCGTGGCGCGCTACCGGGGGATGCCTGGTCGGTCGCAGCCCTCCATATCGTGACGACCCTGACCGGCTCGGCGCTGCTGGCGCTGGCGCTGGCGCATGGCGTGCGCGACGCCGGCCAGGTCTGGGCCGCCGCCCATGTCGACGAGGACTGGAACGCCGAGAAATGGGGCGTGGACGAGGAGGCGGCCGCCCGCCGGGCTGCCCGCCTTAGGGATTATGAGGCAGCCGTGGCGGTCCTCGCGGCCGTGAAGGCGCCGGCGGCCAAAGGTCCTTAACGAGAGGTTTAGGAGGGCGGCCTTAGGGTGGGGACCAGCGTTCCCCGAGCCCCCCTTTGAGATGCCGACGCCGATTAGCTCGATCTTGCCGGTCAGTGCCGCCAGCCCCGTGGCTGATGCGGCGACGCCCGATCTTGTGCTCCAGGCCGGCAGCGTCGTCGACGCCAGGGTGGTCAGCGTGCTTGCCGACAATCTGGTGCGGATTGCGATCGCCAACCTCTCGATGGACGTGATGTCGGAGGTCTCGCTGACACCGGGGCAGAACCTCCAGCTCGCGGTGTCGCAGAACGACGGCGTCATCCGCCTTGCGGTCATGAACGGGGCAGGCGAGGCGAGCGCCGACCAGATCACGCTGACGCCGCGCGCGGCTTCGCTGGTAGAGAGTCCGCCGCTGGCGCCATCCGCGACCGCGCCCCGCAATCCGCTGACGCCGCTGGAGCAGGTTGCTGTCACCGCAGCCTCGGCCGAGGCCGTGACGAAGCAGGGCAGCCAGGCGCCGCTGTTCGCCAATCTCGCCTCCGTCGTCACCGGCAGCGACCTGCCGGCCGGACTGAAGCAGGCGGTGCTGGACGTGCTGGCGCAGCAGACGCCGCTCAACACCGCCCTCGACGGCGGCGATATCGAAACCGCGTTCCAGAAGTCCGGGCTGTTCCTCGAGGCTTCGCTCGCCGCCGGCGCGACGCCGTCGTCCGGCAATGTGCCGGATTTGAAGGCCGCGTTGCTGGTGCTGCGGCAGACGCTGGCCACGCTCGAGACCGCCGCGCCTCAGGCGCAAAGCGGCGCGCTTGCGACGAACGCCACGGCCACACCGCAGGTCGTCGCCGCGCCGGCTCTGGTTGAGAGCGAGGCGGCGCAAGTCGCATTGCCGTCAATCGGACCCGAGGTCGCCCAGGCGCCGCAGATCCCACGCAATGGCAATCTTGCCGCCGCCGTGCTGGCCGACATCGCCGGCACCGCGTCCCAGGCGGCGGCGCCGCGAACCATGTCGGCCGGCCTTGCGGCGAGCCTCTTGCAGGAGGTGACGCAAAACCTGCCGCGCATGATCGGGAACGTGCCGGGCTCCAACAAGGCCGTTCCCGATGGCCACATCTTCGAGGCCGCTGCGCGCGCGGCGACGCCACCACCGTTTCGAGGGGCGTTACCGTCGCCGCAGTCCATCGCCTCGCCATCGCTCGCGCCGGATACACCGCTCTCCGCAACGGTGCATCGCTTGCTCGACGACACCGATGCCGCGATCGCACGGCAGACGCTGCTGCAGGTCGCCTCGCTCCCTGACCGGACCGATGCCAGCGGCCATCGCATCGACCCGACGGTGCCGCAGTGGAATTTCGAGATTCCGTTCGCGACCCCGCAGGGCACCGCGATGGCGCAGTTCGAGATCTCGCGCGATGGCGGCAATGAATCCGCCGATCCCGCCAGGCGCGCCTGGCGCGCGCGCTTCACGCTCAATGTCGAGCCGGCCGGTCCCGTCCATGCGCTGATCACGCTCAACGGCGACAAGACCTTTGTGCGGATGTGGGCGGAGCGGCTGGCCACCGCGCAGCAGCTCCGCGCCGGTATCGGCGAGCTCAGCCAGGCGATGACGCGCGCCGAGCTCAAGCCCGGCGACATCGTCGTGCGCGACGGCACGCCGCCGCAGCCCGCACCGGCCCGCGCCGGCCATTTCCTGGATCGCGCCACATGAGCGATCCATCCAAGCTCGCCATTGCGCTGCATTACGAGAAGGGCACCAACGCGCCCGTCGTCGTCGCCAAGGGAAAGGGCACCATCGGCGAAAAGATCGTCGAGATCGCGAAAGCCAACGACATCCCGATCGAGGAGAACGAGATCCTGGCCGGCGCGCTCTCCAAGGTCGAGCTCGGCGAGGAGATCCCGCCGGATCTCTACAAGGCCGTCGCCGAGGTCTTGGTGTTCGTGCTGCGGCTGTCGGGGCGGGCGCGGTAGAAACCAGCTGTCATCGTTTCACCACGTAGCGGCGGCATGGTCGCGCACGCTTTCACCTGCTCAATGGACATCGCCCTTGCTCACCCGCCGTTCCACCCTCGGCCTTCTTGCCGCAGCCGCAATCGTGCCGTCGCGCGCGTTCGCCCATGTCGCGCCGCCGCGCAACGAGATCCGCGACAGCCTGGCAAAACGCTTCACCGATCTCGGCACGTCAGGCACCTTCGTCGGCTACAAGGTCGAGGACTATCTGATCGTCGCCAGCGACAAGGAGCGCTCGGGCGAGGGCAAGCTGCCGGCCTCGACGTTCAAGATCCCGAACTCCCTGATTGCGCTCGAGACCGGCGTGGTCGCCGACCCCGACAAGGACGTCTTCCCGTGGGACGGCGTGAAGCGGCCGATCGAGGCCTGGAACAAGGATCACACGCTGCGCAGCGCGATCGCGGTGAGCGCGGTGCCGGTCTATCAGGAGATCGCGCGCCGGGTCGGCCCGGAGCGCATGCAGAAATATGTCGACATGTTCGACTACGGCAATCGTGACATCGGCGGCGGCATCGACCAGTTCTGGCTCACCGGCAATTTGCGCATCGACCCGATCGAGCAGATCGATTTCGTCGACCAGCTGCGCCGCCGCTCACTGCCGATTTCCAAGCGCAGCCAGGATCTCGTCGCCGACATCCTGCCAGTGACCAAGGTCGGCGACAGCGTCATCCGCGCGAAGTCAGGGCTGCTCGGCGCCGAGCGCGGCGAGCCGTCGCTGGGCTGGATGGTCGGCTGGGTCGAGAAGGGCGAGGCGCACACGGTGTTTGCGCTGAACATGGATTGCAAGGAGCAGCGTCACATCGAGGCGCGCATGACGCTGACGCAAGCCTGCCTTGCCGAGATCGGCGCGATCTAGCTGGCGCGCGCGAACCTGCTAGCATCCTTCCGACCAAGCAAAAGAAAAGGTCGGGAGGATAACAATGAACTCAACGCCACTCTGGCTGTCGTCGATCACGCTGGCCGCAGCGGGCGGCTGGCTCGCCGCGACGATGTTTGCCGCGCCTGCCACCAGCAAGGAGCCGCGTTTTCCGCAGCTCACCATGGACCAGCTCGATGCCAAGCAGAAGCCGCTCGGCGAGCAGATCATGAAGGTGTCGAGCGTCGGCATCGGCGGGCCCTATAATCCCATGATCCGCAGCCCCGTGCTCGGCCAGCGCCTGTTCGACCTGTTCTACTATCTGCGCTGGGAGACGTCGGTCCCGACCAAGCTCAACGAGTTCGCGATCCTGATCATCGGCCGGCAGTGGCGCTCGCAGGTCGAATGGTTCGCGCATGCGCCGCTGGCGGCGAAGGCGGGGCTGTCGCCTGACATCATCGCGGAGCTGAAGGCCAACAAGCGGCCGTCGAAGATGGCCGAGGACGAGGCCGTGGTGTACGACTTCGTCACCGAGATCACCACGACCAAGAAGGTGTCCGACGAGACCTATGCGCGGGCGAAGAAGATGTTCAACGATCAGCAGATCGTCGATCTCACCGCGGTCGCCGGCAATTACGTGATGGTCGCGATGCTGCTGGCGATGGCGGAAGAGACGGTGCCACCCGACAAGCAGGAGCCGTTCAAGCCGGGCGAGCCGTAAGACTCGTCATTGCCATTGTGAGCGCAGTTCTCTCAGCAACGTCATTGCGAGGAGCTCTTGCGACGAAGCAATCCAGACTGTACCTGCCGCGGGATTCTGGATTGCTTCGCGGAGCCTGTCATCGGGCCGCGCTGCGCGCGGACCCGGTGGCTCGCAATGACGGAGGATGTTCGCCTCAGGCGCGGTCGGTCGTCTTCGCGGTCAGGGCCTTGTCGATGGCAAAGCCGCCGATCTCGCTCATCGCCTCCGAGATCACGTCGCCCTTGCGGGCAAAGCCGGCGGAGAGGACATCGAACTGGGTGCGCGCCATCCGCAGCATCTCGATCGGCACGGAGACGACGGTTTCGTTGAAGCTGTCGACGGAGGCGCGCAAGGTCTCGAGCTCGGTGGTGAGCTTGCCGATATGGCTCTCGGCATGCTGCATCAGGCCGAGCAGCTTCTCGCGCTCGGCGTCGAACGTAGCGCGCTCGGCGGCGGCCGCCGCGGTCACCCCGGCAAGCTGGGTGCGCAGCGCCGCGATCTGGCCGGCCATGGCGTCGGAGGCGAGCTCGGCGGCCTTGCGCAGCTCGACATGGCGGGTGCTCTCTTCCTGAGTCTCGTGAAACAGCCGCTCGGCCGACATCGCCCGCTGTGTCAGCGACTCGATCAGCGCGGCCCCGCGCAGCAGCATCTCGCCGTTCCGTCCCGATACCATGCTGGCCATGCGCCGCAGGAAACCGACGGTTTCGGACGAGGAGCTCTGCGGCAGTGGGACGACCGTCGCGGACATGGGTGAAGCCTGGGTCAGGGCACAATGACCGCGCCGTACCGACTGGGCTCACGCAACATTCGGCGCCTGATCGCTGGGCGTGGAGCAAGCCTGAATCGCCCGGCCGGGTCAACCGGCTCGCGCGGCTTTCCTAGCCCGGATGGAGCGAAGCGAAATCCGGGGCAGTGCAGGGTGGGGTCCGATCCCGGATTACGCTTCGCTCCATCCGGGCTACGCAGCCAGCGAAGCGGGGCTGCCAAATCCCGGATCAGGCGTCCTTCTGCCGGCCGATCCGGCCGAGATGGGTGAAGCCGAACCCGGCCGAATATTTCAGGCCATAGCCGAGCGCCCGGTCGATCCCGATATGGGCGAGCCAGATCAAGGCGATGGAGAGGGTGAGTGGCGAGGCGAAGCCGAAACCCAGCGTCATCAGCGTCACCGGCGCCAGGTAGCTGTGGGCGGCGTTGTAGACCAGCGCGCCGAACTTGGCGTCCGACAGGTATGCCAGGAAGCTCAGATCGGGCACGAAGAACAGCAGGGCAAACACCAGCCAGGAGCCGTCCCAGGCCGCGTAGAGCATCACCATGCCCGCGAACAGGGTCAGGCCCTCGAGCCGGAGCAGGATGTTGACGCCGCCTGTCGCAGCGCCGGTCTCGGCAGCTCTCTCGTCCATCGTCTCCTCCCGGGCAAAACTTTGTAATTCCTTGCGCTTTCACGCTGCGGCAGGGCAGCCCTGCGGCGCCGAAAGCGGCTTCCCGGCCCGCAAAATGCCGTGTTAGAACCCCCGGCAATCGCATTTAGGCTAAGAACTGGCGGGAGCAAATGAAACATATCCTGGACGCCCTTGAAGATCGTCGTGCCGGCGCAAAGCTCGGCGGCGGGGAGAAGCGCATCGAGGCGCAGCACGCCCGCGGCAAGCTGACCGCCCGCGAGCGCATCGAGCTCTTGCTCGACAAGGGATCGTTCGAGGAGTTCGACATGTTCGTCGAGCACCGCTCCACCGAGTTCGGCATGGAGAAGAACAAGATCCCCGGCGACGGCGTCGTCACCGGCTGGGGCACCGTCAACGGCCGCAAGACGTTCGTCTTTGCCAAGGACTTCACGGTGTTCGGCGGTTCCCTCTCGGAAACGCACGCGCTGAAGATCACGAAGCTCCAGGACATGGCGATGAAGGCGCGGGCGCCCATCATCGGCCTCTATGACGCGGGCGGCGCCCGCATCCAGGAGGGCGTCGCCGCGCTCGCCGGCTATTCCTATGTGTTCCGCCGTAACGTGCTCGCCTCGGGTGTGATCCCGCAGATCTCCGTGATCATGGGCCCCTGCGCCGGCGGCGACGTCTATTCGCCTGCCATGACCGACTTCATCTTCATGGTGAAGAACACCAGCTACATGTTCGTCACCGGGCCCGACGTGGTGAAGACGGTGACCAACGAGGTCGTCACCGCCGAAGAGCTCGGCGGTGCCTCGGTGCACGCCACGCGCTCCTCGATCGCCGATGGCGCCTTCGAGAACGACGTCGAGACGCTGCTGCAGATGCGGCGCCTGATCGACTTCCTGCCGTCCAACAACACCGACGGCGTGCCGGAATGGCCGAGCTTCGACGACATCGGCCGCGTCGACATGTCCCTGGACACGCTGATCCCCGACAATCCGAACAAGCCCTACGACATGAAGGAGCTGATCCTGAAGGTCGTGGACGAGGGCGACTTCTTCGAGATCGCGGATCTGTTCGCAAAGAACATCGTCACCGGCTTCGGCCGCATCGCCGGCCGCACCGTCGGCTTCGTCGCCAACCAGCCGATGGTGCTGGCCGGCGTGCTCGACAGCGATGCCTCGCGCAAGGCCGCGCGCTTCGTCCGCTTCTGCGATGCCTTCAACATCCCGATCGTCACCTTCGTGGACGTGCCGGGCTTCCTGCCGGGCACCGCGCAGGAATATGGCGGCCTGATCAAGCACGGCGCCAAGCTGCTGTTCGCCTATTCGCAGTGCACCGTGCCGCTCGTCACCATCATCACACGCAAGGCCTATGGCGGCGCCTTCGACGTCATGGCCTCCAAGGAGATCGGCGCCGACATGAACTACGCCTGGCCGACCGCCCAGATCGCGGTGATGGGCGCCAAGGGCGCGGTCGAGATCATCTTCCGCAGTGACATCGGCGACCCCGACAAGATCGCCGCGCGCACCAAGGAATACGAAGACCGCTTCCTGTCGCCGTTCATCGCCGCCGAGCGCGGCTACATCGACGACGTCATCATGCCGCACTCGACTCGCAAGCGCATCGCGCGCGCGCTGGCGATGCTGAAGGACAAGAAGGTCGAAGCGCCGGCGAAGAAGCACGACAATCTGCCGTTGTGAGGAAAGCGTAGCCCGGATGAGCGAAAGCGACATCCGGGTTTTTGCATCGTTCCCGCATGTCGCTTCGCTCATGCGGGCTACGGGTCAAGAGGAACTTGCCCGCGAATCCAGCATCATGACTCAAGACGATCCGACCGACGAAATCTCCGACATCGAAGACCGGATCGAGCGGCTTGCCGAGATCGCCGAGCGATGCCGGAAGTATATTCTCGCGTCCAAGATCGCCATCGGCGCAGGTACCGCTCTGCTGCTGATCACCATCCTCGGGCTGTTCGGGACCGGTCAGACCGCCGCGCTCGGATCGATCGCGCTGGTGCTGGGCGGGATCGTGTCGCTCGGCTCGAACATCAGCACGCTGCGGCAGACGGACGAGGCGATCGGTGCTGCGGAGGCGCGGCGCGCGGCGTTGATTGGAACGATCGACCTGCGCCTGGTCGCCGACGCGCCGCTGAAGCTGGTGTGACACGCAGCCTCACGTCGCGGCTCGCAGCGTCAGCACCACCAGTTCCGCACGGCATTCGGCGGCGAAGGTCTGCAGCCGCTCCACGGTTTCCTCGTCGAGGATCGTCTTTGCCAGACGCTCGGCGCGGGCAACCTGCTCCTTGAGATCATCGATACGGGCCATGTGACACCTCCCGCCGGAATAATTTGAAGCAAATTGCTTCGTTCCGGCGGTGGTGGGCACATGACTAACAGCGGGTTAATTGTGTGCGGCTTGTCACGCGCGCGCCTTATCCGCCGCAGCGAAATGCGCCAGCTGGTCGGCGTGCGCCTTTGCGAAAGCCGGACGGCCGGTGGCGCGTGCGACGTAGGCGCGGCAGGCGGGACTGTCCGCCAGCCCGCCGAAACCATCGACGACGCGCAGCACGTCCGACATCAGGATGTCGGCGACGGAGAATGATCCTGCCAGCCATTCGCGGCCGGCCAACACCGTCTCGAGATGCTTGAGGCGAAGCTTGAGGAAGTCGTCCACGAATTTCCACGCTGCCGTGTCGGTCGGGTGACCCATGAATTTCGACATCGTCCAGGGCAGGCTCGCCATCTCCACCGAGTTGAGCGCGGCGAACAGCCATTCCGTCGCCTCAACGCGGCCTCGCGCGTCCGTGGGCAACAGTTTTTCGCTGAGTCCGCCGACATGCAGCAGGATCGCGCCGCTTTCGAAGATCGAGAGGTCGCCGTCGGTCAGCCACGGCACCTGGCCGAACGGCTGGTGCGCGAAATGGCTGGGGCCGCGGTCGCCGAACGGCACGCTCGCGACGCGATAGGGCAAGGCGGCTTCCTCCAGCGCCCAGCGCACCCGAAGGTCGCGCACGAAGCCGCGCGGAGGCGGGGGAACCCAGTCGAAGGTGGTGAGGGTGAGATTGGCCATGCGGTGTCTCCGTGCTGTCTCAAGCATAGGACGGATGAGGGGCGGGCGTTCCGACAGGGGGCGACGAGTTTTTTCGTAGGATGGGTAGAGCGAAGCGAAACCCATCAATGCCAACCGCGAGGAGAAACGATGGGTTTCGCTTCGCTCTACCCATCCTACGGACCTACGGCCCGAGCTTCGCGAGCTTGCCTTGCTTCGCGGCTTCCACCGCACGCTCCGCGTCCTCCGGCAACAGTGTCCGCTCGGCCACCTGCCGCGCTGCCTCGCGCTTTACCGCGGCACGGCGCGGGCTTTTTGTTGCCGCCACTATAACCGCCTATAGTGACGTCAAACAACAGGAGGAAATCCGATGCCCGCCGCGTTCTTCGTCGTCCGCGCCGTCGTCACCGACGCCAGCAAGCGCGCCGCTTTCGACAAATGGTACGAGACCGAGCACGTGCCCGACGCGGTGAAGGCATTCGGCGTCAGCAAAGCCTGGCGGTTCTGGAGCCTGGATGATCCCTCGCTGCATCAGGCCATGTATCAGTTCGATGACGAGGCCAAGCTGGCGGCGATGCTGAAGGGCGATGCGTTGACCAAGCTCGTTGCCGATTTCAAGCGCGACTGGCCCGAGGTGAAACGCTCGCGCGAGACGCTGGTGCTGGCGCAGGAGTTTGCGAAATAATGCACTTGTAGCCCGGATGGAGCGCAGCGTAATCCGGGGTCTGCGCCTTATGGAAAGACTTTCCCGGATTGCGCTGCGCTCCATCCGGGCTACGGCACAACTCTTCCTGTCACCGTTGCAATGAACCTGAACACGCGATTCAGCCGCAGTTCATGTCGCGAGCCCGACACTTCCTCCGCATCATGCAATGCTCGCCTTGAAGGAAGATGTCATGGAACGCCGCAATTTTCTGAAACTCGCATTCGGTGTCGCCGCGGGAGCGGCCGCATTCACCGCCGCCGCGCAGGCCGCGCCGCTCTCGCCGCAACTGGTCGGCGGTCCGGGTGGCACCAGGCAGCCCGATGCCGATGTGCATCCGGCGGTCACCAGCAGCGATGAAGCCGCGCAGCTCAAGCCGGAGCTGGTCCACTGGCACGGCCATGGTCACGGCCATCATTGGGGCTGGCGGCGCCGTCATTGGGGCTGGCATCACCGGCGCTGGCATCGCCACCACTGGTAAGCTTCGCGCAAGCTAGCGCATGATCCGGAAAAGTGTGTAGCGGTTTTCCGAAAGGATCATGCTCAAACAATTGGGCTTTGGACGGGGATCGCGATCGCGGTCCCCGTTTTGATTCGTGGGACGCCTGACGCGACGTCGTGCTCAAACGAAAATGGCCGCGCGGGGATTCCGCGCGGCCATCTTGCATGACGAAAAGGTCAGATCAGATCGGGCGGCAGCGGCCACCCCACCAGCGGAAGCCGTAGGGGCACACGCGCGGGCGCACCACGACGACCGGCGCAGGGGCCGGTGCGACGACGACGACCGGCGGGCGCCCGGCCATCGGGCGGCAGCCACCGTACGGGCCGCGATACCAGCCGGGGCCGCAACCGCCGGCGGCACTGGCCGCCTCGCTGAAACCAACGACCGCGCTGGCGAGCATGACGGCGGCAAAGAGGTATTTCATTTGATCTTCCTTCTTGTCCTTGGGGGCAGGTTCTTCAGGGCAGATTCTTCAGGGAGGGCGCTTGCGGCGCACAATGAATCAAAAGACACGATTCGACATGTTAAATTTTGCAGCACATCGACACGTCGCGATCCAAACCTGCCAATCTTGACCTGAATGCGGCATGAACGTCCCCCCGCATGCGGCTTCAGGCGACATGAACGAGGCTAAAGCGCGATGAGATTGGATGAATCCTCATCGCGCTTTAGGTTGTTGTTTGAGCATGATCTTTTCGGAAAACCGCTGCGTACTTTTCCGGATCATGCTTTAGCGGCCGAGAAAGCCCAGCACCAGCTCCCTGTACTTCTCCGGCGCCTCCAGGAAGACGAGATGGCCGGTGTCGGGGATCACCTCGGCCCGCGCGTTCGGCATCTTTGCCGCAAGCGCCTTTGCCAGTTCCGCGTTCTGCCCCATCTTCGCGCGCAGCGCCTCCGGCGCGAGAGGGCGGCCCGGCGCGTTGTGGTCGTCGGCGCCCATGATGAACAGCGTCGGCTCGGTGATGAGAGCAATCTCATGCGCGACCGGCTCGCGATAGATCATCTGGCCGGACGAGACGAAGGCGCGCAGCCAGCGCGGATAATCCGGGCTGCCCTTGATGTTGAAGCGCGCATCGATGAACGGCGTGATGGCGTCCGGTGGCAGCTTGATCGCGTAATTGGTCTGGAGCTGCTTGCGATAGCCGTCGGCGGTGAGCTTGTCCTCGCTCTCGATGATCTTCTCGGTCGGCGTCGGCGGAACGTAGAGGCGGTAGTCTTCGAGGCCGATCGGCGCGGTCAGCACCAGATGGGCGACGCGGTCAGGGTAGGCGCGGGCGATGCGCACGCCCAGCATGCCGCCGAGCGAATGGGCGACGATCTCGGCCTTGTCGATCTTGAGATGATCCAGCAGTGCGATGGTGTTGCGCGCCAGATTGTCGAAATGCAGCTCGCCCGCGGGCTTGGAGGATTTGCCGAAGCCGATCTGGTCCGGCACCACGACACGATAACCGGCATCGCTCAGCATCTTGATGACGGGCGCCCAGTAGCTCGACGGGAAATTGCGCCCGTGCAGCAGCACCACGGTGCGGCCGTTCGGCTGCGCCGGCGCCACGTCCATATAGGCCATGCTGAGCTGCTCGCCTTCATTGGTGACCGGCAGCAGATGCACGGGATAGGGATAGGCAAAGCCTTCGAGCGCGATGCCGTAGGGCTCGCGCTGGGGCGTGTCGGCGGCATAGGCGGAAGTGAGCGGGGCGGCGAGGAGGGCGGCGGCGAGCGCTGCCGAGAAGATGCGGTTCATCGGGGTCTCTAATCTGTTGCACCGTCATTCCGGGGCGCGCGCAGCGCGAACCCGGAATCTCGAGGTTCCGGGTCAGGTCCTTCGGACCATCCCGGAACGACACTGCGCTTAAAGCGATGGATGGCCGGGTCAAGCCCGGCCATGACGGGCGCGGCAGTTCACACGCAAACGTGTGCCGTCACGCGGCCTGCGTGATCAGTCCTTCCCGTTGCCAAACAGCGCCGCAAACTGCTTCTCGCCGGTGCGGGTGAAGTTCACCACGCGGCTGCCGGGGGTGGCGTCGCGCGCGGCCCATTTCAGCTCGGCGAAACGCTGCATCATGGCGGCACCCAGCGTGCCGGCGAGATGGTGGCGCCGCTCGCTCCAGTCGAGGCAGGCCTTGCAGACCGGACGACGCGGATGGCTGAGCATGTCGGCCGAGATCTGCAGATGCTTGGCGAGGAAGCGCTCGCCTTCCGCCGTCAGCTCGATGTCCTGCTTCTTCTGCCTGACCAGGTTTCGCGTGCGCAAGGAGTCGAGCATCTGCACGCCGAGATCGCCGGCGAGATGGTCGTAGCAGATCCGCGCGCGCCGCAGCGCCGGATCCTTCGGCCCGGTACGCACGCGCATGTGGCCGGTGCGTGCGGCAAGCCCCGCAAGACCTTCGAGCACGCCGGCGACATCGTCGTCGGTGAGGCGATAGTAGCGGTGGCGGCCCTGCTTCTCCGGCTCGACCAGCCCGCCGGCCTCGAGCTTGGAGAGATGCGAGCTTGCGGTCTGCGGCGTGATGCCGGCCTCCTGCGCCAGCTCGCTCGCGGTGAGCGCGCGGCCGTTCATCAGCGCCGTGAGCATGTTGGCGCGGGCGGGATCGCCGACCAGCGAGGCGACCATGGCGATGTCGGGGCCTGATTTCATGCTTCGATGGTAGCCGAAGCATTGTGGTCGGGCAAGGGCGTAGCGTGCTCTCACACCGTCGTTGCGAACGAGCGGCGAAGCAAAACCTGAACAACGATCCTCACCCTGAGGAGCGCGCTCTTGCGCGCGTCTCGAAGGGCGAGGCCACCGGCGGGGCCTTCATTCTTCGAGACGCTTGCTGCGCAAGCTCCTCAGGATGAGGGTTTAGCAGCATCGCTGTCGGTCACAGAAAATAGGAGCCCACCATGTCCGTCACCGTCTTCATCCGCTATCAGCTCGATCCCTTCAAGCGTGCGCAGTTCGAGGAATATTCGAAACGCTGGCTCACCATCATCCCGAAATGCGGCGGCGACCTGATCGGCTATTTCATGCCGCATGAGGGCACCAACAACATCGCGTTCGCGCTGATCACCTTCGAGAGCCTCGCCGCCTACGAGGCCTATCGCGCGCGGCTGCGGCAGGACAGCGAGGGCATGGCGAATTTCCATTTCGCCGAGGAGAACAAATTCATTCTCGCGGAAGAGCGCACGTTTTTGCGCAAGGTGGTATTGTAGGCCACCAACGCGAAGGAGACGCCCATGATCGTCGTGATTTTCGAAGTCTGGCCCAAGCCGGAACATCGCCAGGACTACTTCGACCTCGCGGCCGATCTGAAGCCGATCCTGCAGACGATCGACGGCTTCATCTCGGTCGAGCGCTTCGAGAGCCTGACCGAGAAGGGCAAGATCCTGTCGGTGTCGTTCTGGCGCGATGAGGCCGCGGTGCAAGCCTGGCGCAACACGATGGAGCACCGCCGCACCCAGGCCAAAGGCAGGGCGCAGATTTTTGCCGACTACCACTTGCGTATTGCCAGCGTCATCCGCGACTACGGCATGAATGATCGCGAGCAGGCGCCGAAGGACAGCCGCGCGGTGCATGATGTGCACTAGCGGCGCCGAATGCGCGTGCCTATGTCTGCGCGGCCAACAAGGGAGAGAAACATGCATGTGACAACCGCTGACAAGCGCGCGACGTTCAGGAAGATGCACGAGAGCGGCTGCTTCATTCTGCCCAATCCGGTCGACGTCGGCAGCGCCAAGGCGTTGCAGCATCTCGGTTTCAAGGCGCTTGCCTCGTCCAGCGCGGGCTTTGCCTGGACCATCGGCAAGGCCGACAACCGCGTCACCGTCGAGGATGTCTGTCAGCATCTGGCAGCATTGAGCTCGTCGGTCGACATTCCCGTGAACGCGGATTTCGAGGGCGGCTTCGCGGTCGAGCCGGACAAGGTCGCCGACAATGTCGAGCGCGGTGTGCGCACCGGCGTTGCCGGCCTTTCGATCGAGGATTCCACCGGCGACAAGGACAAGCCGCTCTATGATCGCGCCCTCGCGGTCGAGCGCATCAAGGCCTCGCGCAGGGCGATCGGCGACAGCAACACGCTGCTGGTCGGGCGCTGCGAGGCTTATCTGTGGGGCGTCACCGATCTCAAGCTCGTCATCGACCGGCTCACTGCCTACGCGGATGCCGGCGCCGATTGCCTCTACGCGCCGGGCCTGAAGACCCGCGAGGACATCGCCGCGGTGGTGAAGGCTGTCGCACCAAAGCCGTTCAATCTGCTGATCGGTGCGTCCGGCCTGTCGCTGAAGGAGGCCGAAGATCTCGGCGTCCGCCGCATCAGCGTCGGCGGCTCGCTCGCCCGCGCCGCCTGGGGCGGCTTCATGCGCGCGGCGAAGGAGATGGCGGAGAAGGGCACGTTCACGGAGCTCGGCAGCGGCTATCCCGGCGGCGAGCTCAACAAGATGTTCAGCTAGAGCCAAATTCAGCAAACGAAAGCGGCGGGACTCTTTCGAGTCCCGCCGCTCTCCATTCCGTTCTCGACGTCATGCCCCGCGAAGGGGCGATGACGGTTGTGTATTCCGCGATGACAGCCGTGCTCTTACTTCGCGCCCTCGGACGGAGCGGCCGGATCAGGCGCCGCCGGCTTGCTCGGCGCAGCACCGGTGGTCTTGCCCGGCTCGGTATTGGCGCGCGGCGTCACGTCACGCATGCCGGGAGGCGCCGCCGGATTGGCAGACGGAGCCTGCTGCGCGGTCTGCGTGGCGGGCGTGTTGCTCGCCTGGTTGCCCGTGCTCGAATTGTTCAGGCCATAGAACACGGCGCCCAGCACCAGGGCGACGGCTACGGCAAACAGCGCGACCTTGCCGCTGGAGGCGGGACCTTCGCCCAATTCAGGGTCGGCCTGGAGGTCGGCATCCTGCCGCCGCGCCACGCGAAGATACTCGTCGTCGCTGAGGTTCGGGCGATACGGATCGTTGGGAAAACGGTCGTCAGCCATCGATTGGATCTCCTCGTTGATTGCGCCAAGACAACCCTCAGCTGCGAGATTCCGTTCCGCCCGCTTTATGCTTTCGTCGCATGTTGCCCCCGCGGCGGGAATCGGGAACCTGTTCCGTTGGGAACCCCGCGGGTAAGTTCCACCGCAGGGAGAAGGGAACCAGACGATGTGGAGCCTGCCGCCGAGCGATAGCGTGCTGCATTTCCTGTCGCTGGTTGCCGTTGCAGCGCAAGGCATGACCGCTGCACTCGCAGCGGGGCGCCGCAGCATGGACTGGCTGGGCGTCTGCTTCCTCGGCTGCATCACGGCGCTCGGCGGCGGCACGGTGCGCGATCTCGTGCTTGGGCACTATCCGCTGGTCTGGGTCCAGAACCCGATCTATCTCGCGCTTGCCGGCGGGGCCGCCTTCCTTACCATCCTGACCGCGCGTCTCGTGCACCGGCTGAAGGTCGCCTTCATCGTGCTCGATGCCATCGGCCTCGTCGTCTTTACCATGGCCGGCTGCAACGTTGCCTGGCAGATGGACGCGACGCTGCCGATCGTCATCGTCTCCGGCATGATCACGGGCTGCGCCGGTGGCGTCTTGCGCGATGTGCTCTGCAACGACGTGCCGCTGCTGTTTCGCTCCGAACTCTACGCCAGTGTCTCGGTGGTCACGGGGCTGTTCTACGCCACCGCCTTCGGCCTCAATCTCAACGCCGAGCTCTGGACCATCTTGACCTTCGTCCTCGGTATCAGCTTCCGCCTGCTGGCGGTGCGCTACAAATGGGAGATGCCGAAATTCGTGTTCACGGGGGATGAGGAGCGCCGGCCGTAGCTACGGCTCCTGCTTCCGCGCCTTCGCCACCTGCGACGGCGTCACCAGCGGGGCGGCATTGCCCCAGGAATTGCGCATGTAGTTCGTCACCGCCGCGATCTCTGCGTCGGACAATTGCTTGGCATATCCCGGCATCTCGCCGGTGTTGGGCGCGCGCGGCGTCGTCACGGTGTGGGCGCCGTCGAGGATGATGCGCAAGGTCGAGGCCGGATTGACCGATTGCAGCAGCGCGTTGCCGGGGAGCGGCGGATAGATCCGCGGCGCGCCCGAGCCGTCGGCCTCATGGCAGGCGATGCAGAGCTTGGCGTAGACCGCCTGGCCGGCTTTCATCTCGGCCTCCTCAGGCGGCGCCACGATCGTCTCGCGCCGCGACGGCGGCAGGCCCTTCAGGTACTCCGCGATCGCGCGCACGTCGGCATCGCTCATCTTCGCCGTCGAATTGACGATCACATCGGCCATCGGCCCGCCGGCATGGCTCTTCGCGTTGCGTCCGCTCTGCAAATATTCGGTGATGTCCTCGGCGCTCCACGATTTCAGCCCGGTGCGCGCCGCGCCATCGAGCCTCGGCGCGTACCAGCCGCCGACCTCGTTGCCGGAGAGCGCCTGCGCAGCCTTGTCCGCGCCAAAATAGTTCTTCGGCGTGTGACAGGCGCCGCAATGGCCGAGCCCGGTGACGAGATAGCCGCCTCTGTTCCAGGCCGCGCTCTGGGTCTGGTCCGGCTCGAACAGGCCCGGCGTGAAATACGCGGCGTTCCAGAGCCGCATCAGGCTGCGATAGCCGAACGGCCAGCGCAGCTCCGGCGGCTTGTTGCGGTTCGCCACCGGCGCCAGCGTGCCGAGATAGGCGCGGATCGCCAGCGTGTCGTCCTTGGTCATCTTCGTGAAGTAGGGATAGGGGAACGCCGGATAATAGTTCGAGCCGTCGGGCGCGGTGCCATAGCGCAGCGCGCGGGTGAAATCGGCGTCGGCCCAGCCGCCGATCCCGGTGTCGCGGTCCGGCGTCAGGTTCGGCGCATAGATCGCGCCGAACGGCGTGTCGATCCGCTTGCCGCCCGCGAACGGCTTGGCCGGATCGGCGGTGTGGCAGCCGGCGCAGCCGCCGGCCTCGACCAGCGTCTTGCCGTAGGCGATCAGCTCAGGCGACGGCTCGGCGGCAGGAGCCGTCGTCGCAACTGCACTGCACAATGCAAGACCGGCCAGAATCGTCCGCATCGAAAGCCTCTCCTGCGACCAATCGACATCGTCCGGCATGACGGTTGCGTCGATTCATTTCGCGACGGCCGGGGTATGGTGACACAAATTGCAAATGCGTGATGCCTTTCAGGCCACGAAATTGCGATTTTTACCCGGCGCTCGCTTTGATCCAGATTTGTGATGCGCCGCGTTAAATATCCGACATAGAGTGGCGCAGGTGGTCGGCGCGCCCTAGCTAAAAACAACGGGCAGGCAACGGCTTAAGCGATCTTAAGTGACAAAGACCTGAACAGGGCGCGGAAAGAGGACAACATGGGAATCAACCAGGGTCCAATCAGTCTCGATCAAAAATACACCCAGGAAACCGGACACGTCTTCACCACGGGCATCCAGGCCCTGGTCCGGTTGCCGATGGCCCAGATCCGGCGCGACCGCGCCAACGGCCTCAACACCGCAGGCTTCATCTCCGGCTACCGCGGCTCGCCGCTCGGCGGTTATGACCAGCAGCTCTTCGCCGCGCGCAAGCATCTCGAGCAGTACAACATCAAGTTCCAGCCCGGCGTGAACGAGGATCTGGCGGCGACCGCCGTCTGGGGCTCGCAGCAGCTCAACCTCTCGCCCGGCGCCAAATATGACGGCGTGGTCGGCATCTGGTACGGCAAGGGGCCCGGCGTCGATCGCTGCGGCGACGTGTTCCGCCACGGCAATGCCGCCGGCTCCGCCAAGAACGGCGGCGTGTTGTGCCTGGCCGGCGACGACCACGGCGCAAAGTCCTCGACCGTCCCGCATCAGTCCGACCATGCCTTCATGTCGGCCTTGATGCCGTATCTCTATCCCTCGAGCATCCACGAGATGATCGAGATGGGCCTGCTCGGCATCGCGATGTCGCGCTATTCGGGCTGCTGGGTCGGCATGAAGGTGATCACGGAGACGGTGGAGACCACCGCCGAGATCGATCTCACCGACGAGATGAAGCCCTTCATCATCCCGACCGATTTCGAGCTGCCGCCCGGCGGCCTCAATCTGCGCTGGCCCGACGACCGTTTCGAGCAGGACCGCCGCCTGCAGGACTACAAGGGCTTTGCCGCGATCGCCTTCGCCCGCGCCAACAAGGTCAACCGCGTCACCATGGACTCGCCGAACGCGCGCTTCGGCATCATGGCCTCGGGCAAGAGCTACGAGGACGTGCGGCAGGCGTTGCGCGAGCTCGGCATCACCGAAGAGGTCGCCGCCAAGATCGGCCTCCGTCTCTACAAGATCGGCATGCCCTGGCCGCTGGAGCCGGAAGGCGTGCGCCAGTTCGCGGTCGGGCTCGAAGAGATCTTCATCATCGAAGAGCGCCGCGAGATCGTCGAGAACCAGGTCAAGCAGGAGCTGTTCAACTGGCGCGACGACGTCCGCCCGCGCATCGTCGGCAAGATGGACGAGCACGACAAGCGCTTCCTGACCTTCTCCGCCGAGCTCAGCGTCGCCTCGCTTGCGACCTCGCTGACCGAGCGGCTGCTCCGGCTTAACCTCAACCCTGAGATCGCGGAGATGCTCCGCGCCAAGGCCGATTGGTTCAACGGCCGCCAGGCATCCCAGATGCAGGCGGTCGCCCCTGTCTCCCGCACCCCGTATTTCTGCTCCGGCTGTCCCCACAACACCTCGACAAAGGTCCCCGAAGGCAGCCGCGCGCTCGCCGGCATCGGCTGCCATTTCATGGCGCTGTGGATGGACCGCTCGACCGAGACCTTTACGCATATGGGCGGCGAGGGCGTGCCGTGGGTCGGCATCGCGCCCTTCACCAACGAGAACCACATCTTCGCGAACCTCGGCGACGGCACTTACTTCCACTCCGGCCTTCTCGCCATCCGCCAGGCGGTGGCGTCCAAGACCAACATCACCTACAAGATCCTCTACAACGACGCCGTCGCCATGACCGGCGGCCAGCGTCATGACGGCGATCTCTCGCCGCAGCAGATCACCTTTCAGCTCCATGCCGAAGGCATCCGCGAGATCTATCTGGTCTCGGAGACGCCCGACGCCTATCCGGCCAGCACCATCGCGACCGGCGTGAAGCTGCACCACCGCGACGAATTGCAAGACGTCATGAAGATGTGCCGCGAGTACAAGGGCACCTCGGCGATCGTCTTCGTGCAGACCTGCGCGGCCGAGAAGCGCCGCCGCCGCAAGCGCGGCCTGATGGAAGATCCGGCGCGCCGCGTCATGATCAATCCGGCTGTCTGCGAAGGCTGCGGCGATTGCTCGGTGCAGTCGAACTGCATCTCGGTCGAGCCGCTGGAGACCGAGTTCGGCCGCAAGCGCGCCATCAACCAGTCCGCCTGCAACAAGGACTATTCGTGCCTCAAGGGTTTCTGCCCGTCCTTCGTCACCGTGGACGGCGGCAAGCCGCGCCATCGCGCGCCGGCTGATCTCTCCGACATCGGCGCGATTGCGGAGCCGGCCTCGCGTCCCAGCCTCGACAAGCCCTACAACATCGCCGTCGGCGGTGTCGGCGGCACCGGCGTGCTCACCATCGGCGCGCTGCTCGGCATGGCCGCGCACATCGAGGGCAAGGCCTCGATGATCCTCGACATGTCCGGCCTCGCGCAAAAGGGCGGCGCGGTGCTCAGCCACGTCCGCCTGTCGGATCATCCGGCCGAGGTGACCTGCTCGCGCATCGTCACCGGCACCGCCGACGTCGTGCTTGCCGCCGACGAGGTCGTCGCGGTCGCCAAGGACACGATCTCGCTGTGCGACACCAGCCGCACCCGCGGCATCATCAACAGCCACGTCATTCCGACCGCCGACTTCGTCCTCAACCGCGACTTCAACTTCCAGACCCGCAAGCTGAACGGGCTATTGGAAACGGCGCTGCACAAGGATTCCGTCTTCTTCGACTTCACCAAGCCGGCCGAGCTGCTGCTCGGCGACAGCATCGCCACCAACATGATGATGATGGGCTATGCCTATCAGAAGGGGCTCTTGCCGTTGTCGGCTGAATCGATCGAGCAGGCGATCGAGGTCAACGGCGTCTCGATCAAGATGAACAAGGAAGCCTTCCGCCTCGGCCGTCTCGCGGTCGCCGAGCCCGAGCGCCTTGCGGAGATGCTGAAGGGGACCGACGAGGTCGCCGCGCCCAAGACGCTGGATGCGATGACGCTCGACGAGGTCATCGAGCACCGCGCCAAGCACCTGACCGCCTACCAGAACGGCCGCCTGGCAAAACGCTATCGCAAGCTGATCGACCAGGTCCGCGATGCCGCCAAGCAGGGCGATTATGGTGACGCGCTGCCGCGCGCGGTCGCGGTGAACTACGCCAAGCTGCTGGCCTACAAGGACGAATACGAAGTCGCGCGCCTGTTCACCGATGGGGCCTTCGAGCAGCAGCTCCGCGACCAGTTCGAGGGCGACTTCAAGTTCAACTTCAACCTGGCCCCGCCGATCCTCAGCCGCGGCGTCGATGCGCTGGGACGTCCGAAGAAGCGCGCCTTCGGCCCCTGGATGCTGAACGTCTTCCGCGTGCTGGCGAAGTTCAAGTTCCTGCGCGGCACCCCGCTCGACATCTTCGGCGGCAGCGCCGATCGCAAGCTCGAGCGCGATCTCATCGTCGGCTACGAGAAGGACGTCGCCACCGTGCTCGGCCTGTTGTCGCCGGTCACGCACGACACCGCAGTCGAAATCCTGTCGCTGCCCGACCGCATCCGCGGCTACGGCCCGGTGAAGGAGAAGGCGGTGGCCGACGCCAAGGCCCGCTACGCCCAGCTCGCCGCCGATCTGGCTAACCCGCCGCCCGCCCCAAGGCAGATCGCAGCGGAGTAGGGCAGTCCCGTAGGGCGGATTACCGACGCGTAATCCGCCACATCTGTTGCCGTAGAGATCAATGCGGCGGATTACGCCTTCGGCTAATCCGCCCTACGAACCCATCCGGCGACACCATCCCTTGCGCTGCCCGTCGGGCAAAACACCCACGCGATGGGTCAATCCTCGCGCGCGAAAACATTCCACTTTACCGAAATTCGGGTTTGTCGTATTCGTCCGTCACCTCATCCCAGTCAGAGGGGCGTATCGCGATCGTCACGAAACGCGGGGTGAGTGGCGGTGGACGCGGGCTGAGTCGCACGAGCGATTGTCTCGTGCACGACGGGCGCAGTCTCGCGTACGGCAAAATCGTGTGGTCCTGACGCCCGGGGTCTGTGCGTCAAGTCTTGCGATCGCTCGCAGGGCGACGGGGGCAATAGTGCATCGCTCCCCGGGGAGAGCGCGACATAAGCCGTCAAACCACTGCGCAGGGAAGGCCGGTTGTTTGGCCGCACCTGTATGCCGCTGTGCATCTGTTCTTCGCGCATTCTCAGCACAGCGGACCGTGGGTGCCCAGCCGGCACTCGGTCTTCCCTGCGCCCTCTGTTCAAGGAGGGAGCCGGACGGAAGCAAGGCTCGGGCGAGATGCGCCGCGAGGATGCGAAGGTGTGTCTGGCCGTCATTGCGAGCGCAGTGAAGCAATCCAGAAATGCATCCGCCGAAAAATTCCTGGATTGCTTCGCTGCGCTCGCAATGACGACGGCGAGGCAGCACGGCTCTCTCTCCCTCACCCTGAGGAGCCGCGAAGCGGCGTCTCGAAGGGCGGGGAGCCCCGGCCGGGCCTTCATCCTTCGAGACGCGCGTTCCGCGCTCCTCAGGATGAGGAATGGGGCTTTCGCGCCCGCTACCACCCCATTTGCGCCAAGCCGCTGCCCTCTCGCCCGACGGAATATTTCCGCGCTTGCCAATCAGGCCGGTGCGGTTCAGAAAAAAGAGCGAAGAAGAAACGCGAGCGGAGACCTCTGTTTTGACCATCAAGGGCAAAGCCTACATTGCCGGGATCTACGAACACCCGACCCGGCATGCGCCGGACAAATCCACCGCCCAGCTTCACGCCGAGGTCGCCAAGGGCGCGATCGAGGATGCCGGGATCAGCAAGGACGATGTCGACGGCTATTTCTGCGCGGGCGATGCGCCCGGCGGCGCCTGGCCGATGGTCGATTATCTCGGCCTGAACACCAAGAAGCTCCGCCACGTCGATTCCACCGAGACCGGCGGCTGTTCCTACATCATCCATCTCGGCCATGCCGCCGAGGCGATCGCCGCGGGCAAGTGCTCGATTGCGCTGATCACGCTTGCGGGCAAGCCGCGCACCGGCGTGATGCCGCCGCGCGCAGCCGGCGCCGAGGTCGATTTCGAGTCGGCTTACGGCGCGACCACGCACAATGCCTATGGCATGTGTGCCATGCGCCATATGCACGACTATGGCACCACGAGCGAGCAGCTCGCCTGGATCAAGGTCGCAGCCTCGCATCACGCGCAATACAATCCGCATGCGATGCTCAAGGACGTCGTCACCGTCGAAGACGTCCTGAACTCGCCGATGATCTCCGATCCGCTGCATCGCATGGATTGCTGCGTCGTCTCCGACGGCGGCGGCGCGCTCATCGTGACGACGCCGGAGATCGCCAGGAGCCTGAAGAAGCCGCTGGTCAAGCTGATCGGGCATGGCGAGGCGATGAAGGGCCCGCGCGGCGGCAAGGATCTCGATCTCACATATTCCGCCGGCATCTGGTCCGGCCCGCGCGCGTTCGAGGAAGCCGGCATCACGCCGAAGGACATCAAATACGCCTCGATCTATGACAGCTTCACCATCACGGTGCTGATGCAGCTCGAGGACCTCGGCTTCTGCAAGAAGGGCGAGGGCGGCAAGTTCGTCGCCGACGGCAACCTCATCTCGGGCGTCGGCAAGCTGCCGTTCAACACCGATGGCGGCGGGCTCTGCAGCAACCATCCCGTCAACCGCGGCGGCATGACCAAGATCATCGAAGCCGTCAGGCAGTTGCGCGGCGAGGCGCATCCGAAGGTGCAGGTGAAAAATTGCGATCTCGCCATCGCCCACGGCACCGGCGGCCTTCTGGGTGTCCGCCACGCCGCCTCGACGGCCATTCTGGAGCGCGTGTGATGGTAGATGCAAAGAAATATCCGGCCCCGGTGACCAATCCGGAGACCGCCGCATTCTGGGATGCCGCGAAGCAGGGCAAGTTCATGATCAAGCGCTGCACCGCCTGCGGCGAAGCGCATTACTTCCCGCGCTCGATCTGTCCGTTCTGCTACTCCGACAAGACGGTGTGGGAAGAGGCCTCCGGCGAGGGCACGATCTACACCTGGAGCCTGATGCGGAAGTCGCCGACCGGCCCGTACGCCATCGGCTATGTCACGCTGAAGGAAGGACCGTCGGTGCAGACCAATTTCGTCGACTGCGATCTCGAGAAGCTGAAGATCGGCCAGAAGGTGAAGGTGGTGTTCAAGCCGACCGACGGCGCCCCGCTGCCGTTCTTCACGCCGGCCTGAGCCGACGCTGCGTAGGGTGGGTAGAGCGAAGCGAAACCCACCGACGCAAGCAATGATGGGTTTCGCTTCGCTCTACCCATCCTACGAATTCTCCGTTCTGCACGTTGTGTAGGACGGTCCTCATCCTGAGGAGCTTGCGAAGCAAGCGTCTCGAAGGATGGCCACGACAAAGAAAGCGTTTCGGGCATCCTCATGGTTCGAGACGGCGCAAGAGCGCCTCCTCACCATGAGGATGAGAACCAGAGGAAACCAAAAAATGTCCGCCAGATACGAAGAACTCAAAGGCCTGAAAAACATCGGCCAGAAATATGCCTATGGCGATCGCGAGGTCATGCTCTACGCCTATGGCATTGGCCTCGGCGCCGATCCCATGGACGAGAAGGAGCTCGCCTTCGTCAACGAGGGCACGTTCACGCCGCGGCCGCTGAAGGTGGTGCCGACCTTTGCCTCCGTCGCCGCCTGGGGCTCGGGCCCCGGCGAGATGAACCTCAACCGCGTCATGGTCGTGGACGGCGAGCGCGACATCACCTTCCATCAGCCGCTGCCGGTCGCCGCCAACATCACGGCCGACTCCTCTGTGCTCGAGGTCTACGACAAGGGCAAGGACAAGGGCGTCGTCATCGCGCACCAGACTGTGCTCAAGAACGAGAAGGGCGAGAAGCTCGCAACGCTGGTCGCCTCGCGCTTCGCCCGTGGCGACGGCGGCTTTGGCGGCCCGAACCTGACCCAGCCCGATCCGCACAAGATTCCGTCGCGCGCGCCCGACAGGACCATCGACATTGTCACGCGTCCCGACCAGGCGCTGGTCTATCGTCTCTGCGGCGACCGCAACCCGCTGCATTCGGATCCGGAGTTTGCGAAAAAGGCCGGTTTCCCGCGTCCGATCCTGCACGGCATGTGCACCTACGGCATCACCTGCCGCGGCGTGCTCCAGACCTATGCCGACTACGATGCTTCCGCCTTTCGCCAGCACGTCGCGCGGTTCTCTTCGCCGGTCTATCCCGGCGAGACCGTGACCATGGACCTCTGGAAGGACGGCAACACGATCTCGTTCGAAGCCAAGGTGAAGTCGCGCAACGTCACCGTGATCAAGAACGGCAAGACGGTGCTGGGTTAGGTCGGTCTCGTGCCCCGGACGCAGCGCAGCGCTCCTGGCGATGCGAAGCATCGTCCAGTGCGGTGCGCTGCAGAGCCGGGGCCCAGCAGCGATCACAAAGACTGGGTCCCGGCTCTGCGACGCAGCGTTTCACGCTGCATCGCGTCCGGGACACAAGAAAAAACAAACAGGGAGAAGCCACCATGGGACTACTCGACGGCAAGGTTGCGCTGATCACCGGTGCGGGCGGGGGGCTCGGTGAGGCCTACGCAAAGCTGTTCGCGCGGGAAGGGGCCTCGGTCGTCGTCAACGATCTCGGCGGCCCCCGTGACGGTTCCGGCGCCGACAAGTCGATGGCGCAGCTCGTGGTGGACGCGATCAAGGCCGAGGGCGGCAAGGCGGTCGCCAACGGCGCCGACATCTCCACCATGGAGGGTGGCCAGTCGGTGTTCGACGACGCCATCAAGCATTTTGGCCGCGCCGACATCCTGGTCAACAATGCCGGCATCTTGCGCGACCAGACCTTCGCAAAGGCCTCGGAATCCGACTGGGACAAGGTCATCAAGGTCCATCTGAAGGGTGCCTTTTGTTGCACCATGCCGGTGTTTCGCTGGATGCGGGAAAATGGCGGCGGCGTCATCGTCAACACCTCCTCGACCTCGGGCCTGATCGGCAATTTCGGCCAGACCAATTACGGCGCGGCCAAGGGCGGCATCTGGGGCCTGTCCAACGTGCTGGCGATCGAGGGCCGGAAATACAACATCCGGATCTGGACGCTGGCCCCGGGCGCCCTGACCCGCATGACCGCAGACCTGCCCCGCTATAAGGAGAACCCCTCTGCGGCGCTGGGGCCGGACGGCATCGCGCCGGCCGTGCTATACATGGTCAGCGATTTGTCGGGCGACCAGACCGGCAAGGTGCTGGGCGTGTCCGGGCCCCGCGGCGTGCGCGAAATGCGGATGATGGAAATGGAAGGCTGGAAACCGCCGCACTCGGGCTGGAAGGCCCAGGACGTCGTTGAGCATGCCAAGGAGATCTTCTTCTCCGAGGAGCAGATCAAGATGGGGGCGCGGAGGTTTTAGAAGGCCGTCATCCCGGGGCACGCGAAGCGTGAGCCCGGGATCCATACTCCGGATCGTGGTTATGGATTCCGGGCTCGCGACTGCGTCGCGCCCCGGAATGACAGATAGAGAGAGACGAGGACTAGATGAAACTTACCGCCGACGCCAAGGGCACCTTCGCAATCGCGCCGACACCGTTCCACGATGACGGCCGGATCGATGAGCGCTCGATCGACCGCCTGACTGATTTCTACGAGGAAGTGGGCTGCGACGGCGTCACGGTGCTGGGCATCCTCGGCGAGGCGCCCAAGCTCGATGCCGCCGAGGCCGAGCAGGTCGCGGTGCGCTACGTCAAGCGTGCCAAGAAGATGCAGGTGATCGTCGGCGTCTCCGCGCCGGGCTTTGCCACCATGCGCTCGCTGGCGAAGGCCTCGATGGACGCAGGCGCGGCGGGCGTCATGATCGCGCCGCCGCCGTCGCTCCGCACCGATGACCAGATCGTCGGCTACTTCAAGCAGGCGGCCGAGGCCATTGGGCCCGACATTCCCTGGGTGCTGCAGGACTATCCGCTGACGCTCTCGGTGATCTTCACCCCCGCCGTGATCCGCAAGATCGTCATGGACAATCCGAATTGCGTGATGCTCAAGCACGAGGATTGGCCGGGCCTGGAGAAGATCTCGACGCTGCGCAACTTCCAGAAGGACGGCTCGCTGCGTCCGCTCTCGATCCTCTGCGGCAATGGCGGCATGTTCCTCGATTTCGAGATGGAGCGCGGCGCCGACGGTGCCATGACCGGCTACGCCTTCCCCGAGCTTCTGATCGACGTCGTGAACCTCTCCAAGGCCGGCAAGCGCGATGCCGCGCATGATCTGTTCGACGCGCATCTGCCGCTGATCCGCTACGAGCAGCAGCCCGGTGCCGGCCTCGCCGTGCGCAAGCATGTGCTGCAGAAGCGCGGCATCATCGCCTCAAGCGCCCAGCGCAAGCCCGGCGCGACCATCACGCCGGCCGCGAAGGCGGAAGTCGACTATCTCCTGTCGCGCGTCGCCCGTTTCGACAAGCGCGCCAATCTCGGCCCGCAATCCAGCGCTGCAGGTTAACTGAATGCCCGAGACATCAGCATCACGCCCGGCTTCAACGATTCTCCTGCTCCGCGACGGCGCCAAGGAAATCGAGGTCTTCATGATGGTTCGCCATCATCAGATCGAGTTCAACTCGGGCGCGCTGGTGTTTCCGGGCGGCAGTGTCGATGCCGGCGATCAGGAGATCGTCAAGCGGTCCGACCTGTATTCGGGCGGCGAAGGCTTGAGCGAAGCGGACCGCGGTTTTCGAATCGCCGCGATCCGCGAGACCTTCGAGGAGAGCGGCATTTTGCTGGCGCGTGCGAAGGACTCGGGGGCGCCTGTCGATGCCAAGCGCGCCGGCGAGATCGCGGATGCGCACCGCGTCGCGCTCAACGAGCACAAGATCAGCTTCCTCAGCATTCTGGCCGACAACGGCCTCCAGCTCGCGCTCGACACGCTCGTGCCTTACGCGCACTGGATCACGCCCGAGGGCATGCCGAAGCGGTTCGACACCTGGTTTTTCCTTGCAGCAGCACCGCCCGACCAGCTCGGCGCGCACGACGGCCGGGAGTCCACCGACTCGATCTGGGTCTCGCCGCGCGAGGCGGTGGAGGGCGGCGAGAGCGGCCGCTTCAAGCTGCCGTTCCCGACCACGCGCAATCTGATCCGGCTCGCCAAGCAGGGCAGCGTCAGTGCCGCGCTCGATCATGCCAAGGGCATGTCGATCGTCACGGTGATGCCGGTGATGACCAAGACCGACACCGGCCGCCAGCTCCGCATTCCCCGCGAGGCCGGCTATGACGGCGAGGTGTTCGAGGTCGGGGCCGTCGGCTAGGAAACTTCGACATCCAGCGAAGTATTGGCGAGCGCGGACGCGCTAGGCTCCGCCCCTGACAATGGGACGGAGCGCGCGCCATGGACAATCGCCAGGACAACATCGCCGTCGAGCTGGCGCTGCTGGTCGCGCTCGCGACGCTCTGGGGCGGCTCCTACACCTTCATCAAGCTCGGCGTCGCCACCATCCCGCCGATCACCCTGATCGCGGCCCGCACGGCAATCGCAGGCGTGCTGCTGCTCGTCGTGATGTGGGCGCGGCGCATCCGGATGCCCACCGATGCCGCGACCTGGCAGCGCTTCGCCTTCCAGGCCGTTCTCAACAGCGTCATCCCCTGGACGCTGATCGCCTGGGGCGAGCGCCATGTCGATGCGGCGCTTGCCACCATCCTCAACTCGGCCGGCCCGATCTTCACCTTCCTGCTCACCGCAATCGTCACCCGCCACGAGACAACGCCCCCGCGAAAACTGTTCGGTGTGGTCGCGGGCATGGCCGGCATCCTGCTGATCGTCGGCGTTGATGCCTTCCATGACATCGGCAGCGGCATCATCGCGGAGGCCGCCATCGTCGCCGCCACGATCTGCTACGCCTGCGCCGCGATCTTCGGCCGCAGTTTTAAAGGCCTCGATCCCATGGCGCCTGCGGCGGGCTCGCTGCTCGCCGGAGCGGCGGTGCTGATCCCGGCCTCGCTCGTGGTCGAGCAGCCCTGGACGCTGTCGCCCTCGCTGAGTTCCGTGCTGGCGCTGCTTGCGCTGGCGACCTTTTCGACCGCGGCGGCCTTCGCGATCTACTTCCGCCTGATCCAGACCCTCGGCTCGGTCGGCACGACGGCGCAGGCGTATTTGCGCGTCCCCATCGGGGTCGCCATCAGCGTCGCCTTCCTCGGTGAAACCCTGAGCCGGACCGCCTGGATCGGCCTTGCCTGCGTCGTCCTCGGCGTTGCCGCCATGACGATCCCGGCCCGGCAGGCCGCCAGCGTCAGAACGTCATAATCCGCGGAGGAGGGCGGGCCGCGGGCCACGATATTAAGGATATTCCGGGGCGGGAGGCATGTTCCCCCCAGCGTGCAATACGTCGTATATTGGGCTTCCAGTAGCCCGGTCCTCAACGCACCTATGTCCGCCGAATTGACGCCGCCCCCCGAGAAAAAGCGAATCTTTTCGCTGTCCATCGGCCAGTTGACGTTCGGAGGATTCCTGCTGGTGCTGGCGGTGATCATCGTCACCTCGACCGTGAGCGTGGTTGCGATCCGGCACATCGACACGACCTTCGCCGAGCTGCAGCGGCTCCAGAGCGTCGGCGACCTCGCCGAGGACATCGACCGCCGCATGAACGAATTGCGCCTCGCCGCGCGCGACTTCGTCACCGACCCCGGCGCCGGCATCCAGTTCAAGCAGGTGGGTGAGGCGGCCTCGACGCTGAGCGACATCCTGAAGAAGACCCGCATCGAACTCGCGCCCGAGCAGCAGGACATGATCGACGGCGTCACCGAGCGCCTTGCGACCTACCGCAATGGCCTCGAGCGGATCTCGACCCTGATCGACCGCCGCGCCCAGCTGCTGGCGGGCCTGCCGCCGCTGCGCGACCGGTTCGACGCGGCCGTCTCAGGCACCGCGGACCGTGAGCTTGCCTCCCGCCTGTCCGAGGCACAGAGCCGGATCGCGCTCGGATTGCTGGCGCGCAATCCGTCCGCCGCCGAGCAGGCCGCGCAGGGCATGCGGACGATGGACATCGCGGATCCCAGCTTGCGGGCGGCGGTGAACGACTACGCCGAGGCGATCATCGCGGTGGCCGTCCGGGAGCGGCAGATCGCGGACATCGACCGCGAGGTGCTGGGCACCGAGGGCCGGCTGATCGGCCGCGTCACCGAGTTGCTGCGCGAGGTCAGCGCCAGGCGCGGCCACGTGCTGTCGCGCGATTTCGCCCGCACGCTGACCGAGGCACGCTGGCAGAGCATCGTGTTCGGGACCATCGGCGTGCTGATCGGCATGGTCGCGGCCGCGTTCGTGGTGCGCCGGACGGTTCGCCCGCTGGCCAAGATCGCAAGGTCGATCCGCGCGCTCGCCGCCGGCGAGAAAGACACCTCGATCCCGTCTGCCGACCTCGACAACGAGATCGGCGACATTGCGCGGGCGGCCGAAGTGTTCCGCCGCGCGCTGGAGGAGGCCGATACGGCGCGCGAGGCGGCGGTGCGCGCGCTCACCGAGCAGCGCCTCGCTGAAGAGAGCTACCGCAAGCTGTTCGAGGGCTCCGTCGACGGCATCTACGTCACGACGCCCGCAGGCGATCTCCTCAACGCCAATCCGGCGCTGGCGCGGATGATGGGCTATGACAGCCCGCAGCAGCTGATCGACAGCATCAACGACATCGCCCACACCATCTACGTCCATCCCGAGGCGCGCGACGAATACCAGCGGCTGATGGCGCGCGACGGCATGGTGCGCGAGTTCGAGTACCAGGTGCGCCAGCGCAGCGGCAACATCCTGTGGCTCTCCGACAGCGCCACCGGCGTGCGGGACGAGGCCGGCAACATCGTCCGCTACGAAGGCACGCTGCGCGACATCACCGACCAGAAGCGGGCGGAAGACGCCATCGCCGAAGGCCGGCGTCTGCTCCAGCAGGTCATCGACACCGTGCCCGCGGTCATCAACGTCAAGGACCGCGAGCTGCGCTACGTGCTGATGAACCGCTACATGGCCGGCATCTTCGGCATCGAGCCCGGCGACGCGCTCGGCCGCACCACCGCGGACCTGATGTCGCGCTATGGCGCGGCCAAGACCGACGAGAACGACAAGCGTGTGCTCAAGCTTCGCAAAGGTTTGGGATTTTACGAGGAAGAATACAAGGACGCCGCCGGCAACATGCGGCAGTGGCTGGTCAACAAGCTGCCGCTGCTCGATGCCGAGGGCGAGATCGAGCGGATCGTCACCGTGGCGCTCGACATCGGCGAGCGCAAGCGCGGCGAGCAGGAGATGCGCAAGGCCAAGGAATCCGCCGAGACCGCGCTGCGCAATCTGCGCGAGACCCAGGCCTCGCTGATCGAGGCGGAGAAGCTCGCCGCGCTCGGACGGCTCGTTGCCGGCGTCGCGCACGAGGTCAACAATCCCGTCGGCATCAGCCTCACGGTCGCCTCCGCGCTGGAGCGCAAGACCGCGACATTCACGTCGGAAGTCGAGCGCGGCGAGCTCCGCCGCTCCACGCTCAACGACTTCCTCAACACCAGCCGCGATGCGTCCTCGCAGCTCGTCTCCAACCTCAACCGCGCCGCCGAGCTGATCCAGTCGTTCAAGCAGGTCGCCGCCGACCGCAACTATTCGGACCAGCGCTCATTCGACCTCGGCGATCTGACCGAGCAGGTGGTGATGAGTCTGCGGCCGGGCCTGCGCAAACACAATCTGACGCTCAACGTCGAGTGCCAGCCGGAGCTGACCATGAACAGCTATCCCGGCCCGTACGGGCAGGTGCTGACAAACCTGTTCCTCAATTCGGTGGCGCACGCTTTTCCGGACGGCCGCCCGGGGACCATCGACATCCAGGTGCGCGAGTCCGGCAAGGACAATGTCGAGATCATCTTCTCCGACAATGGCTGCGGCATGTCGCTCGACGTCCGCCGTCGCGCGTTCGATCCATTCTTCACGACACGGCGCGACCAGGGCGGCACCGGTCTCGGCCTGCATATCGTCTACAGCATCGTCACCAATCGGCTCGGCGGCCGGCTCGATCTCGATTCCGAGCCGGGCGAGGGCACGCGCATCCAGATAATCCTGCCGCGCACGGCGCCGCTCGAGCAGGCGGCGGAGTGAGCTTTATCGTTTGAGCATGATCTTTTCGGAAAACCGCTGCACACTTTTCCGGATCATGCTCTAATCGGATTCTGCGAGCTTGTGCAGTGTGGCGCCGAAAATCAGGCTGGCCTTGCCGACCAGCGCCGTGCCCGTCATTTCCGCGCGCGTCTCGGTGTAGGTGCCGCTGACGCCGATGCCGACCGGAGCAGGGCCGCCGAACAGCGGATTGTCGTCGCCCCGCGGCGAGGTGTGCCGTTGCACCAGTACCTCACCCTTGAAGGTGTGGTCGTCCTTCACCACGTAGCTGCCGGTGTAATAGAGGTAGGCATCGCCGCCAAGAATCTTGCCGTCGCGGAAAAGAATCACGCCGCTGCCTTTGCCGACTCGACCATCGAGCAGGTTGACGTGGATTGAATAGAGGCCGTTCTTCATCACGTCCCGCGGCCGGCCGCCATCGCCCAATGGCGTAACCGGTAGAGCTTTTATGCCAAAGCACACTCCCTCGCGCAACGCGGCAGTTTGCCGGCCGGAAACAAGAGCCGCGTACCGCAAGCCGTAGTTGTCCCGGCTTGTCTATGACAGCGCGATGACTGTCTCATTGCGGGGCGAGGCCAGTCGTAGCGAATCAAGTTGGCCCGCGAAATGCATAACCATTGTTGCACTGGCCGCGGGGTGCTGGAGCAAGACAAACGTGAGCAACTGGATCGATTCCGGCGGCGATGAGCCGCGTCTGTACAGTGCGCGTCCCACGATTTGCAAATACGAACGACGGAGGATTGGCAGTCTGACACGCTGGCGAAGCGTGGCCAGGCTGGCTTGCGCCGTGGCCCTGATTGCGCTCGGAGCTCCCTTGGGGCACGCGCGCGACCGCGGCCAGTTCGTCAACACCAATGCCGATTTGAAGGCGTGGTTCGACGGCCTGCGCAGCGGCAAGGGGCCTTGTTGCTCCGATGCCGACGGCTCGGCGCTCTCGGATACCGACTGGGAGAGCAAGGACGGGCACTACCGTGTCCGCGTCCCGCGGCTTGGCTTTGCGCATGAGGGCCAGCAGCAGGAGTTCGTCTGGGTCGACGTTCCCGAGGAGGCCGTGATCTCGGAGCCGAACCGGGTGGGGCGCACCATGGTGTGGCCGATCTACGGCTACATGGGCGTGACCATCCGCTGCTTTATGCCCGGTAGCATGACTTAGCCGGGCGACAGCACGCCCGGCGTCTCTTCGATCAGATGCGGCCGCCGCGTCAGGTATATTTTTTGTCGCGCTCGAGCAGCTCGATGGAGATGCCTTCGGGGCCGCGGATGAAGCAGATGCGCACGCCGGGGCGGATCGTGGTCGGCTCGCGCGTGAAGGTGACGCCCTTGGCCTTGATCTCGGCGGCGACGGCGTCGATGTCCTTCACCGTGAGTCCGAAATGGTCGAGGCCCTGATGCGGGTGCGGGGGCGGCGGGTTGACGGCATTGTCGCCCTCGAGCGCGGCGATGAAGATTTTTGCGCCGCCGAGATTGACGTCGATCCGCCCGGGCGCCTTCACGACCTCGCCGCCGAGGATGTCCCGCAGCCAGTTCGCCGTGGCCTCCGGATCGGGGCTGCGCAGATGGATGTGATCCCAGGTGACGGCGATTGGCATTTCATATTCTCCCAACGGGGGCTTTGATGTTTGCAGCGCATGTTAGCGGCCTGAGGCAGCGATCGCCACCGTCCTGGCCGACTCGGCATGAAGCGCGGGAACCTTAGTTCGTCTGCCGGATTAAGGTAAGCAGTGACCGGGGCACGGTCGAACGTGCCCGGGTCGCGATCGGTGATGTCATGAACGCGAGGTTTGACCGGATCGGGATCGGACGTTTCGCCGGAAGCGGTGAGCGACTGGCGCGGGCCGTGACGATCGCGAGCGTCTCGTTCGGCCGCAGCCTGTTGTGGTTGCTGGCCGCCATCATCGTCGGCTGCGGCATCTGGATGCTGCTGCCGCTCTCCAAAGGCCACAGCACAGAGCCGGTGAAGTCCGACGTGGCAACGGTCGAGCCACCTGCGCCAAGCGATACAGGAATGGCGGTCTCGCCGGTCACCCAGGCTCAGGCTCCGGCATCAGCCGAGCTCGATCGTCTCAAGATCTCCTCCCAGACCTGGCGCCGCGGCGGGCTCGGCTCGAAGGCGCTGGTGACGTTCACGCTGCGAAACGACAATGACTATGCCGTAAAGGATCTGGAGATCGTTTGCGCATTCGCACGACGCGATGGCAGTCATCTCACCGACCGCAGCCGCGTGCTCGCCGATACCGTCAACATGAAGAGCCGCAAAACCTTTGCGCGCGTGGCTGTCGGCTTCATCAACGTTAATGCCGATCAGGCGAAATGCGCGCTGGTCGCCGCGCGGCGCGCGTAAAGGGCGGCGTTTTCCGGTAGCGGAAAAGTTACCGCGCGCAGCTCTCTGCAGCTCTTGGCTGAAAAACTTGGCGTTGCCATTTGAACCAAAGGCTGGGTGCAGGAACCAATTAGAGTATCGCCTGTTAAGGCGGAGAGCCCACGCGGGGATGCGGGGGGCGGAGTGCGGCTCATGCCCATCTTTCGGTATTTCGTCTACGTCGGTGGAGCTTTGCTCGCACTGCTCTTCGTGGTGAACTACGTCGCGCCGGCCTCGCCTGTTGCGCAGGCGGTCGCGACCGCAAGTAACGACCAGCCGCCGATCCGGATCCGGTCCGATCGGCATCTGCCCGAGCGGGTCGTGCTCGACACCAGCCAGCCAACCATCGCAGCGCCCGCGGCGAAGACCGCAGCCGTTGCGCCGCAGCCGCCGGATGCCGCATCGGCGGCAGCCCTGGCCGACATGTCGGCGAAGGCGCGGGTGCGCGAGACGTTTGCCCAGTTCACCCCCAGCGTGAAGACCGAAACCGCAGCTCGGAAGGGCGAGGCGAAGCCGCAGGTCCAGCAGGCCCAGGCGCCGGTTCCTCAGGCCGTTCCGGCCCCGGCCCAACCCAAGCGCAAGGTCGCAAGGGCGCATCCGGCCCCGCAGTATCAGTATGGCGGGCCGCAGTATGGGCAGTTTGGCCGGCCGATGATGGTGGCCCAGCGGCCGCAGTTCGGCTTCTTCAACAGCACCTGGTAACAACGGCTCCGACCCGCCTCGATCGAGGCGGGGAGGGCTTTTTATTGGCCAGCCTCTCTGCTAATTCGAACCCATCCGAACGCCGCCAGATGTGCTGGCTTGCCGGCAGCGGTGCGGCGTTTCTCGGTTTTGGCCCTCACCTCGGGCCAGGGCGCTCGTAGCTCAGCTGGATAGAGCATCGGATTTCGATTCCGAGGGTCGGAGGTTCGAATCCTTCCGAGCGCGCCAATGAAATCAAGCGTTTATGCGAAATTTGCCGACCCTCTAGGAGGGCATCAAGTAAACGCCTGGGTAAACAACCGGGTGACCTCCCTTGGCGTTACCCAGAACGACCTCCCTACGCCGATAAGGATAGCCTCCGTAGCCTCAGCCTCGTGGAGGAAAAAGCGTCCCCCTTCGTTGCAGTCTAGGTTCTAGGGATGCCCATCAATGGAGCACTGGCCGGGGTACCTCCATGGTGCTCGCGATCATGGTGTCGCCGTCTCCGACGGCACTACCCTTAGCCCCGATCGATTACGCGCGTCTTGCGCATGAAGGGTCCGGACCGTGGGGCCCAGCATCCAACCGACGCCTGAGCGGCAGCAGGACGAGGCAGTATCAGTGCGGCGCAAACGAGAGCCGCTAAAGATGGTCCGGTCACCTTCATTGGTTGCCTCAGTTGTTCTCACGAGCGACGGAACGCCCGTCAAAGGCCGAAGAACTCACGGCGAGAACAACCAGTCTGCCTCATCCAGCAGCGGAAGTGATGCCTCTTACTTGACTGTCGCAATTTCGAGTTCAGCGAAAGCCAAGTGCCAAGCTACAAAGTCGGAGCGATTTACTGCGCTTTGTTTTTCGTTTCCTGGGCCTTTTGCTGGAGCAGTTTTTCATCCGCGTCGCTCAACTTGATCGTCAGCTTGTCGAGCTTGCCGGTGAACCGGAACGGCACCTGATAGTCGCCATCGTCGACTCCCGTCCGGGTATCCATTCCCACATCGAACGACTCGTCAAAGCTGATGAGGAACGGAATGGTGTTTGGCATCGTCTTGCTGGCGACTGCGTTACCATCCACCGACAGGACGCCGGTGCCGCCTTTGCCGAAACCGGGACCATCGTATTCGAAGTCAAACGCGACGGTATGCTTGCCGGGCGTGAGTGCAGCTGGACTTTCCCAGCGGAAGCGTTCGGTGGTGAGCTGTACATAGGTAAAGACCGGCTTACCCTTGACCAAGTAGAGGCCATAACCGCCGAAGCGGCCACCGATCGTATTGAGCATCCCCTCGGCACCGCCCTGCGGAATATCCACCTCGGCCGAGATGGAAAATGACTTCCCGAGCGTGTTGGGGGCGCTGTCCGTTGGTATGCCCGCGACTTCGCCGGAATAGGTGAAGACAGATTTGCCAGCGGTGGGGCTCGGTCGCGGGGTGAGGCTGCGTTCGAGAACGTTGTTATCCAGCGGAAGTACGTTGTACTTCGCCGCCTCGACGAGGAACAGCTCCTGCATGTTACGCAGCTTGTCCGGCATCTTGGCGGCGAGGTCATTGTTCTGCGAGTAGTCCTCGGCGATGTTGTAAAGCTCCCATTTGTAGCCGTTGACCACGTCGGGCAAATTGCCCACGCCCATCAGCCAAGGCCCCTGGGGCGGAGTGGTGTTAGCAATCCAGCTATCGTGGTAGATGGCGCGGTTGCCCATCATCTCGAAATATTGCGTGCTGCGGGTCGAAGGAACGTTCGCGTTTGCCTTGTCGAAGGTATAGGCCATGCTGACACCTTCGATCGGCTTCTGAGCAACGCCGTTGACCATCACTGGCGCCTGAATGCCGGTGGCTTCGAGGATCGTCGGCACGACGTCGATCATGTGATGAAATTGCGTGCGGATGCCGCCCACGTCGTTGATGTGGCCGGGCCACGAAATGGCCATGCCTTGACGGGTGCCGCCAAAGTGCGACGCTATCTGCTTGGTCCATTTGAAGGGTGTATCAAAGGCCCACGACCAGGCCACGGACATATGCGGCTGGGTCTTGTCCGAACCCCAGACATCGTAATATTTCAACTGATCCGCGACTGGCATCACAATAGCTTCAATGGCGGCCATGTCGAACGGGGTACCGAGGGTGGTGCCTTCGGCACTAGTGCCATTGTCGCCACAAATGTAGATGATTAGCGTGTTGTCGAGCTTGCCCACATCCTTTACTGCCTGAATGACACGGCCAATTTCGTGATCGGTATAGGCCGCATAACCAGCAAAGACCTCAGCCTGATGCGAGAAGAGCTTCTTTTCATCAGCAGTGAGGGTCTCCCATTTCGGAAGCTTTGCACCGCCGTATTCGGGTTGCCCATCCGGCCACGGCGTGAGTTCGGTATTCGCCGGGATGACTCCGAGCCGTTTCTGGTTGGCGAATATCTGCTCGCGTAACGCGTTCCAACCCATGTCGAACTTGCCCTTGAACTTGTCGATCCACTCCCGTTTTGGCTGATGCGGTGCGTGCGTGCCGCCGGGCACGTAATAGACAAAGAAAGGTTGGTCCGGCGCCGCCGCGTTCAACCCCTTTATGTGTTTGACGGCCTCGTCCGCCAGATCGGTGGTCAGATTGTAACCGGGCGTTCCGACCCAAGGAAAAATCTGGGTGTGATCGCGGAATAGCCATGGCGTCCACTGGTCGGTTTCCCCGCCCATGAAACCGTAGAAATAGTCGAAGCCCATGCCGCTCGGCCATTGGTCGAAGGGGCCAGACAGACTGTATTGATAGCTCGGGGTGTTGTGGTTCTTGCCGAACCATGATGTCGCGTAGCCATTCTCCTTGAGTATCTCGCCGACGGTGGCACTCTCCGGCCCGATGACGGAGTCATACCCCGGGTAGCCAGTGGATATTTCGGTGATCACGCCAAAACCCACTGAGTGATGGTTGCGTCCCGTGATCAGCGCCGCTCGCGTCGGGGAGCACAGCGCGGTGGAGTGAAACTCTGTGTAGCGCAGCCCCGCATTCGCGACCTCGTCCAGCGATGGCGTTGGTATGACGCCGCCAAAAGTGCTTGAAACGCCGTAACCCTGATCGTCGGTCATGATCAGCAGGACGTTGGGCGCACCTTTGGGCGGCACCACCCTCGGCGGCCAATACGATTTGGAATCTTTGGCGTCCATGTTGATCGTGCCGCGGAACGGCGGGGGGGACGGCGGTAGATACTTGCCGTCGATTGTCGTCGTGGCGCCGGGTGAACCTGGGGTGCCGGTGATCTGTTGCGCTGTCGACGGAACAAACGACAGCATTACCGACGTCAGCGCTGTAAGCGCCAGTGCAGTCGCCTTCATGTGCTAATCCTCCTGACGAGCTACAATCGGATGACGTATCCATGTCTTCGAGTAGTGACAGAGCACCGCACCAAGCAACACGGACAGGGTGATTTACTGCGCCTTGTTGATCGTTTCCTGGATCTTTTGCTGGTGGAGCTTTTCCTCCGCAGCTTTCAGCGGGACCAGCTTGACCGTTAGCTTGTCGATCTTGCCGTTGAAGCGGAATGGCGGCTGGTAGTCGTTGTCGTCCACGCCCGTGCGGGTGTCCACACCGACATCGAAGGTCTCGTAGATCGTTTCGACGAACGGAATGGTGTGCGGGATCGTCCTCTTGGCGACTTCCATGCCATCTACCGACAGGACCCCTGTGCCGCCCTTGCCGAAGCCAGGACCGTCATACTTGAAATCAAACACGACGGTGTGCTTGCCCGGCGCGAGCGCCGCCGGGGCTTCCCATCGGAAGCGTTCCACGTCGAAAAAATTGTACACGAAGATCGGTTTGCCCTTGAGCATGTAGAGACCATGGCCACCGCCGCGGCCCCCTAGCGTATTGATCATGCCCTCTGCACCTCCTTGCGGAATTTCGACCTCCGCGGTGATCGAGTAAGACTTGCCGGCAATGTCGGGGGCGCTGCTGTAGGGAAGACCAGACGATTCACCTGAGTAGGTGAATATGGTCCGACCGGCGGTCGCGCTCGGTCGCGGCGTGGCAGCTCGAGCGGTGAAGCTGTTGTCCAGTGGAAACACGTTGTATTTCGTCGCCTCGACCATGAAGAGTTCCTTCATGTCGCGCACCTTGTCCGGCATCTTGGCGGCGAGATCGTTGGCCTCCGAATAATCGTCGGCAAGCTTGTAAAGCTCCCAGGTGTAACCGTTGACGACGTTGGGAAACTTGCCGAAGCCCAGATCCCACGGCGGCTCGGGCGGCGTCGTGGCGGCGAGCCAACCGTCGTGGTAGATCGCGCGGTTGCCGACCATCTCGAAATATTGCGTGCTGCGGGTGGATGGGGCGTTCGCGTTGGCCTTGTCGAAGGTATAGGCCATGCTGACGCCTTCGATAGGCTTCTGTGCAACGCCGTTGACCATCACTGGCGCCTGAAGACCGGTGGCGTCGAGGATCGTCGGCACGATGTCGATCATGTGATGAAACTGCGTGCGGATACTACCCACGTCGTTGATGTGGCCGGGCCATGAGATGGCCATGCCTTGACGGGTACCGCCGAAGTGCGACGCGACCTGCTTGGTCCATTTGAATGGTGTATCGAAGGCCCAGGTCCAGGCCACCGCAAAGTGCGGCGTGGTCTGGTCTGACCCCCAAACGTCGTAGAACTTCAACTGTTCCGCGACCGGAATGTTGACGCCCTGGATCGCGGCCATTTCGTTCGGGGTCCCGAGGATCGAGCCTTCGGCGCTGTTGCCGTTGTCACCGCTGATATAGATGATCAGTGTGTTGTCGAGCTTGCCCTCGTCTTCGACTTCCTGAATGACCCTGCCGATTTCATGATCGGTGTAGGCCGTGTAGGCTGCAAAAACGTCCGCCTGACGAATGAAAAGCTTCTTCTCGTCGGGACTGAGCGTATCCCACTTCTGAAGCTTCGCTCCGCCGTATTCGGGCTGGCCGTCCGGCCACGGTGTAAGCTGGGTATTTGCCGGAATGACACCAAGCCGTTTCTGGTTGGCGAAGATTGTCTCGCGCAGCTTTTCCCAGCCCTGATCGAACAGGTGCATGTCGCTGATCTTCTTGATCCACTCTGGCGTAGGCTGGTGCGGTGCGTGCGAGCCGCCGGGCACGTAATAGACGAAGAACGGCTTGTCTGGCGCGGCGTTCTTCAACCCCCTCATGTAGTTGATCGCATCGTCCGCCATGTCGGTGGTGAGGTTGTAGCCGGGGTGTCCGACCCACGGAAAGACTTGCGTCTGGTCGCGGAAGAGAAACGGTGTCCATTGGTCAGTCTCGCCGCCCAGGAAGCCATAGAAGTGATCAAACCCCATACCGTTCGGCCATTGGTCAAAGGGCCCTGCCAAACTGATTTGATAGCTGGGAGTGTTGTGGTTCTTGCCGATCCACGCCGTCGCGTAGCCGTTCTCCCTCAGGATGGTGCCGACGGTGGCACTCTCCGGCCCGATGACGGAGTCATACCCCGGGTATCCCGTGGACATTTCGGTGATCACGCCGAAGCCCACCGAGTGGTGGTTGCGGCCCGTGATCAGAGCTGCCCGCGTCGGCGAGCAGAGTGCAGTTGAGTGGAACTGCGTGTAACGCAACCCGGCTTGCGCGACGCGATCCATCGCAGGCGTCGGGATGACGCCGCCGAAGGTCCCCGACACTCCATAACCTTGATCGTCGGTCATGATGAGAAGAACGTTGGGTGCGCCTTTCGGCGGCACCACTTGGGCGGGCCAATACGGTTTCGACTCGCTGGCCCCAAGGTTGATCTCGCCGCCGAATTTCGGTGGCGGCGGCGGAAGATACTTTCCATCTATCGTCGTGGTGGCCCCGGGTGAGCCCGGCGTGCCCGTGGTTTGTTGCGCGAGGCTGGTCGTTCCCAGCGCGCACAGCAAACAAGCGGCCGTGAGTGTGGTGCTGCAAAGCATCAAGTTGCGGCGGTCTAGTAAGCGGCTTACTGGCTTTGAGCTATCGGCATCCTGACAGGTACGGGTCATTGGAAGCTCCCTCTTGGAGACGTCAGAACCCATCCACGCGTACGCGGGACACGATGCCGCAAGGCTCGTTTTGATCTACATCAACGTGCTCCTCGACGAGTCGAAATGTCGACTTCTGGGTTGAGGGATCCGGTGGATTTCGATTCCGAGGGGCGGAGGCTCGAAACCTTCGGAGCGCGCCACTTTTCAGGCCGGGGTCTTTGACCGGCCGACGATCCGCCCGTGAGTCCTCTACTTGCCCTGAATCTTCAACCCATTGGGGCCGACATTGATCTGCAGGCCGTCAGGCTGCTTCTTCGTCTGATAAAGATTGTAGCCGAGCACGGTTGCCGTGACGACCAGAGCACCGATGATCAGAAACAGGACGTTGCGGCTGATGAGCATTGCTTCCTTGAACCCAGGCTGTTGATGGCGAGAAAAACCCCGCGTGGGAGATGCGCGGGGTGCCTGGGAAGTCAACGCGGTGCGAGGGAACTGGTTCCCGGCTGTGAGGTCGAGGAGCCTGCGCCGGAGTGTGAGCTCGCGGGAAAGACCGTTCGCCGGGCCCGTGCCAGCGTGTCCGAGGGAGCCTCGTGGAAGGTCGCGCGGTAGGCCGCAGCGAACTCGCCCAGATGATGGAAGCCCTGGGCGCGTGCGCATGTCGCAACCGACGTGCCACCGCTCCTGAGGAGCTGGGTGCGAGCGGCCCAGAGCCGCTTCAGGCGGATGTATTGATGCAGGCTCATGCCGCGCACCTTGCTCACCGCACCGCTGAGCGTCCGGACCGAGACACCGAATTCACCGGCGAGATCGGCGGTATAGATCGGTGAAGTCGGATAGGCCGCGACGAAATCGTCGATCCGCTCCACGAGCTTGGCGCATCGCGCGCCGGCACTCGGGGCGGTGCGGTCCGACAACGGGTCAATCCGAAACAGGTCATCGAGGGCGAGCAGCAGGCCCTCCTGGAGATGCGCGGCGACCTCCCTGGTTTCGAACATGAACGGGTTGACGGACGCGGTCCTCAGGATATCGAGCACGATCTGTCGCGCGTGGAGATGAGCCGCGGGGTCCGCGATGCGTACCCACACCGCATCGGCGCGGTCGAACCAGCCGCGATCCCTAAGCGCGGGTGAGAACATGATCAGCGCGTGATGATTGATCTTGGGCTCGACGAAATGGCAATCATGAGTGCCACGCAAGGCCACATAGAAGCGCGAGTCGAGCTCGATCCCGCTCGAGCTGGCCTGCAAATCGTCGGTCATCGGCAGGATCACCATGCCCCCCGGCGCGCGATAGACGGTATCGAGGATGCGCGCAAACGACCTTGCCACGATGATCCGGCATCCCGGCAGGTTCACGATCACGCGCGCCGCGGCAAAATTGGCGACGTCGAGTGGAATGCTCCGGGAATCTTCCAGATGTTCGGCCGGCCGAAACGCATCGATATCGGCAAACCGGACCAACTGAAGGGCGGAGGAGGGGGCGAGAGCGTCAAAAAACATGCGCTGGCCAGTTTCTGCAATGTGACAATTAAATGAATATCTGTACATCGCAATCAATGGCGAAACTTGTCGCACCAGTAAACCGGTTTTCGTAGCCGTAGTATTGCGGACGTCATGCCATTAGAGGCGCCAGATCATTGTCACCGTCAACGGTCTCGGCTCATCGGCTGGCCGGACGAAAGGTCGATGAAATGAAGCCGCGTGCAGGCGGGACAGGCAAAGGACTCGAAGCTGCGTCCCTCCGGTTTCTGCTGCTTTTCCAGATGCGTCTGCACATTCATGCCCGTCTGCGGGCATCTGAAAACAATTAAGTCGGCCATCGACACAGAATGACGGCGTTGGGAATTTTCACTTTGATCTAGATCAGTTTTGGAACTGCTCCAGGCTGGTCGCGCCGGCGCGTTCATCATCTCGCAAAAGCGAAGGGGCCCCGAGGGCCCCTTCGAAACGTCACCAGCGGCGATAGCCGTGATAACCATAGCGCGGGCCGTAGCCGCCGCCGTAATAGCGCGGCGGTCCATAATAGCGGGGGCCGTAGTACGGCCGCGGTGCGTAATAGCCATAATAGTTCGGACGCCAGAAACAGCGCCCCCAGGCGTCGCAGACCGTACGGACCTGCTCGACGGCGGAAACCTGCGGGACCGCAGGTGCAGGCGCAATGGGCATGGCGGACGCCGCCGGCGATGCCAGGACGGCACCGAACAGGGACGCGGCGACGAGGCCAATCTTAAGCTTCATGATGTCTTCCTCTACTTACGCAAAACAGGATATCGAAGTAGTTCTGATCAAATTGTGGCGGAACCGAAATGTAATGCTGATGAACAAATCTTCAGCCAACCCGCCGCGGGTCTGATCCAACACCGCAACACTAGCTTGGCTTCTCGCGACTGGCCATGCCGCGCCTGCCGGGCCGTCCGCACCGCAGCACATCGCTGCCATCCTTGATCTTGCGCAATTCGCACGGGCGGCTTCGTCCCTAGTCTTGCCGATGTGGGCAGGCGTTTCGCGGAATGCGAAGCGCCGCCGGGCCGGTCCGCAACCGGTCAGGCCCACGTTTGTTTGGAGCTGTGCAATGGACAAGATGAGAATCGACAAGGGTGACTGGCTGGTCGTGTGCGATGGGCGCAAGGCGCTGATTTTGGAAAACCTCGGCGACGAGATGTTTCCGAACCTCCACACCAGGGAGGTGCACGAGCAGCCCAATCCCGCGACCAGCGCGCAAGGTAGTGACGCGCCAGGCCGACTGCATGGCGCCACAGGCGGTGCGCGCAGCTCGGTCGAGCAGACCGATTGGCATGATGAAGCCGAGCGCGCCTTCCTGCGGAGCCTCGCCGGCCGGCTCGATGCCGCGGTCAACGCGGGAGAGACCTCGGCGCTGACCATGGTGGCTTCACCGCGTGCGCTGGGCATGATCCGCGCCGATTATTCGGACGTCGTGCGCAAGGCGCTTCACGGCGAGGTCGGCAAGGACCTCGTCAAGCTGCCGGTCTATGAGATCGAGAAGCAATTGCTGCAGTCGGGCGCCGCGAAATAGGGACGCCCGCAGCGGACGCGCCGGTGCCCCTCAGAAGCAGGGATGCCGGCGGCGGTCCTGGCCGATGTAGGCGGACGAGCTCCGGTAGCAATGGTTGGTCGACGGGCCGTCGTAGAGGGCGAAGGTGCCGGGGGTGATGCCGGGGCCGTAATTGTGCAGATAGCTGATCGAGTAGGGCAGCGGGTTGGCGTAGCGGTGGTACCGATGATGTCCCCGCGCCTCCGCAAGGCCAGGGGCTAGGATTGCCGCCGACAGGGCAGCAACCGCGGCTACAAGCTTCAACTTGCTCATCTCGATTCTCCGGAACCAGCGCAAATAGCACAGCCGTTATAACCATTTCGAGCCGCCAGGGCACCCGTCCGGCCACCGGAATCCGGGGCCTGGGCCGCAGATTCCCGGGTGGGTGTGACAGAATTGCCGGAGGGGGCCCGTCCCAGCCTGCCCATTTTTGGCCTTTTCGGGATGCTTAAGGAATTTCCCACACAAGTATGACCAAGAAGAATTCGGTAAAAGATTCCTGCGGGCCATTTGGGGTGCTTTGGGGTGCTCTTGAGGCCGGTCCGTTCCTGCAAGGTTTTCACCGTCCTGTCGCCATGCGCATCACGCTCCTGAGCCTGCTGTTGCTCTGCCTCGCCGCCGTCTCGCCGGCGCGCGCGGATTTGCACATCACGCGCGACCACGGCGGCTATGTCGAGGAGTACAAGGCCAAGTACCAGCGCGTCCGCGAGAAGGGCGAGCGCGTCATCATCGACGGCATCTGCAACTCGGCCTGCACCCTCGTGCTCGGCATCGTGCCGATGAACAAGATCTGCGTGACGCCCCGCGCCAGCCTCGGCTTCCATCAGGCCTATTACGACAAGGCCTTCACCTTCGGCATCAAGGTCACCAGCGCGGCGGGGACGTCCGACCTGATGTCCTACTACCCCGACACGGTGAAGGACTGGATCCGCCGCAATGGCGGGCTCACCACCGACATGAAGAAGATCAAGAACGGCATGGATCTCTGGAAGATCATCGACCCCTGTCCGGAAGAATGGTGAGCGGCTGAGCCAAGCCGCGGTCCGACGCAGCGCAGCATCGGCGGACGAGAAATTCGCATTGCCGCATAGGCCCCCATCGGGCAATGAGGGCGACAATGAACCATAATCAAGAAGCCCTGACCGTCCGCGCCGCGCCGATCCTGTTCGTGCTGCTCTGGAGCACCGGATTCATCGGCACCAAATATGTCATCCACAACGCCGATCCCTTGACCTATCTCGCCATCCGCATGGCGATCGTGGTCGGCCTGATGGCGATCATCGCAGCCATCGCGCGACCGAAATTGCCCGATCGCATCGGCATCGCGCACAGCGCGGTCTCCGGCATCCTGGTCCACGGCTTCTATCTCGGCGGTACCGCGATCGCGATCGCGCATTCGATTCCGGCCGGGCTCTCCGCGTTGATTCCCGGCCTGCAGCCGATCCTGACCTCGACCATCGCCAACCGCTGGCTCGGCGAGAAGGTGACGCCGGTGCAATGGGCCGGCCTCGTGCTCGGTCTCGGCGGTGTGGTGCTGATCCTGCACGGCCGTCCCATGACGGGTGAGGCCGGGCTCGGCTGGCTCGCCTCGGTGGTCTCGCTGATCAGCATCACGCTCGGCACGCTCTACCAGCGCCGCTACTGCAACCACATCGACTGGCGCGCCGGCAATCTGGTGCAATACGTCTCCGTCACGATCTTCTTCACGGTCGGCGCCTTCCTGTTCGAGGACCGCGTGGTGCACTGGACGCGGGAGTTCGTGCTGGCGCTGGCCTGGCTTGCGGTGGCGCTCTCGATCGGATCGATCGGGCTGCTCTACTGGCTGATCCGCCACGCCGCGGCGACGTCGGTCGCGAGCCTGTTCTATCTGGTGCCCGCCGTGACCGCGCTGATGGCCTATCTGCTGTTCGGCGAGAAGCTCGATGCGCTCGCGATTGCCGGCATGGCGATGTGCGCGGCGGCGGTGTTCGTGGTCAATCGGCGGTTCTAGGCGGAAGGCCCGGGGAATACATCCCTGACGTGCAGGGCGCCGCGTGCTAGGCTGGCGGCATTTCAGTTGCCCTTTCAGGCGGTGATTTCCATGAAGAAGGCGAGACGCGCGCTGCTCGGCCGGTCCTTAAAGCCGGTCCGGATTGCCTGCATCAACTATGCGGAGGAGAGCATCAGCGGCCGCATGATGAGCAAGCTCACCGCGGCGCTGCAGAAGTGCTACGACCAGCATTTCCTGCCGGTGTGGGGCTATCCGGTCGACCTCTATGTCACGCGCAAGCCGAAGGCGGCCGACTGGCAGCTGGTCTATTTCGATGATGCCTCGCACAAGAACATGCTCGGGCGCCACGAGCTGACGCATCGCGGCCAGCCGATCTCCAAGATATTCGTCAAGGCGCTGGGCGATGAGCCGGTCAGCGTTGCGGCCTCGCACGAGCTGTTCGAGATGGTGCTCGACCCCATGGCCAATCTCTGGGCCGACAAGAACCCGAACACCCAATACGCCTATGAGGTCTGCGACGCCGTGGAGGAGGACTCATTCCGCGTCGGCGGCTTCGAGATGTCGAACTTCGTCTATCCGTCCTGGTTCGAGCCGTTCAAGCATCCGCGCGGCACCAAATTCGACCACAAGGGAACGCTGACGGAGCCGTTCTCGATGACCGAGGGCGGCTACGTCATCAAGAAGGTCAATGGCAGGAAGGTGATCAAGGCGTTCGGCTCGGCCGAAAAGAAGCGGCGCTTCAACGCCGAGGACCGGCGCGGCCATCGCAGCGAATTCCGCGATCCGCAAGGCGAGCATCATCCGGGCCGGCGCGCCGCCAAGCGGCGGGGGTAGGGAGAAGTCCCCGGGGGCGCCCGCACCCGGAGACTTTCGCGCGTTGCGATCAGCGCTTGGCCTTCTTGGCCTTCTTTTTCGACTTGGGAGCCTTCTTCGCAGACTTCTTGGCAGTTTTCTTCGCGGCTTTTTTCGCCGACTTCTTCGCAGCCTTTTTCGAGGTCTTCTTTGCAGCCTTCTTGGCTTTCTTCTTCGAAGCCTTCTTCGGCGCTACTTTCTTCGCGACCTTCTTTGCAGCTTTCTTCACCTTCTTGACGGCGGTGACAGCGGCGTCCTTGGTCGCTTCCACGGCGGTGGTCATCGTCTCCATCACCTGTTCGGTGACCGGCTTTTCGTCGTCCATATCGTCCCCCACGGTTTGTATGGAGCGATGACGATAGCGGGTTTCATAATTGTGTCAAAGCAACGCTCAACCTTTGCGGATCCTTGCGTAGGCGGCGAGCGCGCGTTCGCGTCCCCTCGCGTGATCGACGATCGGCTGCGGATAGGTCTTGCCGAGCGTGACGCCGACGCTTGCCAGCTCGATCGGTGTCGCCTGCCAGGGCTGGTGGATCAGCTTCGCCGGCATGTCCGTCAGCTCCGGCACCCAGCGCCTGACATAGGTCCCGTCAGGGTCGAACTTCTCGCCCTGCAGCGTTGGGTTGAACACGCGGAAGTAGGGCGCGGCGTCGGCGCCGCAGCCGGCGACCCATTGCCAGTTGGCGGGATTGCTGCCGGCATCGGCATCGACCAGCGTGTCCCAGAACCAGCTCTCGCCGTCGCGCCAGTCGATCAGGAGATGCTTGACCAGGAAAGACGCCACCACCATCCGGACCCGGTTATGCATCACGCCGGTGTGCCAGAGCTCACGCAGCCCGGCATCGACGATGGGGTAGCCGGTGCGCCCGCGCTGCCAGGCGGCGAGCGCTTTGCTGTCGGCCTTCCAGGGGAAGTCGTCGAAATTTGTTTGCAGGTTCGCGGTGGCGAGGTTGGGGTGATCGTGCAGCAGGTGGCGGCAGAACTCGCGCCAGCCGAGCTCGCTGAGGAACTTTTCGACGCCGGGTCCGATCGCGGGATGCTCGGCCGCAGCGAAGCGCGCGGCGTGCCAGACCTGGCGCGGGCTGAGCTCGCCGAACCGCAAATGCGGTGACAGGCCTGAGGTGCCCTCGCGGTCCGGGCGATCGCGATCGCCGACATAGCCGCGCGCGATGTGCTTGAGGAAGTCGCGCAGGCGTGTGCGGGCCGCGGCCTCGCCCGGTGTCCAGGTCTCGCGCAGGCCGCCCGCCCAATCGGGCTTGGCCGGCGCGAGCTTCCAGCTCTCCAGCCTGTCGCTGGCGATCCTCAATGCCGGGCGCAGCTCCTTCGGTGCGGGCAGGGGCTTCGGCGGATCGCCGAGCGAGAGCACGCGCCGCCAGAACGGCGTGAACACGCGCAGGCCCCGGCCTTCCTTGTTGCGGATCGCCGAGGGCGGGACCAGCAGGTCGCCGGGACAGCTCTGCGAGTCCACGCCGAGCTTTGCCAGCGCCGCTTCGAGCTGTTTTTCAACCGCCTGATGCGGCGCCTGCGCAATCCCGTTCCAGTGGACGGTCCTCGCGCCGCTCTCGCGCGCAACCTCGGTGACCACCTTGGCGGCCGGTCCCTTGCGCAGGATCAGCGCTCCGCCGCGCGTGGCGATGTCGGCGCCGAGCGCCCGTAGCGACTGCGCCAGCCACCAGCGGGCCGCGCCGCCCAGTGCCCGGCCGGCCGCGTCGTCCAGCACATAGAGGCAGATCACCGGGGCGCCGGTCCTGGCGGCAGCATGGAGGGCGGGATGGTCGGATAGGCGGAGGTCATCGCGGAACCAGACGACGACAGGCGGCGCGCTTGGCGGGGTCAGGAGGGGCCTCGTTTACAAACTGGAAACCATGCCGCGGGCGGCGCTGTGAACCGTCGTTAATAGGCCCGTAAGCCGATTGCATGAATATGCAGGAATTCCGAGGATGGTTCCATTCATGTCTAACTCACTAACGGCGAAGTTCTTGCCGCGCTTCAAGCTGGGCACCAAGGCCGTCCTGAGTGCGGTGCTGCTGATCGCCGTGAACACGGCGCTCGTGGTCGGCGCCGGCTACTGGTCGCTCACCTCCGCCTTCAATGACCGCGCGCTGCGCGACATCGAGGTCAATCTGCGCACGCTGGCGCTGGCCTTTGCCGAGATCGTGCCCGACGCCAGGATCACGATGCGGGACGGCGCGGTGGCGCGCATCGAGATATCCAAAATGCCGGACTTCAGGGATCACGCCATCGTCGATCGCGCGGTGTCCTATGTCGGCGGCAATGCCACCCTGTTCGTGTTCGACGATGCGAGCGGGCAGTTCGTGCGCCGCTCGACCAATGTGAAGAAGGAGAACGGCGACCGCGCCGTCGGCACCCAGCTCGCCGCCGATCATCCGGGGCAGGGCGCGCTGCGCCGTGGCGAGGCCTATCGGGGCCCGGCGACGCTGTTCGGCAAGTCCTTCATGACCGCCTATTTCCCGGTGCAGGATGCGGCCGGCAAGGTTGTCGGCATTCTCTATGTCGGCATCCCCATGGCGCAGTTCGAGAGCATGCTGGCCCAGGCGATCTCGAGCATGGCGGCGGCCGCTGGCCTTGCCGCGCTGCTGGTCCTGGCGCTCACTTTGCTGATCGTTCGCCGCGTCACCAGGCCGCTCGGCTCGGTCACGCACTCGCTGACGGCGCTGGCCAACGGCCAGAGCGACGTCGAGATCGAATGCGAGGATCGCGCCGACGAGATCGGCGAGATCGCCCGCACGGTCGCAGTATTCAGGAGCAATTCGCTGGAGCGGGCGCGTCTGCGCAGCGAGCAGAGTGCGGCCACGGCGGCCGCGGCCGAGCAGCGCAAGGCGGAGCTGCGCAACTTCGTCGAACAGTTCCGCGGCAGCGTCGGCGGCATCCTCGACAAGGTGCTGACCTCTTCCGGCGATTTCGAACGGGCGGCGCGGCAGCTTACCGACACGGCGCGCTCCACCGCCGATCTGTCGGCGCAGTCGGCAGGCGCCTCCGAAAGTGCGTCTGACCACGTCCGCTCGGCCGCGTCAGCGTCCGACGAGCTGTCCCAGTCGATCTCCGAGATCACCCGCCGGGTGCAGGAATCCAGCGAGATCTCCGCGGAAGCGGTGCGGCAGGCCGAGGCGACCGACCAGCGCATCGCGCAGCTCTCCGAGGCGGGCGCGCGCATCGGCGACGTCGTCAAGCTGATCACCTCGATTGCCGAACAGACCAATCTGCTGGCGCTCAACGCCACCATCGAGGCCGCGCGCGCCGGCGATGCCGGCCGCGGTTTTGCGGTGGTGGCTCAGGAGGTCAAGACGCTCGCCGGCCAGACCGCGAAGGCGACCGAAGAGATCTCGAGCCAGATCGCGAGCATGCAGCTTGCGACCGAGGAGTCGGTCGCCGCGGTCAAGGGGATCGGCCAGACCATCGAGCGTATCAGCGGCATCGCGAGCTCGATCTCGGCAGCGGTCGAGCAGCAGCGGAGCGCCACCCACAACATCGCGGCCAGCGTTCGCGCTGCGGCCTCAGGTACTGCTGATGTTGCGGTAAACGTTCGTCACGCCGCCAAGGGCGCGAGCGAGACCGGCGAGACGTCGAGCCGGATGTTTGCATCCGCCCAGGCGCTGTCAGGCGAAAGCCTGCACCTGAAGGCCGAGGTCGACGGCTTCCTGGACCGCGTGCACGCGGCTTAATTTAAAGTCGTCATCCCGGGATGGTCCGAAGGACCAGACCCGGGATCTCGAGATTCTCAGGTGCGCAATTGCGCACCAGAGTTCGGTCCTGCGGACCGCCCCGGAATGACGGTGGGGTTACTTCGGCTGCGGCACGATGCGGATGTAGGGCTTCGGCTCCTTCCAGCCCTGCGGATAGATCGTCTTGGCCTCGTCGTTGGAGACCGAGCCCGCGATGATCACGTCCTCGCCCTGCGACCAGTCGGCCGGGGTGGCGACGCGATGCTTGGCGGTGAGCTGGAGCGAGTCGACGACGCGCAGGATCTCCTGGAAGTTCCGGCCGGTGGTCATCGGATAGACCAGCACCAGCTTGATCTTCTTGTCCGGTCCGATGATGAAGACGTTGCGGACGGTCTGGTTGTCGGCCGGCGTGCGGGTGAGGGGATCGCCCGAGGTCGAGGCCGGCAGCATCTCGTACAGCTTCGAGACGTTGAAATCGGTGTCGCCGATCATCGGATAGTTCGGAGCTGCGCCTTGCGTCTCCTTGATGTCCTCCGACCACTTCGCATGGCGGTCGACCGGATCGACGGAGAGGCCCATCAGCTTGACGCCGCGCTTGTCGAATTCCGGCTTCAGCTTGGCGAGCGCGCCGAGCTCGGTCGTGCAAACCGGCGTGAAGTCCTTGGGGTGCGAGAACAGGAGAGCCCAGCTGTTGCCGATCCAGTCGTGGAACTTGATCTTCCCTTCGGTGGTCTCGGCTTCGAAGTCGGGGGCGGTGGTGCCGATCGGAAGTGTCATGGTTCTACCTCATCATATTGAATTGACTGGAGAAATAGTCTGCGGCCGTCATTGCCATTATAGGGGCTTGGCGGCCTCAAGTGAACGCCGACTGAACTGCTTGAAGTAAAATGTGAATTCCTCCTCTGAAGGGCTGATCTTACAGCACATTTTTGTTACGCGGGCACCTGCGGCGAAACATCTCCACCGGGGCTTCACGGTCTCGATTGCCGCGATAAAGCCTTTTATGACCCTCATCACGCTCGCCCGACGCTCTCTGGAACCGAAACGGTCCTCGTAGCGACTAATCGGCAACCATTGAGAAAAGTCGCGATCCCCGTATCGAATCCTTAACCACCCCTTTACGGCCTGCATGGAAATGCTGGTCGATCAGAAGAAATCTGGAAGTGAACTATGTCCGCCGCTGCGCCTAAGTCTGCTGACTCGCCGTCCCTCGAACCGTCCTGCCGTGATACCTCGGCCCACGCACTGACCATCGTCCGCGACGGCGTGATCACGGGCGAAGGCCCGACCACCAAGGGCCGGGTCCATTTCTCCCGCTCGCTCGATGCCGATGACACCGCCTGGTGCGCACGCATCCTGACCGCTACCGCCGTCAACGACCAGCCGGTCAGCCGCGCTGAAGCCGAAGCCCTGTTCGAGATCAACGAAGCTGCGACCGAGCGCACCGATGGCGGCCGGTTCGACGATTTGCTGGCGAAGGCGGTGGCCCATTACGCCGCGAGCGCTTCGGGCCTGAAGGTGCCGCCGCGCAGCGTTGCGCTGTCGGCCGATCGCGACATCGAGAGCTGGGCGCCGGCCTATGCGTCGAAGGTGAACAGCGAGATGCTGGAGTGGATCGCCGGCCAGATGCGCGGCAAGCGCCAGAACAACCGTCGCCTGATGGCGATGGTGGCGACGTTCCTCGGCGCCACCGCGCTGCCTCTGGCGGGCCAGCTGCCGAACGTGTTCGACATCGGCATGTAAGTATTCCCTTTATCGCGCGCCCCTTGCGGGGCGCGAGCGAAGCGGCGGGGTTACTTCCCCGCCGTTTTTTGTTTGCCGGTCTCCATCCCGAGCTTGTCCACCTCGAGCCCCAGCGTGCGGCCGGGGAAGCCAGCGGCGTCGAAATAACGCTGGCTGCCGACGCGCTGGAAGTTCAGCACGGTCACCAGGCCGCCCTCGGCCGGCTTTGACTTCTGCGTGCCGGCATACGCCTTCGGCACGATGCCGTTGGGCAGCGCCTCCGACATCACGCGGCCGACCAGGCCGCCGTTCTGCGCGCCGCGCAGGCCGAGCAGCTGGGCGGCGGTCATGCCGACGTCGGCATTGCTGACCGGGATCTCGCTGACATAGGCGGTTTTGAAGTCCGGACCGATGGCGGCCATGAAGTTCATGGTGTCGCCGCGGCTGAAGCTGCCATGCATGCCCTGGCCCTGCCGCAGCACGGTGTCGGCCACCTGCACCGAGCAGTTGGTCGGCGCCTCGCCGCAATCGCTGGCATAGGAGCGGAAGTTGACGACGATCGACGGCGTCGGCGTTGCCGACTTGCCGCGCAGATTGATGCTCGACAGCGGCAGCGTGCCGGGGAAGCGGCCGAGCGAGTCCTCGACGAACAGGCCGGAAACGTAGTCCTGCTCGAGCAGCGCCTTGATGGTCTTCGCCGCCAGCTTCTTGTCCTTGTTCGGCAGGTAGATCAGGTCGGAGCCGCCATTGGTGGCGACGACGAGATCGGGCTTCTCCGGATCCTTGCCGAGCACGCCGTTGCCGGCCTTCGGATGCTTGTTGCCTTCGATCTTCGCGTTCTTGTCGTTGGGGTCGAACAGCGGCAGGTCGAGCGCTTTCGCAAGGTCGATCGCCAGGAAGCCCATCGGCAGGAAGTCCTTCGGCGTGTCGTCATAGCTGAGCTTGGCCGAGGGGCTGGTCTTGCTTTCCTTGGAGATGGTCGAGAAGCCGTGGTCGGCCTGCACCATGATGTTGGTGGTGGCGGCAAGGCCGAGCTCATCCAGCGCCTTGCGGATCTGGGCGAGATTGTCGTCGGCGTTCTTGATGCCGGCCATCGAGGTCGGCCCGTTGATGCCGGGCTTGATCTGGTTGAGGCTGTCGCCGGTGTTGTGCTGGCTGCCATCGGGGTCGCGCGACCAGAACACCAGCACGAACGGCTTGTTGCGCGCCTTGAACATCGGCAGCACCACCTTGGTGGCGACGTCGGCGAAATAGGCCTGCTGCGCGACGTTGGCAACGGTGGTGCCGGGCGTCTTTGCATCGCCCGCCTTGGAGTTGTCGCCGCGCGGCGGGGTGGCGAGGGGCAGGCCGGCCTTGGTCAGCGCCGCCTTCACCTCGTCCGACAGCGCCACGCCGTTCTTTGCACCGGTGGAGTCGTCGAACACGACCGAATGCAGACCCGGCTTCTCGGGCTTGTCGGTGTGATCGAACTGGTAGGTCGGGCCGACCTTGCCGATCGCGGCGGTGCTGAGGCCCTTGTCACGGGCCATCTTCAGGATGGTCTCTTCGTTGAGATAGTCGCCCTTGAAATGCTCGTCGATGTCGCCGAGTACGGCGTCGTTCTCGATGAAGGGGACGACCGTGTCGCCGGCGGGGACCGAGGTGTAGTTGGTCCAGATCGTGTTGGAGAACACGCCGGTGTCGCCGAGATAATGGCCGGTCGACATTGCCGAGCCGTTGGCCATGGTGAAGGTCGGGAAGAGCGAGTGCGAGTTCTTGAAGTTGACGCCCTTGTCGCGAACCGCGGCCATTGCCGGGGCCGTCTCCGGCGTCACCTTCAGCGCACGCAGGCCGTCCGGAATGAACAGGATCAGGTTACGTGGCGTGTTGTTGTTCTGGGCGGCGGCAAATCCGGTGGTCAGCACGGTCAGTCCGGCTGACAGCAACACCAGTGAACGGCGCATCAAGTCTCTCCTGCGATGAGGCGAATGGCCGCGGCCGCGGCCCCCGGCATCGTTTAGTTTTGCTGTATGACAGTTTTGTTACAAGGACGAATGTGCCTGCAAGAGGGTTGGGGAGGGACCTCGACCTCACGGACTCGTCATTGCGAGCCAATGTGTGTGGCGATGGCCCCATTCTCTCGTATCCCGGACGCGCTGCAGCGCGCCAGCGCTGCGGCGCAGAGCCGGGATCCAGGAGGCTACAGAGTTCGCTGATGCATGGGCCCCGGCTCTGCAGCGCATCGTCAAAGAGACGCTGCGCTGCGTCCGGGGCACGAGACTGCCGCTTTGGTGCACCACTATATCAACATCGTCATTGCGAGCGTAGCGAAGCAATCCAGAATTGCTCCGCGGAGGCAGTCTGGATTGCTTCGTCGCTTCGCTCCTCGCAATGACGGAATTTGGGGCGATGGATACGCTGTTTCCGAATTTCGGTAAAGCGGCATATTTTCAACGGACGGTCTCGACCAATGGATGGCGTGTTTTGCCCGACGAGGCCGAGCAAGAACTCGGCATTTCGGGGAGTTGATGTACGATTCTGTTCATGACGAATCGCACATTCAAGTCCGGCGAGAGCCGAGAGCAACTCAGTCTGCTTCCAGCGCG
>JAESFI010000092.1_pt1 | contig 111419 bp, 88 predicted proteins | sample 9269361 | NCBI WGS metagenome assembly JAESFI01 (sample SAMN14504119, study PRJNA617095) | algae metagenome | isolation source: Brasilonema angustatum HA4187-MV1 and co-occurring heterotrophs from moss... | place: USA: Manoa Valley, Honolulu, Hawaii | collected 2009-07-20
GATTCCGAAAAGCATCAATAATTTTTTGACGTAGGTCTCGGTCGTAAGCCTTCATAAAGATCTGATTGATATACCCTTGTCTAATTTTACCAGACTGTATTGGACTCAACCGAAAACTGCTATAATCTCTCGGTTCACCATGCCGAGTGTATACGAGTTGCGATTGAGTCGGTAGGCGCAAAAGTAAAGTTTAAGCCACCATTATCCCCAGACTTATCACCAATAGAGCAATGTTTATCAAAACTGAAGCACTTTCTCCGTTCTTGTGAGGCACGTACTCCTGAATCACTCGACCAAGCTATGGCTCTTGCTGTAAATTACATCACTGAAGATGACGCCTACGAGAAGGTTCAATCACTGTGGTTTATTTATCTGAAAATCGCTGTAAGGTTACGCTTTTGTAGTTTCGAGAATTGTCGTTGAGGAAGACAACAACTCTACGATAATAGACCTTTCAATTCATACCATTTTGGCGAAGGTATTGCTTTGCCAACCTAGTTTTTTCTGCTCACTTATTGTTGCCTGCGTCCAGTTTATACTCAATTGCCCCTAGAGTGTTCAGAGTGGCAATCGTCGCCTCCGTTAATCCGATAACGCCAGTTAGCTTCATGCCCTCGTAAGGTTTTTTGCTTCTCAGACTTCTGATGCACTCACCTGTCGAGACATCCCAAATCCTAATTGTTTCGTCTTCACTGCCACTAATAAAAGTATGGTCTTTGGAACTGAAGGTAACTGATAAAACTCCTTTACTATGTTCCTGTAAAGTTTTAAGGCACTTACCATCCGAGACATCCCATAACTTCACTGTTTTATCCGTACTACCACTGCTTAGAGTTTGCCCGTCTGTGGAGAAAGCGACTGACCAAACCCAGCCAGAGTGCCCTTGTAAAGTTCTGAGGCACTTACCATCCGAAACATCCCATAACTTCACTGTGTGGTCTTGACTGCCACTACATAGGATTTGTCCGTCTGCACTAAAAGCGACTGACCAAACCCAACCCGTATGTCCTTGCAAAGTTCTAATGCACTTACCATCCGAGACATTCCATAGCTTTACTGTGTGGTCTGTACTACCACTAACTAAAGTATTACCCTCAGGACTGAAAGCCACTGACAAAACTCCATGATTATCTTCATGTAAAGTTTTGAGGCACTTACCATCCGAGACATCCCATAGCTTCAGTGTCTGGTCATGACTACCACTAGCTAAAGTATGACCATCAGGACTAAAAGCAATTGACCAAACCCAACTTGCATGTCCTTGTAGAATTCGGTAGCAATTACCAGTATCAACATCCCATATCCTTATTGTCTTGTCATCACTGCCACTAGCCAAAGTATGACCGTCAGGACTGAAGGTTACAGACCTGATGACATTGTTATGTCCTATGAAAGTTCTTAAGCATTGACCAGTGTTCATATCCCATAGCTTCACCGTTTTGTTATCACTGCTACTAGCTAGCATTTGACCATCAGGACTTAAGGCAATTGACCAGATCCTATCACCATATCCTTGTAGAGTTCTTAAACATTCACCAGTAGCAACATCCCACAATCTTAACGATTGGTCATCACTGCCACTTGCTAGGATTTGACCATCAGGGTTAAAAACAACTGCTCGCACAAGATTATTATGTCCTTGCAAAGTTTTTAGACACTGACCAGTACTGACATCCCACAACTTCACTGTTTGATCCCAACTACCACTTGCCAGCGTTTGTCCATTTGGATTGAAGGCGACTGACCAAAGCCAGCCAGAGTGCCCCTGCAAGGTCATAAGACACTGACCAGTGTCAACATCCCACAATCTCACCGTTTGATCGCTGCTAGCACTAGCAAGTATACGCCCATCTGAACTGAGGGTAGCTGACCAGATCGCCTCATCGTGTCCCTGCAAGGTTCTAAAACATTGACCAGTGCAAACATCCCACAGCTTCAGTGTTTTGTCCACGCTGCCGCTCACTAGCATTTGGTCATCAGGACTAAATATGACTGCTCTTACCATATTATTATGTCCTTGCAAAGTTTTGAGGCACTGACCAGTACCGACATCCCACATCTTTATAGTCTTGTCATCACCGCCACTTACCAGCGCTTGCCCATTTGAGTTGAAGGCAATTGACCAGATCCCCTTTTCATGACCCCGCAAGATTTTGAGACATTCACCAGTCGTGACGTTCCAAAGTTTGATTGTTTGATCATCACTGCCGCTTGCAAGAATACGACTATCAGGACTGAAGGCAATGGATGTTACCCAATCAGCGTGACCTTTATAGGTGAATAATTGTTTCCAATCAGCAACTTGGTACAAGCGAATTTCACCATTCATATCGCCTGTAGCCAAAAATTTTCCATCGGGGCTAAATGCTACTGACAGCATTGCACTGAAGGTTTCCGCAAAAACAGATTTAGCCAAATTGGCATGACAGAAATTCGTACTGTGCAAATTCACACACCGTAAGTCTGCTTGCCAAACCGTCAAATGAGAAAAATCATAGCCACTTAGATCAATTTCCAGATGACAAAGCAGATTAACAATATTTCCAGCCGTATAACTTTGTTCTAACGGAGATTCCTCTCGCAACCTTGCTAAAATTTGAGTTAGCTGATTTTCAAGGTTTCTTTTGCTTCTCAAGACAGTGAGCAGCCCATCTATAACTGGTTGGAGAATAAGGCGAACTTGAATATCTCTAATATAATCTTTCGCTGTCGCCTTCATCAAAGCATGACACCTGGACAAATCGATATTCTGAGTAACAATCTCTTCACAAACTTGCTCTATCAATCGATTTGTCACATACTCCATAACGACTGGTTGTAGCGTGAAGGTTACTGCACTTTTTTCTACTAGCGATCGCCTTACCAAAGACTCCAAAGCCTCCAGTAATTTCTGTGGTGGGATCGGTGATACTATATCTTCTCGTAACTCTGATAGCGAAACTGGCTCACGATTAATTCCCAGCCAGTACATTATGTCCTTTTCTAAATTTGACAAGCGCGAAAACTGCTGGTCTAATAGTTCGTGAATGTCACCAAAAACAACACCGTCTTGTTTGAGAAATTCAGAAATATTACCATCAAACAAATCTTGTATCGTCGTCGCCACTATCTTCAAGGCTAAGGCGTTACCCCCATAGCGCTCAACGACTGCTTGCAATTCTGATTCCTGGCCAGAGAAACCCTTAATTTCAAAGATTTTTTGCCCATGTACCGCTTCTAAACCACTTAATTGTAATGAGCGAACGGGCAGTGCTAATCCTTCGAGTGACGCCACGTCTTTCGGTTTTTCCCGAGAAGTCAGCAGCAAGCAGCTTCTGTGGGAAACTTCTCCTAAGCGTCTGATCAACTGACCATAATCCTCGTAGCCTTCTCGATACTTTCCAGCAATAACGCCACTTTGCAGAATGGTCTCAGCATTATCTAGTATAATCAGACAGCGGTGTTCTCGCAAAAAATCCATCAGTCGCGAGATTCTTTCATCTACGCTATTTGGTAGATCAGCTTCTAAAACCTGGGCATCACAGAAAAATTGAATCAAGTTCGTCAAAAGCTCGAAAAGGGGAGGGGCATTGTAGAGTGATCGCCAGATAACGTACTCAAACCGCTCCTGAATTTGTTGGGATAGCTTGACAGCCAGAGAAGTTTTACCAATTCCCCCCATTCCCAACAGAACCACCACTTGACAACGATCCTTAATGATCCATTCCTCTAGCAAAGCTAGTTCTGCTGTGCGTCCATAGAAAATTGAGACACAAATTGCTTCTCCTAAATCAATGCGCTTGAGGACTTTCAAGTCTTCCTGGTTCACTAAATCTGAGTCTGGCTTTGTATAGTCGCTTTGCTGTAGTTTTAAATTAAACGCTATAAACAAACGAACAAGCGTTTGTTTGTCAACCCCTATTTCGCGAGTTAGCACTTTCCTAAAAGTGACAGGAGTTATTCCAGCCTGTTCACTTAATTCTTCCAGGGTACACCTACAGCCAGAATTTTCCTGAAATTCCCACTCAACTTTGGCATTTTGAAGCTTTTGCCAGCCTTGAGGAGTCAGTATAAGCCCACGCTTGCGTTTTTGCTTTTGCTGTTTCATTATTTCTCCAATTATGACGCCCGACTTGGGCTATCTACTCCAAAACGGGTGCCACTTTTGCTACCTCCATTGACCACTGTCTACTTGATTTTATATCTTAACTTTTTTAGTATAGTACTTGAAAAGTCATTGAAAAGCAATAACCATGCCCAGACAAAATGCTGCCAACTTGACGATTCAGTTCTCGCAGGAGGAAAAAAAAATTTTGGAGAAATATTGTCAGAAGATGCAGCGAACCAAGAGCGATGTTATTCGAGAGATGGTTCGCTCACTTAAAGAATATTTAGATGAGAGCTAAAAAAATACAATCTTCAAAAGAAAAATTGACCCTTGCAACCTGAAAGCAGGATTTCTTAGACTTCTGTATATCAACGCGTAAATCCTTAATTTTGCAGATATGAGTAGTCTAGTTGCCGCAGTGAAGAATAACGATCTTGAATTAGTCAAAAAATTAATTGAAAATGGTGTAGACGTTAACCAAATAGACAGCAGTGGAAATAGCCTCTTGATTGTCAGTTCTGCTAACGGTCAATCTGAAATGGTGAAGCTACTTCTTGACTCTGGTGCTGATATTCACGCGGTAGACTCAAGTATGAAAGCCACTGCACTCCACGCTGCTGCCTATTTGAGGCATCCAGAGGTTATGGAAATTCTGATTGAGTATGGAATTAATATAGATGCTCAGGGTCCTTACAACGGATACACTGCCTTACACGATGCGGTTTGGCAAAATAATGTTGAAGGAGTTAGGCTCCTGGTAAATGCAGGTGCGCGCTTAGACATCAAAGGCAAGAAAGGAAATACCCCGTTAGATCTTGCCAAAAAAAGTGGGCACAAAGAAATTGTTAGCATCCTTTCTGGAGCGATCCCTCTAGTTAGTCATAGCTCCCAAAGCTTTTAGAGAAGCAATAGTTGCTTGTGTTAAACCTATAACACCAGTAATGTTCATTCCCTCTAGTGGTCTTTCGTTTCTGAAAGTTTTTAAACACTCACCGGTCAAAACATCCCATAACTTAACTGTCCCATCTTCACTGCCACTAAGCAAAGTTTTACCATCCGGACAAAAAACAACTGACCTTACCCAGTGGGTATGACCCTGTAAAGTTTTAAGACATTCACCGGAGTTAATATCCCACAATTTTACCATTTGGTCTACGCTACCACTGGCGAGGATATTACCTTGAGGACTAAAGGCAACTGACAACACCCAACTCGTGTGTCCCGATAAAGTTTTGAGACATTCGCCTGTGCCAACATCCCAGAACTTCACTGTTTTATCTTTACTGCCACTGGCTAAAATCCTACCTTGAGGACTGAAAGCAACTGACAATACCCAACCGCTATGTCCCAACAAGTTTTTAAGAGTTTGACCTGTGCTGACATCCCATAACCTCACGGTTTGGTCATCACAGCCACTTGCCAATATATTACCAATCTCCTGAGCCTGCGGCACGGCTGCGCCGAACGCAGACGCTATGCCTACGGCACGGCTGCGCCTATCGCTAACGGGACTGAAGGCAACGGACCATACCCCATGACTATGTTCCAGTGTTCTCAAGAGTTCACCAGTGCTGACATCCCATAACCTCACAGTTTGGTCATCACTGCCACTTGCCAGGATATTGCCTTCAGGAGCAAAGGCTACTGCTTTTACCCAACCAGTATGTCCTTGCAAAATTTTATAGCATTGGTTAGTGCTAGTATTCCATAACCTGACTTCCTGGTCGTAACTGCCGGTTGCTAGAATATTACCTTCAGGACTGAAGGCAACGGTTCGTACTCGGTTAGCGTGTCCCAGCAAAGTTTTGTTACACTGACCAGTGCTGACATCCCAACAGCGTACAGTTTGGTCATCACTGCTGCTGACAAAGGTTTTGCCACTAGGAGCAAAGGCAACAGACATCACCCCGTTACTATATCCTTGCAAGATTCTCAAGGTTTGACCAGTGCTAACATCCCAAAGCTTGACAGTTTGGTCATCACTTCCACTGGCAAGGATATTACCTTCAGGACTGAAAGCAAGTGACCAGATTAAACCAGTATGTCCTTGCAAGGTCATAAGGCATTCACCAGTGGTATGATCCCAAAGCTTGACAGTTTGGTCATCACTGCCGCTAGCTAGCATTTTACCTTTAGGAGCAAAGGTGACTGACCTTACCCGGTTGCTATGTCCCTGCAAAGTTCTGAGGTATTCACCAGTGATGGCATCCCAAAGCTTGACGGTTTGGTCATCACTGGCACTAGCTAGGGTTTTGCCATCCAGACTGAAAGTCACTGAAGAGATCGAACCAGTATGTCCCTGTAAAGTTATTTTACATTCACTTGTTGTGAAATTCCATAGCTTTAAAGTTTTGTCACTACTAGCAGTGGCTAGGATCTTACCTTGAGGACTAAAAACAACTGACAATACCCGACCAGTATGTCCCTGCAAAATTTTATGGCACTGACTGCTGCGAAGATCCCACAAACTCACCGTTTGGTCATCACTGCCACATGCTAAGATATTACCTTTAGAACTGAAGGCAACTGTTTGTACGCGCTTAGGGTGTCGAGTGAAAGTTTTCAGGCATTCACCGCTGCTTGTGTCCCACAACTTCACACTCTGATCAGCACCAGAACTACTGATGGTATCGCCATCCGGACTGAAGGCGATCGCTCGAACCCAACTGATATGTCCTTGACAGGTTAAAAGTTCTTCACTATCAGTAAAGTCTTGCCATAAGCAAATCTTACCATTAGCGTCACTCATCGCTAAAACTTTTCCGTTGGGACTGAATGCTACCGCAGAAACTCTACTGAAGTTTTTCGTAAAAACAGACTTGGATAAATTAGCGTTTTGGAAATTGACTTGAGGTAAATTTACACCTCTTAGGTCAGCTTGCCAAATACTCATATTAGAAAAATCATAACCCCTCAAATCAATTTTTAGCTGACTAAGCATATTGATAATATTTCCGCCTGTATATCCTCGTTCCTGTAAAAATTCTTTTTGCAGCAATGCTTTTATTTCAACCAGTTGATGTTCAAGTCTTTTTTGGGTTTTAAAAATAGTGAGCAATTCATCTATAAGTGGTTTGAGGATAAAGCGTATTTGAGCAACTCTTACATATTCTTTGGATTGAGCCTTACTCAAAGCATGATGTCTAAGAAGCACAATTTGCTGAGTGACTATCTCTTCACATACTTGCTTTATTAATTTGCTAGTCACATACTCCATTAATACAGGTTCTATTGTGAACAATCGAGTGCTTTTCTCTACTTGTGTAGGTGTAGCCTTGTCGATGAGACTTCTGCGCACCAGAGACTCCAAAGCCTCTAGTAATCTCTGTGGTGTTCCTATTGATATAATATCTTCTCGCAATTGGAAGAGCGTCATCGGCTCACGATTAATGCAGAACCAGTACATCACCTCACGCTCCTTATCCGACAAGCGCTCAAACTGCTGGTCTAAAAGAGTAGTAATATCGCCAAAAACTGCGATTTCTTGGTTTAAAAACTCAGAAATGTTACCATTAAAGACATCTTGAATCGTTGTTGCAACTATCTTCAAAGCTAATGGATTGCCACAATAGCGTTCAAAGAGTGCCTTCTTTTTAGAATCTTCTCCAGATAGACCTTTGTGGCGCAAAATTCTTTCTCCTTCCTCCTCACACAGACCTCTCAGGTGTAATGAGCGAACAGGTAGTGCTTCTCCTTCGAGTAACGCCACGTCTTTCGGTTTTTCCCGAGAAGTCAGCACTAAGCAGCTTTGATGAATTGTTTGTCCCACCCGTTTTATAAGTTGACCATAATCCTCATAGTCTTCTCGATAGCTTCCAGCAATAGCGCCACTTTGTAGAATGGTCTGTGCGTTATCGAGTATAATGAGACAGTGGTATTGTCGCAAATATGAAATCAGTTGCGACAATCTGCCGTCTACGCTTTTTGGTAAGTCAGCTTCACAAATCTGGGCGTCACAGAAAAATTGAATTAAGTTAGCCAAAAGCTCGAAAAGTGGAGGGGCATTGTAGAGCGATCGCCAAACAACATACTCAAATTGCTCCTGAATTTCATGGACTAACTTAGCAGCAACAGAGGTTTTACCAATACCCCCCATTCCCAACAGTGCGACAACTCGGCATTGCTCCGTCAGGAGCCATTGCTCCAGCATAGCCAATTCTGTTGTACGTCCACAAAAATCTGACACACAAACAGCTTCGTCCCAATCAATGCGCTTGAGAGTTTTCAAGCCTTGAAGACTCGCCGAATTGGGATTGCTCTTTGAATAGTCGCTTTTCTTCAATTCTAAATCAAATGCCATAAAGAAACGAACAAGCGTTTGTTTGTCAACCCCTTCTTGGCGAGCGAGTACTTTCGCGACTGTATTCGGAGTTAATTCAGCGCGTTCACTTATTTCTTCCACGGTGTACTTCATACCAGATTTTTCGCGAAATTCCCATTCGAGTTTTCCTTTCTGAAGTTTTTGCCAGCCTTGGAGAGTAAGTATAACGCCACGACTCCGTTTTGAATTACGCCGATTCATAAATTTATAAGTTTTATATTTATCTTATAAAAATTAATCAGAGAAAAAAATATTGGGTTAACAGGCGATATTGCCAGTATGTACACTCTACAAGCACTTGGAATCAATATTTTACTTATATATATGCCGTGTTTTGATTAGTAACAGATAAAAGAAGAAACCGCGTCATCGTCGAGAATAAAGACTGATTAACGCGGTTTCATTTTGGTTTTTTATCTGTGTTTTTTGAGAGTTATAGCAGTCGCCAGGTAGATTAGGACACGAACTAATGAGAAAACACGGTCACCAAGAGACTTTCAAGTCTGTTAAGCGTTAAGCGCTATATGATCTCAAAAACAAGGGTGCGGAGTATGGGAACCGTCAATGTCCAATAAAATTCTGTCCCAGAATACGTTTGCAATACCTGTTTACCAAGGCAAAGCAAAAGGCCCACCAAATTTTCTCATTTCTGCAAAAAAGCCGCCTTGAGAACCACCGTCTGGTAGTGTAGCTAAATAGACAGCGGTTTCTGCACCTTCCTCAGCAGTGAGCGGGGCATCTGCTCCTCCAATATCGGTTTTCATCCATCCTGGAGAATAGTTATTGATTAGGATATTAGTATCCTTCAACTCCCTCCCCAACAAACAAGCAACTCCATTTAAACCAATTTTTGATAGCCGATATGACGGAGCAAGGGGATAATAATCATTGGGTATATAATTTAAGGAAGCCATTTCAGTAGATACATTGACAATGCGCCCATAATTATGCTCTTTCATCATAGGAATCAGTGCTTGACAAAGACGTAAGGGACCCACCGAATTCACCGCAAATGTCGAGATAACCGTATCTAATTTAGCAGTCAAGACACTGCCTTCTTCAGCTTCTTTTGCAGGATTTACCCCTGCGTTATTGACTAAGATGTCTACTCTCCCGTACTGTTCGTGTAGCGCGTTTACAAAGTTTTCAACACTCTTGTCATCAGTAACGTCCAGAGGTAGAAAGTCCACTTCAAGACCTTGTTGTGCTAATTTTTCGCAAGCTTCCAATCCCTTTGCTTTGTCCCGACCGGATATAATGACTTGAATATTGTCAAGCTTTGCCAGTTTTCTAGCAATCTCAAAACCAAGACCTTTGTAACTTCCTGTAACAACTGCAACTCTTTTTTCTGTGTTCATGATTGTGTCTTTTGTCGAATTGTAAATTAAAATAGACAGATGATTTTACACGGGCTGGGCGGATGGTACAACCAAAAGCCTCGGGATGAGGACGTGGGGAGGCTGCTCTAACACGAAACGAACGCAACGGGCGATGTCCTGCGGTTGCAGTAAACCCCCAGAAGCGATGAATTCTTTGTGATTGTGATCCCAGTGGTCATACAAGCCTGTATCCACGCTGCCTGGGGCAATGGACGCTACGCGAATGTTAGTTCCTGCGAGTTCCATCCGCAGCGAATCTGTGAACGCCTCAATGGCAAATTTGGTTCCGCAGTAGGCACCAAATTGCGGAGTTGTTTTCAACCCGGCGATACTCGAAGTGTTGATTAAAAAGCCGCTGCCAGATTCCTTGAAGTGCCGCAGCGCCGTGTAGGCCATCCTATAGGCAGATTCCACATTGATCCGAACCATCTGGCAGATTGCTTCGACATCGACATCAACAATCGCCCCCACAGTCATAACGCCTGCGTTGTTGAAGACTACGTCGAGTCGGCCAAAAGTTTGGATAGCAAAGTCTACCAATTTTTGTGGCAATTCAGGGTCTGTGATTTCACTGGGAACGGCTTTAGCATTTTGTAGATTCGACGCGAGGTGTTCGAGTTTATCTTGCGATCGCGCTGTGAGTACTAGACTCATGCCTGCTGCATCTAGGTCCTTAGCGACAGCCTCACCAATACCACCACTAGCACCGGTGATGATGGCAACTTTATTTTGTAAATTCATGGGTGTGTCCCTTCAGTTGTTTTCAAAAGCGAGGTTGGTCGCAGCAGAGACCGCGTTCACATCTGCTTGTGTCACTTAAGTGATTGGAGTCGTTTTCTTTTTGGTGGTTGGATTAATTATGGGAAAAACGCGGTCGCTAAAAGTGCGTGCTTACTGTGCAATAGAAAAAGTAACCGCTCCTTTATATAGCAATCCTAAATCATAAGCCCTGCGGGCACACTACGCGTTCGCTCTTAGCGTGCGCTTGCGCTTACATGAGAAAAATAAAGGCTCAAAGGCTTGTCAAAACGCGCTTTTAAACTTCGTAAATTCTCACAATTCATATAGAATTGCTATGGCTATACGGAATTTAACCACAGTAGCTCTTGTTGTTTGAGTTATTTTTATGAATGCACATAGGCTGCGCCCTGATCATTTTTACTTTAGGGAGTACAATACACAACCGCAAGGGTTAAAATTTAGAAGGAAGTGTGCATTTTTTCGATTTTACTTCCTTCCCTGTCTAAGATTACCTGTCTTCTTTATTTTCTTCTTACCCTATGGCGGAGCGCCATAGAGCGGGGGTGCCTCTTTCAGAGGAACTTCGCTCTTCGCAATCGACGCTCACCGGAGCTACTCCTTCAAGTGCGGGTTTCCTGACTTGTAGACGCCCGCCAGAAGGCGAACCGTATTGGGGTAGGAAGTGGCGTCCAAGACTGCGACCCTCTCACCGCTGCGCGTCTACGTTAAATTAGGTATTCTTCTGGCGGTTCGAGAGTAGTCATTTTTTTAGTTTTTTTATCGATCTGGGTGTTTCATCGACATGAATATGGCTAAGTTAAAGAATAGATCGAACCTAAACTATTAACCATTTCTGCCGTTGAAAAAAATAGCAAAAATAAGATAAACTTTATCGGGGTTATATCAATATAAAAGCTTGAGCGAAAGAATACAAACTTCTTCCGAAAGTTCAACCCTTACAAGGTTGTTTTGTACTCCTTAAACTTAATTATTACTGGTGAACTAAAAGTCAATGTAGTTACCAGTGCACAATTGACGCCTAAAGTACAAAAATTACCTTATTAAGCGCTCAAAAGTAAGGAGGTGCATCTTATAACTTTGCATAAAGATGTATCTGATTTACCTTTTTTTCAACGAGATAATTGTGACATTAAGAACAGAACGTACTTGCTAATCCAAGCCTTAAGTGCAACACAGGTAACGAATAAACCCTTAGCGGAATATTCCATAATGAATAAAAAATGTAAAAGTAGTTAACACAAAAATCAAGCCTTTCGCAAAGCCTTAAAACGTTGAGGCAAAATCGAAATAAACAACTAATTAAATGCCGTAAGGATAGAAAGGGCAAAATGACTTTAACTACAGCTAAACAACTGGTTAAACCAGCAACAAATCAATACCAATTTGAATCGGGATGTGCACATCCTTTGGGTGCAATACCGGACAAAAACGGAGTAAACTTCTCAGTATTTTCAGAGCATGCCAGATCTGTTGAACTTTTGTTGTTTGATAAGTCTGATGCTCCGGAACCTACACACATTATTCAATTAAACCCAAGGACAAATAAAACCTTTCACTTTTGGCATATCTACGTGAGAGGATTAAAACCCGGCGCTCATTACGCCTACCGGGTTGACAGTGCTCAGGGTTTACATGGGGAAGGACACCGCTTTAACAAAAATAAGGTACTGCTTGATCCCTACGCTAGAGGAAACACCAACACCCTTTGGAAGCGCAACGATGCTTTGGGATCACAAGACAACTTAGCGACTTCGATGCGTAGTGTAGTTGTCGATATATCGGATTACGACTGGGAAGGCGATCGCCCCATCAATCGCTCAATGAGTGAGACCATCATTTATGAAGTACATGTTGGCGGATTTACTAAGTCACCTTCCTCAGGCTGCAAACATCCCGGTACTTTTTCTGCAATCATTGAGAAGATTCCTTACCTCAAAGAGTTGGGAATAACTGCTGTTGAACTCCTGCCAATATTTGACTTTGATGAAAAGAACAATCTCCGAGAAGTTGACGGCAACCCACTGAGTGATTACTGGGGATATAATCCACACAGCTACTTTGCTCCTGAAGGTTCATATTGTGTTCTGTGTGATGTCGGAAACCATCTCACGGAGTTTCGGGATATGGTCAAGGCGTTGCACAAGGAAGGGATTGAGGTCATCCTGGATGTGGTCTTTAACCACACCGACGAGGGAAACCATGAAGGTCCAATTATCAATTTTAAAGGCTTTTTCAATAGCATCTTCTACCACCTAGTGTCCTGGGACAAGCAGTACTACATGGACTACTCTGGGTGTGGAAATACCGTCAACTGTAATCACCCAATAGTGCAGAAGTTGATTGTAGATAGCTTAGAATTTTGGGTCAAAGAGATGCACGTTGATGGCTTTCGGTTTGATGAAGGTTCTATTCTATCCCGTGGCCAAGACGGAGCACCAATGGTTCATCCGCCGGTAATATGGCAAATTGAAACGTCTGAAATTCTTGCTGACACCAAAATTATTACTGAAGCTTGGGATGCTGCTGGGCTTTATCAAATTGGTTACTTCCCTGGATATCGTTGGGCAGAATGGAATGGGCGCTTTCGAGACGATGTCCGGCGTTTTGTCAAGGGGGATGCAGGAATGGTTGGAGCAGTCGCTTGGCGTATTGCTGGAAGTGCGGATCTCTACCAATCAAGTGGACATTTACCAATTAACAGCGTTAATTTCATTACCTGCCATGATGGATTTACTCTCAATGATTTGGTTTCATACAATGACAAACACAATGAAGCCAATGGTGAAGACAATCGGGATGGTATTAATGACAATTTAAGCTGGAATTGTGGTGCTGAAGGAGAGACTGACAATCCAGAAATTGATGCATTGCGTCGCCGACAGATTAAGAATTTTACAGCCATTCTGATGCTTTCCCAAGGAATACCAATGTTTGTGGCTGGTGATGAAATCAGACGCACTCAAAATGGTAATAACAACGCTTACTGCCAGGATAATGAGATTAGTTGGTTTGATTGGAGTCTTGTAGAGAAGAATGCTGATCTTTTCAGGTTCTTCAAGCTGATGATTAATTTCCGCAACTGCTATTGCCATTCTGCTTTACGCCGTCGTGATTTTTTCTCTGGTGAAGTTAATGAGCGGGGCTTGGCGGATATTTCTTGGCATGGTTGTCAGTTATTTAACCCAGGTTGGCATGATCCTCATGCTAGAGTTCTCGCATTTACGTTGGGGGGTTTTGAAGAAGAAGCAGATATTCATGTCATGTTCAATATGTACTGGGAAGCACTCGACTTTGAAATCCCCTCTGTTGAAGGTAGGGAATGGTACAAAGTGGTAGATACCGCTCTTGCTTCTCCTATGGATATTGTGGAACCAGGGGAAGAGACTGTAGTTTCAGGCAATGTTTATTCTGTTAAAGACCGTAGCATTGTTGTTCTCATTTCTAAATAGTTTATCGTTAAAATATTTCAAATTTTGGAGAAAAACTCATGAATAATATGGGCTTTCAATTTTCTGATTTGATTGCTGGGTACATTACAAATTTTGATTCCACCAAGGAAGAGCTTGGTACTTTCAATCTGAAAACATCAGACGGGAGGGAATTTGAAGTAGCACTGACTTCAATGACGTATGCTGAGTTAGTACGCAATTTGGATGAGCCTTATTTTGATTGCACGAGCCAGATAAGTTCAATGCTCGTTCCAAATCGGTATCTTTTTGTGTATGGCACTTTCTATCCTGAAGCGAGTGAGTACAAGTTTGAAGCTAAACACATTGTTTTTCTGGGTAGAACAGAAAATGACTATCTTTTTGAAAGACCAGATTGGTGGGTCAAGCAAGTACGAAGTCTTGCCAATTTTTACTTAAAAGCCCAGTTTGAAAATGGCGAAATAGATTATCGCAAATATCGCACTGGTATCGGCTTGGTTGGTTCTAAAGAAGATAGTACTCGTCAAGAAACTGACACAATTTCACGCCTGGTTTACGGTTTTGCCACAGCTTATATGTTGACCGGAGATGAGCGGTATCTAGAAGCTGCGGAAAAAGGTACCGAATATCTGCGTGAACATATGCGTTTTCTGGATGAGGGCGAAGGTATTTGTTATTGGTATCATGCCACTGACGTGAAGCCAGATGGCAGTGAGCAAAAAATATTCTCCTCGGAATTTGGGGATGATTATGATGCTATCCCAGCTTATGAGCAAATTTATGCGCTGGCTGGTCCTACCCAGACTTATCGGATAACAGGCGATCCACGCATCATCAAAGATATCGAGTTGACCATCAATCTGTTTAACAAGTATTTTCTGGACAAGACAGATAAAGGGGGATTTTTCTCCCACATCGACCCGATTACTCTCAGCCCTTACCCTAAGTCTTTAGGTCATAACCGCGCGAAAAAGAACTGGAACTCAGTAGGTGATCATGCCCCAGCCTATCTGATCAATCTCTGGCTAGCGACTGGCGAGGAAAAATACGCACTTTTCCTTGAGTACACGTTTGACACTATTGAAAAGCGGTTTCCAGATTACGAACATAGCCCCTTTGTTCAAGAACGTTTTCATGAGGATTGGAGCCATGATACAACCTGGGGGTGGCAACAGAATCGAGCAGTCGTAGGTCATAACCTCAAAATTGCCTGGAACCTGATGCGGATGAACCACCTGAAAGCAAAAGAAAAGTATGTGGATCTAGCAGAAAAGATTGCACAAATCATGCCTGCAGTCGGCAGCGACCAACAGCGTGGGGGGTGGTACGATGTTGTGGAACGCATTCTCAAACCAGGAGAAGAAGTACACCGCTTTGTCTGGCATGATCGGAAGGCTTGGTGGCAGCAAGAACAGGCTATCTTAGCCTACCTCATTTTGGCAGGCTCACTTGATAAACCTGAATATCAGCGCTTTGCACGTGAAGCCGCAGGTTTCTATAACGCCTGGTTCCTCGATTACACGGGTGGCGGTGTCTATTTCAATGTTCTGGCAAATGGAGTTCCTTACTTGCTAGGAACTGAGCGAGGCAAGGGCAGTCACTCAATGAGCGGTTACCACTCGTTTGAGCTAGCCTACTTGGCTTGTGTTTATACGAACCTTATGATTACTAAGCAGCCGATGGATTTGTACTTCAAGCCAAAAGCGGGTGGCTTTAAGGATAACATTCTGCGGGTTGCACCAGATATCCTACCACCTGGTAGCGTGCGGATTGGCGAGGTATGGATCAACGGGCAAAAGCATTCCGATTTTGATACCGAAAGTTTAACAGTCAAATTGCCATCTACTCAAGACGAACTGAAAGTTCGAGTCAGACTTGTTCCTACTCAAGTATCTTTCGATGCAACATTGTTAGAAGTGACTGATAATATTGCCAAGATTTCTTTAACTGGGTTATTAGATGCCAGTGCTATAGAACGTTTTCAGGAGGTGTTGATTAGAGCGACAGAACAGCCAGTCAAACGCGTTGTCTTACTGCTACAAGACTTAGAATGTATTACTGCTGCTGGTGTACGAGCTCTTATTTTCAGTAAACAAAAACTGGGACCTCATGTTGACATCTATATAGTTGGTGCTCCCGATAACGTGAAGCAATTCCTCAAGGCGAGCGCATTCTGCGAAGGTGTCACTGTGTTGGATCAGTATGAAACTGTTGAGATAGTCGGCGTGTAGGTTTACCTAAAAGACAGTTTGGTAGTCCTAAATCAGCTAACGGATACATGACTCAAATAAGAGAACTATGGTCTAAAGCTATTTAGGACTGCGCTCTGCCTTTAATAATACCGCTACGGAATCATGTGTGAAAATTAGCTTTTTTGTATTATTTATTACATTAAAAATAAAATAAGGAGCGATTGTGGTTAATCCTATACTACTTACAGTTGACGATGACCCTGGAGTTCTACGAGTCATAGAACGCGATCTCCGACAGGAGTACGGTAACCGCTTTCGGGTACTGCGAGCAGACTCAGGTGCAAAAGCCTTAAATGTGCTGCAACAGTTAAAACTACGTAACGAGATGCCTGCGCTGTTTCTGGTAGATCAACGGATGCCACAGATGACAGGCGTGCAGTTCCTCGAAAAAGCTATGCAAATTTTCCCGTCAGCAAAACGGGTTTTGCTAACAGCTTATGCAGACACCGATGCTGCTGTCTATGCTATCAATACAGCAAAGATTGATTACTATCTCTTGAAACCGTGGGAACCCCCACAAGAACTCCTATACCCTGTTCTTAACGATTTGCTAGATGATTGGGTCTCGTCATACCGTCCAGCCTTTGAAGGGGTTCGTCTTATTGGTTCGCGTTGGTCGCCCAAGTCGCATCAAATCAAGGACTTCTTGGCCCGCAACCATGTGCCTTATCAGTGGCTGGATATGGAGACAGAGGATGAGGCGCACGAATGGATTCTTTATACCCAATGTAATCCTGCACACCTACCACTAGTAATATACCCTGATGGTTCGTACATTACACAACCAACATGCGTCCAGATTGCTGAGAAAGTCGGGTTAAAGACGCGTGCTGAAATGCCGTTTTACGACGTAGTCATTGTGGGCGCTGGCCCGGCTGGTTTGGCAGCAGCCGTCTATGCCGCGTCTGAAGGTTTACGCACGGTATTGATTGAAAAAGAGGCTCCAGGAGGGCAAGCAGGGACGAGTTCTCGTATTGAGAACTATTTAGGGTTTCCAAATGGACTGACTGGAGCAGACCTGGCTCGGCGCGCCGTCACTCAAGCCAAACGATTCGGCGTAGAGATTCTGACGCCACAAGAAGTCAGTGACATTCGCTTGCAAGACTCATATCGCATCGTTAAGCTAGCGGACGGGACAGAATTAAGTTGTCACTCGCTACTGATTGCAACTGGCGTCTCGTATCGCAAGCTTAATGTACCCGACATTGACAAACTGACCGGGGCAGGTGTTTACTACGGCGCAGCAACATCCGAAGTTCTCTCTTGCATGAATGAAGATGTTTATATCGTTGGCGCGGCTAACTCAGCCGGACAGGCGGCGGTACACATCTCTAAGTATGCTCGTAATGTGACTATACTCGTGCGCGGCGACTCACTGACTACAAGCATGTCAAAGTACTTAATAGATCAAATCTTAGCAACAGACAATATTACAGTGCGGTTTCACTCCAACATTGTCCAAGTTCATGGTGAAACCCATTTGGAGGCGATTACTATCGCCGATGCTACAATCGGCGAAAAGCAAACTGTTCCCACAAAGTTGCTGTTCATCTTCATCGGCGCGAAACCACACACTGATTGGCTGACTAACGTTGTGGAAAGAGACGAACAAGGGTTTATCCTAACTGGACCGAACTTGATGGGTAATGAACGATGCTCAAAGGCATGGAAGTTGGATCGCCAACCCTTCCTGCTTGAATCTAGTGTACCAGGTATCTTCGTGGCTGGAGATGTGCGTTGCGGATCGGTAAAGCGAGTCGCTTCAGGGGTTGGAGAGGGTGCGATCGCTGTTCAATTCATTCATCAATATCTTAGTAAGGTGTGATTATGTTGGACGCTTTGCGCCAGGTGCCACTCTTTGCACAATTAACAGATCAGCAATTGCAATGGTTGTCGGAACGCAGCCACCAATTATGGCTCATTCCAGGAGAATACATAGCCATTGAGGGAGAAGCGGTAGACAATTTCTATGTGCTGATAGAAGGTGAGATTGAGTTTACAAAAAAGGTAGGCAATGCGGAAAGGCAAGTGATGACCTTTGGACCTGGAACATATACGGGTCATGAATTGATCTTGTTAGACAAACCTCACCATCTTGTCAACGTGCGTGCCCTAAAAGCAAGCTATATGTTGAAATGGAACGTAGATACTTTCTGGCAAATGCTCACAATCTGTCCTTCGATTACACGTGACTTTCTCATTATGACAGCACAGCGAGTGCAAATCCTGGAGTCAATGTCACAGCATCACGGAAAGCTAATAGCACTCGGCACCTTAGCAGCTGGCCTTGCCCACGAGTTGAACAACCCAGCTACAGCGGTTAGTCGAAGTGCGACGTACTTGCACGACATCTTTCAACAGTTGCCATCCCTCGCACTCAAGCTCAATCAAAAGCAGATCACAAAAGAGCAACTGTTGTTTCTTGACAAATTGCTGCACGACACAATTGCCCAAACAGCAACATTATCCCTGCTAGACCCTCTAACGCAGAGTGACCAGGAACAAGAAATTACAGCCTGGTTAGATTTACATGACGTGGCTGATGGATGGAAAATCGCCTCTACCCTAGTCCGGGCAGGACTGAACACTCAATGGCTCAATACTCTGGTGGAGCATATACCCACTGAATCGCTTGGCGAAGTGTTGACTTGGTTTGAAGCCGCGCTAACAGGGGTTGAGTTGTTGGACGAAATCGACCAAAGCTCAGGGCGCATCTCCGAACTGGTCAAAGCAATCAAAGAGTACTCGTATATGGATCAGGCTCCGATGCAGGAGGTGGATGTACACCGGGGACTCGAAAGTACGCTGACAATTCTGGGTCACAAGCTAAAAGGTAGTGGTATAACTATAACCCGCGATTATGATCGGAGCTTGCCACCGATCTTTGCCTATGGTAGCGAACTCAACCAAGTGTGGACCAACCTGATTGACAATGCCATCGGTGCAATGGGTGGACAGGGACAAATCTGGATTCGCACAGAAGGCGAGAATAGCTGTGTACTGGTAGAAATTACTGACAACGGTCCAGGGATTCCGCCAGAAATTCAACAGCGCATCTTCGAGCCGTTTTTTACTACAAAGGGAGTAGGGGAAGGAACCGGCTTAGGTCTGGTCATTACTTACCGGATTGTTGAGAAGCATAAAGGCGATATCCGCTTGTGTTCCGAACCGGGAAAGACTCGCTTTCAGGTTGTTTTGCCCATCGCTTTGGGCGGAACGACGCCTGAATGCGGCCAATGCGAAAAGAATAAAACCGGGGAGAATGCAGGTATGCAATCTGTACACATTTCATTAGGGAGTGTGTGGGATCAAAAAATGGTTGAAAGATAGGAATTCTAAATGATTCATTTTAAAATGTTTGCAAAGGTTTCTTTGCAGGATGAAGCTAATAGTTTTAACGTCAGAATTGTAAAACAGATAAATGAAACTGAATCTGGCGTTAACTGGATTTTTACTTTAACTTTTGAAAAAATAGCTAATTTTTTCAAGCGATTTAGAACAAGTCAACTAATAATTCATACTCTGGAGAATTTATGCCTCATATGTCTTATTGCCGCCGTCGCTTTCTTCAAACTGCTGCCTTACTCACTGCTGGTTTAAGTGCTTCAATAATTAATCCTCTTCGTACTAGGGCTACAAATACCCAGAATGAGTCTGTAGATGCTCTGATCATTGGTAGCGGTTTTGGTGGCGCTGTTGCAGCTTTGCGTCTAGCACAAGCTGGTATCCATACAGTAGTACTAGAACGCGGTCGTCGTTGGGATATTCAACCTGACGGAAATACTTTTGCTACTTTTCGTAAACCTGATGGTCGAGCTGCTTGGCTAAGTCCAAAAACTGCATTTGGGGATTCTGTAGACATATATCCGGGAATTTTTGAGAGGTTAGATGAAGATGGAATTACTGTTTTAACTGGTGCTGGTGTTGGAGGAGGTTCGCTAGTTTATAACGCTATTACTTATCAACCTCCTCGAAATTTATTTTATAGGGTTTTTCCTTCTAGCGTCAGCTATGAAGAAATGGACCAAATTTACTATCCTCTTGTTCGCTCAATGTTGGGAGCAACGCCAATTCCACAAGACATACTATCAACAAAGTATTATGATACAGTACGGCTGTTACTTGAGAACGGAACTAAAGCAGGCTTACCTACTCGTTTATTAGACTTGGCTGTAAATTGGGATATAGTTCGTCAAGAACTCAGTGGGCAAAAGGTTGCTTCCACTATTCTTGCAGAAGTTTGGTTTGGAATTAATAGCGGAGCTAAAAATAGCGTAGATCACAATTATTTACCCCAAGCAGAACGAACCGGATATGTAGAAATTCTCCCTCTACATGTAGTAACGGAAATTAGTGAATTATCGAGACATGGTTACCAGGTTTTATCTAATGAGATCAATGAAAAAGGAGAAGTTATTCGCTCAAAAACTTTTACTTGTCGCTATTTGTTTTTAGCCGCCGGTTCCATAGGCACTAGTAAGCTTTTGGTTAAGGCTAAAGCAAAAGGTACATTACCTAGATTAAGTCCCAGTGTTGGCAAATATTGGGGTAATAATGGAGATATGGTTGCTCAGCGTTCAAATTTACCAAATGGCGTAATTGATCTAGGAGGACCTTCAGGTGCCGTTGTTGAAAACTTCAGCAACACTCAAAATCCGATTTCTCTAATGAATCTTCAAGATTGGACTGATGGTTCAGGACAACAACGGTGTCTGACATTAGGTTTGCCAAAACCTAATGGGTTCTTCACCTACGATCAATCTACAGATGCTGTCACACTACACTGGCCTACATCTGAAAATCAAAGTAACTTATCGGCAGCACAGAATACTTACAACACCCTTGATAGTAGAATTGCTACTTCTAGCACCACACCTAAAACTGAAGTTGATGCCAGTATCTGTGCCCATCCCTTAGGAGGAGCTGTCATCGGGAAAGTTTGCGATGAATATGGTCGGGTGTTTGGTTATGAAGGACTATATGTCGTTGATAGTGCTTTTATCCCTGGCTCTACAGCGTGTACAAATCCTTCATTCACTATTGCAGCTTTGGCAGAACGTAGCATGAAAACAATTCTTGCACAAGATATCACGTTTGGAAAATATAGTCGCCGACAAACTCGCCATTAATTTTATGTATACTAGGAGACAAAAGCTAATAAAAAGTTGCATTTCAGTTCACGTCTGGTAAAACACTTATAAAAAAGCATGTAGTTCTACTGTATTTGTTCAAATATTATTAACATCAAAAACAGCACAACTACGAACCTATCTTTTACTTATAAGTAATTAATAAGACGTGATATCAAGGTACAAATCCAAGTTTTGTACTTGGACAAACAAACATTCCGTTTATCCAACTAAAAAAACCTGGTTTTTACAATAGTTGGATTAGTTCTTTAGAAAAAGAGGAAAAGTCTATAATTCGTTAGGTGGTCTCATGTCCCTAACTAAAAACATAGAAGTGAAATTCCGTCAGTTGAAAGCGAACACCTTTAGTTTACAAGCAATGAGAAAGATTTATTCATCCCTTGCTGGGAGTATTAGTATTCTTTCTCTAATTTTACAGAATGCTTCCGCAGTGGCTGAAACATCAACGTCTGTTGCTAATAGTTTTAAGGCAGTTGTTACAGATGAAAATATGTTTGCTGCAAGCCCTACTGTTTTTGAGGTTAAAGGTAGCGAATTTAGAGTACACGGACCTATTCCAGCAATTTCTCCTCTTTTAGCTCAAGTTGGAACGAAAACTGTTCCTCAAAAGCAGATCCTCCCGACAGATACTTTAAACCAAGTTACGTCAGTGAATCAGCTTTCAGATGTACAGTCTACTGACTGGACTTTCCAAGCTCTCCAATCTTTAATCGAGCGTTATGGAGTTGTTGCAGCCTACCCTAATGGAACTTACCGGGGTAATCGGGCTATGACTCGTTATGAGTTTGCTGCCGGAATCAATGCAGCGCTTGAGCGAGTGAATGAGCTCATTGCAACTGGGTTTAAGACCCACCAGGTATCCCGCGAAGACTTGCTAACGTTACAACGACTCCAGCAAGAGTTTGCGGCAGAACTGGCAAGTTTGCGGGGTCGTGTAGATACTCTGGAAGCTCATACGGCAGAGATCGAAGCCAATCAGTTCTCCACCACCACTAAGCTTACAGGTCTAGTAGTCACTGCTGTGACTGGAGGAAGCTTTAGCGGCGAGCGCATCATTGATCCAAAAGGTGCAGAAATTGCCAATAAACAACCAAATGCCACCATTGCCTATCGAGCTTCCCTAAATTTGAACACCAGCTTTAGTGGGACAGATTTCCTACTAGTCCGGTTGGAGACAGGCAGCGCTCGATCTGAGGATAACGCCTCTGGTTACTTGGAGCCCAACTTTGGTAGTGTCCTGGACTTCTCTTATCGCTCAGCCATCGACGACAAGTTTCTACTTACTCGGCTGTACTACAGCTTTAAGCCATTTAAGGACTTCAAAGTAACCCTCGGTCCAACGATTACCGCCCCAGATTTCGTTGACACAAATAGCTATGCCAACTATGGTCATTATGACTTCTCAACTTTGGCATTAACGAATAACTATATCCTCTTTCCTGTCTTGAATTTGGGATCTGGGGCGTTTATCGAGTGGAAACCTGGGTCGGGGGCGTTTACGGTGCGGGCAGTTTATGTAGCTGGGGACGGGGCAAATCCCATCCCCAATAACCAGAGTTCTCGTGCTAGTGTATCGCCTCTAGTCAACCTGTTATATCCTAAAGGGGATGGTAAAAATGGCTTGTTCGGAAATCCTAATCAGACTACGGTTGAGCTGGAGTATGCACCCTCTAAAGCCTTCGCTCTACGCCTCCAGTACAGTGGCGGCAATTTATTCGATGGTCGATTTGATGTCTTCGGGGCAAACTTTGAACTAGCGCTCTCGCAACAACTGGCTATCTTTGGCCGTTACGGATATGGCAGCTACAGTAACACGGTTTTTGGTAACATCAACCCCAAATATTGGATGGCTGGGTTTGCATTCCGAGACCTGTTCAAGCCAGGTGCTTTAGCCGGTATCGCTGTAGGTCAGCCTTTTATAGAGACTGTGGTGGGTAACGCTACACAGACGAACTTTGAAGCATTCTACAATTTCCCAATTAACGATAACATTCGGATTACACCTGTAGTACAAATAATTACTAATCCGGCCAATCAAGAAAGTAACGGCACAATTTACACAGGTACTCTACGGACAAGTATAACCTTTTAAAATAATCAATCAAGTGCAATAAGTCGGTTAATAACAGAAAACGTAACTATATAGTGAAAGATAAAATATTCAAATTCCGTTCGTAGTTGCGTAAGGAGCGCTCTGTGCACAACTAGAAACCAGTTATAAGTATTAATACTTACTTACTTAAAGGCTCTGTTATAACATTGTAACCACAGAGCGAAGAGGCATTTATGTATGTGTTTATTAATTAGACGACTACGAACAGCGGTTTTTATATTATGCGGAACTTTTGTTTGTTCATTTTTAGCTGTACACAACTCCTGCTGCTAGTTTCTTGTAATCAGACTACGCGGGACACCACATCTACCTCGTCTGTACAAACGTCGCAGCAAGCTGATAAGGTTGTAGCTGCTACCTCTTCTGAGGAGGCATTGCTGCCGCCCGCGTATTTGGTTTCACCGACACAGGTTTTGCAAAGTGACAAATACAGCGAAGGAGTTGTCATAGACCGTCAGGGCAACGTCTACTTCTCCCAAACAAAAGCCGGGACAATTACAGTTTTAAATGCTAATGATCGCCGTTCTCGCATTTGGGCTAAAGTCCCAGGTGCCAACGGTCATAAAATTATGCCCGACGGCACTCATATCGTTGCTGCCCAAAACTCGGTTTTACAACTAGATTCCAATGGCAAGAACCTAAAAGTGATAGCAAAGGAATTTAACGGCAAACCCTTGCTGTATCCCAACGACATCACCATCGATTCTAATACAGGTTTTTACTTCACCGACTCCGGCAGCGCAAACCCCAATGTCGCCAATGGCTCGGTCTACTACGTGAATTCTTCTGGAAAAATTAACTCTGTCGCTACCGGATTTGCCTTTTCTAATGGGCTTGTCCTTACTCAGGACCACAAACGCCTCTTTGTTGGCGAGAGTAATAAAAACCGAGTTTTAGTCTACGACGTGCTATCACCGGGAAAGGTAGGATCGCAAAAAGTGTTTGCTACTCTGCCTGTTAAACAGGGAGAGCAAATCGACAACAAGCCTGACGGGATGGCCCTAGATGCGATGGGTAACCTTTACATAGCTCACTATGGCATGGGTCAAGTAGAGGTTCTCAATCCAGGCGGTAAAGTGATCCGTCAGTACTCGACTGGCAACCTCACCAATAGCAACGTTGCTTTTGCCGGTCAGAACCTCGACCAACTATTTGTGACCGGCGGCATAAAAACAGAAGACGGGAAAGGAGCGCTCCAGCGCCTAGACCTTGGTGTTCATGGATTGGACATCCGCCCCAGTAAGTAATACCAATTTTGTAAACTCTGAAGAAACACTTTGCGTAAAGCTTTCTGACAACTGTCACACGGGTATAATTTGGCTAGAACGTTTATAAATCGATGTTTACGAGCATTTACCTCAATTTGAAATATATGTGCCAGTTGACCTTATATTGTGACGCTTGCGTAAGTCCTACAAGTATTTCCCAATTGAGTGACTGGGTACAGCAGGACTAACCGAATATTCATATGGATGAAACGCCCTGGCCGGTTAAAGGGTTAAAAGAATGGTTGTGGGTAATTGCTCATCCTCAGGACCAACCAAATATTCATGTGGATGAAACGCCCTGGCCGGTTAAAGGGTTAAAAGAATGGTTGTGGGTAATTGCTCATCCTCAGTTCTGTTTGTTTCAAGCGGCAGATACACGCTCTCGCGCCGAGTTAGAAGCCATTTTAGGGACTGAGTATACAGGGGTACACAGAGCGCGATGAATGAGCGTGTTTACAACAGCTATGCAGTTACTGACCAACAGAAATGTTTGGCTCATCTACGCCATCACTTCAAGAAACTAAATGAACTTCCTGATCTTCACAACCAAGCTATTGGCGAAGCGTTTGTTAACTTGATTGATGAAGCCTTCAAAAACTACCGTCTGTGGCAACAGACGGGGGATGAGGTCAGTTACAACGATTGGGTCAATCAATTCAAATAATTTTGAGATGCTTCACTACGCTACCGCTATGTATGCCCTTCAGGCACGCTACGCGAACAGCATGACATTTTTGACTTCTCAGACATCCTCTGAACTCGACTTTATCCATTTTTTTGACACTGGGATCGCTATCGCTGAAACCTCTGTAGGATGGTAGTTTTACTTTTTGAACTTCATCGAGAATCTGTGACGTGTAAAAAGTATTTGCCAAAAAGCCAAGGTTTTTGCCGGATAAAGAAAACCGAATTCTCAATTTTGGATAAAGTCGAGCTGAAGAAAAAATCTAACCTTGCAAACGAAAAATTAACCCTTGTGAGCGGAAAGCCTCATTTGTTAGATTTGTTGCTGTCAAGTTTCGCATCGTGCGTAAAGAAAAATTACCGTGCGGAAATACTAGATGTCTGACTGTATGAATGTGAAATCAATACTATCAAATAGATAATCAAAGTTTTATGAAGTTCATGAAATTTTTTCGCTTTTTCGCTGTTTTTGCTATTGTTGTCAGTTTGTTAATCACCTTCAATACATATTCCCAAGCACAAGACAATCAACAGAACAATACAAATAACTGCATTGTTCATAATTTTAAGAAAGGGCAACGTCAGGATGTATTTCCTTCACTTCCAAGCAATTTAGTATTACAACAAAAAATCACTCACACTGCCGTCATAACAGTTAACCAGGATGACTTTTCTTACCAACAGAAAGCATTTGAGAATGCTGGCTTTAATTCTTGGACGCCAGTAAACACCGTCAACTCATCAGCCACTTATTGTGGCAAGCCTGTTCAATTGAAAGCAGATATCCTCTTATCTCAGGATTACCTAACTGCACCAGGTTACTTTGAGATCTTCTATGTTTATGGAGACGAGCCAACCTTCTTCTCGGACTACTACAATATTCATGGACCAAGCTTATTATATACCGGATTGGAAGCTCTTCCGGGAGTTACCTATGAGCAAGTTCAAAATTTTCTTCAACAACAAAATATTCCTATCGTATTTCATAGTGAAGCGCTAGGAGCTATTGTCGATTTCATTCGCATTGGATATGCATACTTTGAAATCGTCACACCTATATCAACCACCAACTAATCTCAACAATCAGACCCACTTTAAATATCCTACAAAATTGGAAATTACTGAAACTTATGAAAAATCTTTTCGCTGTTATATTTAGTGCTAGCCTTCTTTTGAGCGTTGGACTAAGCAATGCTCCAGCAGCACATGCTGACTCAAATACTGACTCAAAATGTACAAATGCGACTGTAGCAGGTAGCTTTGGAATTCAAACGACGGGAACTCTTCTTGAGGGTGCGGCAGTACAACCTGCTGGACCTTTTGCTGCAACTGGTGTGTATAACCTTGACGGTAAAGGAAACTTTAGCACGAAGCAGACTTATAGTGCCAACGGTCAAATTGAGGTGCTGAATGCATCAGGTACTTATAATTTAGAACAAGACTGCACTATAACGTTCAAATTTGCTGGACCTACAGCTGGTACTCAGTTAGGAACAAGCGGTGTTGTTGTTAAGCATGGTACAGAAATTCTGGTGATCGAAACGGATCCGGGCACGGTAATTACAGCCATTTTGAAAAAAATTTGACGCCGACTTACTTAGAGGGTGACAGACTCAAAATCAGACCTTGGTTTAATACAGTTAATTAAACCAAGGTCTGATTTTTTTTGAAAAAATAAATTGATAACAAAAGCTAATAGATAAACTCTAGCCCAGAAGCATAAAGTTAACCGTGTATTACTTGGTAAAAGGGCTTTATTTGACTATCGTTGGGAGTCTTCAGGAGTCATAGTAGTTGCGCTTGCTACTCTTGTTGCCAGTGTAATTATCTTCCCTCACTTACACCCGTATTTCTCACAAGTCCGCGCATTCATCATAACCTTTACCCAGATTATGTTTCGGACATTTTTGACGTTGAAACCTACCTTATCTCATCCGAATTTATCTGCCATCAGTTCTTATTGCTTCTTATTGATAATAGGTTTTGATGCTATTTTTGCTGATTCATGGCTGCTCAAATGTCTTTTTTTGATTCAGATGTCTATTTTTATGCTTATTTTGCTTTTTTCTCTCAGTAATTTCCTGATTGTGACAGTTGGGGTGCGGAATGTGGGTTGAAAATTTGCCTCCACCCCTAAACGCCTGAATCTAGGTTTTATAAGGTTTTAAGAATTGTTGTGAAAAATCCGGGTTACTGTACCTCACCCAGTTGATATCCGCTATATTTATCCCAATTGTTCTTTTCTGAGATCTTGCTCCTTCTCAATAAGGGGTAGATGGCAGTGTCCAACAAACGACATCATGAGCCTTTTAAGCTTTGATTTTCCCAATAAGATGTTGGTGCAAGATCTGAGCCTCCCACGGGCGCGATTAACGCTCCCGCAAAATATGAAACAAGCACATTTTTATAATGTTTCTCAAAACCTTACTGTATAACGGTTCTAAAATGTGCTTGTTAAGAGTTTTCTTGATTGGGAATCATAGTATTTTATTGTAGTTTTTCGACAATTATTAAAACTATTGGAGAGAGAGTCGAGCGTCGCTTGACTCTCCCCCCACCTCTTTGTGTGATTATCATTATCACAGAGATTTTTTTAATGATGCATAACTAGCAACTTTGGTTAATATCATTACATATTTAAAATTTCCCAAGATTGAAAGAGGACTTTTCCGGCTGATTTAGCAAACAAGACGGTGAGCAGGAGTCCGACAATCAAATCTGGTAACAATGAGCCTGTTAGAAATACCAATCCTGCTGCCCCAAGAAGAAAAGTGTTAGCGATGATGTCATTACGAGAACAAAGCCATACTGAAGACATATTGAGATTATCGTTTCTGTGTGTATTTAGCAAGTATAGACAAAGCAGATTGGCAAGCAAAGCTATGAACCCTATAGTACTCATAGCCCTAACTTCTGGTGTTGTTTCAGCTTGTATCTGGTAGCAGGCTCTAGCAAACACAGTCACAGCTGATAGGAACATAATCACCCCCTTTAACAAGGCAGGTCTTGCCTGAGCTTCACTTCCTTTGTTGAGGACATACAAAATACTGCCATAAACCAGAGCATCACCCAACATATCAAGCGAATCTCCTGTTAGTAAAAGGGAATTAGAGTTGATACCTGTACCCAATTCCACGACGAACATCACACTGTTAATTAGCAAAACAGTCCACAGAACCTTTCTGTGCTGTTTTCTGAGCTGATTCAGTTTATAAGTTTTGTTTTGACCGCAATTACCCATAACTAGTACCTCTAATCAGATATATACGTATTAGGCATCTCCGAAAAATGCCAATGCCTATCTATAACTGGCTTTTAACAGGCGATCGCCTTACATACCGAAAAATAAGAAAAAAGGGAATTAGTGATCGCAAACTAATAGAAACCTTCCAAGGAAGCCCAAACGATCAAATCCCATGTGAATAGGGGTTTTATATTTTTCAGGAGCGAATACCAGTGGCATAAGCCGCTAGTCGGAGGCTCTTAACTTGCACATTTTAGAACCGTTATACAGTAAGGCTTTGAGAAACATCATAAAAATGTGCTTGTTTCATATAATGTTTTCGGTCTACTGAATTTCATTCTTAAAGCTCTATTCTGTAGAGCTTCATCTTAAATTGATATTCTCTCTACTTCACAAATTTTATGAAATGAAAAATATGACGGCAAGGGTTGTTTTTTCGGATTAAGTTTACATTTTTTATTTTCTAATTTGTGCATATCTAATTTAGACACTATCTCCAGGGTAAGCGCATCTCAAACCCTATTGACTCAGTATTTCTGGCCTTGTACTTTTTCGATGTCAGACTCACCTACTGAGATGGTAAAAATCCCTCGTGCTTTGTTGGAACGTTTGACCGATACTTTGGGCTATGCCGCCTAAATGGATAAAGTCGAGCTAAATTTCTCGCCTTAACCAGGAAGTTTACAACTTCTGTATAAATGGCTATATTGCTAAAAAGCAATACTTTATCATTTAAAACCCCTAGATAAGTAAAACCTAAAAAATGCAAACTTGCTGCAAAAATTAAACCATTGTATTCTTATTTTATTTTGTATACAGTTTTGAATATCAAGGTTAATAGTTTTAGCTTTATTTTTTGTCTAACTCTCACTAGGTAATCCATAATATGTAAAATTTATGCGTTATATATCTTATGGTCGTCGCTTTCTTCAAACTGCCACCTTATTCGGTGCTGGTGTAGCAGCTTCAGTACTTAACCCTTTTCGTACTAGAGCTACAAATACTCAGAAAGAGTTTGTAGATGCTCTGATAATGCTACATTATCTTCATTAAAGGATGAAGTATGAGAAAAATTATAGTAAATTATTTAGTGGTTTTTCTGATAACTTGTATAACTGCGTTGGGGTCAATTTCCGTATCGGTATATTTACTTTCTTTACCTGTCATAACAAAATCCCTGAATTGCGACCCTTCAGCTACACAATTTACAGTTACTGCATTCCTTTTTATTTTTGCTCTATCCCAATTAGTGTATGGATCTTTGTCTGATCGATTCGGTAGAAAATCACCAATTCTAGCCGGAATAATTGTATATACACAGGGAAGCATTCTGTGTGCTTTAGCTTATGACATAAATATATTGATCATTGGACGATTAGTACAAGGTATCGGCGCAAGCGCGGGTCCTTCACTGGGAAAAGCAATTATCCGCGATATGTACGAAGGTTCTAAGTTAACATCGTCTTTAGCTATAGTTACAGCAGCGGTAGCTTTATCGCCTATGCTAGGTCCATTTATGGGCGGTTATATAGATACTTTTTGGGGTTGGCGTGTTATATTTCTTGCTTTGGTAATTGTAGCAGTTATGCTTGGTTTAACCGTTAATTTTCTATTACCAGAAACTATTCAGCAGCGGAACTCTAGAAGTACACATATCAAGGTAATTTTTCAACGTTATAAGATTTTAATTGCCGATAAAGAATATATTTTTGCGACGTTGTGTGCAGGGTGTCTTACAGCAGGTAATTTTGCCTGGAATTCTGCTGCTCCTTTTGTTTTTTCTGACTTTTTTCATGTAAATGCTGATAACTATGGCACTCTATCAGTTTTTGTCGGTGCAGGGTACCTGACAGGCACGATATCTACCTCTTTTTTATCAAGATACCTGACAAATTATAGAATTGTCTACTCAGGTCTGTTACTGTCTCTTATTTCGTCAGTATTGTTGTTTTTACCGTCAATCTTTTTGTCATCTGCTTGGCAAATGTTGATACCTATGATAATGTACACAGTTGGAATGGGTATTGTTATTCCGGCTGCTGCTGCCTGTGCTATGTCTCGTTTTTCTGAAATTGCAGGTTCAGCAGCAGGTCTTTTCGGAGCAATTCAAATATTCATAGGGGCTTTAGGAAGTGCAATAATCAGCATATTTCACACGAGCAGCGCGCTACCTGTTGTTTGTATTCTTTTTGCATTTGCTTTGCTAGCATTTTATTGTGGTCAAATCGCACTTTTTCCTTTGCGAGCAAAAATCATCTCCAAACTCAAATAGTAACCTATTAATCAACTTGAAAGGAATCACTCATGAACAAGACAAAAATATATCCAAAAGATGTGGTTATCCTATTTGCTGATTTACAGGAGGGAATTGCTGAACTATCTAAAACTATTCCTTCTAATAGATTAAAAAAAGGGGTAACTGGACTCGCTAAGATCGCGAAAATTCTTGATCTGCCAGTCATCATTACTGCTGTGGCTGATGCGGAAGGTTCAGCAAAGATTATGCCCGAAATTGCACAGGTTCTGGGCAACTTACCAGTTATTTATAGAACAACTGCTGACTCTATGTTGAATGAGGAAATAGTGGGAGCTATCAAAGCTTCGGGACGTCAGACAATTCTAATCTCAGGAGTTGCAACAGAATTAGCTGTTCAACTTCCCGCACTTAGTGGGGTAGATATGGGGTATCGCACTTTCGTAGTAGTTGATGCGTGTGGAGGTATGAGTGAGCGAACTGAAAATGCTGCACTCAGCCGTATTGAGCGCAATGGTGGAAATCTTGTGTCAGTTTTGACCTTAGCGGGTGAACTGGCAGGAGATTTTCGCACTGAAGTGGCGCAAGCACTAACTCCCATAATTTTTGAAATGGCGACTGCTTAAACCCGGATTTCTCACAAAGTCTGAAAAAATAGGGATCAAAAACTGCGAAAATATCTAGGATATACAAACATGACGACGCAACAGAATAAGGAATTCGTAATAAACCATTTCGAGCAGTTTGTGAACCAAAAAAATCTGGAGATTGCGGAAAAGAACTTTGCGGTAGATTTTCATGACCATGAGCAGCCGGCTGGGTTGCCAGGGGGACGTGTTGGAGCGAAACAGTTTATGGCCGGCACTTACAAGAAGTATCCCGATCTCCACGTCACTATTGAGGATATTGTTGCGGAGAATGACAAAGTGTGGGTGTGCAATACATGGCGTGGAACGGACAGCGAGACTGGGAAAAAGATCGTATTTACAGGCGTGGTGATTTGGAGGTTAGCCGACGGCATATTCGTGGAGCGTTGGGCATTTGTGCAGCCCCCTAGTGAGAGCCACTAATCAAGTTAAACTCCGTAGTTTGTCGCTTGGCTGTTAACAGATGTGAAATAGTTGCTATCAGTAACTATCTCTAAGCATTTTTCTTACATTGGCTCTATAGGAGTCATACTTGATTCTTGCTAGGTATACCGAGAACTAAACCGTTGTACGGTAGCTCTTAGGTCATTTGGTTTTGCAAAAATCAAATACTAGTCGTATATAGCAATCTTATAGTGAGACTCCGTATTTCTTCGCTGCTGCCAATGCCACGCTCAGAAATATTTGGCTCAACCCTTTAATAGACCTCTTGCAAAAGTCCAAAAGTTGGGGATGTCATTCTGTAGACGCTTTGCGGTGAGGGGGTCGCAGTCTTGGCGGTGAGCGTCGATTGCGAACCCCCGTTAGCGCAGCGAGACCGAAGGTCTTCCCCGAAGGGCTTCCCGCAGGGTACGAAACGTAGTGCAGTGAAGAATCTCGCGAGATGTTTCGCTCCGATCAACATGACATTTTAAGTATTTATGCAAGAGGTCTATTGATAGCCGTAAGCATGCCAGTTATTTAAAACCCTTTCCTGTATTTCCTTAGGCCACCCCTCGCGGAACGAAGTTCGCCTCGGTCTATGCTCGGATGTCCAGCTATCCTGGCTCAAGCAGTTGTAAATGGCTTTGGTACTCATGAAAACCTTCTTTTCATCTGTACGCAGGAACACAGGGAGGTTAAGCATACTTTCCATAGGAAAATGCACTTCGCCAGTGCCGGGATGGCATCGTGTCGCAAACGCCCACACTACCTCGGCAGTGTTTGTCGGATCGATGTCATTTTCCATCACCAACACTTTCGGTATCCCATACCCAACGTGAGACTTGAAGATGATCTTGCCAATTTCCTGAATTAGCTGATCAGCATTCAGATTTGTCTTCTCCCGCCACTCCATGTCCATTGTAACTACCAGCCAATGCACAGCGGTTTCAAGCGGGGTGTAGCACATTGTGACTGGAAGATTGTGCTGGCGCAGTTCGTGTAGCACTTCTGCCGCTGCAGGTAAACCCCAAGCTGTATGGTCTTCCTCGACCGGCTCTCCTGCAACCACAACAGGCAGGATGGGATCGTTACGATAGGTTATTGCACTCACGTGGTAAACTGGTTTATTAGAACTCAGCCCCTGCCAAATGTATCCAGCATATTCTCCCATCGGTCCTTCAGGTGCTGTCTCTGTATGCGAGAGCAACCCTTCAATAACTATCTCTGCTGTAGCTGGAACCTCAAGATCCACTGTTTCACATCGCACAACCTCAAGCGCTTCATCCAGGTATGCCCCAATAAAACCCGACTCATCCACAAAGTCAGGTACTGGCATTCCTGAAACAAAGGGAATAGCAGGCTCTACTCCTAATGCCAGCGCAAAGGGCATTGGTTTATCCAACTCTTTCCACATTGCATGGATCTTGCCTAAATGCTGGGCTGGAGCAACAATGCCGGCCATCCTGTTCTTGTCTAAGATCATCATCCGGGCAATAGACCAATTAGTCCACTTCTTGTCGGGCGTTTGTGCAACAATTGTCCCGATTGTATTGATGTAGCGACCACCGTCCCCTGCATGAATTATTGGAGCAGGGAATCTAAGTAAATCTACTTGGTTGCCGAGAAGAATATTTTCTTTGCATGAACCAGTCTGAACTAACTTCGGTGGAATAAGGGTTTTCAAGCGTGCTTGCGCCAGCTTTTCAATAATCTCCTGTCCACTTGCATAGGGGTCTAAGCCCAGAGATATAGCTATACGCGAAAGGTAAAGACCCGGTTGGCGACTTACACCTCCGGGTGCGCCAAGTACCCGAAAGCCCTTTTCGATCCCTTTAATGTTATTGAACAACGGAGCCGGAGCCTTTAAGTCGTAAGACCGACGAGTAATTGCGCCAATTTCCAGGTTCCAGTCTACCTCTTGATCAATTTCTTGAACCTCACCAATTTCCTTTAAAACATCAATGTATTCTCGGAGACTCTTCAAGTGTTTCATCGCTTAATGCTCCAAATGAGTGAAAATTATCAGTAAAAGTGGTACTGTGTTCGCCCCAGCGTTGAACACATCCCGCCTCAATGTCAAATAGGTCAAGTACTCTACCAACTGTATGATTAATGATGTCATCCAGCGTTTTGGGACAATTATAAAATGCTGGTACTGGTGGTGCGATAATGGCTCCGCTTTCTGTGACTGCTAGCATGTTTTTGAGATGACCTGCATGGAGTGGAGTTTCACGAACCACCAACACGAGACGACGACGCTCTTTAAGTACAACATCAGCAGCGCGGCTTAGGAGATTACTGGTAATACCATTGGAAATTTCTGATAGGGTGCGAATTGAACACGGAATTATTACCATTCCCATTGTTTTGAATGAGCCGCTCGATATCGCCGCGCTAATATCGGAAATTGAATAGGTCACATCAGCTAGGCTGCGTAGCTCTTGAGCTGTCATATCTGTTTCAAAATCACGGGTGATCTCCGCTGACTTTGATACAACTAAATGACTTTCTATACTGACTCTCCTAAGCACCTCTAATAGTCTAATCCCATAAATAATGCCGGATGCACCACTTATACCAACAATTAAGCGTTGTTTTGGGGTCATAAATTACCTCTTTGTTAAAGGTTGAAATATAAGTTGACCGCCATAAATCGTGGTCTTAAAACGGCAGATTGTGAAGGTTTCTTTAACCCCGGAATGGAGGAAGCAATCGTCAGCATAGAAGCAACGCGATGATTAACGTCAATATGTCAAATCTATTCTGACCGAAACAATTTTAGATTTGAAATTTTAGATTTGAAATTGGGGAGCCAATACAGCAAGCGCGTAGCGTGGCACTTTGTGCCATAGTCCTTGTTTCCCTCACTTGGTACTTGGCGTTGATTTTCGGTACAAGCCCCGTCCTTCTTTGACCAAAACAATTTGAAATTTTAGATTTTAGATTTTAAATTGGGGATTTTCGGTATAAGCCCCGTCTTTCTAAAATGGAATTAATCCAAAATCTAAAATCCTAAATCCAAAATTGATTGACGTAATTAATCCAAAATCGTAAATTTAAAAATCTAGGCTTCGTTTCGCTCCGCTCCAAGCAGAGCACTTTTAGGGTGGAGTTAATCCAAAATCTAAAATCCTAAATCCAAAATTGATTGACTTTTTGCTCTCCTTCATACATATATGTACGTTATGAAAGGTCTACCCACACCGACTTAGTGTGTGTGTAATTCTCCATGACTTCGGTTCCAAGTTCACGCCCAAAGCCCGAAGCCTTATAGCCACCAAATGGGATTGAGACGTCGAATAAGTTGTAAGTGTTGATCCAGCATGTGCCTGCCTTCATTGCGCGTGCAACTCGGTGCGCTTTCTTAATGTCACGCGTGTGTACGCCGGAAGCCAGACCAAACTGTGTGCCGTTGGCAAGATTTATAGCTTCTTCTTCGGTGTCAAACGGAGTAACAGCTAGAACAGGTCCAAAAATTTCTTCTTGAACAATACGCATATCATAAATCGCATCAGTGAAGATAGTCGGTTCGTAATAGAAGCCCTTGTTGGAATTACCATTGCCATTAGGGTTGAAAGGTCTACCACCGATGCGTAGCTTTGCACCGTCTTCATGACCGAATTGAACGTACTGGGATATCTTCTCGAACTGCGACTTATCAGCCAGAGGTCCGAAGATCACAGTCGGGTCTAATGGATCTCCTTTCGACATCTGCTCAACATGACGAACGAGTTGCTCAATAACTTCTTCATAAACTGAACGCTCCACAAGAAGCCGAGAGCCAGCAGTGCAGATCTCGCCCTTATTGTAGAAGATACCAAAGAAAGCGCTTGTAACGGCTGAGTCCAGATCAGCATCGGCGAAGATCATATTGGCTGATTTGCCGCCCAGTTCCATGGTAACTTTCTTAAGGGTGTCAGCAGAGTTCTTGATAATGCCAATACCAACATCCGTGGAGCCTGTGAAAGCGATTTTATTGATACCAGGATGCTTGACTAGTACATCGCCAATCTTGCTACCCGGTCCGGTAATGAGATTGAAAACACCTTCTGGAATACCAGCTTCGGCGAGCAGTTGGGCAAGTTTAATGGCTGTGAGTGGAGTTATTGAGGCAGGTTTATGGATTACGGTGTTTCCAGCAGCCAGCGCTGGTGCAATCTTTGTGCCTGAAAGGATCATCGGAAAGTTGAAAGGTGTGATCGCCGCGACCACGCCCAAGGGCTCGCGTAACGTATAGGTAAGATTTGGTGTGTGCGTTGGTGGAGGGGACACATGCCGTGCTTTACCCTCGATTTGTGAAGCTATTCCACCATAGTAGTAGAATAAATCAGCCATTAGGGGCACATCAACTGTGTGGGAAAAAGCAATTGGCTTGCCCATGTCGATAGTTTCCCGATAAGCCAACTCGTCGCCATGCTTTAAGATTAAATCGCCAACTTTCGTCAAGATCCGTCCGCGCTCATGACCACTCATTTTTGGCCACGGACCATCATCAAATGCTTTCCGGGCAGCTTTGATCGCTGCATCAGCATCTACTTCAGTTGCTTGTGCAATCTCAGTAATCGCTTCTTCAGTCGCAGGGTTAATGGTAGGTTTAGTTCGACCATCCTGCGCGTCGCGCCACTCACCATTTATGAAAAGTTTACCCGGGGCAATTTGCATCTCGTCTGGCGCGATCGCTGTGCCATCTGCAAAGGTAATGCTTTGGTACATATTGTTCTGCTTACTCTATCAAATGAGTTAGATCTGTTGAAAAGCGCCAGCCACTTAAAGTAAATGTCTTTAGAAAAAACTTTATTGGCGCTGTAAATGCTACCAAGTATTGCGGGGATCGATAATACTGTAAGCTTAGGAGGCGAAAAACACGGTTACAATGGTCTATATTTCGGTGAAAGTGTACATTCTTTCGGTTCTGTAGAACTCAAATTTTGTTATCTAAAAAAACAAACCTCTATCGAAGATTAGACCCTTGCAGCTATATTTTACATTTATTAAACTTACATCGCATCCAGTTATCAAAACAATGTAAACTTGCTCCAAAACATTAACCCTTGTAGTTGTGTTTTACGCTTTTTAAACTGATGACTAAAGACTTAACAAAAAGTCACTAGCATTTTTAGTTAAGAATCTATTGCCCCTAAGGATATTTAACCAATATGATACCTAGATCCCTTGGTGGGAAAAAAATTGCCGTTCTCCTCGAAAGTGAGTTCATTCCTGAAGAAATTGAAGCTTATCAAAAGCGCTTCTCGGAACTCAAAGCAACTGTGCATTTAATGTCTAGACTTTGGGGTAACCAGAGTGTTCGTTTTTTCAGCGATGAAGATACGGGCAATACACCTCAAACTATAGAGGTGAACGTTGATTTTCAGAATGTAGACGTTAACGATTATGCCGCTGTGATTATGTCTGCAAACTACACCAGCGTGCGCCTGCGTTATTTTCAGCCGCCACAGGGTGAGCCAATCAGTGCTGAACAAGTTCGCACCTCACCGGCAGTGCAGTTTTACGCCAAAGCGATGGCGAATCCCAAAATCGTTAAAGGGGCTCTCTGCCACGGGCTGTGGATACTGACGCCAGTACCCGAGTTGCTCAAAGGGCGACGAGTTATTTGCCACGAGGTAGTACTTGCAGATATCCTCAATGCTGGCGCAATTTACGAACCCTCGTCCTCTGGTGTTGTGGTAGACAGCGACCTTATTACCGGTCGCTCAAAACACGAAGTTGAACCATTCATTGATGCCATTACTGAACAAATCCAACAAATATCTCTTGGCACCAATCGCTTTTCAAGCAAAAGACCTCCCACCTCTGTCTCAAGAGTAAGAGCCGCAAGCTAATTACCTCAAAATAAATTGATAACTAGGAGAGTGTCAGATGAAAAAGATTTTGACAATTTTATCGGAGTATGGCTACTGGGGTGAAGAACTGATTGGCCCCTTGGAAACCTTTGATGCTGCTGGATATCAGGTTGATTTTGCAACTCCAACGGGAAAAAGACCAGTAGCGCTCCCTCCCAGCATGGATGCTACTTTTGTCGATCCACCTTTGGGTCGGGTAGTGGTATCAGAGGAGATGGTGGAAAAGGTTAAGCAGCTAGAAGATCCTAAAAATCCACGGCTAGACAACCCAATCATTCTCTCAGAATGGTTACCAGATCGACCTTACTGGAGTGCTGAGAAATTTCTTCGGGAAATGGAAGCCTACAACAATGCCGTGGACGCAATACAGAAGGACGTGGAACAATACGACGCGCTTCTGATAGTCGGCGGTAGTGGTCCGATTGTTGATTTAGCGAATAACCATCGGGTTCACGACCTCATCCTCACCTTTTACAAGTTGGGTAAGCCGATTGGCGCAGAATGCTACGGAGTGACTTGTCTTGCTTTTGCTCGCGACCTTGCAGACCGCAAGAGTATTATTTGGGGTAAGCATGTCACAGGTCATTGCAAGGAATATGATTATAAAGATGGAACCGGATTTGTCGGATCTGACATTAATATGGGTCCACCTCCCTATCCCTTGGAGTATATCCTGCGTGATGCAACAGGTCCAGATGGGGGATATCATGGTAATTTTGGTAGAGAAATCTCCGTAATTGTTGACTATCCGTTTGTCACGGGTCGGTCTACCGCAGACTCTTATACAACTGGTCAAAAGTTAGTGGAAGTGTTGGAAAAAGGACTTAAGCGGTACGGGTGGTAAACCTGACCAAATTGACCATTGGCGAAAGTAGCAACAATTATGAGCGCCAATGCAATTAGAATTTAACGAATCGAACTTTGACACAAATTTGTAAGTGCCGTAAGAAAACGGATTAAGCTCAAGGAAGCGGAAGTTATGGCTAATAGAAATGGCCGCTTTGCAATTATCGAACAACTTCTCGCAGATGGTATACGCTATATGTTTGGTAACCCTGGCACAGTAGAGCAGGGGTTTCTAGATGCGTTGAAGGACTACTATCCAGAATTTCAATATATCTTCGCACTGCAAGAAACAATAGCGGTGGGTGCAGCCGATGGCTATGCCCGCGCAACCAAGAAGCCCACCATCGTACAACTACACAGCGGAGTTGGTTTGGGGAACGGCATTGGGATGATTTACCAAGCTATGCGCGGTCATGCGCCTTTGGTAGTGCTCGTTGGCGAGGCTGGCATCCAATACGATGGTATGGACGCCCAAATGGCTGCCGACCTTGTGAGTATGGCAAAGCCAGTCACCAAATGGGCAACCCGAGTCGTTCATCCCTCTTCTTTGTTACGCATACTGCGTCGAGCCATCAAGATAGCTGCCACGCCGCCGATGGGACCGGTGTTTGTTAGCTTGCCGATGGATATTCTCGATGCTCTTAACGACGAAGAGGTCATTCCGACTTCTTTTGTGGTGACACAGGTTGCCCCTGAACCTGACCAACTTGCAAAAGCTGCTACTTTGCTAGCTGGTGCTCAGCAACCGCTGATCGTTATGGGGGATGGTGTGGCTTTTTCCGATGCACAGGCTGAATTGACCCGTGTGGCTGAACTCATAGGTTCACAGGTCTGGGGAGCAGACTCATCTGAACCGAATATGAGCGCAACTCATCCTCTCTTCGGAGGGCTGCTGGGTCACATGTTTGGGGAGCAAAGCCGTCGCATCACGACGCAGGCAGACGTGGTTTTAATTACTGGAACCTACCTTTTACCCGAGGTATTCCCTGCCCTGTCGGGCATTTTTGCCCCGGATGCGAAAGTGATTCACATAGATCTAAATACCTATGAAATCGCGAAGAACTTTCCAGTCGATATCGCACTGCTCGGGGATCCGAAAACCACACTTGCCAAGCTAAGCGACGCACTTGAAGCAACCATAACGCCTGAACAGAAGAAAGTCGCTTCTGAAAGAGCTGCCCTGATAGCTGAGGGCAAGAAACGGGAATTGGCTGCTCAACATGAGGCTGACAAAGCAGTTCGTGACTCAGTACCTCTGCATATGACTCGTTTTGCAGAAGAACTAGCTGCTTATCTGCCACCTGATGCCATCATTTTCGATGAAGCTATTACCAATTCTCCTGAACTATGTCGCTACATACCACCAACCACGGTAGGACAGTATTTCCAGACACGAGGTGGTTCCTTAGGTGTTGGGATTCCCGGCGCAATTGGTATTAAACTGGCCAATGCAGACAAAACCGTGGTCGGGTTTACGGGGGATGGTGGCAGCATGTACACCATCCAGGCGCTGTGGACCGCTGCACACCACAATATCGATGCCAAATTCGTCATCTGCAATAATCATAGCTATCAAATACTGAAGCTCAACATTTTGCAGTATTGGCGTGAGCAGCAGATACCGGAACACGCCTTTCCATCTTCTTTCAACATATGTGACCCAGACATTAATTTCACTGAGTTAGCAGGAGCATTAGGAGTTCAGGCGATTCGGGTAGAGAAGCCAGACCAAATTGGTCCAGCCATCCAAAAAGCATTAGCTCACGATGGTCCTTTCTTGATTGATTTGGTGATTACAAACGAAATTCAAGGTCACAAGATTGGCGTTAAGTGTGGTCAGTAATTAACAAAAAAGTTCACTAATTAAAAGAGAGAAAAACGATGACAGTAACTAATTTAAAGTCTCTGACTGAGAGTGAAGTACAACAACTAGCAAAAGACTGGTATTTGAAACTAGACGTTCACGCTCCGCTTGAGGATTATGTTCCCTTCCTTGCTGAAGAAGGTTTAGAAATGCGCTTTCCGGAGGTTACGGTACGTGGTTTTGATGGATTCAAAGGTTGGTACGAGCGCGTTATCGGTATTTTCTTTGATGAAGTGCATACCTTAAAGCAAGTTAAAGTTACGCCTTCCGGAGATAAGGTAGATGTTAAGGTAGTCGTCAAATGGGAAGCTAGCGTGTGGAAGGCACCAGCAGCCAAAAGTGAACGGATTATTTCAGATGCTTATCAAACTTGGATAGTCAAGCGATCGCCCAACACAGGAAAGCCAGTGATTGAGACATACATAGTTGATTCACTTGATTATTATGAAGGATCTGCTCAGCTTTAAAATTGCAGACATCTCATAGAGAAAGAAGTTTTGGAGCGCACATGACCACTACAAAGAGATACAAATGATTAAGCAAAAGTGGTCTGTGCATTTCTAAACTTTGCTCGCTTAGTAAGACCTTAGTTACGACAAATATTCAACTTGACTCTTAATGGAGATATAAAAGTGACAACTTCAACAGCCTCACCAGGACGCCTATTTTTTGACAAACATATAGAGACAATTTCTGCTGGAAAAATCGATGAAATGGTAGACAGAGATTATGCAGAAGATGCTGTCTTAATAACCTTTTTCAATGGCTTTGCCGATACACCACCACCTATCACAATCGAAGGTCGTGAAAATATTAAAAAATTCTTTCACGACTACCTGAGAACAATTGATTTTATTGATATTAAGTCTCTCGATTTTACTGAAGCTGAAAATGCTATTTTTTTCCAAGCAAAATTCAACTGCAAGCTTGGTCAAGTATCAGTTGGCGATGCTTGGACTATGCGTGATGGTCAAATAGCTTATCACTTTGGTTTTTGGAATTAGTAGAATAACACTAATTAATGGCGAGTGGGGACTAAGCACGTAAACGTACTCAAAACAGCATTATTTGAGTGCGACTAAGTAAGTCGGTGTAATAAAACCAAACTGTGTGAATAAAAGTAAATAAGGCTCAAACTCTTTCTCTCCCTGCTCCCTGCTCCCTGCTCCCTGCTTTATTCCAAGAAGAATTATTTACGCCGACCTACTTATATCGGCTTGCCCAAGCCTAGATAGCGCTAACTAAAAACAAGCTATCTTTACCATCCTGTACTCGCTCACTACAATTTTCTTCAGTCTTAAAACCCTCCGTAAAGGATTACTATGAGTACACCCATAGAACAACTGCTTGTATCTCCAATGAGCAAGCTCTATAAAGAGCATATTGGTTTCATCAAAGCGAAGAATGTCGAAGGTCTCCTCAATCAGTATGCCGAAGATCTCCTGCTTATTAGTACTCTCACTGAAGATCGCAAGCCGCTTTATATACGTGGACGGCAAGCGCTCAAAGAATTCTTTGAAAGCCGCATCTTCAGTTTAGAAGATATTGAAACCAACCTTAACCAGTGGGCTGAGACCGACAACACACTTATGATGGTGGAGGAGATCAAAACCACAAGCAAAACCGGTGAAGTTGGCAATGTCGAGTTCTACGATAACTGGTTTTTGCAAAATGGAAAAATCTCCATCCACTTTGCTGGCGTGGTTCGGTATCCAGATGGAACCTATGCAAATGCAGGGGCGGTAAAAGCAGAAGTACCCACATCCCCAATGGGGAAGCTTTATAAAGAGCATATCGGCTTTATCAAAGCGAAGAATCTTGACGGTCTCCTCAACCAATATGCTGAAGATATCCTGCTCATTAGTACTCTAACCGAAAATCGCAAGCCGCTTTATATACGTGGACGACAAGCGCTCAAAGAGTTCTTTGAAAGTCGTATCTTCAGTCTAGAAGATTTTGAGGTCAAGCTTGATCAATGGGCTGAAACCGAAAACACGCTCATGATGGTAGAAAGTCTCAAAACCAAAAGCGTTAATGGTGATGTTGGTGAAGTCAGTTTCTACGATAACTGGGTGCTGCGCGATGGAAAAATCGCCGTTCATTTCGCTGGTGTCGTTCAATACCCTGATGGCTCATACGCATAACTAAGTTCACTGATTTTGTGACAGGAAGGAGCGAAGTAATGGCTTTGCTAAAAGTTTCTCAGATGGCAATGAGTTGCAAAGATCCGATTGCAACTGAAAAGTTCTACACGAAATATTTCGGCTTTAAGCGATCGCGAGTTGCACCAATCGGCAATAATGAGCAGATTGTCTTTATTAAGTTAGGGGATATGTACCTTGAACTCTTCCAAGCGAAGGGAGAAACTCCTGTCCCTCCAACTGATAAAGATGGACCAACTTATCCAGCTTGGCGGCATTTTGGTTTCCAAGTCGATGATGTCGATGCCAAACTGGCTGAAATGGGCAAAGATGCAAAAATTACCCTAGGCCCACTCAATTTTGATACCTTTATTCCAGGGTGGCGCACAGTTTGGGTATCCGATCCAGATGGCAATATCGTTGAGATAAGCCAGGGATATGTCGATCAGGATAATCCACCCCTTTTGGAGGCAAGTTAACTAAGCGGGAAAACCTTCGGGTAATGTTCGCCACTTACATCCCTGACATAGAACATACAGCGGTTTTCTGTAAGGTGGGCATTGCTCATTAATATCTCAAATGTCTATCACATCGGCTTTTCTAAGCAATGCCCAACGCCAGATGCTACCCTACGGGAAGCCCTCCGGGTTCGGGGGTTCGCAATCGACGCTCACCGCCAAGACTGCGACCCCCTCACCGCCTTCGGCGTCTACAAGCCGGGAAACCCGTCCAACGCACTGGCTCCCCTACGATTTGTGGTCTATTCATATGAAAACTGCTGTAAAGAATGGCGTAAATAACAGCATACATGCATACTTTACGAAGACGACCAGCAATTTTTGCCTTTGTAAACAGCTGTGCAATCAATTCCCACTGTTCCCATGTCTAATTACTAGTACAGTACCAATACGATTCAGTTAAGCATTTTTTTCTTCTCTGTGTGTCACACCAGGTGCTACGGCTGACGCCACGCCTTACGGTGAGACCAGCGCTGCGGGAGGGTTTCCAACGCCAGATACCTAGGTCGGGAGACCCTCCTACAGTACTGGCTCCCCAACGCAGTGCTCCCCAAGACCGCACTGCGTCCTAATGACTAATGACTAATGACTGCCAAAACTAGTTAACTTTATTTGTACCGATCTACTTAGAGCCTTGCTTCAGTAGAACGAGTTGATAAATAATTTTTGTGGTTCAACTTTGAAAAAAAGAATGTGACCTAAAAAATGCAACCTTGGTTCAAAAAATTAACCATTGTAATTACAGCTTGCATTTCCTTACCCTAGCATTGATATCTAAGCGTCGGCATTAGTGTTGTAAGAAGAAACAAGCATATGGATTTAAAAGACAAAATTGCTATTATTCCTGGAGCTAGCAGTGGTATCGGTGAAGCTGTTGCTCAAGATTTAGACTTTTAAAACATCCTCTTATGAATACTTTCACAAGTTGGAAAACTCTAAACTGGTCTGAATATGGAGCAGAAGTGCTCGGAACTGCATTCAATCTCTTCGTAGGATTCAGTATAATCACCTTCAATTTTGGTAAGGGCTTGCCTATGGAGCGTCTAATTCCCGCAGAGAGTCCTCGTTTACTAATTAATGGTCTAATCTTTGCTGGGAGTGGTGCACTATTTGCCATTTCGCCTTTAGGAAAACTGAGTGGTGCTCATCTCAACCCTTGCTTGTCGATGGCATTCTGGTTACAAGGCAAAATGCATAAACGTGACCTACTTGGATACATTATTGGTCAATTCATCGGTGCAATTTTTGGCACATTTCTGTCATTTTTTTTGTGGCGAAATTACTTTGTCAGCACCAATTATTGCATCACCTCGCCTGGGATAGGTCACCCCCTGTGGTATGTATTTCTAGCTGAAGTTTTCATGACATCTCTGTTAGTGCTGTCCATCTTTATATTTTTAAGCCATCATCAGTTAATGCGCTGGACACCTCTGATGGTGTGGCTTTTAGTGGCAACTATGGTTTGGTTGGGAGTACCCATTTCTGGCACTAGTCTGAATACAGCACGTAGCGTTGGACCTGCTTTATTAGCATGGTCTTGGCAAGACCAGTGGCTGTATTTTCTTGCACCTCCACTAGGGGCATTGGTTGCCGTAGGAGTTTTTCGACTTATAGCTATGGGTGAACGCGAACTTCTAACAGGCAAGCTTTTTCATGTTCCCAATTACCGTTGTATTTTCAAAAACGTTAAAGTCCCACATCTTAAGAAGTAAAAGTAGATTTCACTTTTAAGCAATAAGCGGTGCAAGCAAGACTTCAGCGACGAAAAATCTAGTCTATAAAGTTTATCCTAACAAAGCTGTTGATAAGCACAAGCTGAAAGCCCAAAAATATAGCTAAATTAATCACTCATTAGCACAAGATTCCTCAATATTAAAGTCATTCTAAGCCTCAAAAAATATCAAATCTAGAAGGTAAAAATCAATGAATAAACTCGAAGGTAAAGTAGCTTTAGTAACCGGCAGCAGTGGCGGAATTGGTCAAGCTATTGCCGTACGTCTCGCCTCTGAAGGTGCAAATATTGTCATCGACTATCGCTCTCATCCTGAAGGGGCGCAAGAAACCTTGTCCAAAGTGGAAGCCGCTGGAAGCAAAGGTTTGACTGTTAAAGCCGACTTGAGCGTCATCAACGACATTCAGCAGCTTGTAGCCCAAGGCATTGAACACTTTGGTAAACTAGACATTCTGGTGAACAACGCTGGCATCGACGGTAAGAATGCTGATTTCTGGAACATCACCGAAGCCGACTATGACGCAGTGATTGATCTCAACCTCAAAGGCACATTTTTCGCCACTCAAACGGTGGTTCAGCACTTAATCGAAACCAAGCGAACTGGTAAAATCATCAATATTAGCTCTACCCATGAGGAAATAGCATTTCCCCACTTTACTTCTTACTGTGCCAGCAAGGGTGGTGTGAAAATGATGATGCGCAACCTAGCAGTAGAACTTGGTCCGTTGGGGATCACAATCAATAACGTGGCTCCAGGAGCAATTGAGACACCAATCAATACTAAGTTATTAAATGATCCCGAAAAGTTGGGAGCGCTATTGAAAAATATACCCTTGGCTCGCCTAGGTAAGCCGGAGGATATTGCACCTATAGTTGCTTTTTTAGCTTCATCGGATGCTGACTATATCACAGGTGCAACCTTGTATGTAGATGGAGGGCTAAGCCGGAACTATCATGAGCAGTAGGTAGCTCGTGTCTTTTTACCATTGTTTGAGTTCTTCTCATCTAAAGGTGAAAATACGCTGTCTCCCATGAGCATTAACTTTGGACGTCAAATTTGTGGCGTTCTCGATTTGCCCCAAATGTGGGAATGGCTGGTCACTATAAAAACTCTTTTAACACCCAAAATCCAAAATCCAAAATCCAAAATCTAAAATCGCTATGACCCAAGAAGAAGCAAGATTGGCAGCAGATCGTGAGCGTACAGCTTACTGGAAACGCTGGGGTCCCTACCTCAGCGAACGGCAATGGGGAACGGTACGGGAAGATTATAGTCATAATGGTACCGCCTGGGATTTTTTTCCCCACGACCATGCGCGTTCCCGCGCCTACCGCTGGGGAGAAGATGGGATTGCTGGAATTTCAGATAATCATCAGCGACTGTGTTTTGCTCTTGCTCTTTGGAATGGTGAAGATGCGATTCTTAAAGAGAGAATGTTTGGTCTGACTGGAAATCAGGGTAATCACGGGGAAGATGTCAAAGAATATTACTTCTATTTAGACAACACCCCCAGCCACTCCTACATGAAATGTCTTTACAAATATCCTCAAGCTGCTTTTCCATACAACGATCTCATAGAAGAAAATCAGCGCAGGGGTCGCTTGGGTTTAGAGTATGAATTAATTGACACGGGTATATTTGCTGAAGATCGCTACTTTGATGTCTTCGTTGAGTACGCTAAAGCTTCACCTGAAGACATTTTGATTCAGATCAGTGCAACCAACCGAGGATCGGAAGCGAAAACACTGCATCTGCTGCCAACACTTTGGTTTCGTAATACTTGGTCTTGGGATTCTAGTCAAGAAAAGCCGTGGCTGAAAATTAGCGAATCTAACTCTAACTTTAGCGCGATCGAAGCTTACGATCCCTCTTTAGGAAGCCGATGGCTTTACTGCAATGGAGTACATGAACTACTATTTACGGAAAATGAAACTAATAATGAAAGATTGTTTGGGGTAGGCAATGCTTCGGCATACGTCAAAGATGGAATTGACAATTATGTCGTAAATGGGCAAAAAGCCGCTGTTAATCCAAATCGAATTGGTACTAAAGTCTCAGCGCGTTACGAATTAGAAATCGGTGCAGGCGAAACCAAGGTATTACGGTTGCGGTTAAGTGATTTGCAAAATTTAACTGAACCATTTGGGAGTGAGTTTGACACTGTTTGCCAGCAGCGCCAGCGCGAGGCAGATGAGTTTTATCAGCGAATTTGTCCGTTTGCGCGATCGCAAGATGAACGTAATGTGCAGCGCCAAGCATTTGCAGGCATGTTGTGGAGTAAACAATATTACTTGTATGTCACTCATGAATGGCTAAAAGGCGATCCTGCCAGTATACAGCCACCAACATCACGTCTTCTTGGCAGAAACCACGAATGGATTCATTTACATAGCGATGACGTGCTTTCCATGCCCGACAAATGGGAATACCCCTGGTTTGCAGCTTGGGACTTAGCTTTTCATGTTATTCCGCTTTCTATGATTGATCCGGACTTTGCCAAGCTGCAACTAAGCCGCTTGACACGAGAGTGGTATATGCATCCGAATGGTCAACTACCAGCGTATGAATGGGCTTTTGGCGATGTCAATCCGCCTGTGCATGCTTGGGCTGCATGGCAAGTTTATCAGATAGAGCAGAAAATCTATGGTCATGGGGATAAAAAATTTCTGGAACGGGTCTTTCAGAAATTACTGCTAAACTTTACTTGGTGGGTTAACCGCAAGGACTTTGAAGGCAAGAATATCTTTCAGGGCGGCTTTCTGGGCATGGACAATATAGGTGTCTTTGACCGTAGCGCTCAACTGCCAACTGGTGGATATTTGCAACAAGCAGATGGCACAAGTTGGATGGCGATGTATTCTCTGGATATGCTAACAATTGCTCTGGAATTAGCAAAAGACAATCCGACTTATGAAGATATTGCTAGCAAATTTTTCGAGCACTTCCTATATATTGCTGATGCCATGAACGGCGTTGGTGCTGGTGAAATAGCACTGTGGGATGAAGAAGATGGCTTTTACTACGATGCGCTGCATTTACCAGATGGTGATCAATTCCCGATGAAAGTGCGATCGCTCGTAGGACTTATACCATTGTGTGCGGTTAGCATCTTAGAACCAGAAACTTTAGAACGCTTCCCAGGCTTTAGACAGCGGACAGAATGGTTTATTGAGAATCGTCCTGATCTAACCCAAAATATCGCCTGCATGCGCAAAGAAGGTGTTGGTGAACGCCGACTGCTAGCGATCACTTATCCAGATAAATTCCGTCGCATCCTGCAAAAGATGTTAGATGCAACAGAGTTTTTCGGATCTTATGGTATTCGTTCTGTTTCTAAAGTTCATGAAGCCCATCCCTACGTCTTGACAGTGGATGGACAGCAGTATCGGGTAGATTACGAACCTGGCGAGTCCTCCACAGGGATGTTTGGCGGTAATTCCAACTGGCGCGGACCAATTTGGTTTCCGATCAATTATCTACTGCTGGAATCGCTGCAAAAGTTCGATCACTACTTCGGCGACGATTTCAAAATTGAGTGTCCTACTGGTTCTGGGCAAATGATGACACTCAAGGAAGTCGCAAATGAATTAGCTCAAAGGATGATACAAATTTTTGTTACAGATGCTTCTAATCGGCGACCTTTTAATGGTGGAACGGAAAAATTCCAAACTGACCCGAATTGGCGCGACCTGATTCTGTTTAACGAATACTTTCATGGAGATAACGGCGCTGGTATCGGTGCTAGTCATCAAACTGGTTGGACGGGTTTAATTGCCAAATTAATCCAGCAGTGTGGAGAAAGTGGTAAGTGAACACTTCGACAAGCTCAGTGCATCGCAGTGAACACTTCGACAAGCTCAGTGCATCGCAGTAAACAGTGAACAGTGAAGACTGATAACTGATAACTGATAACTGATAACTAGACATCTCCAAAAATGACTATGAAACTTTTACAACGCTTGCACTAAAAATCGATTTTTGGAGATGTCTACTGAACTACTGTGGCTTGTCCTTTTGTTAGAGTGGGTAAGATAGCTAAAATCTTAGGTGCTAAAGGCTTCAGATCTGCCAATCGGTTGGAGGATGCCTGTAAAACAATTACAGTGATATTGAATTGTGGTAGATTCTGTTGGAATGACAAATTACGATCAACTGTGATGAAAACATCAAACTCTACTTCTGCAAGGACAAGAAGTTGACCATTCTTAATTCCTGCCCACCCCATCTGCGGAACTGTTTTCACCTCATAGCCAACAAACTCCCTTGCTAGTTTGCGATCAATACACTCATCCAAAAGAATCTTCATGCTATGCCACCACGCCAATAAGCTGTTTTTCTGCCTCTTCCAGCAAGGCAATAACCTGTTCTCTGGTTACAGTTGGAAATCCATCTAAAAAATCGTCTATCGATTCTCCTGCTTTGAGATAATCTAAAAGCGTCTGTATAGGAACCCTAGTACTAGCAAAAACTGGGGTGCCGCCCATAATTTCAGGGGATACGCTAATAATTGGGGAGTCTTTAAGCATAAGTCTTTAACCTCCGGTGTTTGTATTATGATAGTTGAGTGACGGCTTTGTGATATGTCATTGCGAGTGGAACGAAGTGAAACGTAGACGCGTTTGCGCAGCGCCCCCTTAGGGGCTAGCGGCTTCCCGAAGGGTAGCAATCGCAAGGGCTGGAGATTGCTTCACTCCGCTATCGCTCCGTATGCCCTATGCGCAAAGCGCACACCAAGGGCGAACGGACACGCTACACTAACCCAATGACAGGCATTCAAGCGGACATGATATAACTGATAACTGGTAACTGATAAACCTTTTTCCTAACGACTGACTGCGCTGCACATATTGTCAATTTCAGCATCATCATCATTGGGATTAGTTTTGAAATACTCACCCATGAACGCGCACCCTTGCCTGAGTAAATTATCATAATCCAATTCTCCACAGTCTCACCGTGTTGTCAGCACTTATAGAAGCCAGCATTTTGCCATTCGGGCTGAAGCTCGTGCCATTAACCGCGCTTGTATGCCCGGTGAGGGTTTTGATTTCTTTAAGAGTGGCGGTATCCCACAGTTTCACTGTCTTGTCACCACTTGCCGTTGCCAGGATTTTGCCATCCGGGCTGAAGCTCGTGCCATTAACTGGATGAAATTTAAGCTTGATTAATTTGGTTATAATGAAGGTAGGTGGTACTCACATCCCTACCTATTGCCTACTATCCAATACAGTTCGGATAAGTACCTTTAGGCAGGGGAAGAAAAATCAGTTATTTTCTCCCCCCAGCAACTCTACTCCCCCTACCTAGCTCAACGAATAAATTCCTTAACCGAACCGTATTGCTAGTGGTGGCAGATGGAATTCACTCCATAATTCGAAATGCGACGATAATTTTAAAACCAGAAGAATATAATTTTCAACAGCAAAAATGACTATTACAGAAGATAATTTTCGAGTTCGTCCCATGACCAAAGATGATCTAAAAATTGCCTTAAGCTGGGTAGCTTCTGAGGGGTGGAATCCGGGGATTGATGATGTTGATAATTTTTATATTGCCGATCCTGGTGGTTTTTTAATTGGAGAATTAAACGGTAAACCTATTAGTTGTATTTCTGTCTTACGATATAGTGCTGAATTTAATTTTATTGGTTTTTATATTGTTAAGCCCGAAGAACGAAAAAAGGGATTTGGTTTAAAAACATGGCAAGAAGCATTTAAGTTAATTCCTAATCAACCTGCTGCTTTAGATGCCATATTACAACAAGTTAATAAATATCAAAGATTTGGTTTTAAACCGGTTTATTCTCATCTTGGTTATCAAGGGATAATTACCGGAAAAATCTCGTCAGATGTAAGAGATTTAAAAACTATTGATTTTGATCAACTTTGTCGTTATGATCGACGATATTTTCCTAGTTATCGTCCTCATTTTCTTTCAACATGGATTAATCAACCTCATGGGCAAGGTTACGCTATTATCAACGATGCTGATTTGGTAGGTTATGGAGTGATTAGAAAAGCTATGGATAGCTTTAAAATTGCCCCTTTATTTGCGGAAAATGAAGATATAGCAGAAAAGTTATTATTAGCTTTAGCTACTTATAGTGAAGGAAGTACTATTTATGTAAACGTTCCTAATATCAATAAAGCCGCTATTCTCTTATTGGAAAAATATCAAATGAAGAATACATATGAATGTGTACGAATGTACAAAGGAGAGCAACCTAATATTAATTTGCACAATGTTTTTGCTATTACTGGTTTGGAATTAGGATAAATTTAACTAGTAAGTAGGTAAGCTTAAATAAAGCTATAGCAGTCCTATTTCATTTGTGAAAAAACAAAGTACATTTGTACATTCTTCTTCCCTGTTCCCTGTTCCCTGTTCCCTGTTCCCTACCTCAACGAGTAATTTCACAATTCATTTAGGATTGCTATATGTACCTCAATAAATTTTAAGCGTAGGGGAGGCAAATTGGGGTGTGGATTTTCGAGGCGGTTTGCGGTATAGATTTTCTTCCCGCAAAACTGCCGTCTTCCCCCAATATTGCTATTGCGTTACGGCTAACGCCTAACGCACAGGATATTTTTGTTTTTATATTGTGAGTATCGCACTCATTGCCCCATGCTAAAAAATGCCGAAAAGCCAGTTTCTTACCGATTTGGTAGCTGATCGCACATATTGCTAATTTCAGCATCAGCATCATTGGGATTAGTTTTGAAATACTCACCCATGAACGCGCACCCTTCCCTGAGTAAATTATCATAATCCCATTTCCACAGTCTCACCGTCTTGTCCTCACTAGCAGAAGCCAGCATTTTGCCATCCGGGCTGAAGCTGACGCCATAAACAATGCCCGTATGCCCACTCAGGGTTTTAATTTCTTGACCAGTGGCGGTATCCCACAGTTTCACCGTCTTGTCACCACTAGCAGAGGTCAGCATTTTGCCATCCGGGCTGAAGTTGACGCTATAAACCGTGTTTGTATGTCCACTCAGGGTTTTAATTTCTTGACCAGTGGCGGTATCCCACAGTTTCACCGTCTTGTCACCACTCGCAGTTGCCAGCATTTTGCCATCCGGGCTGAACCTGACGCCATTAAGCGAGTTTGTATGCCCACTTAGGGTTTTAATTTCTTGACCAGTGGCGGTATCCCACAGTTTCACCGTGTTGTCAACACTTGCCGTTGCCAGGATTTTGCCATCCGGGCTGAAGCTCGTGCCATTAACCGAGTCTGTATGCCCACTCAGGGTTTTAATTACTTGACCAGTGGCGGTATCCCACAGTTTCACCGTCTTGTCAAAACTAGCAGTTGCCAGGATTTTGCCATCCGGGCTGAAGCTGGTGCCATTAACCGGGTTTGTATGCCCACTCAGGGTTTTAATTACTTGACCAGTGGCGGTATCCCACAGTTTCACCGTCTTGTCAAAACTAGCAGTTGCCAGGATTTTGCCATCCGGGCTGAAGCTGGTGCCATTAACCGAGTTTGTATGTCCAGTCAGGGTTTTAATTTCTTTAAGCGTGGCGGTATCCCACAGTTTCACCGTGTTGTCACCACTAGCAGAGGCCAGGATTTTGCCATCCGGGCTGAAGCTCGTGCCATTAACCGAGTCTGTATGCCCACTCAGGGTTTTAATTACTTGACCAGTGGCAGTGTCCCACAGTTTCACCGTCTTGTCAAAACTAGCAGTTGCCAGGATTTTGCCATCCGGGCTGAAGCTGGTGCCATTAACCGAGTCTGTATGCCCACTCAGGGTTTTAATTACTTGACCAGTGGCGGTATCCCACAGTTTCACCGTCTTGTCCCTACTTGCCGTTGCCAGCATTTTGCCATTTGGGCTGAAGCTGGTGCCATTAACCGTGTCTGTATGTTCACTCAGGGTTTTAATTTCTTGACCAGTGGCGGTATCCCACAGTTTCACCGTGTTGTCAACACTTGCCGTTGCCAGGATTTTGCCATCCGGGCTGAAGCTCGTGCCATTAACCGAGTCTGTATGCCCACTCAGGGTTTTAATTACTTGACCAGTGGCGGTATCCCACAGTTTCACCGTCTTGTCAAAACTAGCAGTTGCCAGGATTTTGCCATCCGGGCTGAAGCTGGTGCCATTAACCGGGTTTGTATGCCCACTCAGGGTTTTAATTACTTGACCAGTGGCGGTATCCCACAGTTTCACCGTCTTGTCAAAACTAGCAGTTGCCAGGATTTTGCCATCCGGGCTGAAGCTGGTGCCATTAACCGAGTTTGTATGTCCAGTCAGGGTTTTAATTTCTTTAAGCGTGGCGATATCCCACAGTTTCACCGTGTTGTCACCACTCGCAGTTGCCAGGATTTTGCCATCCGGGCTGAAGCTCGTGCCATTAACCGAGTTTGCGTGTCCTCCTAAGGTGTTTGGGGCTGCGACATTGTCAACTGTATTGAGTAATGTCAGTTCTACCTGTGTGCGGGTATTAGCATCTACCAAGGGTGTATGTTGCATTTGCACAACAGCTTTTAAACTGGCTTTTAAGGCTTTTGCCCCATCTGAGTTCAGCAGCGCATCTGAAGTAGTCGTAAGAGAATTAATTTGACTGATGGCAGCATTCCTCCAGCCCACACCAGCGACGCCTGCTAAAATTAGAGCTACCGCAGAAAAGCTACTGAGTCCAATAATTGTTAGTTGCCTGGTGCGATCGCGTTCTTGTTTCTCCCGAACCCGTTGACTGGCACTAGCCTGAATAAAGTCTCGTTCCTCCTGCGTCATTTCATCTGAACGTTTTTGCAACCAATCTTCTGCTACAGTTAACGGCACACCTCGCAACAACGCCCCAGAATCATGGTTATTATTTTTCCACTCCAGCATTGCAACTTTTAACCGTTCCTGCCAAACGCGAAACTGACGATTAGCATTCATCCACTCTCGCAAAGTTATCCATTCCCGAATCAGCGCTTCATGCACAACTTCTACTGCATCTTCTCCTGACTTGTCATCCCGTCCCGTAACAACTAAACGGGCTTGATATCCTGCTAAATAACTTACCAATCCCCAATTCTCTTCCCCAACTTCTTTGCGGGTAGCCAGCCGTCGAGTATCTTCCGTTCCTTCCCCCGGACGCACTAATTGTACAAAAATTCGCTGTGCCTGCTTTTGCTCTGTTTGGCTAAGTTGACTATAAACCTGCTGGGCATGATTAGCTAATGCCTTTTTCACACCGCCAATCTCAGTATATGCTTGGTGAGTTAACAATCGGTTTTCCTGCTTTGACCACAATCGGGTAAGAGCAAATTCCAACAGTGGTAAATTGCCCGGTTCAAGTCCCACATCATCCAAGATTCGCTCTTGTAATTGTTCCTCAAATTGCACTTCCAGCTTTTGGGCTGGTAGGGCGATCGCTGCTTGTAGTTCCTCCCGACTCATGGAACTTACTAGTTGGGGTGTAAACTCCTGCAATGCATCCCGAAACGGGCGGTAGGAGAGAACATAGCCGTAGAAGTCAGCGCGTAAAGTAAAAACCAATGTTAAACTTTTCTGATGGATAGCTTCGAGCAACATATCAGTAAAGCGTTCTTGTTCTTCCTTCTGGCAAAGGGTGTAGAGTTCTTCAAATTGATCTACAAACAGTAGAAAACGTTTATCTGAGTTACGTTCTATAATACGAGACGCTACCCGCTGTAAGGTCACTTTACCCTGCTGTATATCTGCTGCTAGTTCAGCCGCTGAACGTAATAGTTGAGTCTCACCAATTTCTGGTGGTTCTAATTGACGCACGAATACAGAAGCAAGCTGATAAAATGGTTGATTACCAGGACGCAAAGACTCAATGAGCCAATTTCCTTCACCTCGCAACTGTGGAATCAGTCCAGCAAACACCACCGAAGATTTGCCACTCCCACTTGGACCAATCACTGCTACCAACGACTGAGAGCGAGTTGCTTGCACTAAGCTGTTTACAAATGTATCACGTCCAAAAAAGAATGCTGCATCTTCTTCCCCAAATGCAGACAATCCTTGATAGGGGTTAGGAGGAATAACTTCTGTTTGGGGTACTATGGGGGTAATTAACTGTTTTTTTCTTAGTAGCGGAGTTTGCTGTTCCAAAAAACCAATCATTTGAGAACAGCCAAGTTCATAGGCAAATTCCACCTCTTCCCCTGCTGCTATGGCATCATAAAACGCCACCGCAAAACCAACAGCTGCTTTATCCCCTACTGTCTGAGTCATACCAATCACATAATTGACGTGTTGGCGAATTGCTTCTGCTTGCATTTGGGAGTAACAAGCGTTTAAAAGGACACATTCAACTCCTTTAGTAGCAAACAGCTTAAACATGCTTCCCAGCGCCTCGGCGGAGATTAATGCAGGCTGTCCTGTTTCATCTTCCAAAACAATACCATCTTGCCCACCACCATGTCCGCAGAAGTGAACAATTTGCGGCTGATAATCTAACATGGCGCGGTAAAAGTCACGCTGACGTACCGCCCATTTTTGCTCTAACTTGAATTCTGCTCGTTTGTTAGCGCGTCGTAATCCTTCATCAATTTCCCGTACCTCTTCATCAAGTCGTAGCCTTGAGGTACTTGTCGGATTTGCTGCCAGAATTAAAATGGTTTTGATCTGGGCGTTGTTGTTCATGGTATCTGGAAAAGGTTTTAGAGCTAGCCTATTGAGGATTTACGCACTGAAAACCCGAAACCTTGATCCCCCGTAGCCCTGCTAAAAAAGGGGGGAATCTCAAAAGCCCCCTTTTTAACTCTGTTGGGGGATCTCTTATGCCTAAGTTCTACTATTAAACAGCTAACAGCCAATAGAACAAATTAGCCGTTAGCTATTTAACAATTAACAATCTTCTTCACCACCAGTTTCACCTGTTCCGTTGTCCATTTGTCACTGGGATAAGCCGCAGCACTGACATCTCTATTTGGGGGTTGTTCACTCGCAACTGCTGCTAATAATTCTTCAAGTGGGTTAGTTGCTCTAAATACCTGTGTTCCTTTACGAGGTTTGTCTAGTGCTGGTAGTTCAAGACACCGGAAATTCGTTGCACCAACTGTGGCAAAAACTTTGAGAACATCGGCACTTTCGTTGTAACCTTCAGAAAGGCTTGTATGGATGCGAATCAGTTTCTCCCTGCCCGGATCTAACGGTTCAAAGGCACCAGCACCTTCTGGGTGTAGCTGGGAAATACTCCAATCAGCTTGAATTGCCAGTACGGTAATATTGAGAACTTTGGTTGATTCATTGCGGATACGCAGTATTGCATATTCATCTACGTCAAAGGTTGGGACGTTACCTGGAGCATTTAATGGCAGTAATTCACCTCTGTTTTCTCCTGGTAGGCAGATGTCAACTTTTAGTTTTCCTGCAAATGATGATATAGGATCGTTGTTGTCTAGTTGTAAAGTCGCTTGATACTTGGAAAGATGCACTAAGCGGTTGACGACACTAGCTGCAGCATTGTGTTCGTCTACTTTGAGTAGAGGGCGCAAATTAATTAATTCTCCACCTGCATCCAGAATTTCATACTCACCTTCAGCGTTGACAGATACCTGATAGGTGACAGGTTCATCACTCGGTTGATCGCTAGATAAGAACTCTACCCAACCATTGCCTTCTACGTTTTCTTTAACGGCTTTGACTGCTGTCAATGCTTCTTTATAATCTATTTCTTTTGGTAGTTGCTGATTTTCTAAAGGAGGCAACAGGCGTACTTTTCGGACAAGTTTGACGCTAGGAGACAGTAGTATAGCAGAAGCACCATCTTCAATCATTCCTTCACTGAGGGTTTGCTGTGTTGAATTACCCGCTTTAGAAGGAGGAACATAAAGACGCAAGTTATTACCTGCTTGTTCTTGACGCAGGATTTTGGTAATTTCAGCAATAGATTCTTCTGCACCCACTTCTACAACTTTAGCCAGTGCGACTCGTTTATCAGTTTGGGAAAAATCGCTTATGCCTAATTGATAGATAGCAAACTCCGCGCCCTTACGCAAACCTTGTGCTTCGCCTGCTTGCAAGAGTACCTGATTCTTTGCCACATCTACTTTCTTGACAAGAATGGCAGACTGTGAGTTTGTAGATTTACCGCCGAAGATTAAGCGATCGCCTTCTCCTTGCAGCATTGGTGTTTGTTGTTGAAACTGACTGTTTATTTTGGCGAGGATGCGATCGTGCAGTACCTTTAAAGTACAATCATTCCCCAGCTTCTGTAGAGAGTCTAATAACCAATAAGTTAACGCACCATTCCTTTCTTTACCATCAAAAGCATATTCATAAGCAGACTCATTATCCCGACAAGCAGCCAATAAAACATATCCTTTAGGTTCAGGTAACCATCCACTAGCTGTAGTTACGTTGCGAGTGTTTTGTTGTCCCTGTGTTAATCCTTGCCAGTTTTGGATCAATTCTTCAGTTGATGCAACTAAGCTTTGTGTTGGTCGTGGCGTTGTATCTATAATATTCTTATTTAAACCGCGAATATTAGAATCATTAATTTCTCCTCGTGTTGCTCCTCCAGAATGACAGCTATCCAGAACCAGCGTGACCACTAACTTTTTATCTACCATATTTTGTAGAAGTTTTGCCAACTCTAGATCACGAAGATAACGAGCTTCTGAATTACCAATATCTGTAGGGACAAGTGATTCATCTACCCCGTAGCTTCCTTTAAGATCAGGATAAATTGTTGTCGAACGTCCACCATGTCCGGAGTAGTGAATGTAGACTTGGTCTTGAGGTTGAGCTAAATCAGTGAGTTGCTTAAATTTGGCTACAATATTCTCATATGTAGGTAGCTGCTCGGATGGCTCTTGCGGTATGTTGGGACTCTCAGAGTTGGAAGCTGTGAGTTTAAGAATATCTGCTGGGGGTACTTGCAGTACGTTTGTTAAGAAAGATTCGACATGATTAATGTCGCGCACACAACCAGTAAGACTGCTGTAAAAACCTCCTTGTGGTAGCATGTTCGGTAAATAGCAATCAACCCCAATCAATAAAGCGAAGAATTTGGAGCTAGATTTTGCACTTTGTTGAATCATATAAGGCTGCACCTTCTAAGAACTTCCAGAATCATTCCAAAACAAGAGCAGTCAATGGAACTGTTCCATAGTTCTTACTAGATGTCACCAAGGCTGACTTATGCAGGAATCAAGTGAGTGTTCATATCTCATTACTGAATGAAGTACTATAGGACTCGTATTTGATTTTTGACGAAGCTAGGTACATTTTTATTGCTTCTTAAGCGTTAAGCGTTCCCTGTTAAGCGTTCCCTGCTATATGTCAAAGACTAAGGAGGAAACAATTCATACAACAATGAAATTTCTCGGAATTGACTTAGGCTGGAAATCCCAACCCAGCGGCTTATCCTACTTAGAATTAATAGATGGAAAACTGCAAATACAAGATATAGACCGCAAAGAATCTATTGCAGACATCTTAACCTGGATTGATACTTGCGTTACACCAGAACAACCCGCCATCATCGGTGTAGACGCACCCACTCTCATTCCCAACGCTACTGGAAGTCGCTTACCCGACAAACTCACCCACAAACACTTTGGCAAATATCACGCTGGATGCTATCCAGCAAATCTCGGCTTGCCCTTTGCAGAAAGAACAGTCAACTTTGGCTTAGAATTAGAAGTCCGTGGTTTCGCCCACGCACCAACTATCGAACCACAAAAACCAGGCAGATACCAAATAGAAGTTTTTCCTCATCCAGCCATAGTTAATTTATTTGGTTTAGAACGAATTCTTAAATATAAAAAAGGACGCTTGAGCGATCGCCGCCTCGAACTCATCAAACTCTACAATTACATCACACAAATCTTACCCTCTCTCGATCCCCCTCTGTTTTCTCTGCGTCTGGGCGGTATGTCCTCCGGACACGCTGCGCGTTCGCTCAGCGTCTCCGCAGGAGATACGTTTCTTCCCGAAATTCCCACCACAGGCGCAGCCCTTAAACAAGTTGAAGACAAACTCGATAGCCTCATCTGTGCTTATGTCGCTGCATACTGGTGGTTTTGGGGGGAGCAACGTAACCTGGTTCTGGGCGATCGCACTACAGGTTACATTGTCGTCCCCTCAAAAAGTCAAAAGTAATTCTTTTTACTTTTGACTTTTCACTTCTTGACTATGCCCAAACAATTACCCTTGGCTCATAAGGACTGGAGAGGTATTTGTGGTCAGGCAAGACTCGTAAGGACAGCCCTTGTAAACCAGATATGTTATACATAATTTCTACAGTGTAAATACTTAAGCCATCCTGATCTTCTCCTTGGTAATCCATGACCACAGGGACACCGTTGACAATATCGCCATCAGCATCAATGGCACCTTGGTACAGTTCCACTTGTACATCCTTGTTTGTCAAAGTTGCCAGATCAACTTTGGCTTTGACGTTAACAATTTGGTTAACTTCAATATCTGCTCCTGAGGATACGTTAACATCTTTGATTTTGATGTCGGACCAGTGTGCAGTGAGATTCTCTTTCCAAGCAGCTAATTCTTTAGCTGGGGCGTATTTATCAGCAGTAAGAATGTGGAAGCGATCGCTTGCTGGGAAATAAGCGCGTTCTGCATATTCTCGCACCATCCGTGCCGTGTTAAAGAACGGACAATTTAACCGGATTGCATCTTTCATTTTGTCAACCCAGTGACGAGGCAAACCATCAACATCTCGGTCGTAAAACAGAGGAACAACTTCATTTTCCAGCAAATCGTAAAAAGCATTTGCCTCTATTTCATCTTGGTAAGTGGGATCATCATACATTTCCCCATGTCCAATCGCCCAACCAGTACGAACATAATCAGCTTCATCCCACCAACCATCTAGTACGCTTAAATTCGGCAAACCATTCATAGCTGCCTTCATCCCACTTGTACCAGAAGCTTCCCGTGGACGGCGCGGAGTATTTAACCAGATATCACAACCAGCAACCATCAACCGAGATATATAAATATCGTAGTTCGGGACAAACACAATCTGCTTTTGCAAACCCTGTTCGTCGATGAAGTGATTGATCTCGCGGATAAGTTCCTTACCAGGAATATCCTTGGGGTGTGCTTTACCAGAGATCACAAACTGCACCTTACGGTCTTTGTTGGCCAACAAAATCCGCTTAATTCGCTCAACATCCCGCATCCACAGAGTAGCACGTTTGTAGGTTGCAAAGCGACGGGCAAAGCCAATGGTGAGAACTTTGGGATCAAGAACTTCTTGTGCAGAGGCAATTTCTGAGGCAGAAGCACCACGGTCTCGCAAATGCTTCACCAGACGCTCCCGCACATAGACAATCATATCTAAGCGGCAGCGCTCGTGATTACGCCACAACTCCTCATCGGGGATCGCGTCCATCCTTTCCCACAAAGGGTTATCAGTCGGTGCGGATGACCAGCTTGGTCCTAGATAGCGATCGTACAACTCCTGTGTAGATTTAGCAACACAACTGCGAGCATGAACGCCGTTCGTAATTGCTTTAATCGGCACTTCCTCTGTTGGCACATTTTGCCACAAACCCTTAAACATTTGCCGTGACACCACACCATGCAGTTGTGCCACACCGTTAGAGAATGTTGCCATTTTCAGTGCCAAAACCGCCATACTAAAAGGCGCAGACGAATCTTTACTATTTTCGCGTCCCAAAGCTAAATATTGCTCTTTATCTAAGCCAAAGACATCAGCGTAATGTCCCAGGTAGTACAACATTTTGTCTGGGGGGAATAAGTCAATTCCCGCTGGTACTGGTGTGTGAGTCGTAAAGATATTACTGGAAGCCACCACCTGTTTGGCTTGGGGATAATTCAGCCCCTGTTCCTGAAGAAGAATGCGGATACGTTCTAGGGCAGAGAATGCCGCGTGACCTTCATTCATATGATACGCGGTGATGTTGTATCCAAGGGCTTTTAGCATTCGCACACCACCGATACCCAGCATAATTTCTTGGTGGATACGCATATCGATATCGCCACCGTAGAGCTGGTCTGTGATGTTGTGGTCGTAAGGATTATTGGGTTCAATGTTAGTGTCGAGCATATACAGGGGAACTGATCCCACTTGTACACGCCAAACTCTAGCATAAACAGTACGCCCTGGATAATCCACCTCAATCCGCAATTCTGAGCCATCAGGATTGCGTTCCAGGTGCAAAGTCATATTATAAAAGTCGTTGATTGGGTAGCGTTCCTGCTGCCAACCATCAGCATTCAGATATTGAGCAAAATAGCCTTGCTGGTAGAGTAAGCCCACACCAACCAAAGGTAGCCCTAAATCGCTAGCAGATTTGAGGTGATCCCCAGCAAGAACTCCCAAGCCTCCAGAATAGACAGGCAAACAATCTACAAGCCCAAACTCAGCCGAGAAATAGGCGTAATATTCTTGTCCTTTGTCATCTGAGGCATGACCAATTCTTTGTTTCTGATACCAGGTACGCTCTTGCAAATAATCCTCTAACTGGCGCGCGGCTCGATCCATTTGTGCCAGGAAGCCTTCATCTTCCACAACTTCCAACAGACGCGCTTGGCTAATGGTACCGAGCATCAAAACCGGGTTATGACGGCTAGATTCCCATAAATCAGGATCTAAACGTCGGAATAAGTCTTTCGTCTCAACGTTCCAATCCCAGTGCAGGTTATATGCCAGCTTCCGCAGTGGCTCAAGTCGCTGCGGTAGTGAAGGGGAAACATTAAAAGTGCGAATCGGCTGCATAGGTTAGCGAAACTATAGCTTTGGCTATAGTTATTGTTGACTGTATTTTTGTTATCCAACCAATTCTTTATACTATGTTTGTAAACTTACGATGACATTGTTAAGCTGTGAAAAGTTCTCTCAGTTTTGTCGCTAAAGCTGATATCAAGGGTATTTCAAACACTATGCCTTGCTCATTACCATATCTTGGATACAGAAAAACTTAATCATTTTCATATATGATCCCCGCAAATGTACTAAGGATAATGAGTATCTTTCAATAATTTTAGATTTTTGTGAACAGCTTCGACAAAGCCTGAGTGGCTCAAGGGTTTAGAGGATACATCCTTGAGAATTACTGAAATTATAATGGTAATATTTTTTATTGCTAACTGACCACTCAACGCCCTTTCTATGACTGAAAACCATACATTTGAGCAAGTTAAAAAATCTCTTCAAGATGCTGGTATTTATTTTGTCCGAATTTTGTGGTGCGACAATGCCAACATCATTCGTGGCAAAGCGGTTCATGGGGAATGCTGTCCCACTATTTTGAACATGGTGTGGGTATATCCGCAGGACAACAAGGGCTTCCTGTGATGTACGATGCTGTTGTTCCCGAAACTGGTCTAGGTCCGGTAGGCGAAATCAGATTAGTTCCAGATTGGTCTAGCCTCACACCTTTGCCTTATTCTCCTGGACATGCCCGTGTGATGGGAAACATGGTACATCATGGGCAGCCTTGGGCGCTGTGTCCTCGCAACTTTCTGGGCAATTACACACTGGCTTTGGCGATCCAGATTTAGATTTGCGTTTTGCAAATCCCCTCTATTTGCGTCCTATCCTAGAATTACCTGAGTATCGCAATGTTCCCCTTGTTCTTCTCCATGCTTCATATCCTTACATGCAAGAAGCTGGTTACTTGGCTTCTGTTTATCCCCAGGTTTATCTAGATTTTGGTTTGGCAATACCATTTTTGAGTGTATCCGGAATGCGGGAAGCAATGCGACAATTATTAGAGTTAACTCCTACCACGAAACTGATGTATTCATCCGATGCTCACCAAATTCCACCAGTTGTATTATTTGGGAGCAAACTGGGGGCTTCAAATTTTGGGACAAGTGCTAGAGCAAGCAATTCAAGATTCTGATATAACTGCAAAGGAAGGAATGAAGATAGCTCATGGGATTTTACGCGAATACGCCAGTCGCTACAATGGAACGGCAGATGCACTCAACGCGCGGCTTCGCGATGCTCCGGCAGGGAGCCGCCTGCATGCGATCGCTTCTGGGGATGCAGGGTTTGTTGTACTGCCCAAACAAGGACACCAAATAAGATATAAAAAAGTTTTTGGCAAGACTAATTTAGGTGCGTTTGCCCCTACACCCCTAGTTTTGGTCACTTTTTTTGTTGTTTTTCTAAAATGAATGCATAATTTTGAATTTCTAACCCTATGAAATCAAAAATCGTATTCATAATTAAAATAAGAACTTAAAATGACTGCAGAAATAAACCCAGGAACTTTAATCAATAATCGTTATCTGATTCAGAAGATTCTTGGACAAGGGGGGTTTGGACGAACTTACTTAGCATTTGATACTCAGCGTTTTGATGAAGCCTGTGTTCTCAAAGAGTTTGTACCTGCAACCACCAAAAAAGAGATTATTCGTAAATCAAGAGAGTTATTTGAGCGGGAAGCTAAAGTTTTATACCAAATTCAACATCCCCAAATTCCCAAATTTCTGGCTTGGTTGACGGAGAACGAGCGGTTGTTTATCGTCCAAGAATATATTAATGGTAAAAATTATGCACAAATTTTATCCGAACGTCTTCATAACAAAGGTAGACCATTTTCCGAAACTGAAGTCAGAGCATGGCTACTAGATATGTTGCCAGTTTTGGAATATATCCACGATCGCAAGATTCTTCACCGGGATATTTCACTGGAAAATGTTATGCTTCGCCATAACGAATCTAAACCCATGCTGATTGACTTTGGGGTGGTTAAGGAGAAATTGACCGAGATATTATCAGCCCAATCTCCAAATCACCAATACTCAGTTCAGAATTCAGTAGTAGGGAAAATTGGCTACTCTGCACCAGAACAGCTGCGTATAGGATGTTCCTACCCTTCAAGTGATATTTACTCACTTGCTGTTTCTGCGGTTATCCTTTTGACTGGAAGAATGCCACATGTGTTGATGGATGGTTCTCTAAACTGGCAATGGCGCTCCTATGTCAATATCAGTGACTCTCTAGCTCGCATACTAGAAAAAATGTTGGCAGAAGTACCAATAGAGCGCTACCAATCAGCAAAAGAAGTTTTGATTGAACTTAATGATAATAACTCATCATTATCACTTGGTGGGGTTTCGAGTCCGTTACCGAAAACACCGCAAATTCAAACTAACACTACACACGGGCAGGAAAAGCAAAACAGCGAAACAAATACTAAATTCCATACACAAACACCAGTCTCTCTCAATCCAGAATTTTTAGAGTTTGTCGGGCGAGAATTAACTAGTTTTGTTGGCCCTATCGCCAGCATTTTGATGACAAACACTTTAAACCAAAGCCCACAGATAGCCCAAAAGGAATTTACCGAAGCGCTAGCTAGGGAAATTTTTGATCCACAAAAAGCACAAGAGTTTAGAAATCGCCTCCAACTTGCTGTTGAACCTAACTCAGCAAAACTTGCAAATCCTAATAGTTTACACCAACCCCTTGGAAACTATCCTGCAATTAGCGATCCGGAATTTTTAGATCGTTGTCGGCGAGAACTAATTAGTTTTGTTGGTCCTTTTGCTAGCGTTATTCTTATCAAAGATGCTTTAAACCAATACCCGAAGCTAACTCCAGCCCAACTTCTAGAAACTTTGATGGCAGAAATTCCTGATGAGCAAAAAGCACAAAAATTTAAAGAACGCATTCATAAAATCACAAGTCAGATCAAATCCCCTGGGGCGAACGCTCGCAGAATTAATCATTGACACTTTCACGTCTGAGTTCTTCTTAAAAAAATAAGGGCATCTACAAGAGATGCCCGTCATGCAGGAAAACACTACAAAAAGGTATTCCTACATCTTCCCAACAATCAGCGAACGTGACGAAATGCGGGATGAGCCACATACACGGTCACAGTCGTATAAGAGTAATTTTATGAACGTATAACTTTATAAACAACAGTGTATCTTCGGAAAACTCTGGACAGTGAGCAATGAGCTATAGCAGGGAACGCTTAACAGGGAACGCTTAACAGGAAACAGGGAACGGGGAATAGGCTTGATGGTCTGGTGGTGTCCGTATTTTCTTATTAGTTCATGTCCTAATCTACCTGGCAACTGCTATGTATAATAAGTTTTTATTTCACCGCAAGCCTTTGGTAATGCTTATGGCGATAGACAACTCCAGAAATAGCAGCAAACAATAACCACGAGATTGTATTGAGGCGAAAATCGAATAAGCTGACATCTGCTGTGTTGAATAACACCCAGCTGAGAAATACCAGAAGATAGCTGAAACATATCAATTTATCTTCTGCCTGATCGACAGATTTTAACTTTTGCAACAGTTGGACACCCCCAAGAAATATCCAAACGAGTAAGCCACAGAATAAAAGAGTCGTGGGAAAACCAGTTTCAGCAAATAGCATTAAAAACAAATTGTGAGGATGTCCTAACCAAATATGCATCTGTGCATCGTACAGAGGAGTAAAATTGCGTAAACCCCAACCTGTCCAAGGACGTTGCTGAGTTAAAGACAACGCAAATTGCCACTGTGTTTTGCGAAGTAAGGCGATTGGTCTATCAGGATACAGTTGGTCGTTTAAACGTGCCCAGAAGAAAGCAGGAACAAACTTACGAAACAATTGAGCTATAGCCAAAGGAGCAAAAGCAGCACAAAGCACGCTGGCGATGATACCCGCAACACCAGCCACAAGAATGTGCCAACCTTCGTAAACCGCATAAGCTAAACAAGCAAAAATAGCGATCGCCCAAGCATTGCGGGAGTCAGTCAAAATCAACGCCACAAAAATGGCAATCATCGCCACCGTCAAGAAGAAGAAGGCGAAGCGAGGAGAGTCAAGGAGTGAGGGAGTGTGGGAGGGAGAGAGTGTGGGAAGTTTCCCTCCCTCTGTCATTCTCTCTCTCCCTCCCTCTCTCATTCTCTCCCTCTCTCCCTCTTCTTTCCCCTTGTCTGTCCGTCTTCTCATCCGCCGATAGCTTTCCACCCACAACCCTATCCCTAGGATGAAAACTATCATCAGATAACCAGCAAAGATGTTGGCGTACATGAATACGGAAGCCATGCGACCTATTGGTTGTCCTCCAGGTTCTATTTCCCATTCCACGACAAACCACAAAATTCTTATTTTAGAAGACCAGTTTAAAAACAACTGGCCAAATCCAAGAATCACCACTGGTAGAGAACCAAGCACCAAAATCCAAGACATTTGCCGCAATTGTACAGGCGTTTGAATAAGCGTGCTAAAGCCAGCGAAAACTAAAAAGTACGGTAGGAAATTAAATAAACCCAGGAAAGCCGCCGTTTTATCGTAGGCAAAGCCAACGGTGATTATCATGAACACACTCAAAAGCGCAAACCCCCAGTGGAGGGGACGGCGAATAATTGCGCGGTATTGAGTGAACCAACCTCCCAAGATTGCTAAAACTATACCCACAGCGCCGAGAAACGGAAGCAATGGGAAGACAAGTAGTCCCAGTTGGGCATAGTTCCAAGAAGATTGCAAACTAGGGTTGGGATGACGAAAAGCTGTTTTCAAGCAGGTTCCCAACATTCAGCACGAGTCAGACGAATTTGAGCTAAGGCAAATATGGTAGGTATTATTCGACCGTAGTTAGTGGCGATCGCTCTCCACCCCAAGTCCGCAATAAACCAACTCCACATCACTGGTCCTAAAAAGGCAAACACACTGCGAGTGACTCCATAACGAGCGGCATTAACAGTCATACCCTGCTTTGCCATCTGCAGTGTGGCATAATTTTGAAACTGATTTGCTGCTGCTCCAGAACCTTGAATCACCGCTTCTTTGGCAACTTGATATGTGGCAAAGTGCGTCGCAAATTGACGGGCAATTTGTTTGAGCAACACTGGCTGGAGAACAGAGGTGACAGCAAGCGCGCTACCGCCTTTGAGAAGTAACCCCAAGGGATCTCGCTGCAATGTCAGTGGTAGCGGTTCTGTTAATTCTGCTTTTGCGAGCTGACGTTGTATCCGCACAGTCAATTTTTGCTTATCTTTTTCTGGCAATTTTCTCCATACCTGCCCCAACAGGTGCAGAAATACCTCAGCTTCTAAATCAACTGTTGTCAGTTGACTAGAATAAGGCATTTTCAAATATTTACACACTTGAATCAGCGCTTGTCGGTAAGTCACCTGACGGCTGCGTCCCCGCAGAACTGTGATCCCATCTGCTGCCAAAAAACGAAAGCGTTGCTCTAGTGCATCTAGCCAAGCTTTGCGACCTTTGCTTTGCACTTCTATAGGTTCCGGTGTGTGAACATAATCTAGAGGATTAAACTTACGACTAAACAGAATTGCCGTTAGATCTTGCAATTCTTCGTCGCTTGCTAGCTCTAGTGCTACCCTTAGTTCATCCAATTTCCGTTCCTCCGTTCCATACAGCTTTTCTGTACCTTATTCTACTATTAGCTTTTTGGACTGATGAGTCGTCTATCGTGTCCCTTGTCCTTTCTTTTGTTAAATTTAGAATGCGTAAATGGGCTGAAGACATACCCACAAGGGTTGAAATGAGGTCAGCGAAATTGGATGAGCCGAGTAAGTGTCAAGCCATCACCATTCCGCCATCAACGTTAAAAACTTGTCCAGTGATGTAACTAGCGGCGGAATCGGCAGCCAGAAAGCGCACCATTCCGGCGACTTCTTCCGGTTGACCATAACGAGCTAGCGGAATATATTTAATAATCTCTTCAGCGTTGATATTGCTTGTCATGTCTGTGGCGATAAAACCAGGAGCAACAGCGTTGACGGTGATACCGCGAGAGGCAAATTCTTTGGCGATGGTTTTAGTAAAGCCGATGACGCCTGCTTTGGCGGCGCTGTAGTTGGCTTGTCCGGGGTTACCCATTTGTCCGGCGACAGAGGTAATGTTGATGATTCGCCCGGAACGTTGTTTGAGCATAATTTTACTGACTGCACGAGTACATAAGAAAACACCAGTTAGATTTAGGTCTATCACAGCTTGCCAATCTTCCGGTTTCATTCGCAAAAGCAGGTTGTCGCGATTGATACCAGCGTTGTTAACCAAGATATCGACACGATTGAACTTTTTCGTCACAGTGTTAACTAGCGCTTCTACCTGATCAACTTGAGAAACGTCAGCTTGAAGGGCTATGGCATTTCCTCCGGCTTTTGTTATTGTATCGACAACCTCTTCGGCGGCATTGCTGGAACTGGCATAATTGACGACGATATTGGCTCCTAGTTCCGCTAATTCTAATGCGATCGCCCGCCCAATACCCCGTGAAGCACCGGTAACAATAACTACCTTTTCACGCAAAAGTTGCAAATTTTCTGGCAATAGTTCCATAAATATTCCTCTTTATGATCCGTAGCGCTAATTATCATAAAGTGATTGTGCGTCAACAATAAAAACAATCTAGGATTTTACAGATAACCGCTCTTGAGAACTACCATTGAAAAATCAAATAGTTAAACAGTAGAAAAGTGGTGAGTGTCACATGGCTACTAAAAAACAATTCAACAGCTTTGAAGAGATGCTTTCTGGTGCTGATGTACCAGTTTTGGTGGACTTTTATGCCGATTGGTGTGGACCTTGTCATATGATGGCTCCAATTTTAGAGCAAGTTAACGCTCAGCTCCAAGGGCGCATACAAATTGTCAAAATTGATACTGAAAAATATCCAGAATTAGCAAGTCAATATGAAATTTATGCTCTACCAACGCTGGTACTATTTAAGCAGGGTCAGCCAGTAGACCGGATTGAGGGTGTGCTGCAAACACCGCAGTTAGTCCAACGTTTAACGACATCGATTTAATTGGTTTTGAAGGTAGAGACGTTGTATGTAACGTCTCTACTAGCTTGAAGATGGGTGTAGGGGTGTAGGGAGAAAGAGAATTTCAAACTTTTGCACAGATATCTTTTTTCTAGAACTATCAGCCGGACATGATACAAGGCTGTAGAGGTGTACGGAAGTATATATAGTTACTGATTTAACAAATCGCTAATAGATCTGTTCCCTGTTCCCTGTTAAGCGTTCCCTGTTAAGGTTAAACTAAGCGATTCCCTCACGAGAACCGCTCGTCTTCAAAACCGGACGTGAGATTTTCACCTCATCCGGCTCCTCAGCAATAAGGTCATTGTCATTGATACCTCTGTTACCCGATTTGACGGGCTTAGGCTTGGCGCTATTGCAGCCAGATTTGTTGCCGGGACTTCCATCGCTGGCAGTCTTTTCATCGTGGCAATGTCGGTGAAGTAGTTGTAAGTTTTTGTACTCATTCTTTCCGCCTTTCGACTTAGGAATGACATGGTCAACTTCCATCACCGATTCGTTGGTGAAATGCATTTCGCAATAGGCGCATTTGCCTTTCTGTCGCTTTAGTAGTGTTGCCACCATATGAGAGACTTTGGGGTGTTTACCTATTCTTGAACTCCAGTAAACTAGGTCGCCATCATAAGGACTAGCTTCGCCTTTAACTTTCACATGGCGGATGATTGATGTTTCGCTATGCTTAAGTAACCGCAGGGGGTTTTTGCCTTCCTGCCTGGTTGCGAATTCCCAGTTACTATTACCTATGGTTTGCCAATACTTGTTGGCTACCCAGGTACCCGATTTGTTGGGGTGTCGGAATTGTCCCCAGCTTTTTAGTTTCAGATATACCATATGACCTAGCGTAGAGAATGTCTCTTTGCTAACTTGAGTGCTGTAATATCCCTCTGATGATTGGGTTTAAATGGGCTATCAGCGCTGCCTGTGGAGCAGTTTTATGCTGGTCTATTACTTGTGTGATGTGATCATAATGTTTCTTTACTTTTTCTTTGCTGGGTTTGATGAATGTCTTGAATCCAAGTGGTTTCCCGTGAGGATTACAACCTGTGTTATATTTTCCTTTTGGGTACTGCCTGACATTAAACCCCAGGAAGTTGAACCCGGCGTCTTGTCCATCGTGCTTATGCAGTGTATGGGCAAGGCGTGTTTTACTTGGTTTCAATTCAAGTCCTATGCCATCTAGCCACTTAGAGATTATTTCTTTACATCTTTGGACAACGGTTAAATCTTCGTGTATTATCACGAAGTCGTCGGCGTAACGGATTAGGCTTAAGGATTCACGGTTACCCCTTTTACTACGACCTCTAGGCGTTGGTAGGGTATCTGCTATTTGCTTAATCCGTTCTTCCATTCCGTGGAGGGCTATGTTAGCTAATAAAGGAGAAATGACTCCCCCTTGTGGCGTACCCTCAGATGTGGGGAACAGTTGTTTACCGTCCATCACTCCCGAATTGAGCCATGCCTTAATTTGGCGGCGTAGGGTCGGAAATGTATTCAATTTTTTGAGTAGTTCCCCGTGGTTGATACGGTCGAAGCATTTAGCAATATCAGCATCCAGCACATATTTGGCTTTTGACTTAATTGCGTTGAATATTGCTTCAATCGCGTCATGGCATGAACGTCCTGGTCGGAAGCCATAGGAATTAGGCTCAAATTTAGCTTCCCACTCCGGCTCAAGCGCCAACTTTACTAGCGACTGAGTAGCTCTGTTGTACATCGTGGGAATACCAAGAGGACGTTTTTCGTCTGTTCCTGGTTTATCTATCCATACCCGTCTGGTGGGTTTGGACTTTCCTTTTAGCTCAAGATTTTTCACCAGTTTCAACCTTTAGACGGGCGAGAGTGATTTAACTCCGTCTACTCCGGCTGTCTTTTTACCTTGGTTATCCTGAGTCACGCGACGCACTGCCAGCATTCTTGCCGACCAAGATCTCATCAAAGTCTTTTGGAGTCTGCGAACTGCTTTCAAATCACCACGATTAGAGGCTTGAAATATCCGTTTTTGCAGCTTAAAAACCCGACGTTCTAGCTTGCGCCAGTTCACCTGGTTCCATTCCACCGTCTGATTGTTCAGCGTATTAGACATATCTACTGCTACTTACTGCTATTTCTTTCCTTATTACCGTGAGTCCGTCAGCGTATCCCTGCATTACAGCAAGGCGTTTGCTTCTGACTCAATCCCACCACCCCGCAGCATACGGTTAGCACCTACTCAGAGTATTCGACCTCTCTGAGAGCATACGGGGGGTTACTTCGTTCCGAATGACCATTCTATGAGTCCTTAGAGTTCCACTATCCACCGGGTTTATTTGGAGATGCTGCTGGTCGAGGAACGAATCGCCAGCCTCTTATCCTTAATCTTTTGATTCCAGCTAATCAGTCCGTTTCGCTGGTTGTCGTTATCGATGGTTCCAAGCGTGGATTCAAGCTATTGCTTTACTCGGATGTGGGGTATTACTACACCCATCTAGGCTCTTTGCTTACCCCGCACTACCTTAGACTAGGAGTGTGGAAGGGCTTTTATCCCCGCTTTACGGATTGATGGCTAGTCGCTACCGTAGGGGATATGCTTTCACCTGGCATCTACAGGGGAGGGATTTACACCCTCATGGTCACTCAGTTGTCAAGGTTCTATTCGGGATTTTTCCCTATTTATCCTTGCTAGCCGTCCCTAAGTATTCCTACTTATTTAGGCTAAACGAATCGCACCGTTCCCTACAACTCCCACCAAGTCTAATGAATGACAAATGATAAAAGTGTGCATTCCCAAACAAGGCGCGGCTGAGCATAGCAAAGCAAAGATTTGCGAGCTTGTTCTAACTGTTGAATCATGCTTGGTTGACGCTTGTGCTGCCAGTAAAATTGTTGCAGATAATCAACTAACCACAATTGAGCTTCTGTATCTAAATCTTTATCAATTTGTTTAGCTAATTGCAAAGCCTCACGGTAAGATGAAGGGACTTTGGTCAGGGTTTTGAGTAGTTCAGGGGGAATAACTTGCAGTTGTTGGTAAGATGCGATCGCATCTCCCGGACTACCACCCGCAACGCTCAACACTGCTGGATGCTGCAAAACTTCCTCATGCCCTGTTTGTGTCAGAACTTGAGCCATTGCAGTTGCATCCAAACGATAGAAAGGAATTCGCTGACAGCGCGACACCAACGTTGACAATACAGACTCAACTGAAGGCGCGATTAAAATCAGCGTTGTCTGTCCTGGTTCTTCCAAAGTCTTAAGCAAAGCATTTGCTGCAGCTTCCGCCATAGTTTCTGCTTGATCTAGCACAACCACTTGTCTGGGTGCTTCCAACGGCGAACGGCTCACAAATGCAGTAATTTCCCGAATTTGTTCTAAGCGAATTGTAGCCGGTGCTCTGCGCTTAAGTCCTTTTTCTGCTGCTTCTGTTGCTGTCAGTCGTTGTCCTTGATGCAAATAAGTTGGCTGCACCCACAACAAATCTGGGTGGTTTCCTTGACGCACGCGGTTTTGATGTGGACTGAAGAGCAATTCCACAAAGCACCGTGCTGCTAAACTCCGTCCTACACCATCTGAACCAACAAACAAATATGCTGGAGCAATACGTTTTTTTACTACGGCTTGTAGCAGTAATTCCACTGCTTGCTGTTGTCCTACAAGTGGTGCAAATGCGTCAGTCATTCAATTTTAGATTTTAGATTTTAGATTTTGGACTGGTTCGGTGGTGAAATCCGCTTTCTTGGGAATTTGGGATTTTGGATTGGTTGGACAGATGAATCACTCCGCGCTATGAACGTCGGAAGGCGGTAGTAGTGTTTGTATCTTGTGCGGAATTATCAGTCATTTTTCGATGTGCTTTGTGTTACATTCGTTTTGGGTTTTCAGGCTGATATCTTTATAATAGATATATTTTGAAGCACGTTGTTGATGACAACCAGCAAAATGCCATGTTTTCACTTATGTGTGGGAGCGTCAAAATTAATAAAGTTGTTAAAATTTCAGGGGTAAAAATATGAGAGTTTGGCTAGCCTGCTTTTTGGTACTGTTTGCTGTAGCAGAACTGTTTGATTGGGTTAAAGAATTTAACTTACCTCTTCCTATATATATTTTAGGTGGGACATTTTTAGCTGTTGCTTCTAATTACGATAAGCTTTTTGGCTCCTACTTAAGTCATGCAAGTGAAGCATCACCCCAACAAATCCTGCTTGATAATTCACCTTCGTTTACAATTTCGGATTCTGTTGAAGAATTACAAAAATCTGAAACAAAAAGTTAAGGGTACTAGTTTTTGGACTTTGGACAAATCATAAGGGTTCGCGGAATAGTTTCGCGAACAAAAAAATCACAGCACAAATCATCTCAGTCAATTTTGGAACAGATAAAAATAACTCCAAGTTAAATAAATTTACGCGGTAGCAGATGTTTTAGGTGTAAATTTTGACTTGTTATTCCCTCCTGGATGCTTAATCCAACTCGGTTGAACCTGACCTTGGATTCGACCAGGTGATTTTCCTGGATTCTGCAGGGATTTAATGATAACTCGGCGATAGAACTCGCGCTTCGTGTTCCCCGATTTAGGATCAAGCAAATCCATAATACTGTCAGTATGCTGCTCAAAACAGTTGTAAAGATTTTGCCTCAAATCCGGAAATGGCGCTATCAATTGATTGTAATTAAATTTGGGCATAGCTTATCAGTGAAGAAAGCTTAGTTTATTACCGCTTAAAGTAGCAACTTGGCATTCGTGTGCTCCATAGGAAAATTTTGTCAAGAAATGTAAATGTTTTTCAAAGCTTGCGTAATTGTTCTACCAACCCCTGAATAAGTAAATGAGGGATCAAGGAAAATCACGTAAAAGATAAAAGAAATTTCTTTTGAAGATTTGCGTAAAACTCCAAACAACCCCTGAATAAGTAAATGAGGGATCAAGGAAAATTACGTAAAAGACAAAAGAAATTTTTGAAGATTTGCGTAAAACTCCGAACAACCTCCGATAAGTAAATCAAGGTTCAAATCACGGGCTTAGCTCTGAATGAACCACAACTTACCTAGTTACACGTCAAAATCACATTTTTTAAGGAGAAAATCTCATGGCTGTTATTAACGGTACTCCCTATAACGACAACGGTACCTGGCAAAATGGAAAATTCTACCCTGTAATCAATGGTACTGACGGAAATGATTCCATCAACGCCCAAGCTGGCAATGACATCGTTTACGCCAAGGGTGGCAATGACATCGTTTACGCTGGCGCTGGCAATGATTACGTCGATGGCTGGACAGGTGACGACTCCCTGTATGGTGAGGCTGGCAACGATACTCTCTTAGGCTGGACTGGCAATGACTACCTCAATGGTGGCGACGGTAACGACTACCTGTATGGTGAGGCAGACAACGATACCCTAGACGGCTGGAACGGTGACGATCATCTCTACGGCGGTGACGGCAATGATACCCTGTTAGGTTACTACGGTTATGACTACCTCAACGGTGGTTATGGCAATGACACCCTGTATGGTGAGGCAGGCAACGACACCTTAGAAGGTGGTTATGGCAATGACGTACTGTGGGGTGGTGCTGGCGCAGATAAATTTGTCTTCAACTCCAAGTTTGAAGGCATTGACATCATCAAAGACTTTAGCTACGTGGAGGGCGACAAAATCCAAATTTCTAAATCTGGGTTTGGCGCTAGTTCCACCAGCCAGTTTAGCTACAACTACAACAATGGTGCGTTGTCCTTCCAAGGAACCCAATTCGCTACCATCGAGAACAAGCCTGCTGGTTTCTTAACCAGTCTCGATATTGCTCTGGTTTAAAAGGCTATTGATGTCAACTTCACTTCATTAGGTTGACAACCTAGGGGCGCAGCGTTGCTCCCTCCAGGAGCCGCCCAAAGGCAGATTGGGGGAAACTCACTGCTCTTGGCGATCGCTGCGCCTCTACAAATAGCAACAAAGGGAACAATTATGGTTGTCACTACCCCAATCTTCATACAAGCCAAGGCTTTTGCTGCTACACAAATGTCCAATTTGCAGATAGCGGCAAAAGCCATAGTCGTTGTGATAGTTATTTATTACGGCACTTTGCTGGATTTCTTATCAGGCACAACACAAGACTGAACCCTCTTCTTCAAAGACGCTACCGCGCCCTTGAGGGCAAGTCCACAGGACTTATGGTATAAAACTTCTCCAGTCACGGAAGTTATCAAAGATGGAAGTAATGGACTGTTGGTAGACTTTTTTTCTCCCCAAGAAATTGCTGAGCGCTTAGAAGAAGTGTTCAATCATCCGGACTATATGTCCTCAATACGAACTAAGGCAAGAAAAACTATCCAAGAAAATTATGCCTTAGCTCAATTACTGCCACAGCATTTGCAATGGCTGAATCAAAAATGATAAGGAATGTAAAGATTTTCAGAGAGTTGCGTAAATACTCGAACTAGGAGTGAATAGATAAATGAAGGTTCAAATCGAAAGCTTACTTCTCATTGAACCGCAACTTACCTAGTAACACATTAACGTCACATTTTTAAGGAGAAACTCACATGGCGATCATCAACGGTACTGAGTACAACGACACACTCAATGGCACCGAGTACGCTGATTCAATTTACGCCAAGGGTGGCAATGACAAGGTTTACGCCAAGGGCGGCAACGATTACGTAGATGGCTGGTACGGTGACGATTACATTGATGGCGGCGCTGGCAACGATACCCTGTATGGTTGGTACGGCAACGACACCCTAGACGGTTGGACAGGTGACGACAAACTCTACGGGGAAGCCGGAAACGACACCCTGTATGGTTACAACGGTAATGACTACCTCAACGGTGGTTCTGGCAATGACAAGCTATATGGTGAAGCAGGCAACGACACCTTAGAAGGTGGTTATGGTAACGACCACCTCTGGGGTGGTGCTGGCGCAGATAAATTTGTCTTCAACTCCAAGTTTGAAGGCATTGACATCATCAAAGACTTTAGCTACGTGGAGGGCGACAAAATCCAAATTTCTAAATCTGGGTTTGGCGCGAGTTCCACCAGCCAGTTTAGCTACAACTCCAACAATGGTGCGTTGTCCTTCCAAGGAACTCAATTCGCTACCATTGAGAACAAGCCAGCTGGTTTCTTAACCAGTCTCGATATTGCTCTGGTTTAAGGCCATGTTGATGTCAACTTCTGTTCATTAGGTTGACAACCTAGGGGCGCGGCGATCGCCGCGCTTCTACAATGGATTTTCCTTACACTATTTGTACTCATCCTAACTATGCGTTCAGAAATAAATTTCCTGGGTAATAGTGAAAGTATGCAATTCTGTGACGATATCAAGAGTTACACACTATACACTTGTTTTACAGTAAAAAAGATTTAGGGATACCCAACCTTTTTCTCTTGAATCTTAACTTGAAGCACAGCGACAGAGAATTGCCAATAAACTTTTAACAGGTCTAGAAAGGTTCAAATCAGAGGTTTACCCTCTGATTGAACCAAAACTTACCTAAATACACATCAACTCACACCTTTGTAAGGAAGAGCTGACTTTATAGATAATATGGTACCACTTATTGACCAACAGTGGCTGTATTTAGACAAAGATTGTAGTTTTTGTAAAAAATCGCTTGATTCACCAGCAAATCCTTAAAAAGTCATTAAAAAGACAACAAGCAACAGTTAAATTTACATTATGAAGGAGTCATGCAGGATATGGGTTATGCGCTAGAAATTGGTAATCAGACTATGACTGGTGAGGAACTGATTCCTCTGCTCATTCAATATCAGATGCTGCCACAACTGTTGCGGGAGATGATTATTGAAGGTGCCATTGCATCCATAACCTGCACCCGAGAAGAAACAGCTGCCGCTTGTCAGCAGTTCTTAAAACAGCATCAAATAAATAGCGCCGCTGAACACGAAGCATGGCTCAAACGTTACGGTATTAACCATCCTCAATTCCAAGCATTAGCAACCCGCAGATTAAGAATTGAGAAATTCCAGCGGGCGACTTGGGGACACAAACTGGAATCTTACTTTCTCCAGCGCAAAAAGCAGCTTGATCAAGTTATATATTCCATGATTAGAACCCAAGACGCAGGCGTTGTCCAAGAGCTGTATTTTCGCATTCTAGGTGGTGAGCAAAGCTTTGCAGAACTTGCTCACAACTACTCCACTGGACCAGAAGCAGAAAAAGGCGGACTCATTGGACCTGTTGAATTAGGGACGTTACACCCAGGTTTAGCAAAGCAACTCCAAGTCAGTCAACCAGGACAACTTTGGCATCCCGCGCCCTTTAGTGAGTGTTTCGTGATTGTACGCTTAGAAAAATTTATTCCCGTACAGTTAGACGCATTTATGCGCCAGCGTTTGTTACGGGAATTGTTTGAAGGCTGGCTGCAAGAACAAATTAACCAATTGCCAGATGCAGACAAAGCTTGGATGGGAACAACTCGCAAACAACCACAGGCAAAATCTGCGAACGCACCTGGCGCACCTCCCGGAGGGAGCATCGCCGCCTAGAAGCGAGCAGGGGTAGTAATACCAATTCAAAATTCAAAATTAAGAAAGCTTAAGATAACGAGGGTTTGAAACTGTGTATCTGTCGCATTCTTTTTTCAAATTGGTATAAAGAGAGATTTTAAAAAATTCGTGTTGAATATGATCACAAATACTTCTATTGATATTAAAGAATTTTTTACAGATGTATTTCCTTTCAAACATCTACCTGAGAATGTATTAGAAAATCTATTAACAAAAGTACAATTTTTACGCTATCGCATGGGACAAGTGATAGCAACACGGGAAGCTATGCCTGAGCAGATTAGCATTATCTACTCTGGACAAGCCCGCCTCTTAGGCTTCGACAAGCGCACAGAAAAACCTGACACTTTGAAGTTGCTGCAACCAGGAGAAGTTGTGGGTTGGGTGAGTCATGTGCGGGCTGTAGCTTGTGAAACAGCGATCGCCTCCACAGAAGTAATTTGCTTTAATCTCGCGATCGCCGATTTTCTCAGTCTCCTCAAGCAGGAGTCGGCTTTTGCAAAGGCGTTGCACCAAAATGCAGCTTTAGTAGAAGTGCATGAATTGTTGGGCGAAGAACTGAGTCGGCGGGCTGATGGCAAAACTGATTTAGTTAGACTATCGCGAACTGCTTGGGAAGATGCTATTGTGCTCACACTTGGTGCGGGGAAAGTATCCAAAAGGCCATTAGACCCCCAACGGCTGTGGCTGGTTAGCAGTGATTCTCTGGCTGAGTTTCCGGTAGGTAGCTGTTTAGAGTTGGATAGCAACCCCAAACTGTACCTCAACGCAACTATGCGTCTGGTGGGTTTACCCAAATCTTTGTTCCCAGCACTACCAGAAAGCCCAGCAACGCTAATAACAGCAGATTCTTGGCTAGGAGAAATTCCTTACGCCCCAGAGATTGCCACAAAACCAGAATCAGCCAAGCAGTCTAAAGGGACAAAATACCCCTATATTCGGGCACGAGGTCCGGTGGATGCATCCTTGGCATGTTTCCAAATGTTGAGTCAGTATTTTAATATTCCTTTCCGCCGAGATATGCTGCGACGGGTTGTGACAAAACAGTATGAACACAGCAGCAGTATATCTCTGCAATTTTGCGCTGCAGTAGTAGAGTTGATGGGGTTGACAACCCAAATAGTCAAGATTCCCGCATCTGCTGTCAGCCGCTTGCAACCTCCGGTGATGATTTCCTGGCAAGATAGTTTTGCCATCATCTACAAAACCAGCAACCAGGAATTATTAATCGCGGTTCCCGAAATGGGACTGATACGCCGCAAATCACGAGACTTTGCCGAAACCTGGGGACAAGCAGGCGAAGTGCTGCTGCTGCAACCGACAAAAGAAACGCCTAAGTCGCGGTTTGGTCTTTCGTGGTTTGTGCCTGCATTACGTCGCCACCGTAAGGTATTGATTGAAGTGCTAATTGCTTCTATCGTGGTGCAAATTTTTGGATTGGTGAATCCCTTGGTGACACAGGTGATTATCGACAAAGTGCTGGTTGGTAACAGCCCCGATACCCTGACAGTTTTTGGTATCTTTTTGATTGTGGTGTCGGTGGTGGAAGCGGTACTCACTAATGTCCGCACTCATTTGTTTGTGGATACTACTAACCGCATTGACTTATCGCTAGGTTCTGAAGTCATTAATCACCTGTTGCGTCTGCCCTTATCTTATTTTGATCGTCGTCCCGTGGGCGACTTGGCTACGCGAATCAATGAACTCGAACACATCCGTTCTTTCTTGACAGGTACGGCTTTAACGGTGGTGATGGATGCGGTGTTTTCAGTGATCTACATCTTTGTGATGGGGATTTATAGCTGGCTGCTGTCTTTAGTCGCACTGGCAACAGTACCGCTGTTTGCCTTGTTAAACCTGTTGGTTTCTCCAGTCATGCGGCGACAGTTGCATGAAAAAGCCGAACGCAACGCCGAGACACACTCCTACTTGGTGGAAGTGATGGCGGGGATGCAGACAGTCAAGGCGCAAAATTTGGAGATGCGATCGCGTTGGCAATGGCAAGAACGCTACGCCCGATATATCAGTGCTGGCTTCAAGACTATTTCTACTCAAACGACTGCTGGTTCTTTAAGCAATTTCCTCAATAAACTTTCCAGTCTATTGGTGCTGTGGGTGGGAGCATATCTTGTCCTCAACGGGCAACTCACCTTAGGACAACTCATCGCTTTTCGCATCATTTCCAACTATGTCACCAGCCCTCTGCTACGCTTAGTGCAACTATGGCAAAATTTCCAAGAAACTGCCCTGTCTCTAGAACGTCTCAGCGATATTCTCGACTCACCCCAAGAAACAGAAGGTGAACGTCAAAATATCCTTATGCCTGCCATTCAAGGGAACGTCCGCTACGAAAATCTCTCCTTCGGCTTTCGTGCAAATGCTCCTTTGCAACTGACCAACATTAACCTAGATTTCCCTGCTGGTTCCTTTGTAGGCGTTGTCGGTCAAAGTGGTTCTGGGAAAAGTACACTGCTAAAATTGCTACAAAGACTTTATGAACCCAAGTCAGGGAAAATCTTGATAGATGGTTACGACATCAGCAAAGTGGAACTTTATTCTTTGCGGCGTCAGGTTGGGATGGTGCTACAAGATACCTTGTTGTTTGACGGGACAGTGCGAGAAAACATTGCTTTAGCGTATCCTGATGCTAGTGATGAAGAGATTATTACTGCTGCCAAGATTGCTTATGCTCATGATTTTATCATGTCATTGCCCAACGGCTACAACACATCTGTGGGTGAGCGGGGTTCAGGGCTTTCTGGGGGACAAAGACAAAGGATTGCGATCGCCCGCACCGTCCTGCAAAATCCCCAATTGCTTATCCTTGATGAAGCCACAAGCGCTTTAGACTACAATGCAGAAGCACAAGTCTGCCGCAACTTGGCGTCAGCCTTCAAAGACATTACAGTGTTTTTTATAACTCACCGATTAAGTAGCATCCGCAATGCCGACGTGATTCTGATGATGGATCAAGGCGCAGTGGTGGAACAGGGAACCCACGCAGAATTAATGTCGCTCAAAGGTTATTACTACTGTTTGTATCAGCAACAAGAGGCAGGGGGGAGGGAGTGAGGGAAAGAGGGAGTTATTTGTTGTTATTGGGAGGGATGATCCATTGATGTGAGTTGTGAATCATTGAAACTAGCATATCGAGAATTGAATTATAGATTTTGTAGAGTTCTCGTCCAGCTTCAACATCTAAATAATTGCATTTAACAGCAAATTCAATCCATGTTTGACTTTCGGCTGCTTCAGATGAAGAATCGGTTAACTTGGCTACAAATGCAGCTTCATACATACGCTTACGCCATGCTTCCGCTAAATTAGCACAGACAGACCGTGACGAGCGACGAATTTGATCAGTCATAGAATATCTTTCTTCAACAGGAAACTTTTTAGATAATTCAAAAATTTTCATGGCTCCTTCAAATGCTAAGTTATAAACCTCTAAATCATTCTGATTTTTTATAGATGTTCTTATCATTTTTATTTCATTCTTAACAAATTCTACTGTACGCATCATTCTTAAATTCATCAAGATAACTTCCTCAATTCCACACTTACTCTTCATAAAAACAAGGCAAAATATGAGCATTAATAATGGAAAAGCTAATTCCCCTACACCCTCACTCCCTCCCTCCCCCTCTTCCCCTCCCTCCCTCCCTCAATTTGACCAGCCTGTTATTCTAGAACAATCTCCTATTTGGTCACGAACTATCGCCTGGGGAATTACTGGTGTTACCATTTTTACAGTCATTTGGGCATCGGTGTTTAAAATTGATGAGGCAATTCCCGCTAGTGGTAAGCTAGAACCACAAGGTGCAGTCACCGATATTCAGGCTCCTGTTGGTGGTGTTGTCAAGCTGATTCACGTTAAAGATGGTGAGCAAGTCAAGAAAGGTCAACTGCTGATTAGCCTAGAACAAACCACGGCACAGGCACAGCTTATATCATTCCAAAAAAATCGCGCCGCCTTACTGCAAGAAAACGAATTTTACCGCCGCCATCTCACGCAGCGTGTCTCACCAATCTTCAACCATGAGGCAACACTCAAAATTCGACCAGAAATCGCCTCCTTAACCCAGAGTCGCGCCGCAATAGTTGCTGAAAATCAGGTTTATCGATCGCAGTTAAACGGTTCTACTACAGGAGTTGTTCTAACTCAAGATCAACAATTGCGCTTGCGAAGTCGCCAGTTGGATTTCAGTTCGCGCTTGGCTGACACTCAGTTAGAAAAGGAAAAGACGCAAGATAAATTGAGCCAAAACCAGTTAGAGTTAGCCAGTGCTAAAGATGTGCTGGCAATTAATCAAAAAATTCTCAACGATATGGAACCGGTGATGAAAGCGGGCGCGTTACCCCGGATGAGGTTCTTGACACAGCGGCAGGAAGTTCTCAAATCCCAGGCAGAGGTTGTCCGATTGACGAGAGAACAGCAGCAATTAAAGTTAGCAATTACTCAGGCACAAGAAAAACTTCGTAATACTGAGGCTTTATCCAAAGAAGACATACTGTCACGAATGACGGCAAATGACAAGAGCATCGCTGAAATTGACAGCCAACTTACCAAGGTAATTCTAGAAAACCAAAAAAAAATCAACGAGATTGACAGCCAAATAAGTCAGACGCAATCTACCTTGAAATATCAGAAAATAACCTCTCCGGTGGAGGGCACTGTTTTTGAACTCAAAGCCAAGACTCCAGGATTTGTGGTTAACTCTAGCGAACCAATTCTGAAAATTGTTCCTAAAGATAACTTAGTTGCCAAAGTCTACATCACCAACCGCGACATCGGCTTTGTCAAAGAAGGACAGAATGTCGATGTGAGAATTGATTCGTTTCCTTTCCAACAGTATGGTGATATCAAGGGCGAGCTCATTTCAATTGGTTCAGATGCTTTACCTCCAGACCAAGTTTATAATTTCTACCGTTTTCCTGCAAAAGTGCGCTTGGATAGACAAACAGTGTTGATTCATGACCGTCAACTCCCACTGCAATCAGGTATGTCAATTAATGCTAATATCAAATTGCGTCAGCGCACTATTATGAGTATCTTCACTGATTTCTTTATGCAAAAAGCTGAAAGCTTGAAGTTCATTCGGTGAAACAATAGCACTGTCTTATACCAATTTGAAAAAAGAATGCGACAGATGAAAAGCTAAAAGCGATTACCAGTAAGTCTTTTACAATCCAAAATCCGTCTTGAAAAGCTTTGAGCGGAGGAAACCTCCGCTCAAACTTTTCGCAAAATCCAAAATCCAAAATGGTATTAGTTAGGAGATACCCGGAGGGTGCTGTCAGTCACCTCAGATTCCTCAACTCATTAAAAAGTCACGCAGTTGCTTGCCAATTGCCTCAAGGGAAAAGCACTCCGCTGCCCGACACCGCGCACGCTTGCTGAGTTCGTGTCGCCAAGTTTCGTTGTCGAGGACACGAGCGAGGGCTAAAGCGAGCGCCATTGAGTCGCCACGCGGTACCACTAACCCCCCCGACGCTTCGCCACCCTCCAGGATATCGGTTACTCCAGGCGCATCAGTTGCTACTATGGGTAAACCACAGGACATAGCTTCGATAGGCGCTACGGGAAAACCTTCATGTCGAGAAGAGAGAGTATAAACATCAGCAGCCGACAGATAACGTAGAATTGTAGTGCGATCGCGCACATACTCATCTCTCCACATCACCCCCGACAGTTGCATCTGGGCAATACGTTGGCGCAACTTGTCTGCATCAGTACCTGTTCCTACAAGCACCAGTCGCAAGTCTCGTTCAGGGCGATCTGCGCTCCGCGCAGCAGCGAAGCTATCACGCAAAACCTGTTCCCATGCTTCTAGTAAAATATCCAATCCCTTGCGGTGTATATCAATGCGTCCGTGACATACTACTACCTGAGCATCGTGTGGGATGCCTAGCGCTGCCCTAGCTTCAGCACGATCAATTGCCTGCCAATTCGCTACATCTATTGGGTTAAAAATCCGTGCCAGTTTTGCAGATGGTACACCGTAGTGGGACTGTACCCGCTGCACCTCGGTTTGGGTAGCCACAATCAAACCAGCGCAAGCCCGTATTGTGAGAGGGCGCAAAGGACGTTCCAAGCGCGAGAGTTGAAAGTCACCTCCTTGGAAAGTGGCAAACACTGGCAAACGCATCAATTGCCCCAACAATACGCAAGCGTCAAAGCGAGCATATTCGTACTCTTGGCAGAGAATAGCTTGGCAACCTTCGCGTCGCAGTTCACGGGCTAGTTCGATTAATGGTGTAGCCAAGTAAGGAGCTACATCCCTTAGCACTGCATACAAGCGCTGACGAACTCCATGCACATCCCCGAAAACATCCTTAACAGTCCATCCATAGGGGTTAAGCATCGGACGACGAATAACTTGATAAATCTTGGGAACTGGTAATACACAGATAGTCGCACCTGTAGGCGCGTGAATGTAGCGCATCGGTTCAGTGACATGAGCGGAAATACAAAACAATACTGTCCGCACACCAGCCAGCTTCAAAGCCTCAATGTATCCGAACAACCAGCCGCCTGTCATCTCTTTGCAGAACGCCTCGAAAGAAACACCAATGCTATCCAAAAAATCTTCAATTAAGTCGCCCCAATGTAGTAAAGCGATCGCTGGTTGTGGCTGGGTGTTCATTTTATTTTTGCCAAGTTGACGCAGTTTCTGTACCTTTGAAATGTGGTTTGTGCAAGTAATAACTCATCCATGTCAGCGGGCTAAGCATTCTACATAACAATTTACGCCAACGATAAGATAAGCTGGAAAATGCAATATCATGACCCAAAACCGTGAGAGGATTGATAAAAGTGGCAGACTGCTGACATGGCAAATTTATTAAAGCCTTGAGTTCTGTTAAAGTGTAGCCACGTCGGACATGACCCCATTCCGCCATAATATCTGTTTCACTAGGGCAGATAGATTTCATTAATTTGTAGTAGGGAAACCGCCAGTTTTCATTGGGAGTACTAATTAGGAGAAAACCACCAGGACGCAAAACTCGCAAAGCCTCTGATACTGCCTTTTTATCGTCTGGTACATGTTCTAAAAGGTCAAACATTGTCACAGCATCGAAGGACTGATTTGCAAAAGGTAAAGCAGTTGCATCACCACACACAAAGCGTACTCTTTCCTGCTGATTACAGGGTGATTGAGCGTATTCGGGATTGAAATCTATGTTAGTAATTTGTGCTTGAGGATATAACAAAGCAGTTAAACCACTTTGACCACCCCCAACTTCTAGAATGTCTTGAAAAGATTTATCAGGAGTTATGCGGTGAATAGCACGCATTTTTTCCCGGTAAAAGAAACCTATCGTTAAGGGTTCAGGAAAAGGATTACAAGCGAGAAATTCTCCTAAAGGTGCTTTGCCAGCTTGATTGAATTTTTGTGATACAGTGAGCATATTTTTAAGATTTTTTGATTTCATATTTTGGACATAGAATTGGGTAATTCAGGCAAAATGTGTTTGGTTTTTTAATTATTTGAGGATGCTAATTTAGCGGCTCCTAATAAGGAGCGGCGTTCTTGCATGTCCATGCAAATAATTCTTACTATTCCTGCCCATTTGCCGCGTACAAAAGCCCAGACAATGGGAATTTCTACGCCCTCCATATAGCCACGTCCCACTGCTATTTTTAAAGCTTGCTTGAGGACATCAAGGCAAGATAGAAAAGTTGAAAATACTGACTCAAACAACCAACTAAAATATGAACTATGCCAGACTAAAGTATTACTCATTAGCTGGCTGATACCTAGACCGTAGTTGATATTAATAAGGTATTTGTGTTCAATACGTCTGGCGGTAATGAAGTGCATTAATTTACAGGCAGGATTGTACCAAATATCATATCCAGCACTGCGGATTCGTAAAACAATTTCGACATCTCCGCCAGATACCAGCTTTTTACCGATGCGATCGCTCAAAAACTGCTTGTTCAACCACTGGGTATCTAAAATTGCCTTTCTGTTAATCACTAATCCCGCACCTACTAAACAATTAGGTTGTGTAACACTCATGCCATGATCCTGTTGGGCAAATGAGTATCCATACTTCAACACATAAGCCGGAGGTTGTGTTTCCCAATCTAAAATGACTTTGCCACCGAACGCGCCGCACTCAGGATGTGAGAAGGCAAATTTGGCTGCCTCGGCTACCCAGTCTGCGTCTAACATACAGTCATCATCAACGAAAGCAATCCAATCACCAGTGGTGTTCTCAACACCGCAATGGCGTGCATGGTTCAAACCTTGCTTTGGTTCAAAGACTGTAGACAGGTATGGTATTTTCTGAGATTGGATATATCTGTCCACAACTTGTGAGGTTTCATCCGTGCAGTTGTTATTGACTACTAGAACAGTCCACTTAACGCTAGTTGGAACTTGCTGTTCTGAAATTGCTGTTAATGCTCGATCCAGTAGCGCCGCATTATTGTAGGTACAGATAACCAGATCGATAGATACATAATTATCAATTTCTTGGGGTAATAAATTAGACATGCTTATGCTTTTAACTTGATTTTCTCTGTATTCTGGTGATGATTTGGTGTATTGGGGAGCACGTGCCAAGCTGGAGCCTTCTTGTTGTCAATGTAGAACTTGACTCCAGCTAGACAACCGGCAATCTCCGACAATAGTGAACTGTGCCTGGGTTTAAAACCTCTTTTGATCTCGCGTAAAAGCTGCTTTGCATAGTACCTAGGCAAAGCGATCAACAGCCGACGCAGATTGCCCCAATGTTTGTAGTTAGCAAACTGCACTAAAAGTGCTGCCACATGACCGCGCATATATTGATATGCTTGGTATTTTAAGCTATCTAAGTCACTGCGATGGTAGTGGTAAATGACAGCTGTTGGTTCATAGCGACAAATCCAGCCATCAGCGAGAATTCTGTACCAGAATTCTGAATCCTCACTACATCCGGAAGCGCCTGCTCCGAGCCGTTCGTCGAAGTACCCTACTCGCTCAAAAGCCTTGCGCCGAAACGCCATGTTCGCTCCTGCACCAATACGCCAAACGGGGACACCTCGGTGCTTCATCTCCTCAAAGAACTGAGTGTCAAAAGTGAGGGCGCGGTATCCCCAACCGGGACCAGCAGAACCTTTGTGGAAAATTAATTGTGCTTCTGTTTCTAGTTCTGCGGGTAGCATTAACCCAGTAACAGCCATAACTTTAGAGTCATTAAAGCCTTGCTGCAATCGCATGCTCCAGTCAGGATGTACGATCGCATCATCATCAGTAAAGGCAATAATGTCGCCTGTACTGTGGCGGATACCAGTATTACGGGCTACGCTTAGCCCCGGACGGGGTTCTAAGATGTACTCAATACCGGACATTTGGGCAACCACCTGACGTGTAGCATCGTCAGCAGGAGCATTATCTACAACTAAGATTTGTTCTGGACGTTGAGACAAAGATGAAAGCGATCGCAAGCATTGCGCTAACTGTTCTGGTCGGTTGCGCGTACAGACTATCACGGAAACAGAACCACTTACAGGCTGTGAACACTGTTCTTGCAGTTGCTTGAGCGGTTGCTGCAATGCCATCAAAGCGTGAAAATCAACAGGTGTATCCCGTGAAGGATTTTCAGAAATGACAGGTAAAGGTGCTTTGAAACCGTGGTCTAAAAGGCGATCGCCCACTGCTGGAGTAATCGTTTGCACAACCAGGTTGTACAGTGAGTGTGCAGACATTGGCAACTCATTTGCTGGAATTTCCTGATGACCAAGGGGGATGTCATACCACCAAAAAACCGCATATATACCTTGATACTTTGCTTCAGCAGTTAGTGTGGGGATACCTTCACTCAGCTTAATGTGCAGAATTTTATAGGGAGCAAAAGTAGTCACGAAAATTTCCTCCTAATTTGCTCAATACGCCTTAAAGAGCGGGGATATTCCCCTAATAGTCCCAAAATACCACCCCAAAATTCAGCTAAAATCATTGTTGGAGGTAAGACATGGCGGCTCCTCAAACTATCTTTAAATTGCTTCAACTGGTCTTTGATCCACCACCAGACAAGACGGCGCAACTGAGAACGTTGTCCAGGATCACTTTGGTAGGACTTAACCACAAAAGCCATGAAGCCCAAACCCCAAGTCCAATATTGGCGAAGCAGTTTTTCATATTCCCGACGATGTTGGTGAAACACCAAATATTGAGGTTCGTATACGAGTGGATAACCTGCTCGAATTATCCGATAAAAAATATCCAAATCGCCACCGCCTGGAAGGGGTGCTCCTGTATCAAGAGCCTCATCAAAGCCGCCTAATTTGAGTAAAATTTCTCGGTGAAAAGCCATATTGCAACCTGCGCCGAAGATTCCTGCTCCACAGGGGTGCAAGGGATTCCCAGCTAAAACTTGACCATAGCGAATTTTCTCAAAGCCGCGACGAAAGCCGCCTCTTTGTTCAAATAAAATTTGCGCTTCTGTAGCTAACTCATAAGGTAACACCAGTCCTGTAAAAGCAGCAGCATCGCAATTTTCTGCCCATGCTTCCATGAGACCTTTTAGCCATTTCCGATCTACAACGACATCATCATCGAGGAAAGCTAAAAGCTCACCGGTTGCTGAGTGCAAAGCGCGATTTCGTGCAAAGTCCAAACCTGGTTTTGGTTCAATAACGTAGTGTATGCCTGGTAATGATGCTACCAATTCTTGGGTGCGTTCATTAGAAGGAGCATTATCGATTACCAAAATTTCTAATTTGGAAACTGACGTTTGTAAATTTAGTAAAGATTGTAAACAGCGAGCCAAATTTTCCGGACGGTCTTTAGTACAAATTGCGACTGTAAGTGATGGAAACTCAACCAAATTGACAGCAGGAGGTATCAATTCTTCTCGTATACTTTCCTGAAGTAGTTTAGTTCCGACTTCTTTGGTAATTAATTGCGCTAAATCTTCTGGGAAAAGCACGCTTTTTACTGGTAGTGCTTGCATTAAAAAGCCGATGGGCTTATCTTTACGTCGCACAATCAACCCAATACCTATATCACTTTCCTTTAGTAGTATAGTAGGGAAAGGTTGGGTGACTTCAATTTCGATGATGGTGTAGGGCATAAAACGCTTATCTAGCTTTCAAAAAGTCTGAGCATTGCGGTATTGCAAGTTATAAAGTTGAGTAAATATTCCGTCTTGCGAGAGTAACTGTTGAAGATTACCTTGTTCTATAACTTGTCCCTCGTTTAGCACAATAATCTGATCGGCTTGTTCAATGGTAGATAGACGATGGGCGATGACAATCACTGTACGATTTTGACTGAGGGTGTTGAGGGCTTCTTGTATCAAGTGTTCGGAAATACTATCAAGAGCATTCGTTGCCTCATCCAGAATCAGAATTTGTGGGTTGCGGACAATAGCGCGGGCTAGGGCAATGCGTTGTCTCTGTCCTCCAGAGAGGCGAAGTCCGCGATCGCCCACCTTCGTGTCATAACCTTGGGGAAGTTGACTAATAAATTCATGGGCATTCGCCAGTTTTGCAGCTGCAATAATTTCGTTTTCTGTAGCATCTAACCGACCATAAGCAATGTTCTCCAGCACTGTTGTACTAAACATGTAGACATCTTGACTAACAATGGCAATTTGATTGCGCCAGTCAGTTAATTGTAATTCTTGTAAGGAATAATCATCAATATAAATTTTTCCGGATGTCACATCATCAAAACGGCATATTAAGCCAATTAATGTTGATTTACCTGCACCCGAACGACCTACCATAGCAGTGGTTTTACCTGAGGGAATACAAATTGAAATATCTTGCAGGGCAGGTTTTTCTTCAGAGTTGTAACTATAGCTTACTCTTTCTAAATATATTCCTTGCTTCAAACTGTTAAAGGGAATATGACCAGAGCGGATATAAGGTTTATCAGAGTCGTCTAAAAGGGACATGACTTCATCTACAGCACTTGTCAAAGCCATCAAACCAACACGCGCACTATCTAACTGCTTCACTTGCGGCTGTAAGCGATAGAGGATAAAAATAAAAGTCAGTAAAGTAGGTAGATAACTTCGGTCTTGCAACAGTGCAATTACCAAAATACACATTAATAGAATAACCGATAAAACTTCAGAAAAAGGACCGACAGAGCCAGAGAGTACATCGAGTTTAAAAAAAGTACGACTTACCTTTTTTGATACCGTGTTAAAACGCTCTTGCTCATAAAATTCACGCCCAAAAGCTCGGATCACCTTCATCCCGGCAAACCCTTCCCACATTCGGGTAGCAAGAGTAGAATTAGCCTCTACTGCTTGTTCACCCAAGGTTTTTACAGAACGCGTTATAAACTGGATACCTAGGGAAATTAGCACCATCAAAATAGAAACGAGTAGAGTAAGTTGCCATGAAATAAGCAACAAAATAACCAAATAAACAGTAATCGTGGAGGTCGTGATAATTAATCCTACAAAAGTTGCTAAAGCCTGACTAGTTCGCCATGTTTCGCTAGCCAGAATATTCATCAACTTCCCAGATTCGTTACTTTCTAAAAAACTATAGCTGACACTCAAAAATTGCTGAAAAATTCCCGAACGCAATCGATGACCAATTCGCGAATTTAACCAAGCAAACAAAATTCCGTTGCCATAAGCCAGGCAGTTTTTCAAAACAATGCTACCCACAACACACAAAGCAATAATTATCAGACGGCTGTTAGGTGAAACGTCTATAAATATTCGATTGAGATACCTGACTAAAAAATTGCTACTAGCTGTTTGAGTGCTTGTATCCAAACTTTGTAGAAGCGGAATAAATAAGCTAATCCCCAATCCTTCAGCAAGAGAGGATAATATCCCTAAAGTGACAATTGCTGGAATTGCCCAAGGATATAGTTTTAGTAATGGCAATAACGTTTTAATTACCTTCGCTTTCATGATGTAACTTTTTTGTCCGAAGGTTTAATAAATGATGAACTAACTGTTGAAGTAACTTTGGTGTTTTCACTCTCAGATCAATTCTGACAAAGCTGCACAATATATAACCATCTTCGCCACCTAATTCTGGCGTGTGGTTTCCAGGGAATTTGTTGGGGCTTGTGTATTTTTTTCTGGATCTCAGCAGGTGTAGTGTCTCGATTGATATCTGTATCTTTATGGTACTTAAATTTTTCTTGAACCTGTAACCAAGAAAAATGCTTTGGCAAAATCAAAGATGTTAGAGGTTTAGCTACGAATTGCAGAATACATATAAAAAAGCATCTATACACCCACGTTTGTAAAAGCGGGGAATAGTCTAATTTTATAGCTTTGTATAGCCAAACTAAAGTACTCCAATAGTCTCCATGTTCTCGACTTCTATCTAAAACGTAAGTATAAAAAGAACTTGCAGACCAATTGTATATATAAATAGGAATTTCTGGATGCCGTTTCTTTGAATTTGCCATGACCAAATCGTAAGACTTTGCCATTGACTGATAAGATTTAGACATACTTCCTTTTACCTGACGGTAACCAATTAAAAACTCTGGCACCACGCGGAATTGATAACATTCAGCAATACGCAGGTAAATATCCCAATCCTCACAACCTTGAGCATTTTGCTCTTTAAGCTTGCAGTTGTAAAAGCCAATTTTATCAAAACAAGAACGGCGAATTAGAGGAACACTAGCGTTGCCTATCAAGTTCGTGAACATCATCGCTGGGTAAACAAATCCCTCTATGCTGGGAATATTCAGATAATAGAAAGAAGTGTATTCTCCAATAATTTTATTCTCTTCGTCAATAAACGCTGACCAGGCATAAACTAATCCTACAGATTGGTCTGCCTTTAACATGCATTGCACTTGTTTTTCTAGTTTTTGGGGATACCAAATATCATCAGCATCAATTGGAGCGATATATTCACCCTTAGATTTTTCAATGGCTAAATTACGAGCCGCCGCTACCCCTGCATTTGCTTGTTTAATTAAAATGACACGGCTATCTTTTTCAGCAAAAGATTCTACAATTTCAACAGTTCTATCTAGTGAACCATCATCAACAACTAAAACTTCAATGTTTTTGTAAGTTTGAGATAAGACAGATTTCAATGTCTGACCAATGAAAGCCTCTGCGTTGTAAGCGGGAATGATCACAGATACCAAGGAGAAATCAATCTTCATTTTTTTCTGATTATTGCAAATGACCACTGAGGGGTTAACAACATAGGCTGAAACCCACACTAGATAAATACTTGACTGATTCCTGGTAACAAAAAATACTTTTTAACGCCAATATTACTTATAAGGCGCGAGGTAGATATGTATACTATAGCAGTCCTATTTCATTTGTGAAAAAACAAAGCACATTCGTACATTCTTCTTCCCTGTTAAGCGTTCCCTATTAAGCGTTCCCCACCTCAACAAATAGTTTTACAACTCCTGCACGGATTGCTATATATAGTAATACTAATATCATAAAAGTTAAAAAGAAATACAGGTGTTGACATCCTCCCACCTCTCCATTTGCGTTAAAGGATACTGTTGGCGAATTCTCAAAATCCTTACTATTCGGTAGGTTGGATTGAACGGAGTGAAACCCAACATCTCCAGTCTCTAGACGCGCTTTAGTGCCCTTTGTCTTGTTTTCTTTGCGTCGCGAAACTAGCGCTAGCCGTTTCTCAGATTTCCTGAATGACTTTAAGGAAGGTAGCTTAGTCCCTTCTGAAGTTGCCAAGTAATCTTGCTCATGCAACACTGCATCCATCAGATTTCTTGGTAAGCAACATGTTTTTGAGAATGAACCCATCCGCTAAAGAACGGTGTAAACCTACCTTCAGCCAACCTTTTAGCTTTGAAACTGATAAGAACAACCAGTCTTTCTCTATTCTTTCGACAGTTATAGCTTGTCCTTCAATCCTCAAAGTACGGTAGCGCGCAGAGTTTTGAAAACGTGGGCGTCCACTACGTTTTCCGCTACTGCCTCCAGCAAGAAAACGCTTAAAAGCTAGGTCTACGCGCTTTGATACGTCCTGTAGTGTTTGAGACGGAACGGATGTGAAATCCAGTATCCCCCGCCTTATATCCCAGCACCAAGCTTTCAGCTATGGTGTGGGGCTTACGACGAAGAAGCTAAAAGGGGATGGGCTTTTTACTCCGATACTGTAATTGCTCCAACCAACAACAGCTCTACGAGTGTTTTTCCGATTATTTCCCCATCTTTCGCTTCATTTGTTCTAACTCTTCCTCAGTTTCCCAGCGGCGAAACTTCTCCTCTAAATCGTCATGTCCACTAAAAGAGCCGCTAGTGGCACCCCACCAACCGCTAGTTTCTGAGGGCTGCTGCGCCTTCGTCTTAGCACGGGCTGTTTGAGCTTGGGCTGCTTTGGCTTGCACTTCCTGCCGCCGTTGTTGAATTTTGCGCAATAGTTCCTTGGCTTGGGTGATGCGTTCTTTCACTCCTTGCATTTGTCCCCAAAGCTGGTTTCCTTCGCGCAAGAGTGCGGCTTCTCGTTGTGCTGCAGCCGCCGCTAAGTCCTGTCTATTCAGAGATTTTGCCTTTTCTACACGGATATGCCACCTTTGGATTTCTTGAGCAGTGGAGAGAATTTGCTCTTGCGATCGCTTCTCCTGCAATTGTAAATCTGCAATCAGCTTCAACGTGTCTTCCTCTTGCTCGCGCAGCTGCTCCAACAGCGCTTCTAGCTCCAAATGCGGATTATTGCGCAAGAATTCCTCCAAACGGTTTTCCAAAAACCGATTAAAATCGTCAAATAAGCCCACTGCTAGAACTCCAGAGGTTAGGTGCTTCTTTCATTGTAATAATGATTAAGGAAATTCAAGCACGAATTGGCATTTTGATGACAAACTTAGCACCTTGTCCTGGTGCTGAAACACACGTCAATTGTCCGCCACACTTGTTGATAATTTGGTAGCTAATCGACAAACCCAAACCTGTACCGTAACCGACAGGTTTTGTAGTAAAGAATGGGTCAAAAATCATTTCGCGTGTCTTCTGTGTCATACCTCCTCCGTTGTCAGCAATTTGGATCACAACATAATCAGAGTCTAAAGCTTCCGTTGTGATCCAAATGCATGGATTCCAGTCAAAGGTAGGCTGGTCGTTTATCGTTGACTTGAGATTGCTGCGAAGGGAATCAATTGCATTAGTCAGAATATTCATCAACACCTGGTTCAACTGCCCAGGATAGCATTCTATTTCAGGCAGGTGAGCGTACTGTTTTATAACTGTAATCTTCGGATAATCTAATCTACCGTTTAGGCGGTGTCCAAGGAGCAACAATGTATTTTCAAGATCCTCGTGAATATTCACCGCTGTTTTTTCGGCTTGCTCGACCCGTGAGAAGTTCCGCAATTGTAAGACAATTTGGTGAATGCGCTCAGCTCCAATTGTCATTGAAGACATAAGTTTGGATACGTCTTCCTCAATGAAGTTGAAGTCAATCGCCGTTGTTGCAGCTTCAATTTCCACCACTGGATGGGGATAGTATTTCTGGTAAAGTTTAATTAAGCTCAGCAAATCTTGTGTGTATTGATTGGCGTGAGGCAAATTAGCATAGATAAAATTGAGTGTATTGTTAATTTCATGCGCAATTCCCGCAACTAGGTGACCCAAACTGACCATTTTTTCGTTGTGCATCAGTTGGGTTTGTGTGTGAGTGAGTTCTTTTAAACTTTGCTCTAAGTGCTGAGTTTTTTGAGTCATCCGACGAGTCAAAAGCCCTTCCTCCAATCGCACCATCACTTGACGGGTGAGAATTTGTAGTGCTTCAATTTGTTTTTGTTCGAGTTGACGCGGTACAAAGTCGAGTACACAGAGTGTTCCTATGGAATAATCTTCTTTTGTGATCAGGGGTACTGCTGCATAAAACCGAACGTGAGGTGGTGAGACAACGACTGGATTCTTGGCAAATTGTGGATCTGCTAAAGTATCTGGAATGATTAACGTATCACCTTTTTGCACAGTCAACGGGCAGAAACCAGCCTCAAGTGGGGCATTCGTAATTTCCATACCAACCTTCGATTTGAACCATTGTCGGTATGCGTCTACAAAAGTAATCAACGCCACTGGGGTTTGACAAATCTGTGCTGCTAATTTAGTCAAATCATCAAAGTCTTCTTCGGCAGGCGTGTCGAGTATTTCATACTGATAAAGTATTTTTAGTCGTTCTCTCTCGTGTTCCACAACAGCTAGTATCTTATCAGGTTATTTCTGCATCGATTTTGGCGACATGACACTTTTGTACTGACCATTTTATGAATTAACAAAGCTTAATTTTAATTATAGTGGTGTTAACCAATAAGTAACATTTTCTACAACTTTATTTTGAAACCCAAACTCAGTCAATTTCTCAGGTGGTAAACCTATATAAGTCCAATGGGGTATATCATTCTCTACAGTCTGATACCAGCCATATTGATTGAGAGCCTGTTTCTGTGCAAGACTTGTGACTCTCAAATCAATAGCTAAGCCCCAAAGATGTTGTGATGCTCCAGGTGGTGCAACTAGACCAAGGATTTTTGTTTCTTTTCCTTGACGCACTTGTTCTAAAGTCTTATTATTTGCATATTTTTGCCAAAATCTCAAATTAGTGGCAAAACTGCGACTACAATCACTAGCACCATAACCTGATTTTAAAGGGATTTGTACTTGTGAACGTGCTTGATTGAAAGCTTCTGCTGCTGACTTTTGTAAATAACACTGGTTCGTATTATTCACTTGAGTTAGTGTTAAAGTCGATTGAAATTGTTTTGTTTCCTGGTCGTTAGTAAAGAGAACTTTTGGTGGCAGTTTAATTTGCGGATCTTGGTTGACAAATACTGAGCCATAAGCGCGTAATAGTACATATTCAAATGTATGGGGAGTCGGAATTGTTAGTAACTTATTTGTAACGGCTGATAAAAATCGCTCTTTTTCAGTTAAGTTTTGGTTGGGAGTAAATGGCGCTATAGGAGTTGGAGAGATGAGTGTTTGAGGAAGATTTGTACAAGATTGAGTTAACACTCTGTTATTCTCTAAAGATGGAGTTGTGATACAATTTTTCGGATTTGGAACCTCTGCCATTAACTTGTCGCGGCTTATTCCATGACTGGCGACTAATGCACAAGAAAGAAAAGCAATCAGAATGTAAAAAAATGCCTTCTTTAAAAAACTTCTCATTTTCATATTCGCGCTCGGTAGGTATACCCTCATTAAGGTTGCTATATTAGCTGTATATCACTCTACTAACAACAAAAAAACGTAGATAGAACAAAGTGATTTATCTGACATTTTCATATTCAGTTTTCAGCGATGCAAGCACTGTATCAGCTAATATTGAAATTGACTATATGCTTGTTTAAAGTATGACCATGCACACTATTGAATTCCAAGACGCTTATGATGTCATCGTCGTCGGTGCAGGTCACTCTGGTTGTGAAGCCGCCCTTGCTACCGCACGCCTCGGCTGTCGAACTTTGCTGCTGACACTTAACTTGGATAAAATTGCTTGGCAACCCTGTAACCCAGCAGTGGGTGGTCCAGCCAAATCCCAGTTGACTCACGAGGTGGATGCACTCGGTGGGGAAATTGGCAAGGTTGCAGATAGGACTTATTTGCAAAAGCGGATTCTCAATTCTTCGCGAGGACCAGCTGTTTGGGCGTTGCGTGCTCAAACAGATAAAAGAGAATATGCAGCGGTAATGAAAGCTATTGTCGAGAACCAAGACAACTTAATTATCCGCGAAGGAATGGTCACAGATTTGGTGTTGGGCGCAAACGATGAAGTCGTTGGTGTTCAAACATATTTTGGTGTGGCGTTTGAGTGCAAAGCAGTTATCTTGACGACGGGGACGTTCTTGGGAGGACGGATTTGGGTTGGTAACAAGTCGATGGAGGCGGGACGCGCTGGAGAATTTGCTGCTGTTGGTTTGACGGAAACTCTCAATCGCTTGGGGTTTGAAACAGGAAGACTGAAAACAGGAACCCCGGCACGGGTAGACAAGCGGTCTGTTGACTATAGTAAGATGACACCACAGCCAGGGGATGAAGATATCCGTTGGTTTAGCTTTGACCCAGAAGTTTGGGTAGAACGGGAACAACTTCCTTGTCATATCACCCGCACGACGCCGGAAACTCATCGCCTGATTCAGGAAAATCTGCAACTTTCACCAGTTTACGGCGGATGGGTGGATGCCAAAGGACCACGTTATTGTCCCAGTATAGAAGATAAGATAGTCCGCTTTGCTGATAAAGAAAGCCACCAAATTTTTATTGAACCTGAAGGAAGAGATATTCCTGAACTTTATATTCAAGGGTTTTCTACAGGATTGCCGGAAAATTTGCAACTCCACATGTTACGGAGTCTGACTGGGTTGGAAAAGTGCGTTATGCTCCGCCCAGCTTATGCAGTGGAGTATGATTATTTACCTGCGACTCAGTGTTATCCCACGCTGATGACGAAAAAGGTAGAAGGGCTGTTCTGCGCAGGACAGATTAACGGCACAACAGGATACGAAGAAGCAGCAGCTCAAGGGCTTGTTGCTGGAATTAATGCTGCTCGCTTTGCTCGCGGTCAGGAAATGATTGTTTTTGCCCGTGAGCAAAGTTACATCGGTACATTGGTTGATGATTTGTGTACCAAAGACTTACGGGAACCTTACCGTATGCTCACCAGCAGGTCTGAATATAGATTGATACTGCGTTCCGATAATTCCGACCAGCGGTTGACACCATTGGGACGGGAAATCGGCTTAATTGATGACCGACGTTGGGAACTTTTTACTCGTAAGCAAGAAAAGATTGCAGCGGAAAAAGAACGGTTGTACGGGACACGGGTGAAGGAACATGATGAAATTGGGCAGGCGATCGCCCAAACCACCCAACAAGCAATCAAAGGCTCAATTACCCTAGCTGACTTGTTACGGCGTCCGGGATTTCATTACGTAGATCTCAACACATACGGACTGGGAAACCCCAATCTTGAACGTGCGGAAAAAGAAGGTGCAGAAATTGACATCAAGTATTCTGGCTACCTGCAAAGACAACAAAATCAGATTGACCAAATTGCCCGTCAAGCACACCGCCAGTTACCTGCAGACTTAAATTACGAAGCGATTGAAACTCTTTCTAAAGAAGCGCGGGAAAAACTGACCAAGGTGAAACCATTGACAATAGGGCAAGCAGCTCGTATTGGTGGGGTGAATCCAGCGGATGTGAATGCTTTATTAATTTATCTAGAATTGCATAAAACCAAATCTCGGAAGGAATTTTCGGTGTTGGCTTGAAAACAATTCCAAAAGAGCGAGTATAGTTATAGGTGAAATCTCAAGAGACTAGTATGATAGATGACATGACATTAACACCGTGACATCATTCAAAGTCTACATATTAAATTAGAATCTCAAATCTACCTGAAATCTACTCGTAATATTTCACAGGGAACAGGGAACAGGGAACAGTAAACAGTGAACAAGGGGTGGACGAGTCCGTTTCCTACCTGATAACTGGTAACTGATAACTGGTAACTGGTAACTGGTAACTGGTAACTGATAACTGATAACTGGTAACTGTTTTAACACGAGAGATTCGAGGGGTTTCATCTCAGGTTTTTATTCGCGGACACAGGGGGAACAATAATTATCTTGCTAGGAGTTAGTAGTCAAGAACGCCATGTCACAAAACGCCAATACCTATCTCATTCTTCCAGAACAATCCGAAGAATTCATCGCTAACGAACCCTGGTCCATAGAAACCTATGCTGATGGCTTGATGGATGAACTCTTCGCTGATCTTAATCTCATTTTGGATCGTTCTGAGCGCTTGCCTTCCCAAACACCATTGCCTCAAAAAGAGATTCCTCAAATACCAACAGTTACAACGCCGCCAAGTGCAATCCCAGAAACACTCATTAGCCTTATACACGAAGGGGCGCAACCTAGAAACAATCCATTGAATCCAGTTGGAGTCGGGACTTCAGGGGTTCCCAAATTAATAAAAAAACGAGTCAAAAAATCAAAACGCAGAAGAGGCATAGCGCTTTTGATGGGAGTCACCGCAGGGTTAGCCGCTGCTAGCATTGTTTGGGTAGCAAACTCTGGACTCTTCAATCGTTTCGTTTTCAAATCATTCCAGCAAAGCCTACTGCAGCCGCACATACAGAAGTGCGTACAGTTGGCGGATTGATTAACAAAGTACGAAGGCGTCAGTCGCCAGAATGGACTGCGTCCCGCTTCGCTAACAGTTTGGGGATTATCAGATCTTAATGTTCCACGCTGATTTGACCCACCCCAGTTTTGCCTGTTGCCAAAACCGGGGTGGGTCAAGTGATGTGGGTAAGTATAAGGATATGATCTAAAGTATTGACAAAGTTTTCAGAATCTCCCTAACCTCTGGTGAACTCTTGTGTTATCTAAGTTTGAGGAGATTGGGGGGGATTTTGAGTCGTTCATCGACGCACCTCGGGAAAACCCCGAAAGCCTATATTTTTCGTTGAGGTGCGTCGATTGCTTACAGGGAGCGGGTTTGAGGTGTGTGGTTTGACCAATTTTTCTCGAAGATGTATAATCATTTCAGAGGTGCGTCGATTTGGCGGCTGGAATCCTTACTGGATAAGGGCTGCTAGACGAACTCCCTACCGATTGGGTTAAATCGGATTAGTTGGAAACGTTCTTGTAGATCCATTCCAATACCAGCTTCGATTCTCCCTACCGATTGGGTTAAATCGGATTAGTTGGAAACTAAAATTGAAGTGCTAGGAGAGGTAATAGACAACCATTCCCTACCGATTGGGTTAAATCGGATTAGTTGGAAACGCAATTACAGCTTTAACAGAGGCTATAATTGCAGCCCTACCGATTGGGTTAAATCGGATTAGTTGGAAACGCTTTGCTTGATCTTCCTTATTGTTAGTCATTTGCTTCCCTACCGATTGGGTTAAATCGGATTAGTTGGAAACGCCAAGCATCTGACCAACATTTTGCTGGATTTGTTCCCTACCGATTGGGTTAAATCGGATTAGTTGGAAACGATAAGCTTCTGACAATAGACTAAATGGTATGTAAATCCCTACCGATTGGGTTAAATCGGATTAGTTGGAAACAACTTCACCCTCAGAGGTTTTATACCCCCCCCAGTGTAAACCCTACCGATTGGGTTAAATCGGATTAGTTGGAAACCTTGATTACTGCACCGACACCTTTTCCGCACTGAAACCCTACCGATTGGGTTAAATCGGATTAGTTGGAAACCTTGATTACTGCACCGACACCTTTTCCGCACTGAACCCTACCGATTGGGTTAAATCGGATTAGTTGGAAACTTTATTTAATTCTTCTTGATTTGTGAAAAACCATTTTCCCTACCGATTGGGTTAAATCGGATTAGTTGGAAACGAAACTGGAATATTAGTTCTGCCGTTTTTTTGCCTAATTTGCCCTACCGATTGGGTTAAATCGGATTAGTTGGAAACTTAAGCTGCTAACTCCTAATCCCGAGCCAACAAGTACCCTACCGATTGGGTTAAATCGGATTAGTTGGAAACTGATGAGTTAAAATACCAATGTCCCTATGCCAGGAGGCAACCCTACCGATTGGGTTAAATCGGATTAGTTGGAAACCTGTTGATTGACGGCTCCCTGATCAGCTACACCACAAACCCCTACCGATTGGGTTAAATCGGATTAGTTGGAAACGCGCAGTATTAAGCCAGTGTTTAGCTGATATTTTCTTCCCTACCGATTGGGTTAAATCGGATTAGTTGGAAACCTATTATTAATCTTGGTCACGAATTTGTGTACACCCTACCGATTGGGTTAAATCGGATTAGTTGGAAACCAGAAGAACCCCCCTGTGCTCCATATCCTGCAAGCAGACCCTACCGATTGGGTTAAATCGGATTAGTTGGAAACTTTGTGATATTTCTGGTGAGACCGGCGAAGTACGGGCGTCCACCCTACCGATTGGGTTAAATCGGATTAGTTGGAAACAATTCCTTGTCCTTCAGCACTTGGAGTGAAGAAGTCCCTACCGATTGGGTTAAATCGGATTAGTTGGAAACGTTTACGCGGGAGCGAACTGTAGGGCTACCAATGCGCCCTACCGATTGGGTTAAATCGGATTAGTTGGAAACTGTACTAGGTGTAGACGATCTACCACTCGTTGATCCCCTACCGATTGGGTTAAATCGGATTAGTTGGAAACGAGGTATTAACTAAGATAGCACTTGTCATCTGAACCCTACCGATTGGGTTAAATCGGATTAGTTGGAAACTTTATTGCTACCTCGTTGACCTTTGGTTTACATTAGCACCCTACCGATTGGGTTAAATCGGATTAGTTGGAAACGCTATAAAGAGTTGCTCGCGACAATCACAGCCCACGTCCCTACCGATTGGGTTAAATCGGATTAGTTGGAAACTCTTTTAAGCTATAGTTTTCTATAACTAAAGCTAGAATAACCCCTACCGATTGGGTTAAATCGGATTAGTTGGAAACATTGGGGGATATACTTTTGGATAGTAGGTCCCAAATCCCTACCGATTGGGTTAAATCGGATTAGTTGGAAACTTTGTTGTGCCAAGTCAACTCTTCTCTGAAAGAGCGTACCCCTACCGATTGGGTTAAATCGGATTAGTTGGAAACTAGGATCTTTAGAGCAGACTCGTTTCCAAAGATGCCCTACCGATTGGGTTAAATCGGATTAGTTGGAAACCTTAGAGCTCTCCACGTTCAAAACCTCTGGTCTAATAAGTATCCCTACCGATTGGGTTAAATCGGATTAGTTGGAAACTCTTAGTGTGCGCTGGTTTAACTTGGTTTTTTCCCTACCGATTGGGTTAAATCGGATTAGTTGGAAACTTAAGGTATGCAAGCATCGCATCCAGGACTAAGATTTACCCTACCGATTGGGTTAAATCGGATTAGTTGGAAACCAGACTTCCGCTGCCTCAGGAATTTGCAAGGAACCAATCCCCCTACCGATTGGGTTAAATCGGATTAGTTGGAAACGAAAGTTAGTCTCCGATCTTGTTCAGACTACTCGAAACCCTACCGATTGGGTTAAATCGGATTAGTTGGAAACTCTCTAGGGGTACTCATAACCTCTCCTTTTTCACCCTACCGATTGGGTTAAATCGGATTAGTTGGAAACGAAACCTATAAAATCCCCGCCACGGCGATTAATCTCCGCCACCCCTACCGATTGGGTTAAATCGGATTAGTTGGAAACTCAGTCTATCGCACCTTTAAGCTTCCCGCTTAAAGACTGATCCCTACCGATTGGGTTAAATCGGATTAGTTGGAAACGGGCAGGGAGGCTGCTTGTTTAAGTAGTCGTAGTTGCCTACGCCCTACCGATTGGGTTAAATCGGATTAGTTGGAAACGTTGGTAGCTACGAGAAAGCTTCAGAGGCTGCTGCCCTACCGATTGGGTTAAATCGGATTAGTTGGAAACCAGGATGGGCTTGTCGTTCTGCAGAGGGAGTTTTTCTCCTTCACCCTACCGATTGGGTTAAATCGGATTAGTTGGAAACTGATTGGCAAGAAGAAATATGGGTTATTTACCCCCCTACCGATTGGGTTAAATCGGATTAGTTGGAAACGTTTATTATTATGCAGGGAATTTAGCCCTTGCTCATCTGCTCGACCCTACCGATTGGGTTAAATCGGATTAGTTGGAAACACAGGGTTTTATGTTCTAAAAAAACCCATCAAAAAAGCCCTACCGATTGGGTTAAATCGGATTAGTTGGAAACCTTATGATAAATTTGTTGTTGGAGGATATTATCCCTACCGATTGGGTTAAATCGGATTAGTTGGAAACATTAAAGTTATCAAGTGAGTCCCGTCCCCGAATGGGGAAAAACCCTACCGATTGGGTTAAATCGGATTAGTTGGAAACTATTTATTCTTGGCAATTTGGGATTTCCGGAATTGCCCTACCGATTGGGTTAAATCGGATTAGTTGGAAACAAAAAGTAAAGCAAGAGGAACTACTAAAGCAATGAAAAACCCTACCGATTGGGTTAAATCGGATTAGTTGGAAACTGTAGCTGAAGCCCGCTTGCGAAATTTCGTTGACCCTACCGATTGGGTTAAATCGGATTAGTTGGAAACCAAAGAATAAGGGGAAGAGAAAGCAACCCCCGAAAGCCCTACCGATTGGGTTAAATCGGATTAGTTGGAAACTTTTAGAGTATCTACAAACAGACCACTGGCGCGCTTGATACCCTACCGATTGGGTTAAATCGGATTAGTTGGAAACTTGTTGAGCTTCTTTAACAAACAAGTATGTAGACATAAACCCTACCGATTGGGTTAAATCGGATTAGTTGGAAACGCTCCAAAACCTCCTTTGTTCATCATCATTTCTGACGACCCTACCGATTGGGTTAAATCGGATTAGTTGGAAACGCTTAAGCATTTTGACAATTCACTAGGTGAGCAAGCCCCCCTACCGATTGGGTTAAATCGGATTAGTTGGAAACATTCACTAGGTGAGCAAGCAGTTCGCTGCCTAACACATTACCCTACCGATTGGGTTAAATCGGATTAGTTGGAAACTCTCCAAGGTGTGATCCTTGAGAAAATTTGTAACCCTACCGATTGGGTTAAATCGGATTAGTTGGAAACTTTCGGCATACGCTGCTTCTTCTAAAGTAAAACAACCCTATCGATTGGGTTAAATCGGATTAGAAAGAAAAAAGCTTTTGCCTCCTTCCCTGGCTAATGTCTAGAAGGGGGCAAAAGCAAAAGTAAAAAAAGAATTATTTAGTTATTTCTTTTACTTTTTACCAATTAAAACTCCTGGTTCTTGCTGTATTGGCAAGACATCTAAAATATCAGTCTGAGAACAATATTTCAGGTCTTGATCACAGTTCAGGCGCAACAGACGTTTGCCGTGACTGGCAAGATGAAGTAGTCCCAACAAGTTGTCTTGCCATTGAGAGTAAAGAGCGATCGCACTCACAACTTCATCGTTACCCGCCAGTTCATCTTGTGACAATTTGCTCTGCTGTACAACACTATGAGCAATAGCACCTGCACAAGCCGTATCTTCTAGAGAAAAACTTCCTTCCCAACCTGAACCAACTATCCAAACTGTTTCTGGTTGCTTTTCCAACAGATGTTGCACCACCGCAGCACGGTTGACAAAAGCTGCTGCCAGTACTATTTTTGCATTTTGTATTTTTTGTAAAGCACGCGTGCCATTGGTGGTACTGATGAACAAGCGCCGTCCCTGCACAAGTTCTGGAGTACAATCGAGAGGAGAATTACCCAAATCAAAGCCAGGAACTTTTGACCCGCCACGTTCTCCTGCTCGCAGGCGTTTTTCACCGGGCCATTTCTCGCTAAGTGCTAAAAGTTGATCCAAATCACTGAACACTTGAACAGCTTCACCTCCAGCTGCCAAAACAGTCGCCATTGTTGTCGTAGCTCGCAGTACATCGACTGCGATCGCGCATTCTGGCACTTCATCTGTTGGAGTTAATTCCGGAGTGTGGTAAATGAATAGCTTCACGCCCTAAGTACACCTGATTGAATACTACTGCCGAAAATAATATTTCTACTGAACAACCGTCAACCACCGTAGTGATAGTTTATGCAAGAATTCAAGCAAAAAAGAAGATTACGACTACTATTATCAACACAATACCTTAATCTGTTGCCAAATCAACGGTAATCTGAAATAAAGAACAAATTTTGTAAAAACTGTGTTTGGCGTTCAATTTGTCCTCGACTATCAAACAGAGGCTATTCCTGCTGATATGGTGACGAGTATGTGGTTAGTGGTGCTTTTTGAGAACAACTAATCCATTAACCATCCCCCAAAATCCCAAATCCTAAATCAATATGGCACCTTTACCCAACTATCGCCCGAAACAACTGTCTGTTGGTCCGTTAGAAGCAGAGATTTTGAATATCATCTGGGAACTCGGTTCAGCTACAGTTAAAGATGTACACGACCGAATTCTAACTGACCCCAACCGAGAACTCGCTTATACATCTGTGACTACCGTACTGCGTCGCCTCACCGATAAGGGGTGGCTAGCCTGTATAAAAAAAGCACGAGCATACTATTGGCAGCCATTGGTGACAAAGCAGCAAGCAGACGTTATTAGAGCGCACGAACAGTTACAGCGATTTTTGGCGGTGGGAAACCCCGATGTTATTGCTGCTTTTGCAGATAGTTTGGATGAAACTGCTTCTGAGCAAATACAGGCGATCGCCCAACGCATTCAAGCCGCACGCCAAGCCAGGGAGGAACAATAATGCATCTAATTATGATTGTGGCTGCAATGGCCGTTGTTTATTGGATAAGATGCCAATGGACACAGCCCCAAGGAACTTGGAATCAACGATGGCAATATGCCCTATTTTTATTTTTCTTTCCACCGTTGCTCATTTTCATGACGGCGATCGCCGTCATTTGCATGGGACCCCAAGGTAAAATGAGCGGGTTACAGACGGGTTGGTTTAGCTATGTCCTAGCATCAATTAGTCTTGCTTTTGGTGCAATTTTATGCATCAAACTAGCATGGGGAGGATGGCAATCTGTGAAATCAGCTCGCAATTGTTCCCTGGTTGATTTTGCGGGTAGACAAGTCAGAGTTCTCGATACGGGGGTACCGTTTGCTGGTCAAATTGGATTTTGGCAACCCGAACTCGTCCTCAGCGAAGGACTGCTGCACACTCTTTCACCAGAACAATTGGAAACCGTCTTAGCCCACGAACAAGGACATTACCATTACCGCGATACATTCTGGTTTTTCTGGCTAGGTTGGGTGCGTTCCTGCACCGCGTGGTTACCAAACACAGAAGCTTTGTGGCAAGAGTTGTTAGCCTTGCGCGAACTACGCGCCGATGCACACGCGGCTTCCCAGGTAGATCCCTTACTACTTGCAGAATCACTTTTGTTGGTAGTTAGCAGTCCGCCTATATCCTCAGAAATTTGCTGTGCTGCATTGAGTTCTAGTCACGTAGATCGTTTAGAACAGAGGATAGAAGCCCTGTTAGCACAGCCAGAACCAGTTCCAGAAGTTCAATTACAATCTTGGAATAGTTACCTATTGGCATTTTTGCCTTTGTTTACTGTAATATTTCATACATAGTTCATTTTTTATCTCAAGTAGAGTGCGTTCACAAAGTGCGCACTCTATTTTTTTTGGTTTTTCGTTTCAAGTGTCACCGCAGACTTGCCACATTAGTCCAGATATCACTAGAGTATCTGAGAATAACGAATCATTAGACTAAAGAAATTATGACTCCCTCCCTCTCTTCCTCTCCACTCCCCACCTCCTACAAACATATCTGTGATTTAGACCAACTCATCGCCCTTGTCGCCTCCCATCGCATTGCAGGACGTAAAATAATTTTCACCAATGGTTGTTTTGATATACTCCACGCCGGACATGTCTCCTATCTCCAACGCGCCAAGGCCTTAGGCGACATCCTCATTATTGGGGTTAATTCCGACAACAGCATCCGCCGTCTCAAGGGATCAACTCGTCCTATAAACCCGTTAGAAGATAGGATGCAGGTTCTAGCTGCACTCGCTTGTGTTGATTATCTCATTCCTTTTGAGGAAGATAGCCCCAGTTACCTCATCCGCAAGCTGCGCCCCAATATCTACGTCAAAGGCGGCGACTACACGAAAGAAACTCTGCCAGAAACACCCGTGGTAGAAGAATACGGTGGAGTCATAGAATTTTTGCCCTTTTTGGAAAATCGTTCCACAAGTAAAATAATTGAGCAGATTTCCCAAGGTAAAAATCATTCATGATAATTGAAGCTGTAAAATGCTTGCTCAATCGTCTGTTTGGTGAGCGCAACAAGCGATCGCGTACGGGCAAACTGTGATCCTGCCAACATCGCGTCTGTGAAGCTAATGCAGCGGCTCGGTATGCGGTGTGAAGGACATTTTGTTAAGAGTTTGTGGTTCAAAGACTCTTGGGTAGACTGAGATCTTGCACCATTCTCAATAACCGTAGGGTGGGCACTGCCCACAACGTAAAAATAAGGTTTAGAGCGAACTCTAGGCAGTGCCCACCTTACAAAAATTGCAATAACGCAACTGGTGCAAGATGTAAGTAGATGAACTTTAGTTCGCCATTTTACGCGAGGAATGGAAAGTCACTTAACTCAAAAAGTATGTGAAAAGTTTGCTCTATAGGTTTTTTTTTGACTCGAAAAATCTCTATAAATTGGATAAAACTTTGAGCACTTGTTCAAAGTAAAATATTTTTTATCTCACTATGGTATTTTATAAAAAATGGTTTATATGGAGTTGTAGTTTAGTCTGACATAGCGTTTCTAGAAGCTTTTCACTTTTTTATAACGTGAAAAAAACTCTTTCTATACTGGTATCTTTCAGTTTTGTTCCTTTTTTTTAACAGTTGAATCCAAGTGTTTGAAGTACTTTTAATTCTCAACTGGCTGAGCGTGAAAAAGAAAAAAACGGGTGAATATCCCAATAACCATCAGTTAATTAAATTACCTTGAAAAGATATCAGAGCACTAGTTCCTTATGACCACATCGGATATAAAATCAGGGAGAAGTACTTACTTTAATGTTAAGAGGAGTGATTAGTTAAGATGAGTAAGCTTCTTAAAACCATTGCAGCCTCCCTAGTTTTCGGTATAGCAGCTGCTGCACCAGTAGCTACGTTTCCATCATTAGTCCAAGCACAAACAGGTACAACCCCAACAAGTACAGCTACTCCAACACCGACAGGTACAGCCACTCCTGGCAGTACAGGAACAATGAAAAAACCTGGCAGTACAGGAACAATGAAAAAACCTGCCACCAAAAAACCTGGCAGTACAGGAACAATGAAAAAACCTGGCAGTACAGGAACAACCAGTAAACCTACCACAGGAACATCTACAAGCTCGCCTACACCTGGTTCAACAACACCTTATACAGGTGCGCCTACACCCACAGGTTCACCTACGCCGACAACAACACCAACAAGGTAAAAAGTCAAAACGGTTAGGGCAAGATAGGCGATAGGCGCAGCGTCAAGCCTCCGGCTTATCGCGCCATTCAATATTGATACAAAAGCTCCTTGTGCATCATGCCTTGGAGCTTTGTTATTGCTGTGAGTTAAAGTTATTATCACGAATATTCTCTCAAGATTATATGTATAATATGCAAAAATCGGGCTACATCCTGGCATTGGATTTGGGTACAACAGGCAACCGTGCCTTTTTGTTTAACGCAGATGGCAAGATTGTTGGTCAAGCATATCAGGAACTGACACAGTTTTATCCTCAGCCGGGATGGTTGGAACATGATCCATTAGAAATTTGGCAGGCGACTTGCTGGGTGATGCAAACTGCGATTCAAAATGCCCAGATTGCTGCTGATGAAATTATCGCTGTTGGGCTGACGGTGCAGCGGGAAACTTGCTTAATTTGGGATAAAACAACAGGAAAACCTCTCCATAGGGCGATCGTCTGGCAAGATCGTCGTACTGCTCCTTTGTGCCATCAGTTACAAGAGCAAGGATATGCGAAGGTTATTTCTGATCGCACAGGACTCATTGTTGATGCCTATTTTTCAGCCACAAAGCTGTCATGGCTGTTAGAGCATTTTTCAGACGTTGATCTCAAAAACATCTTAGCTGGAACGATTGATACTTGGGTGCTGTGGAACTTAACGGGTGGAAAAATTCACGCCACTGATCACAGCAACGCCAGCCGTACAATGCTGATGAATTTGGCAAGCGGTGAGTGGGATGAGACATTGCTGACTTTGCTTAAGATACCTCGTCATATCCTCCCCCAAATTCAGCCTAGCTTCGGAACTTTTGGAGTTACTGATGCTAGCTTGTTAGGCGTTGAAATTCCCATCACTGCCATTTTGGGAGATCAACAAGCTGCTTTGTTTGGACATGGCTGTCATTCTCCCGGATTGATGAAATGTACTTACGGCACTGGGAGTTTTTTAGTCGCTCACACTGGCTCTCAAATCGTGCGTTCCCAGGATCAACTTTTGAGTACTCTAGCATGGACTCAAGCAAACGCAAGCGGAACTTTGGACGTGAGCTATGCATTAGAAGGTAGTATATTCACAAGTGGAGCTTGCATCAAATGGCTGCGCGATCGCGTTGATCTGATCACAACTGCTGCTGAAACTGAGGTGCTGGCAAATCAAGTCACAGATAATGGCGGAGTTTACTTTGTGCCTGCATTTAGTGGACTGGGTGCGCCTCATTGGGACATGAGTGCTAGGGGAGCCTTTTTTGGAATTACTGCAATGGTACAACGCGAGCATTTGGTACGTGCTGTACTTGAGGCATTGGCTTACCAGGTTCAAGAAGTTGTAGAGGCAATTCGAGCATCCAACACTATTTCCATTGAACGCCTGAGTGTGGATGGTGGTGCTTGTGAGAACAACTTTCTCATGCAGTTCCAAGCAGATATCTTAGGCATACCAGTTGAACGTCCTAAGATGCGCGAAATGACAGTCCAAGGTATCGCCTTTGCGGCAGGTCTTGTTGCTGGATTTTGGGATAATCAGGTACTCGTGCAGCAACGACAGATTGAGCGCGTGTTTTTACCTGGTGTCGGAAGAAATCGTGCTTTGGAAAATTTTACAACTTGGCAAAAGGCAGTTGAACGCGCTAAGCACTGGACTGACTGATTCCTTATACAATTCCTGATACAGTGAAATCAGGAAACAGATATCCAAAAACTGCTTTTATCTATCTTTATCTTTTTTAACTCCCCAGGCGGGATTCGAACCTGCGACCAATCGGTTAACAGCCGATCGCTCTACCACTGAGCTACTGAGGAACGCTCTGAATAATAATAGTAGTCTTTAAATAAGGATTTGGCAAGTACTTTTGGAAAATTTTTTTGATTTTTTTGGTAGACGCGAAACAGTAGTATTTGCAAGCCTTAGCGGTTGACAGTTCCTCTCAACCAGTAGGAGAAAGTTCAAAACACAGGTGCTGGCTCTCAAAACTCAAAACTCACAGATGATTTATAAAGTAAGCCTTAAATTGTAGCGTACGTTCACATTTCACTGGTGCCGTATCTCCTCCACGCCGAAGCTATCTTTGTAAGTTCCGTTCGCTTTGTGCGTGTCCTCTGGAGATAAGGACAAAGCGCAAAGGCAAAGCGAACGCGCAGCGGGCAAGGAAGGGCATATAATAATGAGATGCGTGAATTTTTTATAATCCCATACGCATTTGGGCTAAACGCTGACGTGCCTTGGCGTCGATAGAATTAGCTAAAAACCTTGTGTTAGAATGTTTTCGTACCTGAGATTTTTGCCGCACCCGACAAACAGTGGCTTCTACTTGATAACACAGTTGCTGTGCTGACATCCATTCAGCCCCGTACCCTTGTACCATCAACTGCTGTGCCCGATCTGATGTCGCAACAATCATGCGAGAAATAAGAGATTGGGCTATTGAGGAACGTAAAGATGCACAGACTTTTTCAATGTAAGTGTCTGCTGTCTGCCCAAACTCTGTATAATGAACCGATAGAAGCTCTGTGATAATTTGTCTGCTGCTACAGGTGTTTTGATATTGAGCGTCGAATACAATTTGAGTCTCATAACCTTGAAACGCACTGTAGCTAATCAAAGCTTCGATTAATTCGTAACGCGCTGCCTCTAATCCAGCAGTGTCACGGGTTTTTTTTAAGCAAGACCAAGCGCCTATGATGTTGTAGCCGTCCACAAGCAAGACGGCTCGGGGTAAGGAAGAAAGCATGATTTTGGATCACAATTTTCTAGAGTTAACAAAATTCATTCATAACATTCATAGTAATTGAAGCATGTGTTGTAACACTATGTTACAAAAATAAAAATGTGTATAGGGGTATAGAGGAAAATCGATGCAAAATATGCCCATAGGGCATGCAATGCAAACGAGATTTCCCCTAGACCTTTGTATCCTTAAGTTTCAGGAGTTTTGTCGTGCAATTCCATCAGCCGTCGTTTGAGGCGCTGTGGTTCACCTTGATCTAATAAAGAACCTCTTTCTAGTAGCAAAGCGCCGTCACAGTAATTTAACTCCTCTAAGCGATGAGTAACCCAGAGGGCTGTGATACCACGATTTTTGACTAGGCGGCGGACACTAGCTACGAGTTCCAATTGGCTATCTGGATCAAGCAAAGCGGTGGGTTCGTCTAACAATAGGACTTCACAGCGACGGGCTAAAGCGCCGGCGATCGCCACTCGTTGTTTTTGCCCACCACTTAGAGCATAAATAGGACGTTTTTGCAGTGATAGCAAATTCACTGCTTCCAGCGCCTCCTCAACGCGAGTTCTCACAGCAGCAGGTGGGAGTTTTTCTTCCACCAGCCCAAAAGCCACATCAGCACCAACTGTTGGCATCACGAGTTGATGATCCGGATTTTGGAAGACAAAGCCCACAGGATGTGAAAGTTGAATTTCCCCAGACTCAGGGGTTAATAGCCCTGCGAGGAGTCTGAGTAAGGTGGATTTGCCACTCCCATTTGTACCCAAGAGCATCCAAAATTCACCCTTGGGTACTTCCAGAGAGCAAGACTTAATCACATTCTCTCCGGATAACCAGCTAAAACTTAAATCCTTAACTCCTATGCCCAGTTCCGCCATGTGTGTATACGAGCCAATTACTCAGCTGCTATAGCGAAGAAACCAGGTGGTCTACCACCTGCAGCAGCCCCGCCTTCTTTCTGAGTCAGCTGAACTCCAGAAATCTCACTAGCACGGACAGCGATTTTCTTTTCTGTCTTTCCTTCGCTTTTGAGTTCCACAATATCAGGGCTGCCAGTTTGCATAGCGCCTAGAATCAGCTGATAAACTGCCTCAGCATCCTCAGAGGTTTTACGCTCTATGGATATGGGGAAAGCTGTGTTCTTTACGGTTAAGTCGATACTAAACATTTCGCTTCAATGAAATTAAGGTGCAGGACTCATTTTAACGTTAGCTTGCGTGGAGGGAGTTTGAGGAGGTCGCCAACCGAAAAAATTAAAATTAGATTAAGGAAATGAAAAAGACACTAGAAAAATCTGAGAACTTTATATACAATTAGATTAGAGTTGGTAAATAATTGTAAACGACAATTGACAACTCAATAAATTCTCTGTTCTAGGCAGGCAGTCAAATGTCTATCCTAGAGTCGGCAGAGGAAACCCGTAATAATAAGATTTTGGAGATTTGTTGTAATGACCATTGCAGTAGGACGCGCCCCGTCAAAACGAGGGTGGTTTGACGTTCTCGACGACTGGTTAAAGCGAGACCGTTTCGTATTTGTAGGTTGGTCAGGAATACTACTGTTCCCCTGCGCCTTCCTAGCACTAG